>VOFG01001359.1_pt1 | contig 376000 bp, 301 predicted proteins | sample 5384171 | NCBI WGS metagenome assembly VOFG01 (sample SAMN12384726, study PRJNA508395) | human gut metagenome | isolation source: healthy gut F | host: Homo sapiens | reverse complement strand
TACCCGCAAAACCTAAATAACTTGGTGTTGTGGAAACAGTAGCACCACTACCCTGCCCCGCAAATTCAGCCTGATAAGTATAGTCTGCCTTCATTTCACCACTATCCACATGGGTCAACTTAACAACAGAGGCCCTCGGAGGAATTATTGACGTAGAAGTAAAGTCAACTCCGCCTTCATCTACCCAATTATTATCATGATCAAAGTATCCTATACTTGCACCAGTAACTCCCAATGTTTCAGGATAAGTAAATTTTCCTCCTTTGGTATTCATCAATACAATTTCGGTATTACTGTGGCGTACACTGACAGCTTGTGAAAGTGAAGATGCCGGTTCGAAAACAATGCCTTCCACACCTGTAGTAGCAGTCGCAGATTTACCTTCCCAATTATGAACAAACAATCCATAACCCTGAGCATTAATAGCTAAGTCAATATTGGCACTTTTAAATAATCTGTTTACAGTACGCACATCATCAACGTAATCACCATGAGGGATGTATATGTCTCCCATAATATCATATAGTTCAAGCGATTCCGTGCCGACAAAATTATAATAATTAAAAGAATTATTACCTGAGAGAGCCGCAAACTTTAATATGGCCCCTTGTGGATCATTTGCGCCACATTCCATAATATAACGGAAATTCTTACCTAAATACGGAATATATTCACGTATCTGTTTTGCTGTCTTTCTATAAAGATCAATTCCCACAATATCAATATTAGTTCCTCCATTCGCACGCCATTCCTCATTCTTGGCATAACGTCCGTTTTGGGTTCCTTCTATACAGTTCATTCTCGTCCAAATAACATAAGGAGAATTTTTAACTGCCGCCCCTACATGATTCCAATAGGAAACAATCACTTCTTCATCAAATTGAACCCCATAGCCTTTCACTTCATTTCCAAGTTGTATTCCTACAAGAGGATGAGTAGAACCATTGGCTGCATCCCATACAGCGACGTGATTCATTACTTTACTAACAACCAAGGTTTCCCTATCCCTTAGATTTGTATCTGCCATATCAAGGGAATAGTCTGTCATATCCCGACGAATTGAATAATCGCTTGCTGTCGGGTATTCCGAGCCAGCAGCTGTTTTCCGCAATACATAAGAAGGCGTTCTTAATGTATTACCCACCAATGCCTGCACATGGCCACCACTATTAACCCATCCAAAGTAATTCCAGCTTTAGATTATATTTCTTGGCCAATGACAAGTATTCATCTAAAACTGTCCAGTCAAAAACATCCTTTTCGGGTTCTACTTCAATCCAATGCATAGCAATAGTGATTGCATTGAAATTATCTGCAGCTATCCTGGCAAACACACTTTCAATCTTTTCTGCATTCCACCCTAAAATATGCCGTAATTTATCAAAACGTACCTGAACGTTATTCATGTAAAATGGTTTTCCGTCAATCCGAAGCACATATTTCTGCGAACCATCAAGACTAGTATCAACACATGAAATTAATTGCTGCGAAGGCAGAGGCGCACAGTCATAATAAGCATTAGTTGCTGCATTGAGTGCAGCAAGTGCAGATTCCAAATAACTTCTTTGGTCAGTAGTACTACCATACACCTGAACTGAGGTGTTAACAGCATTCTGATAATCACCTTTACAAGGATAATCTGTATTCAGAAGTAGTTCATTAGCCTTCCCAATAGCCATTTTCAAAGGTTTATAAGCAGCCCGAATTGCATCATAATCAGATATAGCCGCATCTAATGCAGTGATGGCTTCCAATAAACTTGCAGATGTCAATGCAGATAAAACTGAATTACCTTTATCAATTGCATCCTGTAATTGCTGCTGATTGTAATAGCCTGGATTACCCTCATCAGTAATAGCCGCATTTCCAATAGCTAACTTTTCCTGCAAAGCCTGTTTGTAACCCTCAACATCTTCACCAAGATAAATTAATGAAATATGATCTAAGTCGACTTCTGCAGTAGTTGAAGTAGTAGCCAGATCTATTCCAAACTCTAAAAGACCGTTACAAACCGTCGATTCCACCTCATAATAAGCACCGATTTTGTTTTCAAGTGCCGTCTTCGCATTACCTGCATACAGAGAGGCTGCTCCTTCAAATGACGGATACACTCCTGCTCTCAGCAAATATTTACCAGAAGGTAATCCTGATACAATTTGATACATTTTCCTGTAACAGAACCGTTACAAAAGGTCTGCCAATGATTTTGACCAGCCACAATAGTTGCTCCATCCCCCTTCGCTGAAGCACTTATCTTAGACGTAGTAGGATTAAACGTTTTCCTCCACCCGACCGGTGCGAAACCTGTATTATCATTTGTCAAAAGGTCTTTCTCAAATTCAGGATTAACTACAAAATGATAGGTCATATCATACTTATTGCCAGTTTCGACAACAGTTTCAGGAGCATAAGCAGCTTCAAGATAAGTAGCCGAAACAACACCCGTTATACCATTTCCGATTGAAAACACTCCTTCAAACATAGCAAAATCATCATACCAGTCAAATATATTACCGCTTGTCAGACGGTGTAAAGTAAACCATAATGGCGATGAATCTCCAGTCTTTATAACTGTCTCATACTTCATCCAATCTTTATTTTCAGTTGATGTAGTATGCGCCGGATATATTCCACCATCTGTTCCAAACTGGCTACTTCCTAATTCTATTTGATATTCAGCACCTCCCTGGGCCGGTTCATTCGAACTGTAGAAATAAGAAATTTGATAATAAGTATCGCTTTTAAGCCCCTCAAGTAACTGTGTCAAATAAACGGCCGGACTGCGCATTAACAAAGAATATGTTCCCTCACTTTTTCTCGAACTTCTTACAGAGCCATCCGTTTGCCATGTAGCTGTCTTACCCGAATTACATACATTCCAATAAATGCCATCTTTATAATTGCTTCCATCCGCAATAACTGTTTCAAAGCCATTATTCTTAAATAAATTTTTTGAAGAAAATTTCACCTGAGTTGGAGTTATTTTTGTTTTATATTTACCGTTTTCATATACAAAAACAACATTAGAGGATAAATCACCTTTCTGCACAAAACGCACAACACCATCAGTTGTTGGAATATAGGAGAAATAACCATCACCAACATTAATCTCCTGTCCGGTGACAGCACCAGTTACTTCCAAGGTAAAGTCTTCTACAGAAGGGACAAAATTAGCCAGATTATTTACCGAACTACCTCCAAAATCATTTTTCATAGGTAAATAAGGGATTACATCCCTCAAAGGATCGGCAGAAAAAGTAATAGTTGCAGAATGTGCACCTTCACTTGTCAGAGTTAACACACCTGTATTGATGTGATATGAAGCCAGATTCGCAGCGTCAAATGTAGCAGTAACAATCACATTTTGAGAGTTATCAGGTGAAATCTTATTCGGATTAAATGAAATTCCGGAATTTACCGGAGCTGCCAATATTATGTCAGAGGTAAGACCGTATGCATTGACAATAAAAGTTCTTTGTGTATTATCCGCACTAAAAGAGAGATATGTAGCGTCTGTAACAATAACCGGTTCATTATATTTACCGGAATAGTAAAGTTTAAAATGATCTATATCAATCGTAGTAACGCCTGTTTTAGCTATATCAATCCCGATTTCCAACTCTCCGCTATCAGTAACAATTCCTTCTGCTTCATAAACATTATTCGTCGTAACAGATGTCTTTCCGGCATTGGCATATAAAAAAGCGACTCCCTCCGTATTACCAGGACATATAACTGCCTGTACTTTATAACTGCCTGCAGGTAAGCCTGAAATACGTTGGAACAACTGTCCTGAGATTCCATTACCATTATAGATCTGATAATGCAAGTTCGGACTTCCTTCAATCAAACCGTTTCCTTTTGCTCCCGTACTGATTTTACTAACACTGACCGCATAAGTTCCCGACCATCCCGTTGGAACAAAATCTGCCGAACTGCTACTCGATGAATCTATTTCAAAATCCGAGTTCATAAGGCAATAAGATGTCATATCAAAAGTATCGTCTGCTCCAAGTACTATCTCCGGCGCATAGGCTGCTCCCTCCAAACAGGTGGCTGTCGTAGCACCTCTGATTCCTCTAGCATTCATACTACCTTCCAAGATACAGAAGCTATCTAAATAATCGTACTTATTGCCTGTTATCAAGCGGTGTAATGTAAACCACGTAGGTGCCAAATCACTTGTTTGTATTTCTGTTTCAAACAGTGTCCAAGCAGTATTTTCCACGGAAGTCGTATGTGCCGGAAAAACGCCGCCGTCTGTACCAAACTCAGTACTGCCTAATTCTATCTGATAGCTGGAGCCACCTTGAGCTACTGTACTCGAACGATGATAATAAGATATCTTATAATATGTATTGGATTTAAGAAGGTTACCTAACGATTGCGTCAAATAGATACCTTCATTACGCATCAACAAAGAATAACTACCTTCGTATTTAGTAGTTCTGACAGACCCGGCATTTTTCCAGTATTCAATCTCTGGAACTTTATACACATGCCAATAGACACCATCCATATAATTGGAACCATCATCAGGATTTGGCACAACTGTTTCAAACCCTGAATTTTGAAAAAGATTAGTAGAAGAATATGTTATCGATAATGGTCCCGGAATCACCGTAGTCTTATATATACCATTTTCATAGACATACACCTTATCGGCATATTTTGCAAAACGTACCGTCCCGGACTCTACAGGAGTGTATACGATATAACCATCTCCAACCGAAATTTCCTGTTCAGATATGCAACCTGATACTTCCAGGGTGAAATCACCGACAGGAAGAGAAAATTCACTCAAATCCTGAACACTGTTACCTGCAAAATTGTTCTGCATCGGTAAATAGGGAATTACTGTTTGCGCTCGCAAATTATCTGATAATGCCCCCAAGAACATTATTAGTAATATGGTGTAAATACGGTTCTTCATTATAAGTAACATATCAAAACATACTATTTATATAAGTAATATTTTACACATAGACATTCATAAAAGGATGAATAAAGGAATTAGAGTTCAGTTTCCCTAAGTTTAAACTGAAATATTGAAATCAAGAAAGACCATTCACAATAAATGCAAATGGCCTTTCAAGTTTTTGCACTATTATTGGAAATACCTATTGTATAACAAACTATCCATCATGCTACTTTTCTGCCGGCATATCAGCCGTAGTCGGCCAATAAGGATTCTGATAAATCGGTGAAGTCTCAATCGTTTTACCATCGGTAGATGTTATCTGGAATTGGTCAATACGTATCGGATCCAGATAATGAGCCATTTTCCAAACGAAACCATCATAAGCCAGTTGGTTTGTTGTCTTTCTATATGGAAGCAAATACTCACTGTCAGCAGGTGAAGACACATTTGCCTTACTGGTACCATAAACAAGTGTTGTTTTACCTGCCGAATTATCATACCAACGTTCCATTGGTGTATTCCAAAGATGCATACCTTCAGGTATATAAGGCTTAACCATCAGTTGATCCATTGCTCTCCAACGACACAAATCCATCCATCGGAGTCCTTCTGATATATATTCGCAACGGCGTTCCCGACGAATATTATACAAGGTCTTATCAACCAGAATCTTTCCGGCCGAATAAGCCCCCCAATCATTCTCTGCTTCCTTATCCATCTCGGTAGCTGCAATGGTGGCATCGATATTATCACTAACTAAAGCACGGCGGCGAAGAAGTTGCCAATACTCACGGGCTGTATTATCCAGTGTTTGATTCTTTTCGTAGCTGGCCTCCATATAGTTCAATAGAGCTTCCGAAGCACGATAGATAGGAATACCAAGGAAACATTTGTTCTGAACCAAATATTTACTATCCCAAGCGCCACCTTTACGCAATGCGTAACCGGTAGTGTAAGTATACTGCACAGCACCATCTGTAATTTTCGGATACGGCTCATCCAGCCAAATATTAGTAAGTCCCGAAACACTTTCAATCAATACATTCTTTTGTCCCGGTTCTTTCAGGAAGATAGACAAACGACTGTCCCGATTGATACGTACATTAGCGATTGTTTTGTCTCCCATGTAGTAACCATCACCGTCGGCATAGGTTCCATGAGCATAGATGGGCAGGCCATCAGCCATCAGGAAACTTTGTACCAAGCCACGAGTCACACCAACACCCCAGTTGCCTTCGTCCGCAGCCAAAGCAACATCATGACCGCTTCCCAATCCCTGAACATACTGACGCCACATCAACACTTCCTTCACACCCGACAAGTCTTCTTGCCCGAACATGGCAAAGTAAGGATTCTCCGCGGTAGCCAAATCTTGCTTCACAATACCCGTATTCTTTGTCAGGCTTGCTTTATACTTCTCTGCCACTTCTTTAGAAGCAGCCATCGCTTGCTCCAGAAACCAATTGATTTCATTGTCAATACTTCCACTTGGATACTGATAGCTGGCATTATAATCTTTTGTCTTACCGGGCCATCCTTCACCATTGGGGACAAATGCCGTACCTTTAAAGTATTTCAGCCATGTAGCCTCAAATAAGGCAACACGCGATTTAAGCAATAAAGCCACATCACGACTAAGACGTGTTGTTTGAAAACTCTTTCCATCCATCAATGTCGCTGCCTTATCTAAGTCCGAAAGGATGAAACGTGCTACCTCATTACGTGGCGAACGCTTGGCAGCCCCGGTCAGAATTTCCATATTATCAGTTAATGGTTCCGTTATAATAGGATAGTCTCCAAACGACTGATAACGTTTGAAATACTCTAATGCACGCAGCGTATACATTTCGCCGATGTAATGGCGAATACTACTCAATTCACCCGAAATCGTATTATCCGCCCCATTCAAGTCTTCGCCAAAGCGTGGCAAGACACTGGCAAAAAAGAAATTCATGTGATAGATATTGGTAAAAGACCAATCACCGGAAGCATTAGGTACTCTCCATTCTCCCGTACAGAAATAGCTGGGAGCATTTGCCGCTACCTGATTATCCGTACCCTGATCTGCGGCATAAAATCCATAAGAGTTACCGGTATTAGTAGGCAACATACTGGCATAATACTTATCCGCATAGGCTTGCAGATGTGAAGCATCCGTGAAGAAAGTTTCGGGTGCAAGTTGCGAAGTAGGTTCTCTGTCAAGGAAATCATCACATGACGCCATTGCACCACCCAAAGCCGTAGCTATCAATGCTAAAAATATATTTCTTGTTTTCATGATTTACTATCAAATTAAAAGGTTACACTTAGACCAAACGACCAGGTGGAAGACAAGGGGTAAGCGTTGCCACCCCAACCGCCAACACAGGTTTCAGGATCGAATATAGATGATAAGGAGGTGAACGTCAGTAAGTTTTCACCCGATACAAACACACGACAGTTGGCAATGCCTACTTTATCCAGCACAGACTTCGGTAATGAGTATCCTAACTGCAAGTTTTTCAGACGCATGTAACCGGCATTCTGCATATAACGGCTCTGAGTTTGTTGATTCTTAGATCCGAAGGTATTTCCATTCGAATTCGCAGAAGTAATGGGACGTGGATAGTAGGAGTCCAGATTGACGGGCAATTCATAACCTTCCAAACCAATAGGCTGGTCACGGAAATAATCATTATGTTGTTCCAAACCAATAGTATACCATTTGGAATAACCACCACGAACTCCCCAGAAGTAAGATGATTCACCCGGCCAGAAGTCATGTTTCAAAACGCCTTGTAAGAAGCAACGGAAATCGAATCCCTTATAACTGGCTGTCAAGTCAATACCGTAGAAATAATGCGGATTGCTATCACCCAGAATCTTCAAGTCACCATGGTCTTCCCAGGTACTGGCACCTTTACTGATTTTGCCATCACCATTCAGGTCTTTATACATGATATCTCCAGCCGCCCATTGCGAACCGATAGCATCTTGACCGCCATGAGGCAATGTGGCAAGATGGTTGTCCATCTCTTCCTGAGACTTAGCGATGCCGGCAGTCTCAAGTCCCCAGATAATACCGGTTTTCTTACCCGCCATATATGTACTGATAGAGCCTGTCTTGTTGCCGGGATAGCTGTCTATATAAGTTGTCTGGTCGGAAAGAGACAAGGTGACGCCGTAATTCAGTCCATTATTCAGACGATCTTTCCAAGAGAGTGAAACTTCCCAACCTCGGGTCTGAAGGTCACAGTTATTCGTGTTGGGTACAGAGATACCCAATGTGTTAGGCATCTGGTCAGCCGGGCCAACCATATTCTTGGTATAACGTATAAAGTAGTCAGCCGAACCCGTTAAACGGTTGTTTAGTAATCCCCAATCCAGACCAATATCCCAGGTACGGACAGTCTCCCATGTCAACGCCTCACTAATCAGGCTACCAACCGAAGCCGTATTGGGCTGCATGCCATTCTGTATCCAAGTACCATTGGCAGCCCCCAAAGACATCACACGATAAGTGGGATAATAGGAACTCGTATTCTGGTTACCCAATTGCCCGTAAGAGAAACGCAGCTTCAACTGATCCACCACTTTGGTAGCCGGAGCAAAGAACTTCTCTTGCGCAATGTTCCAACCTGCCGAGAAGGAAGGAGATAGTTGCCAGCGACTACCCCTACGGAAACGGGAAGTACCGTCATAGCGCATATTCACTTCCAACATATAGCGGCCCATAAAGTCATAATTCAAACGTCCGAAGAAGCCGGCAGTAGCCCATTCTCTCGAATAACCGTTCACGCCCGTAGTCTTTTCTTCACCTTTTCCGCTCAATCCGGAGGTCAAGTCAAACTCCCAGAAATCTTCATCTTCTACATACAGTCCGTATTTGGTTACATCAAAATAATGCAGTTTGAATTCTTCCGCTTGGAAACCACCCATAAGTTTGATGTTATGCTTGTTGGCAAACGAATGAGAATACGCACTATAGACATTCAGGTTCAGATAATTCTCCTTCTGGTCATTCTCTTTCAGGCTCGAATCCTTGCTGGTCACAATCTTGTCCCCCTTCGGATCATAGTTATAGGCAGGGAGTGTAGCAGCCTTAGTGCTTTCTTCCTTGATGCTATAGTTAAACTCTACATTGGTGATCCAGTTCTTAATCGGCTCGATGATAAAAGCAGCCTGATGGTAGTGCCGGTCAGTCTGTTGGGTTCTTTGTCCACCCTCAGCCAATGCACGGGCATTATCATGGTTGATGTGCCCATTCTGATCATAAATAGGCATATTCGGCCAGTTACCACGTCCCAAGCCATCATAAAACCCATCTACAAGGCTGGTAGGTCTCCATATGTCATTACGAGTGAAACGGGTAGAATAGTTGAATTTCAGCCAGTTTGTCAAAGTAGCATTGATTTTAGCAGTGGTATTGAAACGCTGCAAGCCTTCTTTTCCAAACTCTACAAGTCCTTCTTGATCCAAATAGTTGAATGAAGCATAATAAGACATCTTTTCGCTACCACCCGTAACGCTGATGTTGTGTTCCTGCGAGAATACATGGTCTTTGTACATAGCATCCCAGATATCCGTATTGGCATATCCCATCGTCCAACGGTCTTGCCATGCTGTCTCACTCTTAGCATCCAACCCGACCTCTCCATTCGTAAACTTTCCATTCTGGAAATCAACCATTTTCCGCATCGTTTCATCTGTGTATGCACCCTTGATACCACGATTGGCATCCGCATAATTCATCATGACGGCAAACGAATAGGAATCCATAGCTTTCGGCATATTGATAGGACTGGAAATGCGGAAGCTATTGTTGTAATTGACAGACACTTTGCCGGACTGTCCCTTCTTGGTTGTGACAAGAATCACACCAAATGGTGCGCGCGAACCATAAATACTGGAAGCGGCAGCATCCTTCAAAACAGAGATATTCTCAATATCTTGCGGATTGACCGTATTAATGTCACCGACCATACCATCAATTAAAATCAATGGTGAACTGTTTGAACCGGAACCAATCGTACCTGTACCACGAACGGATACACTCATGTTTTTCTCCAACTGTCCCGAACTGGTCGTAATCTTCAGTCCCGGCACTAATCCCTGCAAAGCTTGAGTTGCCGACGTCACGGGACGTGATTCTATTTCTTTTGCTGTGGCAATGCCTACAGAACCTGTCAAGTTCACCTTCTTCTGTACACCGAAGCCCACTACCACGACTTCATCAAGCATCTCGGTATCATCTTTCAGCATTACATTGATTACTTTTCCTGCAACGGCCTGCACCTCTTGCGTCTTATAACCTATATAAGAGATGACGAGCGTTGCACCGGGATTGACGGCAAGAGAGAAGTTACCATTAATATCGGTAATGATACCGTTGGAAGTTCCTTTTTCGAGTACACTGGCACCGATAACGGGTTCGCCCGTTACGTCTTTCACAACTCCCGAAACCTTCACTTGTTGTTGAACGATTTCCATACCTGCTTCATTGCTTTCGGCCATCACCGCCAGAGGATGTCCTGCAACAAGACCCGTACAAAGCAACAAGGCAGCGAGTGCCTTCCGGTTGTTTCTGATTGAATCTGATTTCATTGTCTTTCTTTTAAAAAATTAGATAAAAGGGGTTAATACAATCATTGTTCTTTCTCGTCGAATGAACGATGTGCAAATATATTAAGTCCGGAGATAAATAATGAGGGACAATTTCTCATGAAAGAAGGGGTAAATCGGGCAAAACACATGATAAAACGGGCATGACGAATTTACCCCTTCCTGTTTTTAATATATTTGCAGTTCATCTACATAGCCCGTACCCGTCCAAGTAGATTCTAAAGTAATGGTATTATCCGCCCCCGGACGAAGTTCAACAGATATTTCGGCACACCGATAAGCATTCCATGCACCGGTAGGTTTAAATTGAACGGTGAAACGGCTGCCATTCACATTCAAGCGGGCGGTCCGCACCTGAGTGCTTCCGTTGGAATAGCGCAAGGCAAGGGTTCTCTTGCCGCCCGTCAGTCCATCCACCTCTTTCCAGGTAGCATATCCGCCCGAAAGTGGAAACACCAAATAACCGGAACCGGAAAAGCCCCAAGCGTTTTCTATATCGACTTCCATGGTTACACCGCCACCCACATCTGTCAGTTCTGCTTGTCGGATGACGGCAGGCATCGGAGCTTCCGCCTTACGCAGCAAACGTATAGTCCAACCGGCATCGGCTTTCAATGAAGTTATCTTCTTATTATTCTTCAGTTCCAAAACACCTTCGTCCACCCATTTGTTGTTCGTATCAAAGTATCCTCTGCTTGCCGAAATAAATTCCAGTGAATCGGGCCAAGAGAAAACACCGCCTTTGGAAGTTGCCAGCACCACTTCACTACCGCTACGAATGATGCTGAGCGCCTGCGAATTAATATAACCGGGTTTAAAGACAATCCCCTCAACACCCGCAGTCGGCATCAACGAATCGCCTTTCCAGTTGTGGACAAAAAGCCCATATCCGCTGGCATTCAGCGCAACATCCGTCATGACACTATTCAACACTCGGTTCACCAGCCTCACATCTTCCAGATAGGCGCCACGTGGAGCAAATCCGTTCTTCTCATCTTTGATGAAGATGCCATGATCGTCGGGACCGCACAACTCATAGTAATCAAAGTTATTATTGCCCGACAAAGCCGCAAGTTGTAACTGAGCTATATTGGGAATCTCGGCACCTATTTCCATTATCATACGGTAGTTCTTGCCCATATAAGGAACATTTGTCCGTACACTTTCGGCATACGAATCTTCCGTACCGAAGTGATGGCGATAAGTATCAATACCTACAAAGTCAATATAAGTGTCAACCGTGGAACGTAACCGTTCATTACTATACAGCACGGAATGTAAATCGACATAAGTGCAGTTCATCCGTGTCCAAACAGGATAAGAGGACTCCTTGACGGCACGTCCCAGCTCACTCATATACTCCACAATTGTCGCAGACGGGTAGCTACGCACTTCATTTCCCAGCTGCACCCCTATCACAGTATGTGGAGAGCCATTATCCAAATCCCATTGGGAGATGTGTTCCATCACTTTTGCCAGTACATAAGCTTCACGAGCCCTCAACTTTTCATCACCAAGGTCGAGAGAATAATCTGATATATCCCGCCGTATCGTATAATCACTAGTGGTCTGTCGTGAACTTCCTTCCGTAGAGAAAGATTGGAAATCACCCGCTTTGGGAGAATGCATCACATAGTCAGGTGTTCGCAACTGGTCCGACTTCAACCACTGCACATGTCCTCCGCTATTCTGACTAAACCATAGCATTTCTACTTTAAAGTCATATTTTCGTGCCAAACTGAGGTAGAGGTCCAGCGTTGTCCAGTCGAAACGGTCTTTGCTTGGCTCCACCTCATACCAATGGATAGGAACGGAAAGGGTGTTGAACCCCAATGCGGCAGTTTGCTCCAGCAATCTTTCGCAAGTTGCAATATCCCATCCCCAACGATAGCGCAGTTTGTCAAAACGTACCTGCACGTTGGTCATATAAAAAGGCTTTCCATCTACCCTTAGTACATATTTCTGCGAACCGTTGAGCGAAGTATCTACATAAGAGATTACTTTCTTTTGAGATGTTTTCTCCTTTGCCATGCCGCCCAGAGACAGCAAGAGCAACATTGCGAATAGGACAGAAGATTTCATGCGAACCTTTGTTTTGTGTCCTGAATGGTTTGATTTCATGGTTTTCATATTTATCTGATTAATAAATTTCAGTAGAATGAAGAGACAGGCAAAAGTAACAAGTTTATCCGAAAACAAGCAGAGGCAAATCGGGAGAATAGAAAGGGGAAAACAGTCAACCGCCACGGGGGGCTATTTTTCCTTAACAAAATAGTTTCTTCCTTCTCATCAAAAAGTTACTATTATCCCAAGAAAAAGTTTTCAGCATCGAATAAAAATTTGTAAATTGCGCCTGCAAATATATATTCGCAAATTAGAAACAGCTATTTGAAGATTGCAAATTTATATTCGCAGACTGTGAATATAGATTTTTATTTGATAAGAGAAAGTTTTTTATGGGAAGAAAGTAGGTTTTCTATGTATAGAGAGCAAGTAATCTTCCTATATTATATAAATAAGAATAGCATAACAATAAAATACAATCCAACTATGGCCGAATATGAAATGCAGGAGATGAACCTGCCCAACAAAGAAGGAAAGCGAGTGCTCTATCCACGCCTCGTGCAGCGTGGACAAGCCGACACGGAATACATTGCACGAGTTCTGTCCCAAAGAAGTTCATTCAGCAAAGGCGCCGTTGCCGGACTATTGCAGGAACTGGCTGATGAACTGGCTTACCAAATGGGACAAGGAAAGTCCGTAAAGCTGGATGGCATAGGCACCTTTGTCCCTGCACTCGCCTTGCGTGAAGACAAAGAACGGGAAACAAGCGAAGAAAATTCCACTCACCGAAACGCACGGAGCATCATCGTAGGAGGCATTAATTTCCGCCCCGAAAAGTCTCTCATCAGTGACACCAACTATCATTGCGAACTGGAACGTTCGCAACAGAAGTTCCACCGCTCATCGCAAAAATTCACCCCCGAGCAACGCCTGCAACGGACCAAGCAATACCTTTCGGAGCATCCTTACATGACGGTAAGGGATTATTGCAGGCTAACAGGATTGCGGCACACCACCGCATCACTGGAACTGAAGCTCTGGACCGGACAACCCAAAACAGCCATTACAACTTCGGGACGGGGCACGCACAAGGTTTACATCAATGGGTAAATTAGCCAAATAGCGGGGGGTAAATCGGGCAAAACAGCATTCAGAAGTATCTGCTTTGCCCGATTTATCTTATTTTTGTCGTATAGATAAATCATAACTCAAATGAATATGCGACCACGTATCTGTCTTCTTTTTCTATTCTCATTGTTCTTTGTTGCCAGCAACATGGCGCAACCTTATACTTTGCGACATCTCGGCATCGAAGACGGCCTATCGAATAACTATGTACGAGACATTGCACAGGACCGACAAGGTTGCATCTGGATAGCGACGGAACTTGGACTGAACCGTTTTGATGGCTGCAACTTCACCACATACAAGAGTAATAACTCACAGCTAAACAGTGATGCGCTCAACGTATTGCTATATGACGAAGCGGAAAACAGCCTGTGGATAGGCGGCAAATTCAAGGGTATCAACAAACTGGATTGTTCCACCTATGAATTTCAAGATTATGCACCGGAAGGAAGTATACATATTGATAACATCGTACACCTTTCGCACGCTTCCGACGGTGGCATATGGATTACTCCACATAATGGAGACATTATACATTATGACAAACAGAACCGGACATTCACCACACTTCCCAAGATGGGAATCACCGGACTGAGCAATTCAAACTGGTGCTCCTTTGATGATGGTAAAGGCATCCTTTACGTTGGACATGCACAAGGCGGGATGAGCATCATAGACCTGAAAAACAAAACCAGCCATACTCTCAGCAATAATCCCAACAATCCGCAAAGCTTGCCCGGCAACAGTGTCTACTCTATCTATAGAGACCACCTTGAAAACATCTGGATAGGAACCAATCGTGGCCTTGGACTATTCAATCCGAAGACTGAAGAGTTCACCGTATTCAGGCATGAGCCACACAACCCGTATTCACTGATTGCAGACCACATCTACGCCATCAAGGAAATGAACGATGGCAGTCTATGGATAACCAGTGACATTGGTGGTATCAGCATACTGGACTTACATAGCATCACCTTCAAGAATCCTGAGAGTGTACAGTTTTACAACATAACGGCAGACAACAACAGGAACGGCGTTTCTTCCGGAAATATCCGCAATCTGTTGCAAGATTCCTTCGGAAACATCTGGATAGGCAATTACAGTAGCGGCGTAGACTTCATCAGTCATACACAACCGGTGTTCCATGTTCTTCCCTATATGACCGAGAAGGGAAACATCCTGAAGCATAAACCCGTCTGGGGCATTTGCAAAGATGAGAACAATCAAGTATGGTTAGGTGGCGAGAATGAAATCAGTCTATTCAAGAATGATAAGCTTCTGAAAAGTATCAATATCTCCAAACAATTGTCAAGACCTTACGGACAAGTGTTCTCTATTATCAATGCCGGGAACGGCACTCTACTGCTTGGCATATACGATGATGGTCTGCTGAAACTCGACACCCGCAGCGAACGCATCGAACGCATTCCACTGGATATGGAGAATGTAGACATCATCACCTTCTTCAAGGACACGGACGGCACCATATGGATAGGTGCGGAATACGGCATATACACTTATGCCAATGGGCAGCTGAACAAGGAGAGCCAACTGAACGCCTTGCTACCGGACAAGTCGGTATACGGCATCTTGCGTGACAGGCAAGGAAAACTCTGGATAGGAACTTATGGAGGCGGAATAGCCATCTTCGACAGAAACAACAAATCGGTAGCGAAGCTGAATACAAATACGAACTTTTTCTCCAATGCCATAAACAGTCTTCACATGGACAGTGAAGGCGGCATTTGGATTGCCACACGTAACGGAATCGGTTACATTAAAGATACCTCCCATCCCGAAACGTTCGAATCATACGGTTATAAACAAGGACTGGAAGATACTTTTGTGCGCACTATCCAGGAAGACGCAATGGGGAATATCTGGCTCAGTACCAACGATGGCATTTCTCGCTGGAACAAACAGAAACAGAGCTTCGACAGTTACGACTACCGGGACGGCATACCTATGGGAAACTTCATAGAAGGTTCGGCTTGCCGCACAGAAGACGGTACTCTTTATTTCGGTTCTCTAAACGGCGTCTGCTACTTCAGCCCCGAAAGTCTGATTGCAGAACGGCAAGTGGCCTCCGTACAGATTATCGAATGTAAAGGACTCGATAATCAGATAGAAAGCCGTAGCGGAGAAACACTCATACTAACCTCAAACGACAACATAGAATTGCCCTATGACCGGAATTCATTCCGTATCTATTTTTCCGTTCCCGACTACTCGCAAAGCCAGCAGGTGGAATACGCCTATCTGATGGAAGGATTGGAAAACACCTGGACCAATACTTTGGGCGAAAACCAAGTGACCTTTCGCAACATATCTCCCGGAGAATACACCTTCAAAGTGAAGGCACGGCTAAGAAACCAAGAGTGGGACGATACTCATATAGCCACTATCACCATACAGATATCCCCCCCTTTGTGGTTGACGTGGTATGCCAAAATCTTTTATATCCTGCTGGCATTATTGTGCGTATTCTTCTGGTTCCGCTTCTACAAACGCAAACTGCTATTGGAAAACTCTCTTGAACTGGAGAAAAGAAAAGTCTGAATGAACAGGAACTCAACAATGAGCGTCTGCGCTTCTACACCAATATTACTCACGAACTGCGCACTCCGTTGACGTTGATACTCGGCCCACTGGAAGATTTGGTCAACGATTCCCACGTACCCACCTTCTATAGTAATAAGATTAAAGTAATCCACAGTAGCGCCATCCGGTTGCTAAACCTGATTAACCAGATACTGGAATTCCGCAAAACGGAAACACAAAACCGGAAGCTGACCGTATCCAAAGGAGACTTAGGCAGTCTTGTTACTGAAACCGGATTGCGTTACAAAGAGCTAAACCGGAATGAGAAAATTACATTCCAAATCAGCATCGACGCCCGGGAAACAAAACTTTACTTTGATACTGACATCATCTCTACAATATTGAACAATCTACTCAGCAATGCAATAAAGTATACATCTGAAGGAGAAATCAGGCTCATTATGCGTTCAATCGTTGAAGAAGAAAACAAATATACAGAGATTGTAGTAAGCGACACCGGATACGGAATAGACGCTGAGGCTCTCCCGCATATCTTCGACCGTTATTATCAGGCAAAAGGGAAGCATCAGGCATCGGGCACTGGCATCGGGCTCGCATTAGTCAAGTCATTAGCCGACCTGCATGAAGGCACGCTGCAAGTAGAAAGTGAAATAGGCAAAGGGACTACTTTCAGTCTTCGTCTTCTCACAGAAAACACCTATTCCAGTGCCCTGCACAAAGAAGAGAAACCGGAAACAATTCTTATAGAACCGGAAAAATCGGAAGAAGAAGAGGATAAAGAAGAGGCGGATGTTCGTCCGATGTTACTTGTCGTAGAGGACAACGATGACATCCGGGAATATATTGTTTCTTCTTTTAGTAACAATTATCGAATCATAACTGCTACCAACGGGAAAGAGGGTTTGGAACAGGCACAGAAGCATATACCTGATATCATCATAAGCGACATTATGATGCCTGTAATGGATGGAATCGAGTTCTGCAAACGGGTAAAGGAAGATGTACGTACCAGTCATATTCCCGTTATCCTGCTTACAGCCAAGGACTCCATCCAAGATAAAGAAGAAGGATACGAAAGTGGTGCCGATTCTTATCTAACAAAGCCTTTCAGCGCCAAGTTACTAAACAGCCGCATACACAATTTGCTGGAATCGAGAAGGAAACTGGCACTCCTGATTGCAAACCGTACCAAGGAATTGAAGCCGGAACAACCCCAGGAGCCTATCAAATTAAGTCGTCTGGATGAAGAATTCTTGGCCAGGTTTACTTCCATTGTAGAAGAGAACGTTGATATAGACAAGCTCGACATGTCTTTCATGATGGACAAAATGAACATGAGCCACTCCACCCTTTACCGGAAAATAAAGGGGCTAACAGGCATATCAGGCAATGAGTTCATCCGGAAAATAAGACTGAAAAACAGTCTCCGCTTATTGATGGAAGAAGGACTAAACATTTCCGAAGCTGCTTATGCAAGCGGTTTCAATGACTTGGGATATTTCCGGACTTGCTTTAAGGAGGAATATGGAATGGCACCGTCGGAGTATATAAAACAGAAGAAATAGAAAAATGAAGCGGACATCCCTTCTACCTGAAAGAATGTCCGCCTCTTATAAATACTACCTACTGAAAACTGTGACTTAAAAACTACCCTTTGTTTATTAATACCAATCTTATGTTAATCTATAACCTATTGTCGATGTTGCAAAGATAGGGTGAAATTTCTATTCAGTAGTAGCACAATTGTTTCATAAAAGGTGATAAATCAGTCAATTTTCAGTTTATCCCCCGATAAATCGACTTTAAACAGGTGCGGAATACGAATATATCGCCCGTTCACATCTTTATGACTATGAACCGACATCATCCACTCACCATCCAAAGTACGGAACAGCATTCCATGTCCGAAGTTAGGCGGAGTGGCCGGTTCTTTCTCTTGTATCCAAGGGCCATCCAAGGTTCCACTCTCGGAATAGGCAACGCCTTGTGTATAGTCCTGGAATACCCAGCTTGTCCATATCATACCTAACCGGCCCGTACCTGTGCGGAAAAGCCATGGTCCGTCAGTTACACGGTTGGGCAATACTTTGTCCCCCATCTTCTCACGGCTCCAGGGAGAGTCACTGGCACGGAAAAGAATCTTTCCTTTGCCGATGGAACCGCTTAAATCGGGCTTTAATTCGATCTTTTCCATCGTACCGTTCCAGTTTTGCAGCCATTCGTGGCAATAGATCATGTAAGGTTTGCCGTTACTGTCCACCCAGAATGTTCCATCAAGGGTAGGCATATTCTCGGGTAAGTAAGTGGGGTCTTTCATAGGTTTATAAGGACCCTCCGGCTTATCACTGACCAGGATGTGGCTGGCACGACGGGGGATGACGTTTCCTTTTACGGTATCAATCTTGATGGCGTTGTTCGTAAAAGTGGCGAAATAGTAATATTTTCCGTTGTATTCGTGCAGTTCGGCTGCCCAAATTTCGGGTTTAGAGCCCATCCAGGAGTCAGGATCAGTTTCTGCTACACGATAAGGACCTTCCCAACGGGCAAGGTCTTTGCTTTTCCAAAGGAGGCCGCCGGTACCGGTCATATAATAAGTAGAAGTTTTCTTATCAGCCAGTATGCAGGGGTCACTCAGGTGGATAGAATCGAGAGGGATGTTGGTACGAAAACGGTTCGGAACCTTCTGCTGGGCAGATGCAAGGACAGAACACAAGGTAAATATAAACACCAATAATTCTTTTCTCATATTAGTTCTTTTAATATAATGAGGATAGATACGCGAACGACGCGGATGAAGCGGACAAACGCGGAATAATCATAAATCCGCGTTTGTCCGCCTTATCCGCGTCGTCCGCGTATCTATAACTTATTCAATTTCTATACCGTGTTGTACCGGAGTAAGAATGAACGTAAATTCATAGTCACCATAAGGCAACTGATACTGTGGCAACGGCCATGCACCCCAACTGTTCACACATCCTAAGCCCATCTGAGCCTTGTCGATGCAGAGATTTGTCAGGTTAGCCTCTTTCACTTCGGGAGAGTGGCTCTGACCTTTATCCCAACCATCGTCTAAAGACTCGATAGTATAGTGCAGGGCTGATGCGGAGAACGGAGCGTCAGCTACAATCTGCAAACCGCGTCCGGCATCGTTCAGTTGCTTCCACCAGCGGATATCAGTCTTCGTACCTGTTTCCTGCGGACGGATATAAGAATAGAATTGTTCATCTACACTCTGGCGATACAATCCCAGATCTGTACAATGATTACGGTCACTGTAGTTCTCTACCGGGCCACGGCCATAGTATTCTACAGTTTCAAAAGTCTTAGGCATCTGCATCTGCATACCGAAACGGAACATATGAGATACTTTAGCCTGCGGATCGGCAGTCATCTTCTGAGTCACCTTTACAGCACCCTTGTTGTTGATTACATAAGTAAGATCCAGTTTGGCAGAAACATTCTTCATTTCGTATTCTGCACGTACCACTGTCTGATTGTCTACTGTCTCCCATTTGAAGGAAGTCAGCTTCAGACCCGGGTTCTTCCAGGCAGCGAATTTCTGTTGCAAACCTGCACCGAAATCATTGTCCGTAGGTGCACGCCAGAAGTTAGGTGCCAGTTCGGCATCTTCGTTCATCAATTCCGTGCCTGCTACGTTGTAGCGATTCAGGTAACCGGTATGTTTGTTGAATTCCAGACGGAAGTTATCACCGTTGATGATCAGATAACGCCAGTCGTTTTCCTGGATTTGAGGAGCAACGGTAGGAGTATTCACAACTTCTACATTCTTCAGGTCCATAGCAGGAGCCTTGTAGGGGTTCAGTACAAGCTGGTCTTTGGCTACGGCATATCCGGCGGGAAGCAGACCTTCGCGGTTCTTCAGACGATAAGTTACATTCAATAACCATTCTTTACATTCGCAGGTTTTGCCGATGTTCAGTTTCACTTTGGCAGTCTGCTGCGGAGCTACGTTGAGGTCTTCTACACGACCGGTACGAATTACTTTACCGTTAGCAAGCAATTGCCAATCCAGATAGTAAGCGGAAAGGTCACGGAAGAAGTTTTCGTTGTACACGTTCACTTCGCCGTTCTTCAGGTCAGCAGGAGTTGTCCAGATGTTCTGATAATAGTAACCCACTTCGTACATGTGCGGATTGGGAACACGGTCGGGACTGATCAGACCATTATCACAGAAGTTCTTGTCGGAACCGTCGTAACGGTTGAAGTCGCCGCCATAAGCGTAGATAGTTACACCGTCTTTACCTTTCCAACGGACGGACTGGTCTACGAAGTCCCAGATGAAACCGCCTTGCAGGTTAGGGTATTTACGGATCAGATCCCAATATTCTTTGAAACCGCCCTGTGAGTTACCCATAGCGTGGGCATATTCACACTGGATAAGAGGCTTCTTGGCATCTGTACGCTGGCCATATCTTTCCATGTGCTTGTAATCGGCATACATGGGACAGTCAATGTCGGTAAATTCGTTTCCGTGCGCCTGTTCGTATTGTACGGCACGGCTGGAATCTTCATTCTTGATCCAACGGTAGCAAGCTTCAAAATTAGGTCCGAAACCGGCTTCGTTACCCAATGACCAGAAAATAATGCTGGGATGATTGAAGCCGCGTTGTACGTTGCGCTGGTTACGTTCCATGTGAGCTTTGGCATAGTCGGTGCGTTTAGCCAGTGTCTTTTCACGATAACCCATACCGTGTGATTCGACATTAGCCTCAGCCACTACATACAAACCGTATTGATCGCAAAGGTCGTACCACAGATTGTCATCAGGATAGTGACAGGTACGCACAGCGTTGATATTAAATTTCTTCATGACCTGGATATCCTGGATCATGCGTTCGGGAGATACGACATAACCACCATCCGGATCCAGTTCATGACGGTCGGCACCTTTGAAGAGAACAGCCTGACCGTTTACTAATATCTGGTCACCTTTCAATTCAATCTTACGGAAGCCTACCTTTACGGGGATTACTTCGTTGCTGCCTTGCAAAGTGGCACGCAGTGTATAGAGGTAAGGAGTTTCGGCTGTCCATTTATGCGGATTTTCCACATTCATCAGAATGGTACCGCTACTTTTGGCTGTTTCCGTAGCTACTGCCTTGCCGGTAGCATCCAGTAATTCCAGATTTACGTTACCGCTGCCTTTCAGGTCGAGCGTCACACGCAGAGAACCATTTTTGTATGCCTCGTCCAGATCGGGAGTAATACGGATGTCCTGAATACGTTTCTTGTTGCGGGCATAGAGGTAACAATCACGTCCCACACCACTGTAACGGAAGAAGTCCTGGTCTTCCAGGTAGGTTCCATCACACCAGCGGAATACCTGGAAAGCGATGAGATTCGTTTGTCCGGGTTTCAAATAAGGAGTCAGGTCGAATTCGGCTTCGAGCTTGCTGTCTTCGCTATAACCTACATAACGGCCATTTACCCAGAGATACATGTTGGAGGTTACAGAACCGAAATGAGCGATGATGTCTTTGCCTTTCCAGTCGGCGGGAACAATGATCTCACGACGGTAAGAACCTACATGATTGTTCTCTGTAGGAACTTCAGGAGGGTTGTTCTGGAACTGATTACGCCAAGCATAGCCAGTGTTTACATAAATAGGATCGCCATAACCATTCAATTCCCACACAGCGGGAACTTGCAGATTATTCCAGCCTTTGTCATTGAAACCTACTTTCCAGAAGTCGGTAGGACGCTGGTCTGCATTGCGTACCCAAGAGAATTTCCAGGTACCGTTCAAAGTCATGTAATTAGTAGATTGGTCTTTCTTGCCTTGCATGGCGGCATCTGCCGATTCATAGGCAAAGTAATTAGTGTGCATGGGAGCACGGTTCACGGCATTGATCTCCGGATCAAGCCACTCTTTAAAGGACTGTGCATTTGCAGTCAGAGCCAGGGCTGCAAAGAGTCCGGTAATAAGATGTTTCTTCATGGATATAAAATTAGTATGTTTGTAGCGGTACGAAGAATATTTTCTGCATACCGCTACAAAGATAGGGTGAATGAACTTTTTTTAGGGGGAATAATAGTTCAAAAAAGGGGGAATAGAGTTCAAAGAGCTACTGTATCCGGTACACTCCGAACGAACGTGGTTCAAGTTTCAGTTTCAGAGATTGCCCTTCTACCTGTACCGGACGTACACGGGGAACAATCGCTTCCTGATCCAGCGTATTTACTGTGCGCCAATTGTCATTCTGTAAGTAAGTGCAGGAACCGGCAACCAACTGACGTTTCTTCAAACCATTGAAATCGATCTGAACATCGGCAGGCTTACTGCTTGCATTCACCAGTTTCAGGATGATTTCTCCGGTAGGTGCATTCAGTGCAGCTGTTGCATAGAGGCTGTCCTGCCCCACTACTGCTTTGCCATCCATCTTCAGGCTGAGTACATCGGTACCGGCATTCATGCCGTACATCTGCTGAACGTAATAGTTCGGTGTGCGCATCATGCGCAGGTTATCGAACCAGATCAGGTCCGGATTCCACTGCCAAGCGTCTACGTGAGCAAACAACGGCGCATAAGTAGCCAGATGAACAACATCCGCATTCCGCTCCAGTCCCGTCATAAAGGCAGCTTCGGAAAGGGCGGCGAGGAAGTTGTTATCCTTCTTCGTGGAATGATCGTGTGAAGCATATTCCCCGGCGAAAACCTTCGGACCTTTACGGTCGTAATTGTCATAGCGTGACGCATTGCCAAAGAACCAATCAGGATTCATGTAGTAGTGTTCGTCCACCAGGTCTACACCGATACGCTTCATTTCGGGCCAGAGATAATCGAATTTATCACCGCTGGCACTCGGGCCGGAGCTACCTACAACCTTCACATCAGGATATTTCGCACGGATAGCTTTTGTGAAAGCTTCCAAACGTTCTACATAAACCTTGTCCCACTGTTCATTACCGATACCGATCATCTTCAGATTGAAGGGTTCGGGATGTCCCATATCGGCACGCACTTTTCCCCACTTGGAAGTAACAGGGCCGTTGGCAAATTCAATCAGGTCGAGTGCATCCTGTATGTACGGATCGAGTGCATCCATCGGAACCACTTCGTTGCTTTCGTACTGGCAGGAGAGCCCGCAGCTGATTACCGGAAGAGGTTCTGCACCGAGGTCCTCGCTCAACAGGAAGTATTCAAAGTAACCAAGTCCCAAAGTCTGGAAATAATCAGGGAAGGCTTTATGTTTGAAAGTGTAGTTCCAACGGTTTTCATTCAGAGGGCGGTTTTCAACAGGGCCTACGGAATTCTTCCACTGGTAACGAGTTTCAAGACTGTTACCCTCGATGATACAACCACCGGGGAAACGGAATACGCCCGGGTTAAGGTCATAAAGGGCTTGTGCGAGGTCGGCACGCAGACCATTCTCACGTCCTTTCCAAGTATTCACAGGGAACAGGGAGATATGATCCATATCCACCGTACCACGTGTTTCGAGGAGGATACGCAGGCGGGCATGAGCATCTGTGAAAGGAGATTTCAGCACCGCCGTCAGCTTTTGCCAGTTATTGCCGCTGACTTCGATTTCTTTCTTCAACAGATTCTGTGCATTGGAGTTGACGAGCTCGATGGAGAGCTTCATCGGCTTCGCATCCGGCGTGCGGGCATAAACGGAGAAACGGTATTCTTCGCCTTGCTTCACACCGATGCCGCGGTAACCTTCATTATCCAGTCCGGCACGCAGTAGGCGGCCGTCGTTCACTACGCGTACATAGTGAGGATTGCGGTCAAAACAAGGATCTGCATCCTGAACGGTTACATTACCGAAAGGTACCCAACCCACGAAAGGTTGTGGGAATTCAAACGAACGGTTCTTTACCAGTTCGGCATACAGACCGCCATCGGCGCCGAAGTTGATATCTTCGAAAAAGATGCCATACATTTCAGGTTGTATCTTTGCCGTTGGTTTAGAAACGTCGACGGTCATTACATGTTGTTGTGCCTGCATGCTCAAAGCAAGAGACAAAGCAAAAAGGGCAGTTAACTTTCTCATTATTATATCTTATTTTTTCTTTTCAATATTCTGATGGATACGTATCACTGTAAACGAATAAGCAGGCATTGAGTAAGAAAAGTCATTTCCTTCTACCTTGAAATCAGAAGAAACGGGTTTAGCTCCTCTGTCTTTCGGATCACCTGTCAATATCGTTTTTGTAGCCGAAGGATTTACCAAAGTAATTCCGTCCAACTTCACCTGGGAAGAAACTTCCACCGGAAGCATATTCACTAACTTCACGATATAATCTCCGGTATTAGCGTCTTTCACAACTGATACTCCGACACGTTTCTTCACGGCATCCCAGCCATTATTCAGTTTTACCGTAGAAGACAGGTATTCGGTACCGGCGTTCTGACCATACATCTGTTGGGTATAGTAGCCTACTGTGGGTTTTACTTCCGCATTATTAAAGTAGATTAAATCCGGATTCCATTGTGTATGGCCTTCTTTAGCCAATAGAGGAGCATAAGAAGTCATTTCTACTACATCACCGTTACGTTCTACGGCAGTCAGGTAGAGAGCTTCGGCAAGTGCAGTTTCTACATTATTGGGGCGTCCCGGCAGGTGAGCGGCGTATTCGCCCAAATAAACTTTCGCTTTGCTACGGTCGTAATGGTCGTAATATTCCTGATTGTGAATCATCCAACCCGGTTCTACATAGTAGTGTTCATCTACCATCGGTACACCCAGTTCGGTAGCAAGATCCCAACCTACTTCATAATCCGTACCTTCGTAGAACGGACCGGTAGTACCAATCACGGTAACTTCAGGATGTTTTGCTTTTACGGCATCGAATATCATCTTAAAGCGTTCCACGAAGACAGGTGTAATCATGTCCTCATTACCAATACCGATGAACTTCAGGTTGAATGGTTTCGGATGTCCGGCTTCCGCACGCTTCTTACCCCACACGGTTTTGCGGGCATCTCCGTTGGCATATTCTATCAGGTCGAGAACATCTTGGATGTACTGATCCATTTCTTCCATCGGAACACCACCCTGCTGTCCCATACAAGTCAGTTCACCCTTGGAATGGTGGGCGCAGGTACCAGAGTTCTGACAAGGTACACCGGCTGCAAGTACAGGTACGGGTTCCGCACCCATATCTTCACAGAACAAGAAGTATTCGTGGTATCCCAGACCGCGTGTCTGATGGTATCCCCAAAGATTGCGGAGCGGCTTACGGGCTTCCAACGGACCGATAGAGCCTTTCCAATCATAAATATTATCTATTCCATCGCCATGAGCCACACAACCACCGGGAAAACGTACGAAACGGGGATGCAGGTCGGCAAGCGTTTGTGCCAGATCAGCACGAAGTCCGTTCTTACGACCTTTGAAGGTCTTTTGCGGAAAGAGGGAAATCATATCCAGCGCATACTTGCTGACAGCTTGCGGAACAATAGACAGAGATGCAGCAGCCGCATCACTTGTGGCTGTCAAGACTGCTTTCTGTTGTTTCCACTCTTTAGATGTTACGTTTACGGCAGTTTGTGCTATAATTGTTCCATCTTTATCAACCAAGTTCACAAGTACCTTGCCTCCTTTACCCTCAAGTACTTTACCAAAGAGTGAGAAGTCATATTTCTCGCCTTTCGTCAAGGCTATGCCATCGAAACCGGCATTCACCAATGCAGTTTGTTCAGCTGCATTCACATCGAAAACAGCATAATGGGAGTTATTAGGGTGAATAGGATTTTCCGTTGCAATGCTCAATGTAGCATCACTGCCCTGAACACTCCAGGAGTGAGTAGTATTCCAGTTCTGATCGTTACCACGATCCGTCGGGGTATACTCAAAGTCGCGGTTCTGAACCAGTTCGGCATACAAGCCGCCGTCCGCTCCATAGTTGATATCCTCAAAAAAGATACCAATCAGATGCTTGCTGATCTCTTTCGCCTGACCTGCATTCACCTGGATAGTAGCCTCTACAGGCTTGAGGTTGGCAAAACGTACAGGGTCTTGCTCGGTACGTTCAGCGTTCAGTGACTGGCGGTATTTCTTATGTTCGGCATAGCGGATGATCTGCTGCACGGTAGTATAAGGAACTTCCTGCACCCAGCCTTCTTCTTCAGAACCATTCACCAATACCTTCTTCTGAGTGGTGGGATACACATCTTTGGGTTCATACTTGCTACGTTCTTCGGGAGAGAAATAACTCTGTGCTTCCCACTTCTGCAAGTCGGGAGAGGTTACATAGGCAAGTGCCTTACCGGTATTCGTAGTTTCCCAGATGCAATGCCACTTGCCATCGGCACGGGTTTGCATCAAATGGGGCTTGAACATAGTCTTTGCCCGTCCCCACGGACCAAAGTCGGAATTCACATAGGCAAATCCATTAGCTACGCTAAACCACTTCTCTCCGTCGGGACTCCAAGCAAACTTCAGGCCGCTGCGTCCATCACGGTTCGAATAGGAAAAAAGGTACACCTGATTCGGTTCATTCGTCACGCCCTCCACCTTTGCCTGCACAGGGAAGACAAAAGACAGAAGTAAACATACACTTAAAAATCTAATCAATCTGTTCATGGTATTATTTATCGGGTTATTTGTTTTTCCAGTACTTTCTCAGCTTCTCAGCCTCTTTCTTAGTGATGTGGATTACTGCTCCATGTTTCGGTGATGAGAAGTTAGTCGCCTTCATCACACCTTCATTGAAGTGTCCTAGATCTTTGAAGTTCACAAAATCAGTGGTTTCACTGAAACCGAAATTATGAGGATTGATACCATAGATGTCATACATTACCACCCATTTGTCTTCGCCAATGCGCTTCCACATGTTAGGAGCTTCGCAGGCTTTCGGCTCCGGATCTACCCATTCCGGCAGGTAAGTATATCCACGGTTGATATATTTCGAAACGGCCTGTTTGATGCCCGGTGTTCCGTCGTGAGCGACGTAGAACATGTGATACTTATCACCTACTTTCGTGATATCAGCATCGATAGCTGATTTGGTAGCATCGGGATATTGGAACAACAAGCGGGGTTCTGTTTCCAGACCGTCGAAGTCTTCGTTTACATAAGCATAGTACAGCATATTCCGTGCATTGCCCATGCGCATGGTGAAGTAGATCATTATTCTGCCTGCATGTTCATCGTAGACCAGTTCAGGTGCCCAAGCACAACCGATCTCATCATATCCGGGGAAAGTCTTGTCAATACGGACCACATGGTGTGTCCAGTTTACAAGGTCTTTTGATTTCATCAGGACAAAACCACGGTTGTTGCCCCAGCCGTATTTGGCTCCATCACGCTCCCACTCGGTGTTGCGCAGACCTTTCTGCTGGGCAAAGATGTGCAGGTCGGTCATGGCAATGTAGAAAGTACCATCCGGTGCACGATAGATATGCGGATCACGGATACCTTTCTGTTCGGCAATCGTATCACCGGCAATAATGGGCTGACCGTTATTTACATCCGTAAATGTATATCCGTCATCACTGACTGCGAAATATAAACTATGTGTATCATCTTTGAAATAGGTAAACAGATAGGCTCCCATTTCCTTTTCATTCGTTTTCCAATCCTGAACCAGTACGGCACCACCTTGCGGTTGGAGGGTCAGTTGGAATTTGCCGTCAGCTTTCAGTTTCAGAGTTTGCAACTGAGGTTGCAGTTCTTTATCATCATTATAGAATGAAAGAGTCTGTCCTGCCAGCATAGGCAATTCGAGTTTCAGTTTCAGCACTTCTTTTGTACCGTTAACAGCCGCTACATACCATTGCTTACCGTGACGACGTGCAACGACTGCATATTTTCCAGGATAACCATCAATAAAGCGTGTTTCATCCCATGTAGTAGGCACCTGTTTCATAAAGTCCAGGCAAACTTGCGGGGCATCTGTCAGGTTGTTGGGTGCCAAAGCATAATTCTGAATAGGGTTCTGGAACAATACAGCTGTTGACAACTGGAATACATCCGTCGTGCGACGGGTAGTTCCGCCATTGTTTCCCCGGTTCAAACGCTTGTTCAGGAAAGTACCGCCAAATTCCATGCAGCCTACCGCATTACGGATAAAGGGATGCAGGCAGGCATTGAAAGCTTCTTCATCACAGAAATGTTGATTGAAAATCAGATTCTCGGAAGCCAGTACCGCTTCGCTGCCTACATAGTTGGGATACATCCGCTCCCATCCGCGAGGCACTGTACAGCCGTGGAAGATTACCATCAGACCATGATCGTCAGCATCACTCAGAATATCTTCGTACAAACGCATGGTTTCCTGTTTGTCTCCACCGAAGAAATCTACCTTGATACCTTTCACACCCTGCTCCTGAAGCCATTTCATTTCACGCTTGCGGATAATCGGATCATCCATCATATTGACGGGACCTTGCTCGATATCATTCCAATAACCGCTTGAACTGTACCACAGGAATACATCTACTCCCTTGCCTTGTGCATAGTCGATGAGGGATTCCATACGCTTATGGCCGATTTTCGTATCCCACCAGTTGTCAATCAACATGTATTCATACCCCATTGCAGCAGCCAGATCAACATAACGCACCTGGTCATCATAATTAATACTGCCGTCCTGCCAGAGTATCCAGCTCCAGGTACCACGCCCCATCTGATAATCATGTTCCGTCTCATACAGCGGTTCCACTACATCCCAGATAACAGTGGTTTCTACAATAGGCTTCAATGTCTCACCTACCGTAATCGTACGCCAAGGGGTAGAACCCGGTAAAGCGAAAGCGGGGGCAACTGTTCCGTTACCATTATTCTCTTCAGCCATCGGAAAAGCTACCGTATACAGATTTCCTTCTGTTACATCGCTCAGGCGCGAACCGCAATAGCGACTGTCTACTCCTGTCTCACTGACAAGCACCCAGCCATTATCTCCTACGCGGAACAGGCAGGGGAAAGTATATCCGTGTCCGTATTGCGAACGGACATCCATCGGGGCATCCGCCTTATATTCTTCTTCATAACTCGGTTTTGTCCGCTTCCAGCCTATCATGGCGTCACTTTGCGGACACATGAAGGTAGTAGTCTGTTCAGGAAAACGGAAACCGGTTGCTTCGCTGTTCACAACAAGGCTTCCCCGTTCGCCCTGGCGGGGCAACGTATAGCGGAAAGCAACGTCATTATTGCTCACACGGAAGATTACGTCCATCTTCTGCCCTTTTGCATTGACAAAGGCACATACCAGTTCATTGGCCTGATAATGTATCTTGGAAGCTTTGATACGCAATTGCGTGTAAACGGTATCAATTTTCCTTTCTTCATGCCCGGTCAGTTTCATTGCTTTCGCAAAGTCTCCCACATTGGTCTCCAGACCCAACGGAGATGATTCCAGCATCTGTTTCCCATTATAGGTGAGAGAATACGATGCTTCCTTCCCTTCCGGACACGAAACTGTTAGTTGTAATTTACCGTCAGGTCCGCTGACGGTTACATTCTGTGCTGTCAGCGGCAAGGCTACCGCCATACATAAAAAAGTTAATCCCTTCAGTTTGTTTCTCATGGTCAAATAATGTTTCTCTGGTATTTTAATAGTCATATAATTAAAGGGTTGGCACTACCCGTTTAATCGTTCCGTCTTCATTGAATTCCATACGGTCAATGCATACTTCCCGATGCGTACCCGGACCATCTTTCAGGAAGTTCTTATTAATACGATGGTAAACGATATACCACTCATCCGTACCCGGAATTTGTAACACTGCATTGTGTGCAGGACCGTAGATTTGTTTCTCCGGATTCTGAATCAGTACAATCGGATCTTTAGCTACCTCGATAGGTCCAAGCGGCGATTTAGATGTACCGTAAGCCACATGGTAGTTGGGTGAACCGGTATCATCTACCGACCACATAAAATAATAAAGTCCGTTACGGTAAAATACATAAGGAGCTTCACGGAATGCATAATCCTGCAAGGTTCCTCCTTCGGGAGTCATTACCGTAAGTGTTTTCTTCTTGATGGAAATCATATCTTTATTCAGTTCGGCGCCGGCCATGTAGCCATTACCCCAATACAGATAGGGTTTACCGGATACAGGATCGGTGAAGACATCCACGTCTATCTGCTGTCCGTGTCCTACAGGAGAATCTGTAATGATGGGCTGTCCCAGATCGGTAAACGGTCCGACAGGTGAGTCGGCCATTGCTACGCCGATTTGCTTTCCTCCGCCTTTGGCGGGATTGCCGCTATAATAAAAGAAGTACTTGTATTCTCCCTTGATGAGTTTTTCCTCAATACACGGTGCCCAGGCATTTCCATTCGCCCAAGGTACCTGTTCGGATCTCAAATCCAGCATAACGCCTTCATAGTTCCAGTTCTTCAGGTCGGTTGAAGAAAAAACAGTGAAATACCATCCACCCCAACCGGGTTGTCCGTCTGTTGTGGAATAGATATAATATTTCTTTGTCTTGTTTGAGTATAAGATTTCAGGGTCAGCATGAAATCCGGGCAATACAGGATTGTTCGGTATTGCACCCAATTCGACAGGCTTGCCCCATTTATCCGTGATACGGATCAATTCATCGCGTGTGATAGGAATAATCGTTCCGTGGCGGGGATGGAAGTTCATCTTCACCTCACTGTCTATCACTTTGAAGTTCTTCAGGTCGGTAGTTTCCGTAAACTGATATTTGCCTTTCATGTATACATCATACATTAATATATACTTATCCTGATTTATCAGTTTAAATGTGCCGGCACCTTCCACAGCATCCTTTGTTTGCTGCTTGTAATCCGGTTCTTCTTTCCACTGGCCGGAAGTCAGTGAACGGGTGGTTGCCACTTTAATGCCGTTTCCATGTCCTTCTGTCTTATAGAACAGGTGGAAAACACCGTCTTTATAGACAATATCCCCGTCGATACATGATTTCTTATTCTCCGGAATGAAGAGTGGCTTCGGTTCACCAATCAGATCTGTAAAGTCGTCATTGGCATACGCATAGTAGATGATATCGGCTCCACCGGCATACTGCATAGACCAGTACACCATATATTTTCCGGCTTCAGGGTCGAAAACCGTCTGCGGTGCCCAAACACGTTTCAGCTTTTCCTGTCCTTTATAGCGTTTCTGCATGTTGATGATGGAATGCGTCCAGTTTACAAGGTCATTGGACTTCAGCAGCACCATCGCACGGTTTGAATCCCAACCATTGTCAGATACCATATCTGTCACCACCATATAAAAGGTATGACCATCCTGACTTCTCAGAATATGCGGGTCGCGCACACCACCGGTCGAACTGATCACTTTCGAATCAAGAACGGGCTTGCCGTCATTCAGTGCCCAATATGTATATCCATCCATACTTACGGCATAACATACAGCTTCTTCACTGATGTGGTTACCTGTAAAGTAGGTGAACAAATAAGCCACATAATCTTTTTCAACGATAGGATGTTGTTGGGAAAAAGAAGGCAATGTCATTGCCAACATTAAACTAATAGCAACTGCAAAATGTCTCATAGTGTTCCTCATAAAATTCACGTTAGTTATTGGGTGTCAAAAATACACATAAAAAGGAAATATACTACTACGATTCATGCAAAAAGGGAGTAATTTTGTGTCATTTCATTAAAAAACAAAGATTTACCCACTTATCTATAACAAAAATGGAGTTTGCCGGTAAAACAAACTCCATTTCGTATTTCAATTAAAAAAGAATGTTCAATCCAAGAAACGTACCATTTCACAAGCAGCCAATAAGAATGCTCCCACTCCAAAGTTAGCTGTTGAATTGGCATCTACCACCTGCCCCGGAATTGCCTTTTCTCCGATAGGCTGCACATAACCGATACGTCCATCCGGCTGTAAAGCAACAGTCGTTAGATATTTCCAGGCTTTTTCTACTACAGGCTGATAAGTAGCCTTATCCAAAAGGCCGTTATTCATACCCCACAGCAGACCATAGGTAAAGAAAGCAGTGCCACTGGTTTCCGGTCCGGGTGCATGTTCCGGATCAAGCAAACTCCGTGTCCAGTATCCTTCCGGTTGTTGACAGGCAGCCACAGCTTTTGCCATTGTCTGAAAACGATCTATATATTCCTGACGGTATTTATCTGTTTCAGGTAAATCCTTTAATACTTTAGCCAGTGCCGCAAGCACCCAGCCGTCTCCGCGTGCCCAAAAGTCTTTCTTACCGTTCGCACTTTTATGTTTGGGATAGATATATTTCCCGTCACGGTAATACAGGGCATCTTCGGGATCATACATCAAGCTATCGGCAAATACCCAATATTCATGCAGTTTGTCCAGATAAAGCGGATTACCGGTTATCTTATATAGTTTAGTCATAACGGGCATCACCATATAGAGTCCATCGGCCCACCACCAATAATCGTTCTTATCCGTACTCATCTGATATTCCATCACTTCGCGGGCACGGGCTATTTTCTGAGTATCCGGCTCTATGTTATATAAATCTGCATACGTCTGGAAGCAAATCTGGTAATCACCGAAAAGCACATACTCATTACTTTCACCGTAGCTGTATTTCCACTCGGCTTTATTGTCCGATTTGGCGCCTTTCCATTCATTGTGCTCTGCCCAAGCCTTGGAATAATCCATGAAAGCAGTATCTCCAGTCAGGAAGAACGCTTCCATATTACCTGTATGATAGGCGGCATTGTCCCAGAATGAACGCCCATGCTTCGGATTCTGTTCCTGCCAATAGTTATTCACTTTATAAATAATATCCACAACTTCTTTAGCCTCATCTTGGGGAGCGGCACAAGACGACGCTCCAATCAGACAAAAGGCTAAAAGTATCACATTTTCCAAAAACGTTTTCATATATTTTTCTTTTTTTTTACTTAATTACTATACCATTCGTTATTATTCATAAAGGAGGACAAATTCATATCTACTGAGTACCTCCTTGGAATTGTGTCCCGGAGTGAACCCTATTCAATCGTATACTGAATGCCATTCAGTCGTATACTTAACCCTATTCAGTCGTATACTCATTATACCCCCTCCCAGAAGGTATTCTGAGTAAGGATTAAAGGGAGTCTGTCACTATAGTAAATTATACGTATACAAAATCAATTATTTACTTCCAGCACATATATCGGTTGAGGAGCAAATTCAACCATACGTTCACCATCACCTTGTTTAGTATGCTGCACAAAAAGATGGAGCCGACGTTTCCGCTTCCAGAGTTCCGTATCATGAGACGGCTCCCAGGCGTCTACCGCAAAGTCTGTCAGATCCGTAAAGGTCCACTTACCGGTTCCCACAGCCGAAGTATGCGCCATCGACACTCTACTTCCCCGTTCTTCATCACGGAAGATGTAGAATATCTCGCCACCATCCACCACGATACGCGGGCGGGCAATTGGAATCATCTTTGTACCACCACCTTTCAGAGAGAAAGGAGTATGACGATCGGAAACCTGGCGGTTCTGCCACATTTGTCCGTCGTACCACACAATACGGTATTGCGGAACATCACTATCAGGATCGCGCCAGTACGTGGCAATATAAGGGTTACCACTTGCATCCGCACTCATACTGGTCTGGTTGATGAGTTCTGAGTTTTGTGGAATGCGGCAGGCATATTCTGCATTATTGTAACGAATAGGCAAATCATATTTCTTGCCATTCGCCTTATACCACGTGACACCGTTATCATAGGAACGGGCATAACAAAGATCATGATTAGTCTCCACATGCCATGTTTCACGCCATACCCACGACAGGTGTATGGTTCCCTGCTCATCTACATAGAGTTGCCAGTAGGCATTCCGCTGGTCTTCACCATCTATCAGGACATCTTGTACGCGATACCATTTTTCTCTTTCACAGAATAGCGGTTCATCACCAGATTTCCCCTGCCGGAAGAACCGGAACGATAAACAAACAACAGATCGCCTCCATTCAACGGATAAAACTCCGGATAAGTCACATTTCCTCATCCACTCCGGTCATAGGCTCTTTATCACCCAGTTCCAGAGTATACGGAGCAGTGCTGCGACAATAATTCAGTTTATGTCCGTGATGGTCAAATGACAGATGCAAATAACCATCTCCGTCCAGCATCATGCTGATTATATTATGGGCATCCTTTACATTTCCCTTGTACTGTGTCCGTTGTAACGTCCATTGGTCAGAATTCAACTTCCGTTTGCCGAGCACCAGATAACCGTCCCCGTCATAATAACTTATATACTGTTCATCTCCTTGTGTCACAAGCGAGTTGTTTCTGAATACAGTCGTATTGACCGACGTTTGGCTATATCCGTTCCCCACTTCCACAAGACGGGGCTGTTGTGCCCGGAGAGTGGAAAATACCAGGAGAATCAGAAAGAAAAAAAGAATGCGTTTATTCATAATTATTATTCGTAATATGCGTGATCTTTCGGAAAATCTTCTCCTCCCCATGCTTTCTTTGATGTCCAGGGCTGTGGTGCATCTGTCCAGAAGGGATCATCAGCAGCCAAACCTAATGGCAAGAAAGCAAGCGAAGCCAAATAAAGACTACCATTATTGGTATACCAGTCTGAAATATTGGGTTGAGAACCATTAAAACCTAATGTCAGATAACCTTCCGCATTGAAATTGCGGTTATCACCGAACATGCGTTGAATAACAGCCGTCATTGCCGCACGCACCTGTCCGGCAGGCAATTCTTTCGGTAGCCAGCCACGTAATGACAACAAGGCAAGAGGCTGTAACACACCGATACGATAAGTAATTGAACGACCAAATACGGGGAAAGCACCTTCGGGAGAAACAAAGCGTTCCAATATCATACCGAAACGCTGCATACGCTTCAAAGCTTTCGGGAAGTTTCCGCCTTTCACATTCCAGATGTTTCTTTTTCCTCCATCCGTCATCACATCAAGGCATTCCACATACATGGGGTGAAGCACAAAACTGTTATAATAGTCAAATGCAAAATCTTCTCCGTCACTGTACCAACCATCGCCCACATACCACTCGTCTACTTTACGTAAAGCAGAAGTTATACGATAGTAATCGGTTTGGGCACCTGCCTTTTTCAGGAAGCATTCAACGGTTGAAGAGAATAACAACCAATTCGTATAAGGGGGATCTACCCGGCGCAATTGTTGGAATTCAGCAATATATCGCTGCTTTGTCAAAGCATCCAACGGAACCCATAAGGCATCATATCCACGCAAAAAGCTTTCAGCTATATAGGCAGCATCTACAAGAGGTTGTCCTTCCTTGCGCCATAGCAGGTAATCTTTACTTTCCGGGTCCACTGATTGGGCATAACTCTTCAATGCCCACTCACGCAATTGTTTGCGCTGCTGACCTTCTGCCGTGTCATCATCAGGCAATGACAACCACGGAGCCAGTCCGGCCATCAACCTGCCGAAGCATTCCATATAAGTCACTCGTTTATCACGGCCATCCCATGTAGGACTTAACTCTACCATCATATTTTCCTGCAATTTACCTTCGCTCATATTGCTCAGTACAGGTGCAGCCATCTGATAGAGAATGCCTGTCCATAATTCACGATCAGTCTTTACTTTTTCAGGTTTCTTTTTGGCCGATACATTAAGAGGTATCAGCAATGCTACGGTCAATAGTAGCCAAAGATATTTTCTTGTTTTCATGATATTCTATATAAGTTGTTTTTCATTGTTGCAAATATATCCGTTTCATAAGAAAACGAACTACTACAAATATTGCAAAAGAGGATATTTATCGGTCATTTCCGTTATAAAATCCATAGTTTTCAGGGAAATCAGGTCTTTTTCACCTTTTCTATTGCTTCTGATATACCCGTACATAGTCTATTTCATAGCGCATGGGAATTCCTTTATCATCAATCTCTCCACCGTTTATGCCACCAAGAGCTAAGTTCAACAAAAGATATTGAGGCTTGCGGAAAGGGTTCGTTCCCATCCCAATCGTTCCGTTTATAGTTTCGCTCAAAGGAATTTCATTCAGCAACTCATCATCCAGATAGAGTTTAATAGCAGTTTCATCCCAATCCATACGCCAAACATGAAATTTATCTGCCCATTGGGGATCTTTATCCGTAAAATGAGTAAAAGGGATTGCTTTACTTTTCCATTTTGCACTCCATTGCCGGTCAGTTCCCCAAGCAGCATTTGCCAGAATATGCGGTTCACCTTTAATACGATAATATTCCATGATGTCGATTTCGCCACACGAAGGCCACTCCATACCGCTGCCCAATGTCCAGATAGCAGGCCATGCCCCTCCACTTACAGGAATCTTGGCACGAACTTCAAATCTGCCATAAAGAAATTCTTTCTTACCGGACGTAGTGATGCACGAGGAAGTGTACTCAACGAACTCCCGCTTCTTCCGCCAGTCGTTGCTTCCGGCCTCATACCAGGGATTTTACGTCCTTTTTCTTTTCGCGCTTCAATAATCAACTTTCTATCCTTGCAGTAAGCGTTGCCTTCCTGATACCACTGGGCTTCTTCATTACGTGCAAAACCATTATCATAACTCCACACAGCCGTATCCGGAAGACCGTCTGCGTTGAACTCATCACTCCACACTAATTGCCACTCCGTTTGGCCGGACAGCCCTACCGGAATAAGCAAAAATAGCAGGAACAGACTTCTTGTTACTATTTTCATTCAAGTTCACATTTTACAGATTTATACTACCGATTCTTTTAGAAGATACGAATATAAGAAATTTACCACTTATCCAACCATTCAATAAACGGAATTCCTTTTTCACTAAACTGTATAGGTAGCCAAATGTGTCCGGAATACATCAGACTCTTCGGTTTCCAAACATCAGCCATAAATATAAAGCGGTTCTCCGGTAGCTCCAATACGAACGTACTTTGTCCACCAAAAGTTTTTTCACTGTTCTGCCCGCGGCACGGATTAGGATATTGCTCCCATGGTCCCCAAATGGAAGAAGCCGAAAACATACGAGCTTCATTAGGAATCCACCCAGTACATCCGGAAGTTATCATCCAAAACATATTGCCTTTCTTGAATATGGCCGGTGCCTCATTATGTCCACCGGGAAAAATACGAATATAACGTCCTGAATGCCCCAAATAATCATCAGTTAATTCCGCAATATGCAAAGTCAAATTCTCTTCCGAAGAATAAATGTGATAAGCTTTACCATCGTCATCCACAAATAAAGTCATATCACGAGACATTTGCCCTCCTTTTAAATCGCGTTTCACAAATAATCCCCGGTTAACAGCTTCATACCATTCCGGAGTCCACCATTTTTGATACTTCTCCATATTCCATGCCAGCTTACGGTCTGCTTCAGGCATATTTTCAGGATAGATGTCGGGGTTCACTCGTCCGGAACGAACAAAACGATAAGGACCCTCCGGTTTATCACTGATGGCTACAGCTGCACGGGCAGGTCCATAGCCTTGACCTTTCAGTTCCAAATGGAACCACATTACAAATTTCCCGGTCCTCTCATTATATATCACTTTGGGGCGCTCCATGATGCAACCACGTTCAATATCATTGCCGGGTTCTTCGGAGACAGCGAGTGCTACGCCCTTGTAAGTCCAATTATGCAAATCGGAAGATGTATAACAGTTCACTCCCACTTCGGTAGTGAACCCCTCTTTGGGACGATGTTCACCGAACCAGTAATATAGTCCGTTGTGAAACAAAATGCCACCACCGTGGGCGTTAATATAATTTCCATCCGTATCATTCCACACAGCCTTCACTTGCGGAGAATTATCCACCTGCTTATGAGTGCTTACTTCATGAGTGACATCCATTGCATTATGCGCAAATTCCGTATTTTGTCCGAAAAAACAGAATGCATTGCCCACTGTAAAAAGCAATACGAAAAGTAATTTCATTTTTCTCATACACGTAATCTTATGTGGTTTACTCAATAACTGCTCCCAGCAGATGAATATATTTGATTTTCTTATCTTGAAGTAATAAAGCAAGCCTATGAGCTTTCTCTATTTCTTCTACAGAAAGTTCTATTTCTCCCAAATTTTCTAGCCACTGAAACAAAAACCTGCAAAAACTAGTTCCAAGAGGAGTATCAAAGGCTATTCTGAGTTCATTTGCCGACCTTCCATCTACAAAGAAAACAGGAACAAAATGGAGATTACCGCCAATTGAGGCAAACATGGTAGAACTGACAGAGAAATCACCCAACACCACTTGGGACAACCACAATGCACCATCATAATCCGCTACCAGATAGCCGAATCCACCATTCAAATTACGGAACCCCAGTTTGCCCGGAATAGGCACAAAATCATTCGTTTCGTAAGACTTCACACCTGCCTGAACTGAAGCATCTGACAACACTTCAAGATAAAAAGAGCCTCCCAACCGTCTTCCTATAGCTTCCAAAACAGGTTCAATAGCATCAGTCACGAACTCTCCAACCGGCACCTGACTACCTTCCCATTCCACTGTTTCCACCGAAGGGTTAAGCATGCCCATATTCAGAGATTGCTTATTGAATTCAAAGAGATACCTCTTTCCTATAAATTTTGAAAAGGCAGTATAGGTCCATTCCAGTACAACAATACCCTCCCGGCAAGTTCCTTTTACAATCAAATCGTATTCAGCTTTCTTTATGCTTCCTTCAAAAGTAACCAACTCCGAAGAAGCAACAGCATCCACTTTTACGATAATATTTTCAAATGCCGGATAGATGCCTTCTACAGGTAAGTTCGGCCAAAGAGGAGGCATTTCCAATGTCATCTTCCTACTGCCATCAACCTCACCTACATTATCATCATAAGAAGTATCTAGTGTCAGAGAAATATTTCCTAAAGCAGGCATGTCCACACCGTTGAAAGTCATTTTCACCTGCTCCACAGCATAATTTCCACAAACGCTTTCAATATTCATAATCGCTGGCGTTTCTTTATCATCGCAAGCGCTTAAGACGCCTATATATAATACACTACATAATACCAGAAAAAAATAGTTCACATCTTTCATGACCTATTGATATTAGATTTAACTTGATCCTTACTCTAAATCATCCTATAATATCCCTCAACCAATCCTCCTTTTTAATAGCAAAAAGCCCACCCTTCTTCAATTGAAAAGCAGGCTCTCCCAAAACCTATTGAAAACGAATGATTTAACAATATCTTTACTAATCTACGTTGTTATAGGAATTAGTTCTATAACAACGTAGAAATAGGATGTTTTCATAAATTAATTTGTCTTCTCTTCATCAGCAACAGCTTCCTCCCAATTAGTAAACATTGGAACAGAATCATCGTAACCGTCATATCCATAGTTCTGACGAAGTGTAGCGCCGATATTAGCTGTAATAGCCGAATTAGGTACAGGCCAGAACATATTATGCTTACTAACCTGATAATTAAACTGTTTTCCAGAGAATATCGGACCATTATTGAAAAGGCTGTAACGCGTACAACGTTTGTACCAATAACTACCACCACTCAAATCAGTACCAGTTTGTTTATCCCAAGTGGACAAATCGTAAGTTTCACCCCACTCATCAGGCTGGCCACTACGAGCCAAACACCAGGAAATACGGGTCAATTCAGGTTGACGCCATTCTTCCAGATAGAGTTCACGAGCACGTTCGTCAGTAATATCACCGATGGTAACCGTAGTAAACATCTTCTTGGCATTAGCGCGACGACGAACAGCATTTACATCATCGGCTGCACCTGTTGTATTGCCTTGATAGAATTTAGCCTCCGCACGAAGTAGATAAGTCTCTGCAAGACGGAATAAATAGAGATCACCGTTAGAACAAGCATTACCTTTTGTTGCGCCATTGAACTGATTGGCACCCATATTTTCTTCAGCAGCAGCATCTTTAATGTAAACCTTATACAAAGGAGTAGGATACCAACTGCGAATCGTATCAAGACAGAGTAACTCTCCTTTTTTCACACTACTTTTACCATCTTCACTCGTCCAGTCTTCCGGCGCATAAAGCGTCATGTTCTGACCATAGAATGCTGATGATGGATTATTATACTTAAGGTCTTCCATTTCCACCCAGTTACCCACAGCACGATTGTGGCGCAAGTCTTGCGTATCTTCCTCTCCGTCATAGCGCCAAATAGTCTGGTTGTAGTGGCGGGAAGTACGGAAACAACCGATACCACGTCCCAATGCACGTACCCAATCTAACTCTTCATTATACTTGCCATCAGTACGTGAATAGTTGTATGTAGGGGCACTTAGCTTATGCGGATCCATGATAACACTATTGGACCAGTGTACACACATAGCGCGCATTAGCGGATAATTTATCCAGCTCTGACTATGAAAGTTCAAGATAGGCATAATGGTCTCCTTGTTTTCAGCAATAGACACATTTTCACCACGATGAAGGTCCCAAACCACATTACGTTCTACAGGCCAAGTAGTACTATTACCAGTAACCAGCGAACCAAACGGAGCATCCATCAACTTCAAACCATGATTATTGATCAAGTCAGTAGCCATATCTTCCGCCTTCTTATACTCACCCGTTACAAGATAACATTTGATAAGTAGTTGCATACAAGCTTCCTGATTCACCGTACCCATATAAGACATATCTTTTTGAGCCGGCACATTTTGAACGGCAAACTCCAAATCGTGTACCAACATCTGGAAAATCGCCTCCTTGCTTGTAGATTTATAGTTTTGCTTAGGTACCTCGATAATCTTCGTCACCAAGGGAATGTCACCGAATAATAATGCCTGATGATAGTAGCCATAAGCGCGGTGAAAATAAGCACGTCCTTTGTATTCGTTACGTACTTTTTCATCCAAGCTCTGCACTTGGTCTACATATGAAAGCACAGTATTGGCAAATTTAATACTGGTCCACCCGCGGTCCCAAAAACGGCTCATTGCATTCTCGTCACCACCACCTTTCATACCGCTGGTCGGTGTAATCTTATTGGCGAAATCGTCCATAAAAAAGCCTGCATCCGTCTTTGCATACAAACCTATATCAGTCATAAAATAGAGTGAAGCAATCGGAAGTACGTTTCCGTTACCATCCATCAACATTTCCTTAAGTCCCAAATCGCACATAGCCATTGCCGAACGCAGACCTGATTCTGTAGTATACGTATTTCCCGGATTATAGAATGATAAGGGATCTTGTTCCAGGAAGCTGTCCGAACAGCTTGCCAGCATGGCTGCCGAAGCTAAAACCATACATCCCCTTACTAATTTATTCATCTTTTTCATATTGTCTTTCAGTTATTAGAGTGTTATATTCAAACCAAAATTAAAGGTACGAGTAGCCAAGCCACCTGTTTCAGGATCACCATATTCCCAACCGGAGATAGTACACACATTTTTAACGCTTGCAGTCACACGAACCTTATCAATCATATATTTCTTCGTCCATCTCTGAGGCAACGTGTAGCCAACGGTAATATCATCCAAACGAACAAAGTTACGGTTGTAAAGTTTGTCCACCCCGGAAGCCAAACCTGTATTAGGACCTACAGCATTCAGACGGCAGTAATCATTAGTAGGGTTGTCGGGCGTCCAATATTCTTTCGTTGGCATATTGAAGCCGTTAAGTACCTGTGATCCACCGTTATCCTGATTCAGCCAGTAACCATTTGTACTCTTATGCCCCATATAAGAATAGAGTGAGAATGAGAAAGTCAAATCCTTCCACAAAGTGAATTCATTACGTATATTCCAATAAATGGGGGGAGTCGTGGTTCCAAGATAAGTTTTGTCGTTATCGTTGTAAACAGGCACACGTGTGCCGTCTTCCAGAATCTTATCGTCTTCCGTATAGCGATTCACTACTTTAGGATCACCCGGTTTCTGACCTACCAAAGCTGCAGCAGCAATGTCCTCAGGATTATTCTGCCAAACACCATCAGTTTCGTAATACCAGATGGTGCCAATAGGCTGTCCGATGTACCAATTGTTAGAAGTATCGTCACGTTCCACACCGTTTTCGTCATAGTCGTAATAGATGTGGTTGATACGGTTCTTGTTAATAGAGAAACCAGCAGAAGTATTCCATGTAAAGTCTTTAGTCTCGATATTAGTAGAGTTCAAGGCTATTTCAAAACCCTGGTTCTGCACTTCACCCAAGTTAGTGGTGATAGTACTGAAACCGGAGAAACTCGGCAGACGTTGCCCCATAATCATATCAGTAGTCTTCTTGAAATAGTAGTCAAGGCTACCGGTCAAGCGGCCACCCAGTACAGAGAAATCTACTCCGGCATTCCAAGCTTTCGTCGTTTCCCATTGCAGATTAGGAGCAGCCAGACGGTCCATATACAAAGGATTAATTACTGTTGAAGTTCCGTTGTTAACATAAACCATACCAGTACCTCCCAAATTCAGGTTGGCCAACGTTTTGTATACGTCACCAAAATCACGGTTACCATTGGTACCCCAAGACAAACGTAACTTTAGCATATCCAGCCACTTCTCAGTACCTTTCATAAATTTTTCGTTCGAAACAGTCCAACCTAAACCTACCGAACCAAAGTTACCCCAAGGATTCTTGGCTCCGAAGCCTGCATAACCATCGCGACGGAACGTACCGGTAAACATATAGCGATCATTGTAGCTATAGAACAAACGACCCAGATAAGAAGCAGCTGTATAGTGCGTATCATTAGTAGAGAAAGAACTCTGCTCCTTATTAGCACCACCAGTATAATGGAAACCCAGTGCATCACTCGGTGTAATGTTACGGGCATTGATTTTGTCATTCCAAGTACGATGTTCTTCGGCTTCTTGTACCAAAGTCACTGTAAAATGATGGGTATCAGCAAAAGTACGGTCCCAAGTAATAGTATTATTCAAGTTCCAGTCAAAGTTTTTGGACCATTCACGGTTCACACCACGGCTGGATGCCGAAGCATCAGGTAGGTCGGCCGACATAAAATAACGATCGTAGAACCACTGATAACGCGGAGCAATGTTAAACTGATAAGTGAAACCCAGAGGCAATGTAATCTTGGCATTGAAAATAGTGTTTAACACTGTATATCCTTTTTCCAAATCATAGTATTGACGGTCGAAGTAGTAGTTGTAACCACCGTTAGTGGGCAATCCACGCATAGGATATTGCTGATAACCACCTTTTTCGTCATACATAGAAGCATAAGGAGAGTTACGCAACATATTAGCATCCCAATAGTTACTACCCAATGAAACTTGGATATCACCGTCAGAGCGATCCTGGAAGTTCACATTCGCACCAATCTCCAACCAGTCAGTAATCTTAGCACTAATCTTCATATTCGAACGGAATGCATGATATTCATTACCTTGTCCGGCACCTTCATTATCCATGTAACCAACAGACAAATAGTAGTTAACCCTATCAGTAGCACCTGAAATACTGGCGTTGTAATCTTGATTGATACCAGTACGGAAAGTAGCATCATACCAGTCAAAAGTTTTGCCGGACAAGAAATTATTGAATACCAGCGGAGAAACATCCAACGTCAAACGACGTGCAAATAAACTAAGTGCGGATTCACCATCAGAAGGTCCGAAACCACTTACACCAGCAGCGGATGCCCAAGCATCTTGCTCTGCAGTTGTCATATTCGCGGGATTGTCATAATAACCTTGCGGATAAGCAGCACTCATATTGCCACTTCCATCTTTTGCCATCACATTGTAGTAGCCATAAAGTCCGTTTTCACCTTGTCCATAAGTATTCACCATCTTATACCAGTCCTGACGATAACGCAGGTAACCGCTAGCACTGTAATAATCACGATAAGCCGACTTCTTATTAACAGCCAAGTTAGCACTTACGTTGATGACCGGCTTGCCTTGTTTACCTTTCTTAGTAGTAATGATAATAACACCGGCAGCAGCTTTGGCACCATAAATAGCAGCAGAAGAAGCATCTTTCAATACGTCAATCTGACCGATATCATCCGGATTGATTTCTGAAAGTTCACCATAGAAAGCCATACCATCCAGTACAATCATCGGTTTGGCATCCACCCAATGAGTTCTTACCACGCAATGAAATAGATGCATCGCTACCTTTTGCAGAAGCATCGTAACCAATCTGCAAACCAGGAGTACCACGTAACACATCTTGTACAGATGCAGGATTCGAGTCAGCTATTTTACTGGGATTGATCTGTACAACCGATCCTGTAAGGTCTTTCTTACGCATCGTACCGTAACCTACTACCACTACCTCATCCAGCATCTCAGTGTCCTCTTGCAACGTCACTTTCACTGTTCTCTGTCCCTTCAAAGGAATTTCTACTGTTTTGTAGCCCACAAAACTTATTACCAGCGTAGCATTCTGTTTTACTTTCAAAGAGAAATTACCATCAATATCGGTAATACATCCATTGGAAGGTACGCCTTTTTCAACCACACTGGCACCAATTACAGGGCCCATTGTGTCCTCCACTGTACCAGTTACCGTAACATTAGGATTTTGAGCGCTCAGATACGAGACGTTCATCATAAGAGCCATACAGATCATTAAGGTAGAGAGTACCTTATTCAACCTTGCCCCAGAGGAAATCTTTAGTTTTTCCATCGTATGAATTTTAAGATTAAAAAATAACTTAACACACTATGTGATAATAGAGCTGCATGCTTAGCTCCAGGATCACATTGCAAATCTATGGACATTCACAGAGCAAAGCCCTTACAAATGTTCCATTCATGTTTAGTTTTGGTGCATGAAACAAAATCCTACATAAGTTGAAACATTCTTCAACATATTATGTAGGATATAAAAAACATTAACAGGATAAATCTTATTCTCCTCAATAGTTCCACCCGAAGTGAAACGTTCCATATACTCGGAGGGCTGCATACCGATTTCTTTTTTGAAACTACTACTGAAGTAACGCGGGTCATTATATCCCACTGCATACGCCAATTCTGAAATACGGATGTGTTTCTTTTCTTCCATGATCCGGCAAGCTGCTTTCATACGTATATTACGGATGAATGAAACATAAGTCAGCCCGGTTAGCGACTTCAACTTGCGGAAGAAGGTGGATTTGGTGGTATGCATCTCTTCCAAAAAACGGGTCTGATCAAAGTTCGGATCATCCAGATGGCGATTCACACAGTCAATAGCACGTTGCAGGAAATCTTCGTCAATGCTGGTATAATTCAATTCTTTTGCTTCGAACACCAGCTGCTTCTTGAAGTCTTTCATCACACGCTCACGAGATTTGAGTAAGTTACCAATACGTGCATGTAGTATGCTCAGGTTAAACGGCTTTGCAATAAATGCGTCCGCACCCGATTCATAGGCTTCTACACGATCTTCTTCTTTACTCTTCGCAGTGAGTAAAATTAAAGGTATATGGGAAGTATCAAAATTACCTTTTACTGCTTTACAAAACTCAATGCCGTCCATTACCGGCATCATTACATCCGAAACGATCAAGTCAATATCAGCAGATTCTACCACTTCAAGAGCTTCTTTGCCATCAGTTGCGGTACAGATATCATACTCAGCACCGAGCAATTTCACCATCAATGCCAATAGATCTTCATTATCTTCTACTAATAATAAAGTATGCTTTTTCTCCGGCATATTATCCTTGCCTGATATATTTTCTTCTGATGCAGTTTCCAAAATTACAGCTTCTCTCTGAGTAGATATAACTTCATCCAACGTTGAAACAGTAACACTCGTTTCATCTATTTCTTCTTCAGAATAAGCCGAACGCTGAATAGGGAACTCTACTTTGAAAGCTGTCCCTTTACCTTCTTCACTTTCTACAGTAACCGTACCATGATGGAGAGCAACCAAGTCGCGTACCAGCGACAAACCTATTCCTGTCCCTATTGTATTGAATTTCCGGTAATCTCCTTCATAAAAACGCTTGAATAAGTTTTTCTGTGACTCTTCCGGAATGCCGGGTCCATTATCTTTAACTACCAGACAAGCCAACCCGTTCGTACTATCATGACTTAATTCAATCGCCACTTTTCCACCGGGTTTATTGTATTTAGAAGCATTAGAAAACAAATTATACAGAATCTTATCCAGTTTATCCGAATCGAAGAAAGCCAGATACCGTTCCGAATCATTCTGAATCGTAAAATGAATGTCTTTTTTCTTCATTAAAGGGCGGAAACTGTCAAGGCTCCGGCGTACAAACTGTACCAGATCTCCCTGAGATACTTTCAACTTCAGGTTACCTGTCTCCGCTTTCCTGAATTCCAGAATTTGCTGCAGCAAGCGTATCAAACGATTTATATTATGCGTCATCACAGTATACTGTTCCTTATAAACCGGAGCTGTTTGCTTCAATTCATCAACAGAAGCAGAAATAATGGTTAACGGAGTCAAAAGCTCATGGGTGATATTCGTAAAGAACTGTAATTTAGCATGATTGATTTCCTCAGCCTTCGCTTGTTCCATCTCACGCAAATGAAGTGCATTACGTAAACGGATACGGTTGCGAACAATCCGGAAAATATAACAGGAAATACCAATAAATACTAATATATATAAGGTATAAGCCCACCAGGTTTTCCAAGGTGGAGGAAGAATGGTAACTTTCACTGTTTGTACATTCTCGTCCCAGATACCATTGGAATTTGAAGACTTTACATGGAAAGTGTAAGTACCGGGCATCAGGTTATTATAATAAGCAAAACGTTTGGAAGCATCCGTGTACTGCCATCCCACATCGAATCCGTCCAGTCTATAGGCATACTGGTTTCTTTCCGGATTGGCATACTCCATGGCAGAGAACTCAAAGCTAAAGTTATTTTGTTTGTAATCCAAAACAATCTCATCTGTAAACCCGGGCGATAAATCAGAGATTTCCGCACGCTCTTCATCAGACAAGGAAGTCCACGACTGATTAAACACTTTAATATTAGTAATCACGACCGGAGAAGAAAAGACCTGTTCATCCTGTTCATCCGGATAAAAACTATTATATCCCCGATGTCCGCCAAAAAACAGTTCACCATCCGGAGCTTCACATGATGCCCCTCTATTAAACAAGTTATCCTGTAAACCATCCGAAGTTGTATAAAGACGATATGTTACATTCTGCAAATCCTTTGGCACAGTAAGCTTCAATAATCCTGCATTTGTTCCCAACCAAAGATCCCCTTTCTTATCACTCTGAATACTGGTTACTGCATCTCCCGGCAGATTCCACAACTGATGTACTGGTAAGAATCGATCTTCTACGGCGTCATACAAACTTAAGCCACTTCCCCCGGTTCCAACCCAGATACGCCCCTCAATATCCTTATATATGCAATCTGCATAATTACTGTTCAGTTTCCCATTAACTACAGAATAAGCCGAAAGCGTATATCCATTTAACGAGTGTCCACTACCCTGAATACGAACCACTCCATGCGTATTAGACGCCATCCACATTTCACCATTCCCCCCCTCGGTTAGTTGCATAGCAACCATATCCTGTATGGCAACTCCTCCTACTTTCAAAGAATCAATCCGTACCGGGGTACCATCCGCTGCACGCATCGACACTCCTCCCCTCGTAGCAAACCAAAGGTTTTGCTTAGAGTCTTCATAAATATCATAAATACAAGAATTACACATCCACGGAGCATTTCCCGAATTATGTGCCTTCACACGCTTGCCGACAGGGGCTTGCTTATCAAGTTCGTAGGCTCCTCCATTGTACACACCAATCCAAATATGACTGGTAGTAGGAGATTGCATAATAGACATTACCGTTGAAATTCCCTCATATGACATAAAATCAGGCATCTGATTATAGTGAATAAATTTTCCAGTCTGGCGGTCCTTTACCCCAAAACCGTAAGTACTGATCCCCATCCAAAGCTGTCCATCATCATCCAACAAAAGACTACGTACCGAATTGCTTTTCAACATCCGTTTGGTTTCAGTTAGACGGTCCAGACTAAATTTTGCTCTACGGGTATTCACCATATTCACCCCACCTCCAGTCATGCCAACCCACATGATACCTTGTCGGTCACGCAACAACGAAGCAACTTCACTGCTGGTTATCGTATTTTCCGATTCACCGGAATAACAATTCTCAAATCCCGAAAAAACAATCGGCCCATTCTGTAGAGGAAGAATACTCAAACCACTACGCGTTCCTACCCATAAAGAATGGGTATTCACATCTTCTGAAATGGCATAGATAAGATTATCTGAAATTGTATAAGGCTGCTTTTCATTATGGGTAAATGTAGTCCAAGTAGTTCTCTCCGGATCATAAGCATTGTGTAGTAAATGCAAACCCGATCCCCATGTACCGACCCATATATTCTTGTAACTATCCTGAAACACTACATGAGCGGAATTTCCAGAGTTCATCTTCGGATACTTCCAATATTTACCGGTTTTCTTCTCATAACGATACAGACCACTATTCCAGGTGCCAATCCAAATATCTCCTCTATCATCCTCAAATAAAGACTTTATAGTGGCCCTTGGGAATCCCCCTCCGGTATTACTTGTGTCATAAGCTAAAAAGCTGTTATCAATTTCCTTATACTCATAAAGTCCTATTTCCGTGGCAAACAGAATACGTTGATCACTCGTTACCAATATTTGTGATATACCTGTACTTGACAATTCTGCATTTTCTATCTTACGAACTTCTCCAGTGCGTTTATCCAATACATTCAATCCACTATAAGTTCCAATCCATAATCTATGGCAAGAATCCTCCGCTACACAAAATATGTTGTTACTGGACAACAGATCCGGACAATAAAGATTCGATTTATAAGTAGTGATAGAATAACCATCATACTGAAAAAGTCCGTTACGGGTAGATATCCAGATATAGCCGTCCCGGTCTTGATAGACCGATTGCACATCTTTACTGGACAAGGTATTCAATATAGATGAAGACCTAAATGCCAACGAATTATATTGGGGCATTATCACTGCCTGACACATCAAAGGGAAAAATATTCCAAAGCAAAAAATGAAACTCCAGATTTTATCTTTCATAGTTAGCATTAGTTTTCAATATAATTAATAACCGCAGGCAAATATACGTAAATATATATAAAAATATCTTATCCATTGGTAATTTTTTATTTCAATCATTCCATAATGAGCCATACCTAAGATATACTTGCTCCGCACCAACCCCGTACTTTCTTCGTCCAGAGGTACTTCTGAGTGGAGAATGTACGGAGCAAGTACGCTTCGGATAAGGCTCAAGTAAGGAGTGGATAGGAACAAAAGAAATAGGTTTGGTCTAAAATTCACCCTTTTTGACCTCAAAATGGTCATTAAAATAGCATGGAAAGTATTTTCTTTGCAGAGAGAAATAAATAAGAATATTCTTACCATATAATACACACGCTATGATGAAAATTGCCTTTTCTAAAATGACCAAGGGATTATTACTGTTTGTTTTTTAGTATCTCTAAACGCAAACGCATCCTTATCACAAGCCAAAAATGATTCCGTATTTCATTTAGTTAAACCGGATTATCAGCTGAGTCCACTGACGGGCATGACTCGCCAACATTGGATGGATGCAGCAACCAATTTATTGGACGGAGCATTCAGCTACATCCACACATTGGATGATCCGATGCGTTTCCCCAAACAACCGGGAAAGAGCTATCCAACGGATGGAAAGTTCAACAAGACAGAAAATCTGGAAGGACTTTGCCGCACTATGTTTGTAGCAATTCCTCTATTAAAAGAAAATCCGGATTTGGTATTGAATGGAATCAAGGTCGGAGATTATTACCGGCAACAGTTGCGCAATATGAGTGATCCGTCGAAATCCGGATATATTCAACATCTCAAAGGTGGGCCAAGCCAGACACTTGTAGAATTCGGAGCACTTGCCCTATCGCTTACCGTGATACCCGAAATTATCTGGGAACCATTGACTCAAAAGGAGAAAGACGATCTTGCTGCATTGATGCTTAGTTATGGCAACGGACCTACAATCGGTTCTAACTGGCGCTTCTTCAATATATTCGTCATGTCTTTCTTCAAAAACCAGGGTTATGAAGTCAAAGATGGTTATATAGATGAATTGCTACAAAAATCACTGGCACAATATCGTGGATACGGATGGTATAATGATAGCCCGGCCTATGACTATTATAGTATGTGGGCTTTCCAGATGTATGGCATGATTTGGGCACATTATTACGGTGAGATATTTAATCCTGAAGCCGGACGCCAGTTTGTTAGCAATTTCCGTGATTTGGTTCCTAACTATCCTTATATGTTTGCTGAAGATGGTAAAATGAATATGTATGGACGCAGTATTACGTACCGTATAGCTGCCGCTGTACCTTTCCCACTGATGGGGTGGCTCAATGATCCGTCTATCAACTATGGATGGATGCGCCGTATTGCTTCTTCCACCCTGCTTCAATTCCTTGAGAATCCAGCATTGATGGAAGACCGGGTACCCACACTGGGATTCTACGGAGCTTTTGAGCCTGCCGTACAGATTTATAGTTGCCGTGGCAGCGTTTACTGGATGGGAAAAGCGTTCCTTGGATTATTATTGCCTGCTGATAATCCGTTTTGGACAGCTGTCGAGAATAACGGAGCTTGGGAAAAAGAGTTTCAACCCGGCAAGGTATACAATAAGTTCATGGAAGGCTCTAATACCTTGGTGACTAACTATCCCAATAGCGGCACTTCGGAAATACGTGCATGGTGTCATGAAGCAGTAGCTAAAGACTGGCAGAAATTCCGTTCTACCGAGAATTATAATAAACTGTCTTACAACACGGCATTTCCCTGGATGGCAGACAGTCCAGATGGCAAGGTATCTATGAACTATGCTGTACTGAATGCCAAACAAGAATGGGAAGTACTACGCCTCTACACCTTCAAGAAGTTTGAAGATGGAATTTATTACCGGGATGCAGAACTTGAAACAAACCCGGAAATCAAATTCCGCCTGGCAGATATTCCACTTCCTAACGGCATACTGCGTGTAGACAAAGTTTCTTTCCCAATTACGACAGAATTACGTTATGGACACTATTCGTTACCGGAATTAGAAAGTCCCATTGTTACAAAGGAACAAAAGGCCGGAGGATACACTGCCTACTGCATGGATAATGGTGCCTATCAAACAGCACTTATCAATCTCCAGGGTTGGTCGGAAGTGGAATTTGTACAGACTGAAGGACTCCATCCGGTAAGTAATAAATGTTCTGTAATCAATGCAGCCACAACTCATTCCGGTGATAAAGTCTTTATCACACTGCAATTATGGAAAAAAGAATGGCAAGCTATTTACAAAAAAGGAACTGACACCTGTAAAGTCCTTCAAACAGACCGGAGACAGTATAACCATTTATTTCTCTGACGGAACGGTAAAGACGGTTTCTCTCTCCTGATGTAAGTTTCGGAAGGAATAGTTATCTTTACCGCCAAAGTAAGAACAACAGAAGTTCTTCTACAGAAATAATATAATTATGGCAGGCATCTACATACATATCCCCTTCTGCAAGACACGTTGCATTTATTGCGATTTCTATTCCACCACACGTTCGGAATTGAAATCGCAATATATCCGTGCTCTTTGCCGGGAGTTGACGGAACGCAAGGAATATCTGAAAGGGGAAGCTGTTGAAACCATTTATTTCGGCGGGGGTACACCGTCACAGTTATCGGAGAATGATTTTAAAGAGGTTTTCAAAACGATTGAGCAGGTTTACGGAACGAGGAAAGCAACAGAAATAACTCTTGAAGCAAATCCCGATGACCTTACAGAAGAATATACCCAAATGCTACGTACTCTACCGTTCAACCGCATCAGCATGGGAATACAAACTTTTGATGATGCAACACTACGATTATTGAACAGGCGGCACAACGCCGCACAAGCAATAGAGGCAGTACAACGCTGTCGGCAAGCAGGTTTTCAAAATATCAGCATCGATCTGATTTATGGTTTGCCCAGAGAAACTGACCAACGCTGGGCACAGGATTTACAGCAGGCTGTCAGTCTTGATGTAGAGCATATTTCAGCCTACCATCTGATTTACGAAGAAGGTACACCACTTTACAAAATGCTGCAACAACACTCTGTATCTCAAGTGGATGAGGACAGTAGCCTGAACTTCTTCTCCACATTAATAGATACCCTTTCAGCCGCAGGATACGAACACTACGAAATATCCAATTTCTGCAAACCGGGAATGTATTCCCGACACAATACTTCTTATTGGCAAGGTGTCCCTTATCTGGGATGCGGTCCGTCCGCACATTCCTTTGATAGAGACTCGCGCGAATGGAATGTAGCTTCACTAAATCAGTATCTTTCATCTGTAGAACAAGGGCAACGACAACACGAAACAGAACAACTGGACACACAAACCCGCTACAATGAATACATCATTACAGGTCTGCGCACAATATGGGGAATATCCACAGAAGAGCTGAAAAGTAAGTTCGGCGACCGACTTTGGAAATATTGTTTGGAACAAGCCAAACCTTATCTGGAAAATGGGAAATTAAAGTTGCATAACGATCGGTTAAAGCTAACCAGAGAGGGTATTTTCGTCTCAGACGGTATCATGAGCGACCTCTTGGAAATAGAATAGTTACATATACAATATGCCCGGTCCTGATACATTTCAAGACCGGGCAACTTAACAAGTAAAATTTTTCTTACAGAGAAATAGTATACTCCAATCCTTTATCAGGAGCCACTATAAAATTCGTCACTTCAAAATTCATATCTCCTCCTTTGATACCATTATCAAATCCGATACGGACACTATAACGTGTATGCGGCTTCAGCGTCATATCCCGAAAATAGACCAGAGAAGTATCATGTGCCGTCTTTTTTCAGTTTCAGGACTAAATCCGTAGTATTGGTTATAGAGAGCGTCACTCCTTTCTCATTACGGCTGATTTCTTCTATTTTCACGCATTTTTCAAAGAATAGACGGAGCAGATCTTCACGTCCAATCACCAACTCTCGATAATAAGCAGCAGTGCGACGATTGTCCAATGCTTCACGGATGCCTTTCAAGGAACGTTCTTTCGCAAAGACGAATGTCATGGTACGATGCTCATCTTTAGAAAAATCATAATCAGTCTGAATGGGTTGATGGATATCGGAAGTGCCAATCATTGTCAGATTCTTATCCAAACACCATTGAATGGCTTCGGGCATATACAGAGGGCCATTTGCTACTTCAATGCCATGCATACAACCTTCATTATAGAGTTCTGTGTGCTCGGGCCACCACTTAGTAGTATCCGGTTGTTGGGCTGCCCATCCGGGATGATTCCAGAAAATAAATGCTCCCTGCTTTTTGGCTTCATTGAAAGCGTCTTTATACTCTTTTTGTTCCAATGGATTGGAGTCAGCCAGAAAAATGGCATTAAAGTGTCCGGGAGCCATCGGACGGGTAATCTCACTACCTCTGATTAAAAGTATCCCCAGCTTTTCAACCTGTTTCTGACAAAGATCGAACGAACGGTTATGATCTGCCACAACATCTTTTTTATGAGGACGATATTCGATGTGTTCTGTCAGAGAAATTGCATCCAGTCCTTCACGATAAGCCTCATCTACACGTACCGTAGGCCAAACCAAACCATCAGAGAAAACAGTGTGCATATGGAAATCACACTTCAAAGTAGTGTATCCATCTAAATCGGGAACCTGAATTTCATGCCGGCGTTGCGCCTGTACATTCATCAGGCAGGTTGCCAAAAGGAACGCACTTACTAATACTTTCTTTACTTTCATGTTATCTGTTTATTTTTATCATTAAAGTTACTATTACCAACCTGGGTTTTGAGGCAATAAAGCCGGATTTATCTGGGTAGCCGTCAACGGTATCGGACGCAAGTATTTCTTATCATCCCATTTACGTCCCTGGCTAAAGCCAAATTCAATATATCCGTGGTCACCTTCGGACAAACGATTGGTTTTACCAATTACCACATATTGCACGCCCTTAATCTTCTCACTGGCTGGCGGTTCTTTATCCACCACAGCTACGTCTTTTATACCATCACCGTTCAGGTCATACGCTTCGCCTTTCTGGGGAATGTAAATACCTTGCCATACATTTTCAATCAAGTCCCCCTGTTTCCAGCGCATGATATCATCATAGCGAACTCCTTCAAAAGCCAACTCCACACCACGTTCGCGACGTACTTCCAGTACCCATTTATCCATTGTTTGATTTTTAAAGTAAGCGGCTACATACGGGTCATAGGTTACAGGGATCTTCCCTTCTACCCCGGCACGTTCTCGTAATGGTTTGATCGTAGCATTCCACACTGTTTCATCACATTCACCTAATTCCGCTTTCGCTTCTGCATAATTCAGCAATACTTCCGCATAACGGAAAATAGGAATAGAATTATTGGCCGTAGCCTTCCCTACATGCACATCATCATCTATAGCCCATTTGATAAGCTGATAACCGGTGGATGTCATAGAGAAATTAGGTGCATCCGGCTTCACCGTACCACTGATTTTCCGCTGGTAAGATGGTGAAATAACTGTTTGCATCAAGCGACAATCACGATTCTGGAACTCATCCATATACTGCATGGTAGCATAATCCGTACGGTCAGTGAAACGATTACCGTCGCGCATCAGATACATATTGACAAAAGGCCGTACCAATGACCAGTTTGCACCAAATGAGGCTGAGAATAGTTTCCAGGTAATAGAGTGCATACGTAAATCCTTTTTAAAGGCAATACCCCAGATTACCTCCGTTGTATTCAGTTCTTCCGATGTAAACAGAGAACGATACTGTGTCTCCACCTCTCCCGTATTCAGTAATTTATAGGGACCTTTTGTCATCAGTTCTTCGGATGCGGTAATAGAAGCACGCAGGAACTTTTCAGCCGAGCTTTGCAATCCTAACTCCGCATGATATTTACGGTAGGTACCTTCGAACAGACAGATACGGGATTTGAGTGCTAATGCCACCCATTTCGTTATCAATGTGCTACTTTCTGTCAAGGTCTTATCCGTGGAACAATTGGTACAGGCAAAATCGAGATCTTCCAATATCTTATCCATAACAACCTCACGCTTATCACGTGGTTTGTATAGTTCATCTCTATTATCCACATCCAATATCGTTTCATACCAGGGTACATCACCGAACGTTCTGACCATACCATAATAAAAATAAGCACGCCAAAAACGTCCTACACCTTCATTATGTAAATAAATGGCATCCGTTACTTTGCCTTTAGCATTCGGCAGATTATCGAGAAAGTAATTAATCTGTCGCAGATCTCCCCAGTCGCCGGTTCCCCAACCACCTTGTTGGGTATCATCCCACGTGTCACCGATCAAAAAAGTAGTGGACGAACGGGTTGCACAAAAGTCTGCATACTGGTCGCCACCCCAAGCGATTGTTTCTTCGCTGGGCAGGAAACTTTGCAGAAAACCATTTGTATAAAGCCGTAAGTCCGATTCCGACTCCAGAAAGCCTTCGGAAGAAAAACTGTTCTCGGGCTCACAATTCAAAAAACTATCACAAGAGGTCAGAGCCAAAGCATACAGACCTATCAACCAATATTTTTTCATACTCATCTTCTGTGTTAAAAGGTTACATTAATACCGATTGTATAACTGCTCAAAATAGGATAACCATATCCGTCTCCATCAGTATTGGCAGTAGAACGGAAATCTGCATCACCGGCACTGATACCTTCGGGGTCATACATTTTGGTATACTTGTTCAGCGGTGTCCATGTCAACAGGTTCTCACCGGCAAGGTAAATCTTCAAATCCTGCAAGTGCAGTTTATCGCAAAACTTCTTATTAAAAGTATAATCTATCTGAAGATTCTTCAAACGGACATAAGCTATATTCTGTAAATAGCGGTCATTGGCCTGGATACCCAGCGCCTTTGTAGAACCATTCGCCAGATAGCCGCGGTAGCGGGGCCAATAAGCATCAGTGTTTTGGTTTTCTTCTGTCCATACATTATTTCCGGTATGCTCCTTCAGCATATAGCTGTAAGGACGGTCATATTGCCCCCAGAAGAAAGCTGACTCGCGATGCGGATACCAGTTTCGCTTGCCTACACCCTGAAAGAAAGCACTGATGCCAATACCATTCCAGTTGGCACTCAAATTGAGACCGAACTGATAGCGAGGCGTAGTGTTTCCGATAACCTTCAGGTCACCGTGATCATCCAATGTATTCTGACCATTATCCACCGTACCGCTCTTATCGAGATCGGCAAATTTCAAATCACCCGGTTTCAGAATATTCGTAGCAGATACTTTTAGTTTGGACTGGTCTGCATGAGCATCTATTTCAGCCTGATCTTTAAATAATCCTTCGATATGATATCCCCAGATAGTACCGATCTCCTGTCCCTCATAATAAGTGGAGAGTAGTTTCGTAGGATTATTGAATTTAGTAACCCAAGTACGACTATCCCACAACATAGCTTTTACACTGTAATTAAATGGCTTATTAGCCAGTGTAAAGTTGTCACGCCACATGACCGAAAGTTCCCAGCCCTTGGTTTTCATCTCTGCATTGTTACCCTTAGGCGTAGCGGCTCCCAGTACGGCAGGTAAAGTAGGACCTACTGTATACATATCCGTTGTATAGCGTTGATAGTAGTCGAACACCATCGACAAACGGTTAGATAGCATATCGACATCCAGACCAATATCATAAGTTGTCGATTTCTCCCAGGTCAGACTGTTGGGAACGATATTCGGAGTAGTGGCATACGTCTGCAATGCATCACCCAGAATAACAGAGGTTTTCTTAATGGGAATTGTAGAAAGATAGAGGTAAGGACTTACATTACCGTTGCCTAGGCTACCGACGGAAGCACGGACTTTCAGGTTATCCAGCCAATTGCGGGTAGATTTCATAAAAGGCTCCTCAGAAATACGCCAGCCCAGTGATCCGGAAGGGAAGAATCCCCACTGTTGATTCTCGGGAAATTTGGAAGAGGCATCATAACGTCCACTTACTTCTGCCAGGTAACGACTCTTATAATTGTAGTTCAAACGATAGAGGAAACCTACATAAGCCCACTCATTTCCTCCTTGTCCCGTAGTATAATAATCACCATCCATAAGAGCAAAACTCGGTTTAGTGGCACTAATCAGACCACGGCGATAAGTTTGTATCGTTTTATAATCTTGGTGCTCAAGATTCCAGCCCAACAGTACATTCAGGTAATGATCGGAATTAGAAAATTTAGGAATATAGTTACCGGTAATATTGCTTGAGAGATATTCCCTGTTATAATCCATATTTTCCAGAGAACTGAATGTGTTACGAGTTCCCATTATTTCCGGTCCCGTATAGTAATTGTACTGGTTCTCGGCTCTTAAACGGGTAGACTTGCTGCTGTAATAAGTAAAGTCACCTTTGAAGATCAATTGCTGTTTTATAGGTGTATACGTTAAGGTCGTCGTATTGCGTACATCCAGTTTATTGTCCTTTTGCCAGGAAGTCCCTTCTACAAAACCTGCCCATCCAATATATACGGCTGCCTCGGTCCAAGTGCCATCGGGGTTCTTCTCCATAGTCACCGGATATCCCTGATGTTGTGCCTGGCGGGTTATATTCTGACGGTCGTACATCACCATAGGCTGGTGGGAACGGAAAATCATGACATCCGTATTATTCTCCAACAAAAGAGATTTATTGATTTGTATTTCTCCTTTTGAACGGATATTATACTGCGTATACTTTTCGTCTCCGGCATTGTAAATGCCATCCTGATTATAGTAACGTCCTGACACATAATACCGGGCACGCTCATTTCCCCCACTAATGCTGACATTATGTTCAGTGGAATAGTTCTGATCTTTATAAATAATATCCAGCCAGTTGGTATTACCAAAGTATTCATATTCCCCCTTATCATTGACACGAACTTTATCCAGTGAAGGATCGGCATCGCGTCTTACCAATTCATTATACCAGTCTGTAGAGTACTTAAATACATTATTGATACCTCCCGGAGGCGCCTCCTGACCTTCCAGATAAGCCGTATACCAGCCATCAGTCCACTGCAAACCATTACTAACGATGCCATCTTCTGTCTTCACCGTACGCTGATGCATGGAGAAACTTCCGTTATAATTAATTTTCGTCTTTCCGGCAGTAGCATTCTTGGTAGTTACCAATATCACCCCGAAAGCACCACGCGCACCATAAATAGCAGCCGAAGAAGCATCCTTCAGTACAGATACACTTTCCACATCCGCAGGATTCACCGAGTTGAGATCGCCTTCCACCCCGTTTATTAACACAAGGGCACTACCGCCCGCACCAATACTTCCTGTTCCACGAAGATTGATGGATGGCGTACGCGAAGGTTTACCATCACTGAATGTAATGTTCAGTCCCGGCACCATGCCTTGCAGCGAACGGGAAATATTACTGTTGCTGCGCTCTGCAATCTGTTTGCTATCAATCTGGTCCACAGCACCCACCAGATTTACTTTCTTCGCCGTACCGTAACCTACAACCACCACTTCCTGCAGCTGTTGTGCATCTTCCTTAAGCACGATCTGCATTTGCTGGTCATCTTTTACCAACACTTCTGTCTCTGAGTATCCGATATAACTCAGCAACAGTTTTTGCCCTTTCTCTACATCCAAGACAAAATGTCCGTTCACATCAGTGATTGTTCCCGACTTTCCGTCTTTAATTCTCACTGTAACGCCGGCCAACGGTTCTCCTGAGACATCTTTTACGACACCTTTCAGTGGAACAAGATTAGCAGCAAGCAACATTCCTCCCCCTAAAACAAAGGTGAGGGCAACGGCAAAACGTTTGCTTACCAAACTCCATTCTAAAAAACATCTTTTTACTTTCATACTATTCAATTGATAAAATAAATCAAGGATCCTTTCGGGATGCAAAGATGGGAGGTGTAGATTTCAACTATACTACAAGGAAGTGAAGTTAGGATTTCAAGAAAATGATGGATATTTGAATTGAATCCCTTACCTTTGTCCCACAATTACATGAAAAGACAATATGACAGAACAGGAAGTCAGAAGATATCTACGGAAAATGAGCGAGCAGGACTCCCAGTCTGCTTTCCGGGAATTTTATGATATGACGTACGACCGCCTGTTCCGCATTGCTTACTACTATACCCATCACGAAGAATGGTCACAAGAGATCGTACTCGATGTTTTCATGAAACTTTGGGAACATCGTAAACAGCTATTAGATATAGCTAATATCGAAGATTACTGTTTCATACTCGTGAAAAATGCTTCTCTCAACTATATAGAAAAAAGAGGAACGCCGCCCTACCCTATCAGCTGAAGTTTTACAAGAACCTGCAGACCAGGATGTATCTCCCGAAGATACTCTTATCAGCGAAGAGCTGTTTGCCCGTTACGTAAAAGCCCTCGACCGATTACCGGAGCGTTGCCGGGAAGTTTTTATCCTGATTCGCGAAGAAAAACAGACATACGCACAGGTTGCAGAGAAGCTCGACATCAGTACAAAAACGGTGGATGCACAATTGCAGAAGGCAACGAGCAGGCTAAAAGAGATGTTATTGAAATAGTTCATTGTACAGGATACCCCCTTCTGAATGCTCTTCTACAGCTATAAATGACAGATTTTACAGGTATATGTACAGTTATTCATGGTACTTTACTTCTTGTTGGCTACTTTTGCTACCCAATAAAAGTGAATTCATATAAATCAATTCATTTTTTTTATTCTAAAATTCTAATTACTTTTGTTTGCCATTTATTAATAATCTTGAAATCTATATGAAACACATAATTTTATTAGCCCTCATATCCCTGATTACTCTTACTCCCAACGCCTATGGTGAAATAGAGCTTCGGGCCAAGCAAATGAGAACCACCGATGGACTTCCCAGTAACTCTATTCGTAATATATACCAAGACAGTAAAGGATTCCTATGGTTAGGTACCCTAAACGGGCTTAGTCGCTACGATGGTAATTCTTTTCTTAACTTCCAACCGGAAATTAATGCCAACGGACGTATTTCGTTGATAGATAACCGAATCAATAAAGTAATAGAGGATCAGAACGGCTTCCTCTGGATAGGTACAGGACCTGAATTATATAGTTGTTATGACTTGCAGAAAAGCCGTTTTGTGGATTTCACCGGAAGTGGAGAATATGAGCAAAATTATGCCTATTCATTATTTGCCTCTAACGGAGATATATGGTTATACCACAGAACAAATGGTGCACGACACATTATAACTAAAAGTGACCGGACCATGACCTCCGTAGAATTTAAAACCGAACGTGGAAATCTGCCGGATAATAGAGTCCAATTTATAGAGGAAGATGAAGCCGGTCGTATTTGGATTGGTACGATGCGCGGGCTTGCATTCATTTCTAAAGGAGATTTTAATATTATAGACAGGAAGAACAATTTTATAGCTTCCATCACACACGAACGGGATATGTTCTTCCTAACGGATGATGGCTATGTATATTGGTATAATACAACTTCCGGAAAACTATCTAAATCAGCTGAACTTCCTGCCGGAAACATACGTTCTAACTGCAAATTCGCATTTAAAAATCAATGGATTATTTTCACTTCCACGGGCACATACAATTATGATTTCAACTCTCATAAGGTGACAAGTGATCCTAAACTGAACATCAAAGAGGGTATTGTACTCAACGACAACCGTGGTAACTATTGGGTCTTCAATCATACAGGGAAAATCTACTATATTCTTTCAGAAACAGGAGAAACAAAAGAGCTACAACTAATACCCAAAGATAAATTAAACTATATTGACAATGAACGTTATCATATAGTACATGATTCCCGAGGAATCATCTGGATTTCAACTTACGGCAATGGTTTATTCGCCTACAAGCCATCTGAAGACAAATTAGAGCACTTCGTTTCTAATACAAAAGATTCTCCCATCGGTTCGGATTTCCTATTAGCTATTATGGAGGACAAAGCGGGAGCTATTTGGGTTAGCTCCGAACATTCCGGACTATCACGTATCACAATATCCAATGAAGGGATAACCCGCATCTATCCTGGTCGCCGGATCTCTTCGACCGTTCGATTACCATTCGAATGTTAAATCGGACGGACGATGGAAATATATGGATAGGAACCCGAAGAGGGGGACTATATAATTATGATATTCATTTAAAACCTCAATATGAGAATCAATATCTTCATTCCAATGTCTACGTTGTTACTGAAGACAATCGCGGAAAACTCTGGATGGGAACCCGAGGAGAAGGACTAAAGATAGGAGATACATGGTATAAAAAACGACCCTTCCGATCCATCATCATTAGCAAACAATCACATCTTTTCTATTTATCGTGACAAAAAAGACCGTATGTGGATAGGTACATTTGGAGGAGGATTGGACTTGGCCGAACCGACAGCCGATGGCAAGTATAAATTCCGCCATTTTTTCCAGCAAAAGTATGGATTAAAAATGGTAAGAGACTTATTAGAAGATGAAAACGGCATGATATGGACGGGTACCAGCGAAGGATTTTGCATATTCCATCCGGACTCGCTGATTGCCAATAGCGACAATTATCATTTATTCAACAACGTAAATGGTAAATTCTGTTCTAATGAAATCAGATGTATATTCCGTGACAGCAAAGGCAGAATGTGGGTAGGCACTTCCGGGGCAGGAATCAATCAGTGCACTCCTACAGACAACTATAATTCTCTGGAATATGAACACTACGGTATACCGGAAGGGTTAGTAAATAATGTGGTAATGTCTATCGAAGAAGATAACCAGGGAAAACTATGGGTAGCAACAGAATATGGTATTTCCAAATTCACCCCCGAAAACCATTCGTTTGAAAATTACTTCTTCTCCTCCTACACACTGGGAAATGTTTATACAGATAATTGTTCGTGCAAGGGAGCGGATGGAAAACTTCTTTTCGGTACAAATTATGGCCTGACAGTTATCGAACCGGAGAAAATGCCGGAAAATGAAACTTTCTCTCCTATTGTCTTTACTAATTTAAAAGTCAATGGCATCCAGATAAGTCCCGAAATGAAAGATTCTCCCTGGCAGAGCGATCTTTGGCTTATTCTGATAAAATCACTTTAAAATATTTTCAGAACTCTTTTATTCTGGACTTCTCCACTTTCGATTATTCAGACAATGGACAGACTAAATATCGATATTGGCTAGAGAACTACGATAAAGGATGGAGTGACCCTTCTTCATCAAGTTCTGCGGCTTTCAAATATCTCAATCCCGGCACTTATACTCTCCATGTGACATCTTGCAATGGAGCCGGTATCTAGAATAACGACGAAACTATTTTAAAGATAGTTATTGTCCCTCCATTCTGGAAAAGTAGCTGGGCCATGTTAGGATATGTCATTCTAATCATAGTAGTCTTGTTTTTTGCCTATCGCATTGCCAGCAATTTCAATCAATTACGCAACCGCATCCATGTAGAGGAGCAATTGACAGAATACAAATTAGTATTCTTCACTAATATTTCCCACGAATTCCGTACTCCTCTCACATTGATTCAAGGCGCATTGGAGAAGATACAGCGCATTAGCAATATTCCGAATGAGCTGACCTCTCCATTGCATATAATGAATAAAAACACCCAGCGTATGCTGAGACTTATCAACCAGTTACTGGAATTCCGAAAAATGCAGAATAATAAGTTAGCATTGTCACTGGAAGAAACAGATGTTATCGGCTTCCTTTATGAGATATTCCTCAGTTTCGGTGATGTAGCAGAACAGAAAAATATGAAATTCCTTTTCAAGCCATCCCTGCCATCTTATAAGATGTTCATCGATAAAGGAAACCTGGATAAAGTGACTTACAATTTATTATCGAATGCTTTCAAATACACCCCTGCCAATGGTACCATCATTTTTTCTATACAGGTAGATGAGGCAAAGAAAACTATACACATTCAAGTCTCTGATACAGGAGTAGGCATTCCTAAAGAAAAACAACATGAGCTATTCAAACGCTTTATGCAAAGCAGTTTCTCAGGTGATAGCATCGGAGTTGGATTACATCTTACGCATGAATTGGTACAAGTGCATAAAGGCACCATCGAATATAATGATAATGAAGGGGAGGCTCTATTTTCACAGTTTGTCTTCCTACCGACAAGACAGTTTATACAGAGAAAGATTTCCTTATTCCCGGCAATGTGTTATTAAAAGAAATAAATGAACAAGCACCCGCTTTGAGTGAACGTGCTCCAGCCACTTTAGAATCTCCTCAACCAGCAATTCCTCTGTATAAACGAAAGGTGCTGATTATTGAAGATGATAATGACATTCGTGAACTGTTGAAAGAAGAAATTGGCACTTACTTTGAAGTAGAGGTGGCAGTAGATGGAACATCCGGCTTTGAAAAAGCCCGTACTTATGATGCCGACTTAATCATTTGTGATGTTCTGATGCCTGGAATGAGTGGGTTTGAAGTTACTAAAAGATTGAAATCAGACTTTGCAACCAGTCATATTCCTATCATTTTATTAACTGCACTCAGTTCTCCGGAAAAACAATTGGAAGGAATTGAATCCGGTGCAGATGCTTATATATCCAAACCATTCAGCATTAAATTCCTGCTGGCACGGGCATTCCGCCTTATAGAACAACGGGAAAAACTCCGCGAGAAGTTCTCCAACGAACCGGGTATTATACATGCAGCCATGTATTCCACCGATCGTGATAAAGAATTTACCGACCGTCTGGACATCATATTAAAAAGCCAACATTTCGCGTTCTGATTTCTCAGTAGAAGAGTTTGCCCAACTTATGAAACTGGGACGTACGGTATTCTATAAAAAGATACGAGGTATAACCGGATACTCACCCAACGAATATTTACGTATCATGCGTATGAAAAAAGCAGCGGAATTATTGTTATCGGAAGAGCACCTTACGGTAGCAGAAGTGGCTTACAAAGTCGGCATAAACGATCCGTTCTATTTTAGTAAATGCTTTAAAGGTCAGTTTGGCATATCACCTTCTGTATATCAAAAGGGAGGTGAAAAGACTCGGGAAGAACCGGAATAAATTACAATATTACATATATCCGTATTATTTTCAATATGGATTTCGGCCTATTTTTCATTTCCATGCCCTTTGCTCTAAAAAGGGCAGGAGATTCCTAAGTATTACGACAACCCGGTACTGTCGGGATTCAATCCTGACCCTTCAATTTGTAGGGTTAATGATGACTATTACATGGTCACTTCTTCCTTCATCTGGTACCCCGGAATCCCCATTTATCATAGCAAAGACCTTGTAAATTGGGAAGTTATAGGACATGCTATTGATCGTCCCGACATGATAGACATGAATGGATTGAATGATAACGATGGCATCTGGGCAGTTACTATACGTTATCATAACGGAATTTTCTATCTGATTACCACTGCTCATAAAAACGGAGAACATTTCTACATAACTGCCACTGATCCCAAAGAACCATGGTCTGCCCCTGTATGGCTGAAAGATACAGCAGGAATTGATCCTTCCTTATTCTGGGATGATGATGGCAGATGTTACTATACAGGTAATTTCTGGGATTTCAAAAACTCATGACCTGCACAATGTGCTGTATGGATGCAGGAATTAGATCTTTCCCAAGGAAAACTCGTCGGTGAACGGAAAATATTAACTTACGGACATGCCAATAATGCAACGTATGCCGAGGGCCCCATATTTATAAAATTGACGGAAAGTATCTCTTATTGATGGCAGAGGGAGGTTCAAGTTGTCATCATGCCATAACCGCACACCATAGCAAATCATTATGGGGACCTTATGTAGCAGCTAAAGTCAATCTGGTACTCACTCACCGACACTTGGGCAGCAAGTACCCTCTGCAAGCTTTGGGCCATGCCGACCTTGTGCAAACTCAAAAAGGAGAATGGTATTCGGCTTTTCTGGGAAAAAAAATGCTAAATGAGTATAATCCCCTTGCAAGGGAAACCTTTATGTGTAAAGTAGAGTTCGAAGATTCCACTCCGATTTTCAATCCGGGGATGGGCATGATATTGCCTAAACAGGAAAGGCCGGACCTTCCGTGAACACCTGTTAAAGCTAAACCGACGCGGGACAATTTTGATTCTCCCACTCTTGGTTCAGAGTGGTACTTCGTAAGGATACCTCAAAAGGCATTCCATAATCTGGCAAACGGTCAACTGGCTTTGACATTACAACCAGAAATAGTAGACAGCCTAGTAAATTCAGCTATGATTATACAGAAAACCAAGCATCATCAATTCAAGGCAACTACCCTGTTGAATTTTCAGACAAAGAAAGATAATGAACAGGCTGGATTGATTCTTTACCGAACTGCCAACGGATATTACAGTCTGCTGAAAGATAAGTCCGGCATTGTTTTAATAAAGAAACACCTTGGAAAAAAAGAGATTATCGAACATATCCCATATAACAAACAAGAGGTGTTTTTATCTGTAGCAGTTAATAGTACAGAAATACAGTTCAGCTTTGGAGAGACTCAGCAGCATATGACAAATATTGGCAGTATTCAGAATGTAGCACCTTTATCGGATAACAAATTCAATAAATTCAACGGTACCGGTGTTGGAGTATATGCTACGAGCAATGGGAAACAATCTAGAAATAAAGCTCTCAATGATTGGTTTGAATATATTTCAGACAAAAATTAAAAGGCACATAAAAAGAAAAATTTGCAATAAATTTCGGGACTATCCATCTTATGAGATAAAAAATGATGGTCTCGTGAGATGGATATTTTTATATCACGAGACCATTTTCATTAGTTTATTTTCGGCTTCAATTCATCCGGAGATCCTTTTGTATATGATTTCACATCACCTGCCACTTTTTTAAATAAATCACTGATCCGTTCCGGCTCTATTGTATACATCGGACGGAAATGATCAGAATTCATATAATCCAGAATCGCTTTATGCATCTGTCTGGCAACAATACGTTCGTCAGTATTTGTAGTAAGGTCCATGGTAGACATTATCAATTTACCACTGAGCACTTTAGCTTCAAACAACATACCAATCTTCCGGCTCAGAAACCAAGTGTCTATGCTCTGGATTGTAGGTTGAAAATCGGCAGGAAAGTCAGTGAACTGCATCACTTGGGCACGATTCAAAAGTTCCCACCACTGCAAATTACTATGATATTCCGTTGGAAACTCACGGAACAAAGGGTGCTTGGGATTTACCAGAATGCCTGTAGTATGCGGAGGACGCATTTTAAACCAAGATGTATTCCAAAAAACAGGTGTGAACATCTGAGACACCTCTTTCCCATAACTGACTTTACCGGCAGCAAGAATTAAAACTTTTCCACCACTTTGCAAGATATCTAAAGCCTTAGTATCTAACGTGTCCGTAGTATAAACATCATTCTGTACCAATTCCACCTTTTTGGGGTATACCCAGAAGTTCCAATCATTTACAGCTTCAGTACCCTCAATACGAACTTCCAGATTTAATTCCGTCGGTTTCTTTATCTCCCCAAGAGGAAATTCGATATGTCCCAAAACGTGAAGATTACCGATAGGAATGTCCTTATTCCCTAATGTATTGCGAGTATAGACTTTACCGTACACATCCTTTATGGTATACGTCACAGGGGCATGTTTCAAGGTTTTCTCACCGAAATGAGCAATTTCAATATCAGCAACGAATGCCTCATCATTCGTATATACAAACTTGTCCGTACGCATCAATGGTACAGTAGGTGAGCAGAAGCGCCTCCATTCTTGTGCATTAATATATCCTTTCTCTTCAAAGAACACATCAAGTACTCCTACAAGCGCCGTCCCCTGTCCTGAATAATCATTCAAGGCCAATAGTTGGAATCCTGCATAGTCAGGAGTACGCAGTGTCTTTTTCTATCTCATACTTATAACATAACGCTTGCAATTTACCCGATGCCATCATAAAACAATGCGCTTGTTCTCCCATCTGGTTATCATTCAGAATATCACGGAATATTTCAAAATTTTTGGCTTTGTTCACTCCGGTATATTTCCGTATCTCGTTAAAATTAGGAATACACACCACTGGCCTGTCTCATGTGATACGTATGGCTGACTCACTGTATCAATGCGGCTCTGCATGTGATAGTCATCGTTGGTTTGCGGGCGCTTTTGCCTCCAGGTAAGCCCACGAGCACCAGCTTTCACATGATATTGGTTACGAGGTTGCCATTGCCATCCGCCACCAACTGATGCTCCTGTATATACTCTACGCGGATCTGTATTCTCCCAATAATCCACGAATTTGGTAACCCAGTCCACCCAACGTCCGCTCGGCTCATTTCCACATGCCAACATACAATAAGAGGCATAATTACCATAGGCTTTGGTCAGTGCTATGGTTTCATCCATTAAATATTTGTCAATGGGCTGTCCCAATCCTAGTTTAGGACCATGATTAGGCCAACTTGGGCCTTCAGGCTGCAAATAGAATCCTACAAGGTCGGCAGCTATAAAAGCTGCTTCAGGAGGACAGAAAGAGTGGAATCGCATATGATTCAACCCATAACTACGACAAATGCGAAAAACCCTTTCCCAACTTTCCACATCCATAGGAGCATAACCTGTTAAAGGGAAATCGCAGTTCTCTACTGTTCCGCGCAACATCGTTTTACGACCATTCACATAAAACCATTTGCCTTTAATCTCAAAACGGCGCATACCAAACTGAATTTCTTTTTACCTCTTTCCCTTTGCCGGTACTGATTTCAGCCGTCAGTTTATACAATGCCGGATTAAATTCATCCCAAAGTAGCATATCATCTCCCATAGGTAAAACAATCTCTTGCTCTGCTATGCCATGTTTCACTTTCACTTCTTGCATTAAAACCGGAAGTATGTGCTTCTTTTCTGCATTAAAACTCTCAGCTGACAATCTCACCTGCGCTGTGGTTGAGCTTTTGTTAGAAGATTTAATACGCAATTTCACTCTTGCGAGTTTCTGTTCCGGTTCCGGGAATACCTGAATATCATCAAAATAGACATGTGGTGTAGCCTGCAAACATATCCGCCCCACAATTCCATTCCAGTTTCCCTGAGTCTGGTCTGTAATACTATGTGAATCCGGTCCTACATTAATTTCTTTAATGCGATTATCTATTCTGATGGTTATATTACATTTTCCGGGACGTACATATCGGGTGACATCATATATGTGTGCTACACATAAACTATTCTGCATCCCCACCTTATGCCCATTTACCCAAACAGTAGACTCAATATGCGGACGTTCCAGAACCAACACAATACGTTCTTTTTTCCAATCTTTAGGAAGATTAATTTCTTTTTGATACCAAGCTACTCCTACATAATGTTTATCAGGCGTTAAGAAAAACGGCAGCTTTACGTTACCTTCTCTGCGATACTTCTCCATATACGGATTGTAGTAATAAGAACTATCATAAAGACTACCGGTCCACCGGGTACGAACCGTTACATCATCTCCCTTCAGCCTCTCGGGCATTGAACCGGGCAGTTCAATCACATCTTGCAATGTTTGGTTAAACCACTTTTCTTTTTCTCCTATATCCTGCCTGTCTATTTCAAAATTCCAGTCTCCGGATAAGTCAATTGTCTTCTGTGCTTCTATCTGAAGAACGGATAGAAGCGACAGCATGATTAATAGTATTTTTCTCATAAATTAGTATATTATTATTTATACGAAAAGAGAGCGGCTTCACAGTCGCTCTTCTTTCTTGATTGAATTCAATCTCTACTTTACATAACTTTTGTTTAAAATATATTCCTTTATTCCCAACCCGGATTCTGTGTCAGATTTGGATTTTTCGATCTTTCTGATTGGGGAATCGGGAACAAATACATCTTGTCATCCCATTGGCGTGATACATTCTTGCGCACGTAAGTAATGCTTCCATCGGCTTCCTTAACCAGCTTCATTTCAACAATATTCTTGAAATATTTATCAGCCTCTTTCCAACGACGGACATCCCAGAAACGATGCCCTTCGAAAGCCAGTTCAACAAAGCGTTCGTTACACAACTTAGTCCAGAATGTATTGGCATCCATTCCTTGTTCAAAGTCCGGCATACCAGCACGTTGGCGTGTCTTGCTGGCAGCAGCACGGGCCGACATCGGGAATTCCATGCTGGTAATATCTGCGCCACCCAGATACTTGAATACAGCTTCTGCATAATTCAAATAAACTTCGCCCAGACGGAAAGTCAACCAAGTATGACGAGACTCCTTAAACTTGCTATTGCTGGCCAATGAGATGGCACCGTTACAAAGTTTTTTGAGGTAATAGCCTGTCGGTGTGGCTCCAGTCAAAGGCTCACCATTGATGCCCCCCTGGAATGTTTCAATCTTGGCGGCACCGGAATAAGTAGGCCATTGTGCACCGTTTACAGCTACCGTAGCCTCCAGGCGCGGATCGCGATCCTGATAAGGATTCTTCTCATCATACCCCGAGCCGTCTTCACCGATCGATTTACCGTTGAGCATATCGTAAGCATCGACTAAATTCTGAGTAGGACAGTTTCCTCCCTTACCACCTTCAATGCCCACAGGGTAATTGTTGGTTTCCACTAAGTTATCGCCGGATGAATTTTTATAATAACGGCGACCGTAGAGGATTTCCTTCATAATGCCGGGCGTATTGAAACTTCCGGCATCCCACAAATCCGCATAATTGGCAGTAAGGCCTTTGCCACGTTTATCGGCAGCATCGAGCAACTCTTTGGCATACAAAGCTGCCATATGATAGCGTTCCTTGTCACCACTTGGATTGAACAGCGGGCTGGCCCAATACAAGGCAGCACGGGCTTTCAATGCGAGCACGGCAAGTCGGTCCGCGCGACCGGTCTCTTCCGTACCTGTAGAAAATTCTCCCAGATTACTGTAATCTTCGATAATCAATGATTGGATTTCCGCACATTCATCTATGATGAACTTAAAGATTTTATCTGCCGAAGTCCGTTCTAACGAATTGACTTCTTCTGCCGTGATTTGTTTGGTCACCAAAGGTACATCACCATATTGGCGAACCAAGCAGAAGTAGAAGTAAGCACGCATAAAACGGCTTTCATACTTGTAGTTCTCATAACGGTGAAGTTGGGCGGCATAGTCGTTGTTCAGCTTCAGTTCATCGAATGACAAGCCCTGCAATTCGTAAATCACGTGGTTGCAAGTACTGATGCCTTTATACATGCTACTCCAGACTGACGCCTTTGCATTGGTAGGGCTCCAAGCTCCATTGTAGAAGTGCTCGATACCATTACCCAAAAGACTGTACTCACTTTCGTCTGTAGCAGATGCCTGCATGGCGCCCGATGAGTAGTTACCGAAGTCATAGTCCACGGTGTTATAGATGTCGGTCATGAATCCACCTACATTACCGAAGTTCTGTGTTATATAGTCCTTGTCGAAGATGTTGTACTCATTGTAGTCCATCTGATCAGAACATGAAGCCAAGCATCCGGCTGCACACACGACAAAGACAGATTTCCATATTTTATTGCTCATAATTCTAATGTATTAATTCGTTCATAAAATTAAAACGTAACACTCAGCCCCAACGCAACGCTTTTCGTCATAGGATTGATTCCATACGCTTCGGCGTCGTTCTCATCTATATGGTCGAAACTGAGGAGGTCAATGCCACGTACATACAATTTAGCGGCGTTTACAATTTTCGTCTTTTTCAGCCAAGAAGCGGGCAACTTGTAGTACACTTCCAGATTGCGCAACTTGATAAATGAGCGGTCGGCCAACCACAGAGTAGATGTCTGGTAGTTGTTGGCATTGCTTTGGCTGCTCAGACGCGGGAACTTGGCATTCTGATTCTGTGGTGTCCAACGATTGTCGTAAGCATATTGCGAGATATTGGTGTTGTTTATCAACGGCCAATACATGCTCTTGGTGTTGAGAACGGCACTGTAATTGCCTGTCCCCTGGAACATGGCATAGAATCCGAGTCCTTTCCACTCCGCACCCAAATGCAGGCTGTAGTATATTTCCGGGCAAGTGGTGCTGTAGCCGATAGCCACTTCATCGTTGGTATCGATGATGTTGTCGCCATTCACGTCGCGATACTTTATATCACCGGGCTTCACCGTAGAGAAATTCTGTGTGGGACTTGCAGCGATGTCTGCTTCATCCTTGAAGAAACCGATAGCTTCCAATCCGTAGAGTTGTCCGTAAGGATTTCCCGTCTGGACAAGATTCGCATATTGGCGGGGTTCTTCCAGCATTTCCTTGATTTCGTTTTTGTTCAACGAGAAGTTACCGCCGACATTAAATTCCACTTGACCGAGCTTTTTGCTATAATCAAGACCAACTTCTATACCCTTACTATCCACGATACCTGCATTTTCATACGGAGGCTCCATGCCGAAAATTTCCGAGTATTTGCCTTCCGAAGTCACCCAAATGTTTGTACGGTGTTCTTTCCAAAGGTCAAGAGTCACATCCAAACATCCGAAAAGTTTCGCATCCATACCAACATTGTATTTATAGGCCTTTTCATGGCTCGGATTGGTGGTAGCCACCCGTTCAAGGTAAGAACGTCCGAAACTAGAGTTCCAACCGCTGTCGAAAGGATAAGTACCTCCCGAAGTGCCATACTGCTGGGCATAGTATGACCAAACTTCATCACCCGGTAAGTTGTCCACATTGATGATACCTGCCGATCCACGCAGTTTCAAGAAGTTCACCCATTCCACATTTTCCATGAACTTTTCTTTGGAGATGACCCATGCGGCCGACAAAGTGGGCGAAAAAGCCCATTTGGTACCGGGAGCCAAACGGCTACTGCCACTTTCTACCAAAGCGAGGTCAACGAAATAACGGTTCATGTAACCATAATGCGACCACCAGGTAATGTTCTGACGATTCACCGTGTTGTTGACGCCATTCGGGTCGTTATTCTCGTAGTCCCACTTCAACTGGCTGTAGATGCTGTGGTCGCCGAATGTCCGCTGATAGTTAAATCCCACATCGAAATGGAGTAGACGGTCAAATTCATTAGTTTTCGCATCTGTTCCCATTTCACTATCCTTTCCATAAATTTCACTCTTTACAGTAGGCTCGGAAGCACCGTCCGCCCATGTAGGCGCATTGACACTGTAGACATACTCTTTGCTATGGTCTTCATAGATATTGGCTATATTGTCATAACTGATGCGTACGAACGCATTCAATCCTTTTGTCAAGCCGGAAAGGTCCTGAGTCAGCTTCATGTCGGCAAAAAGCGAACGGGTATGATTTTTGTAATAAGCGGCTCCGATGCTCTGTGCCACAGGATTTTGTGTACCTGCCCATGTGTCGCTACCTCCCCAAATACCGTTCTCATCCCTGATGGGGAATGCGGCAGAGGGCACTGTGTAAACCAGATCCCAAAGGTCAGCCTGCGCACCCGGTCTTGACGTTTCCTGCAATACGCCCAACAGATTCACCTGCAGATCGGTTGTCTGGGTCAGGTTGATATCCATGTTCATGCGTAAGTTGCCTTTTACGTATTTGTCTTGTGTGGAATAGCCTTCATTTGCACCCGGTTCTTTCACAAATCCTTTGTTGGAAATCAAATCCAGCATGGTATAGTAACGGAATTTTTCGCCGCCACCGCGGAATTCGATGTTATACTTATTGGTCATCGCATTGTCGCGGAACGTTTCATCCACCCAGTTCACGTTCGGATAGAGATAAGGCATGGTTCCATCGCGCAAAGCATTGAGCTCTTGATTGCTGTAACGCCCTGTCAGACCATCGTTGATACGGGCTTCGTTGACGGCCAATCCATACGTATAGGCATCTACGAATTTGGGTTTGTTGGCAAGCGAAGTAAACAAATGATCGTATGTCACCTTGACACTGCGCGAGTTGTACTTACCGCGCTTAGTCACGATATTGATTGCTCCATTGATTCCCTTATATCCATAGAGGGCGACTGCTGCCGCATCTTTCAGGACGATGACGCTTTCCACTTCTTCGGGAGCGATGCTTACAATGTCTCGCTGTATACCGTCGATCATGACCAACGGCGAGTTCTTGCCGTTCAATGTTTGCAGCCCGCGTATATAGAAAGTAGGATTCACATCTGCATAACGACCACCGCTCTGCAACGATATCAGGCCATTGCCCTGACCAATAATGGAGTTACCGATATTCTTGGCACTACGACGGTCGGTAGTTTCGGAACTAATGACCGACACGGAACCGGTAGCCTCCTCACGGGTCAGCAATCGCTCGGCACCTACATCTATGGTCTGGCCTACAAACTTGTCGGTCTGCTCTTCGTTTGATTCCTGTGCCGTCGTCGGCAGGCACAAACCAGCAAAGAGCGACAACACAATTATATATTTTTTATTCATAACGTATTATTTTACTTTATACCTTTTGATTGTTCATTATTAAAGGGGTTACCATCCGGCATTCTGTACCAAACCGTAATTCTTGTTCACTTCCGTAATAGGGAACGGTTGTAAGTACCACTTCGGATCAAAACCATCTTTCCACCAAATACGGGTGTCAGTGATTTGGAAGCGTTCGAAGTCGAAGTGTGACGGTTCGTAGAAGTTAGGATCGTCTTCCTCCAAGCCTTTGTTGAAAGACTTATTGTACCACTGTTCTTCGGAACGTACCCAATCATTACCATTCTTCACCAAACGATAAATACGCAAGCCGTGAAGCGGACGTTCCAACAAGTCGGCACGCTTATAACGGATCAAGTCGAAGTAGCGTTCGTTTTGGAAAGCCAATTCGCAAGCACGTTCACGCATGATTTCCGCCAGCAGATTTTCTTTGTTAGATGTCAGGTCCTTATCGGGATTGCATTCCACCAGTCCTTTCAGACCCACGCGAGCACGTACGGCATCCACGTAATCGATGGCTTCCGTGAAACTACCTCTGGTCTGCACGATGGCCTCCGCGTATGTCAAATAGATGTCGCTCAACATGATGGCATTCCACTGCGGGAACTTCCTGTTCATGACACTACCTACCAGATATTTCAGCATACGGTAACCGGTGGCATATATCCCTGAATTGGTTTTCGGATCTTGTTTGGCATTAGTACCACCTACCCAAGTTTCCCAGTTATTACCGCTGGCACGTCCGTCACCCCAGTTCACGGCTTGGCGTGCACCGTTTACCACTGCGGTTTCATACAGACGAGGGTCGCGGGTATAGCGGATATTCTGCAACTGTTGTTTGCCTTTCACGGTATCGCCTTGAATGAACATATTGTCCAATCGGCCTTCTTTCTCCGCTTTTTCCCAATCGAACGGAGTACCGTCTGCCCAAGGGAACATCTCGACGTATTCTTGCGTAGGACAATAGGCGTAGCGACCATTGGTTTTGCTACCATCTACCGCAGAGCCAAATCCCAAATTGAACCAGCCATAATCATTACCACTGGCATTTTTACTACGGCGGACACTATGCAGAATTTCAGTACTGTTTTCCAGAATGTAGCCGCTACGGTAGGCATAACGGTAATCCTCCTGCGTATTTCCGGCCGGTTTTATCAACTGATAATGCCCCTGGCTTCTCATTTGTGTAAAGAAATCATCGCATGCGCCTTTCAGTTTCGTCCACAGTTCGGGTTTGCTGCCACCATACCAAGCGCAGGTATCAGCTTCATTTTCCAGCGTATATTTGCCTTGATAATAAGGTTGCAAATCATTGAACAAAGGAGACGCGGCGAAAGCCAGCACCTTACACTTCAACGCCATAGCACCCGCCAAAGTCCAGTGGCCTGTTTCCGACTGTGCTTCCGCACCGGTGTAAGCCCACGGCAATGCTTTGTTGGCGATTGCTGTATCCAGCAGTTCCAGCATGAAGTTCACGGTAGATTCCACACTGCGCCGGGGCAGGTCGTAACTGCTTTCGGAGCCGATAAACGACTGGCGGATAATAGGCAGACCGCCATACCAACGGAAAGCGATAAAATAAGTATAAGCCAGTAGGCATCGTGCTTCGTCTGCTATACGGGCTTTCTCGGCATCGCTCATGTCGGGCACTTCATTAATGCGTTCAATCAGCATCCAGCTGTGACGCACATTCTCCCAGATAAATTCGTTCGTATAAGGATAAATATTGCCGTTCTTTTTGTCATCAATAGCCGAACTCAGCGCACCGGCATAGTATTTGGAAAACACTGTGGTATTGTTGAAGAAAAGATGGAAGTCATCCCCCAACGCATCGGGCATTCCTTTCCAATAGTTCTGGCACTGCGGAGCAGCGTTCGTGGAATTGGTGGGCAGATTGTAATACTGTGTAGAGTAAATACTCGCCAAGAAGTTACGGGTATATTCCGGATTGGAAAACACCTCATCGGCAGTCACCGTGCCGCCCGGAGCCTTTTCCAGAAATGCGTTTCCGAACTTTATCTCATCCGTACAAGAAACCATTCCGAGAGTAGCCACAGCTGCCACACCTATGATATATTTGATATTCAGTTTCATTTTTGCTTAAAAATTAAGTTTCAGACTAATGGTATAAGTACGTTGAAGCGGGTATGAGGGCGAAGCGCTGGCACGTGTTTCGGGGTCACCCCAAATGAAAGGAGTAAAGGTCAGCAGATTGTAACCGCTCAATGCCACTTGGGCACGATCCAATCCAATCTTCTTGAAGAAAGGAAGTTTCATGTTATAAGCAAGCATAATCGTCTTCAAACGCAGATATTTCGCATCTTTTTCATAAAGAGCGCAATCCTGATAGTTGTTGTTAGCTCCGTTGGACCAAGTGGCGCGCGGATATTCATAATCCTGCCCCGGTCTGTCGGGATTCCATGTATTCTCAACATGATATTTCAGCAAGCCGCCGCGGTCTTTCGTCGTACGGTCCAGGAACGGATAGCGGAACACGTCGCTGATGACACGCGATACGTCCCAAGAACCCGTCCACTGCATGTTGAATTCGAAATCTTTCCATGCAAAACCGGCATTCAGACCGGCAATGTATTGCGGGTCGTCGGTATAGCCCAACTCACGGGTCTTATCGTCTTCATTGATTACGCCGTTACCGTCCAAGTCCACAAACACGGCATCACCGTCTTTCAAGTTAACGAGCTGTTTCGGGAAAGGCTGGCCGAATTTTTCTTCGTACAAACGGGGCGTGTCTTCGTCATAGAAACGGAAGAATTTGTACATATAGCGAGCACCGATCCGGTGTCCCTTCTCATACTGGTAAGCATTGGTATAGGGAGATTCCTTTTTCTCGATAATCTCATTCTGGTTGTGAGAGAGGTTCAGCGTAGTCCAATAGCGGAAGTTATCGTTCACCTTGTGATTCCAGTTCAAGGAAACTTCCCATCCCCAGCTGTCTACCACACCCAGATTGGCGTAAGGCGGCTGGAAGCCTACGATGGCGGGTGCAGTGTAGTCTTTCAGCAGGATGTCCGTACGGTGTTCCTTATAGTAGTCGAAAGTGGCACGCAGACGGTCGTTCCATAAGTTGACATCGATACCGTAGTTTTGTTTGAACGCCTTTTCCCAAGTCACCTCTGGGTTGTTCTTGTTGTTCACATCCTCATAATAAGCCGGGAGCAGCACTGAGTTTTCTACACCGAAGTTGTAGGCATAACCGCCACGGGTACCCATCTTATCACTATACAGAAAGGGATCGGCCAGATACATGAAGCGCGAGCCACCCACTTTGTCGTTACCTACCAAACCCCATGAGGCACGGAACTTCAAGAAAGGGATGGCTTTTTTCAAGGGCTTGAAAAAGCTTTCCTCGCTGACCACCCAACCGATAGAGCCTGCCGGAAACACACCGAAACGGCGGTCGGGGTGGAAGTTTTCGGAACCATTGTAACCTACATTGAACTCGGTTATATAACGGCTCTTGTAGTCGTAAGTGACACGGCCCACCAAACCTACATATCCGCGCGGAATGTCCGAATAAGTGCTAGGATAGTAATTCTTGCTCTGGTTATAGAGCACCAATGCGCCTACGGAATGATCACCGAAAGTGCGATTGTAGTTCAACTGTGCCTCAAAATACCAGTCGCGCGCCTTTCCGGTATCTTCACTGTAACTGACGGGAGTATTTTCGCCTTCTTTACGATAAAGAATACTGCCATCCTCTTGAATAACAGGAAAATATGAAGCACGTCCCACAGTACCTCCTTTGGTCACGTTGAACATATTGTTATACGAACCTTTGAGCTTAAATGCAAGGCCTTTGGTGATGAAGTCCAACTTCTGATCCAATGCAAGATCTAACTGCAACTTGTTGTTATTGTAATGGTAATAACCGCCGGTACCTCCACTGCTGTAATAATTCATGGCACCGCCTCCTGTAAAAGGCAAGGTCAGTCCATCGCTATAATCGGTGGTAGTGGCGATATTCTTTCCGTCAACGATACCCGGACTGCTGAAAGGAGTGGCCTGCAGCATACTCATAATCATGCCGGAAGCGCCCTGACTGGTACGGGGCTTCTGTGCATTGTCTACCGAACCGGCCAGGTTGAACGACAAAGTGGTAGTCTTGCTCACATCCAAGTCGAGGTTAGCACGATAGTTGAAACGCTGATAGCGGTAGTCATAATGAAAATCATCAAATTCGGTAAACAGACCACCTTGTGTCATGAGACCGGCAGAAACAAAGTAGCGCATGGTCTTGGTACCACCGCTGATGTTGACATTATGCTTGGATTGCATGGTAACATCTTTCATGATGTAATCGACCCAACGCATACTCGGAAAGCGGATGGGGTCGCTGCCGTCCCAGAATTTCTCAAGCACTCCATCCGAGAACATCGGAGTGAACGTCTCACCGCTAGAGAAGTCAAAGTCATTCCGCTGCATCTGGTTGAAGAAAGTCCCGTATTCATAACTGTTTGCCTGCTCTAAGAGACTAGTCGGAGTCAACGCAGAGAAAGAGGTGTTGATGTCAATTTTGGCCTGTCCTTCCTTACCGCGCTTGGTGGTAATCAATACTACACCGTTGGCACCGCGCACACCGAATACGGCCGTCGCCGAGGCATCTTTCAGCACAGTGATGCTTTCGATGTCTTCGGGGTCAATGTCCGCCATGGAACGTTCCACGCCATCCACCTGAATCAACGGTTCAGAATCTGCCCAAGTACCCTGACCACGTACGAAAATCTTGGCAGCATCCGAACCCGGCTCACCCGAATACTGTACGGTAGTCACACCGGAAAGCTGACCTGCCAACACGTTGTTTACGGAAGACACCGGTGTACGAACCAAATCATCCGTTTTCACACTCGAAAGCGCACCGGTCACCGTCACTTTCTTTTGCACGCCATAGGCTACCACTTCCACTTCGGCGAGCATTTCGGAATCTTCCAATAAAACAATCCTCATATTCCCGGCAGTCGCTTTCAATACCTTGGTCTTATAACCAATGTATGAAATCTTAATGTTAGTACCCACCGGGACATCCAATTTGAAATTACCATCCAGGTCGGTAATCACTCCAGCCTTGCCGTCTTCCGACAAAACATTAGCTCCAATGATAGTTTCTCCATTACCATCTACCACAACACCTTGAATACCTCTCTGCTGCGCATAGAGATTCACGGAAAGCACTGATAGCAATGTAATGAAGAAAAATTGCCTGAACTCATGCAGGCAACCAAACAGATTGCTTTTTTCTTCTGTTTTTCATGCATTCTTTTTTTTAGTTAACATTATAGTTTTAATTCTCAATTTAATTTTGATAAATCAAAAACGTTACTTGAAACAGATTGCAAATGTAACCACATAGATTATGTGATTGAATGTAAAATAGTACAAAAGCATGTAAAAACAAACGCACGGTTAAAAAGGTATCCTACCCATCGCTTTCCGGCACTATTCTCCATACTTTTACATGATTTTCCATGAAAAAACGGACCCTTAAAACAGGCCTTCTGAAGAACGATAATTAAAAATCAACTTATGCACAATAACCATTCTTTTCCAAGGTACACCCTTTACCTCAGATGGCTACATCCTTTTGCGCAGATGGCTACACCATCCGGGAACAAAGGGGTATTGACAAGCAAATTACACAAATAAAGGGCTGCGCTGTTATCAGCTATTACTAAACTATTTTTCTCCTATTGGGAAAAAATATCTTTCCAGTTAGAAAAATAAAACACCCATTATACCATTTGTATTTTTTCACCTTTCTGACAAAGAAACCCTTGAAAAAGGAATCGCAGGCAAACCTTCCGAATTTACAAGATTTGGCATTGCCGTTTCATGCCAACCGAAACGCACCTGTACCGGTTGCACGATCTCAGGATGATAAACGACTACTTTATTCCGTCCTCTTATATCTGCCAACGCCGGGCGGAACACTCCGTCCTTTCCTGCAATCTCAAACCAGTCCAAGCGACCTTTATTGTTTGTTTTCAGCCCATCAGCAACGTGCCCGAAAGATACCACTATGGAATCAGCCACAACTTCCGCCTTATCGGCACAAGGACCCGACCAAACCACTTCCGCCAAGCCATAATCTTTAGCTAAAGCTACACGTGCCAGACGCTCTCCCACTTTCCATTTATAAGAAGGATGAATATCCCTCAGCTTATCTACAAGATCCGATACCACAACAAAATCAGTATTCGGGATCATGCTCCTCGCCTTTATCTGCTGCTGATGGAATATCGGCAACTCTTCGGCAGTAACCGGTGGCCTATCTTTAGACATTCTATTAGAATAGAGATGCGGAGCCAATAATACAGAATAGAACGGTGCACCCGGAACATTAAAAGCCTCCCTCCAACTATCTACCAATACCTGATACTTTTCAGCATATTGCCTGTCACGTATCATGCAATTACTCTCTCCCTGATACCAAAGACAGCCTTTAATGGCAAAGGGAATCAAAGGAAGAACCATTGTCTCATACCGGCCACCCGGAATCATGCCATCCATTTTACCTTCACCTTCTTTAAGTTGCGGACCGAAAACCGGAGAATGTTCATACGCTTCCTTCGATGTCCAAGTCTCTATGCGCGATCCATTTACGGCAGCTGTTATAATACCTACGGGTACATCAAGCTGTTCTTGAAGGGCTTTTCCGAAAAAGTAACCAACTGCTGAAACTTCTGCAAGACTTTCACCGTCTGCCACCTTCCACGATACCGGTTTATCGTCGCGCCTGACCACAAAGACACGAATCATCTCATTAGCCGGTTTCCGGAGCTCCAAAGCAGCCAGATTCTCTCCTTTTGCCGGAAGGGCATAATTACCCGGTAGTTTCATTTTATATACCATATTCGACTGTCCGGAACATAACCAAACTTCACCTACAACAATATTATCATAAACAATACTTGTTTTTTTCCCTTTTATCGACATTTGCTGAGGATTTTTATTGGCAGCCATCGGCTTCAACTCGGCCATCCAGCGTCCTGAAGCATTTGCACGTACTTTCACCCGCTGTTTACCGAAAGAAATTAAAATAGACTCATTAGGTTCGGCCGTTCCCCATACAGGAATCTTCTGTCCCTGCTGCAAGACCATGTTTGATGAAAGCACTTGGGGTGTCGACAACTGCGCATGTGCAATCATATTGAAAGCAACACTCGAGAATACACAATAAAGTCCGTAAAATCAATTTCATACCCACTAATTTATATTATCAATACGTTTCCGGAATTCCTTTAAAACATTATTTCAGCCAAACGCTTATACATTTCCCGCCCCAAATGCTCTGCCGATTTTTTATTAAAATGAAGTCGGTCATTCAATAACTCTGCATCAGACATATCTATCAGATAAGCATTTGAATCTTCCTCTGCCAAGCGGCGCATACCTGCTTCCACCTCACTGCTATAGGATTTATTACTTCTGGCAACTGTGCCGAATATAAAGGGAAGCTTTAAATAATCCTTGCCTGTTTTCCGACTTAAATGTGATCGTACATAAGTGACTACAGCTTTCAGATTGTCATAATAATCTTTTCCCTTACGCTGATCACTCTCCCCTGATGCCAAAGAAAAGCATCAATTTGATACCCTTCTTCCAACTTTGAAAGAGTTTGATCAATGCAAATATCTATTTCCTGAATAAATGACAATAACAGCGATCTTCCTCCTTTAGATGTCGATTCTGTTTGAGATAGCCATTCAGGATCTGCCGACCAATATCTTCCTTTTGCAGAATCATAATTAGGAGCAATAGAGGTTCCACCAACTGCCCATTTAATCACATAGAATTTATCTTTTAATAACTGTTCTAGCCAATAATAGGTCACAGCATCATAGGCCCACAAGTTATTTCGCCCACTCCGCGCAGCCCGAGGCCAAAAAGGGATGAATTTTCCGTCCGGATCATTCTGTGCAATCCGGCAATAAGAATATGCCCCTTCGGAATACTCTGCAGTATCTTTTGCCAATGCTTTAATATAGTCCGGCAAGTCCTTATTTGAAGTTCGCCCGTCAGTGTTCGACTGGCCGGCTGTAATAATTACATGAACCGGTTTGGAAGTTGTCACACAAGAACTACTTGCAATAAGGATAAACAACAAAATAAAATACATCACCACTTTTCTCATAAGACTTTCATTTTTAATAAAGTTTCATGTTTGCCGATCCTTACATATCATAACAGACATGTTTTTTTATGATTTTACTTATTTAAGATTTACTTCTATCACCCCTCCATAAGGATTAAAGTCAAAAACGGCTTTATCTGTATGAAGTAGCACAGGCAGTTTCTTCCCGTCTTGTCTGACAGAAATCTTTTTTATCTGCTTTCCTTTAATAACCAGCGTCAACGGTTCTATAAATAACTCCTTATCCAAAGTCAATTCCGGAGTTATTCTTAAATGATTTTTTTTCACATACAATATCCAACTGAGTCGCTCCCTTTTCTTCAACATAAGCCGCCACTTCACGGAATGTCCCAACCCAGATTTTATCCTCCTTCGCTTTTACTTGATCCAAATGATCCCAGAAGCGTTGTGGATTACGAAAAGCATCATAACCATAGGTCAGGCCATGCGTCATCCCTACCCCCCAATCATTAGTTTCTATTAAAGTATTTACCCAAGCTTCCAGGTTCTGAGGAGTAGATTTACTACCGATAGAACGTTGTTTGGTTCTTGTACCTACCCGGTTCTGAACAGCAATCTTCTTAGCCTCTTCTTTCTTATTGTTATTAGGATACACAAAAGTGCGGGGCATGACTCCTGTATTGGCAAAGATGGCACTATCGTTCTTATAAATATCCTCTCTGATTTCCTCTAACGGAAATCGGGCAAAATTCTTATGTTTCCAACCATGATTCGATATCTCATGTCCTCTGTCCGATAAGTCTTTCACTTGCTCCCAGCTCATCCTCGTGGTATCCGTAGTTAGTCCACCATCGCTATTAATCTTAGAACCATTAATAGCAAATGTACCCCGGAATCCCCTTTTCTCAAACTGAGGAGCAACCAATGAATATTGTTCTGCCAAACCGTCATCGAATGTATAACTGATAGCACAAGCCTTATCACCTTTGTACGGAGCAATAGACAAAGTATAGTGTTTTTTTAAAGCAGTCTGAACAATAAGAGTGTCTTGTCCACTCATGCAGTAATGAATTACCCCCTTCTTTGTGAAAGTTATCTGTTTGGCATTTACCGGCATCCCAATACCCAGTGCAAGCAAAATCACGAATAGCTGTCTCATATCCTCTATTTTTCAATAATATTAAAATGTATCGCAAACTTAGCACCATATAAGAAAAGAGGCAATGTAAAAACAGACAAAAACATAGAAAATCGTGCTTTTCATCAGATTCCAGTACTCCCAGCCTTTCTTGAAACGCACTTGCTCCGTACCAACACCGTACTTTCTCCGTGTAGAGGTACCTCTGAGTGGAGAATGTACGGAGCAAGTACTGTTCGGATACAACTCAGGTATGGACAGGGTATAAATAGCGCACAAAAACAAATATTACATGCATCTGTACATACCTCTATATAACAAATGATGTAAATGCCCTACTTTAGCGGTGATTTTTTCAGTAGGATTCATAGAGATCGGATGACAATTAATAATCAATACTTTAATTATATGAAAAGAAGATATACCTTTTCCCTGCTCTTGTCAGGAGCACTTCTTTTTTCGTGTGCACACCCCCGACTTGATACTAATAACTTTGAATGGGGAAAAATCCCTCAACAACCGGACTTCTCTTGGACAGAGAATGTAGGTAGCCGGCAATTACCGGATAGTAGTACAGTGGTATCCGCTAACTCCTTCGGTGCTGTTGCCGATAGTACAGTTCTTAGTACAGATGCCATTCAAAAAGCAATAGACAGTTGCGCACTCTCCGGAGGAGGAACCGTTACGCTGCAACCGGGTTATTATCTGACAGGAGCACTCTTTGTTAAAAGCGGGGTTAATCTGCAAATAAGCAAAGGCGTGACCCTGATAGCCTGTTCTGATATTCATTGTTATCCGGAATTCCGCTCGCGCATTGCAGGTATTGAGATGGTATGGCCCGCAGCAGTAATCAACATCATCGGCGAAGAGAAAGCATCTGTCAGCGGTGAAGGAACTCTGGATTGCCGGGGTAAGATATATTGGGATAAATACTGGGCTATGCGAAAAGAATACGAAGCCAAAGGTTTACGCTGGATCGTGGATTACGACTGTAAGCGCGTCCGCGGTATCCTTGTTGAAAATAGTTCGGACGTCACTCTAAGTAATTTCACATTGATGCGTACCGGTTTTTGGGGATGCCAGATTTTATACTCTGACCACTGTACAGTAGACGGATTAATTATTAATAACAATATTGGCGGACGTGGTCCCAGTACGGATGGCATCGATATAGATTCATCCACAAATATCTTGATAGAGAACTGTGAAATAGACTGTAACGATGATAATATATGCCTGAAGGCAGGCAGAGATGCCGACGGTTTACGCGTGAACCGCCCTACAGAAAATGTAGTGATACGCAATTGTATCGCTCACAAAGGTGGAGGATTGATTACATGCGGCAGCGAAACTTCCGGCAGCATACGCAATGTACTGGCTCACGACCTCAAAGCCATGGGGACTTCGGTTATATTGCAACTAAAGAGCGCCACAACCCGTGGCGGAACCATCGAGAATATTTATGTAACCCGGGTAGAAGCCGAAAATAACCGCAGAGTTCTTGGAGCCGAGCCTAACTGGAATCCTAAATACAGCTATAGCACACTGCCTGAAGAGTATAAAGGCAAAGAAATACCGGAACATTGGCAAACAATGCTCACCCCGGTAGATCCTCCGGAGAAAGGCTACCCTCATTTCCGTAACATATACTTATCTCACGTCAAAACAACCAATGTAAGGGAATTCATTTCCGCCTCCGGTGAAAATGACTCATTACGTCTGGAGAATTTCTATCTGCATGCTATTGAAGCACAAGCTCAGAAGGCAGGAATGATCCGCTTTACACGGAATTTCAACGCGACAGAAATAAAGCTCGCAGTACCGGAACCTCATTCTATGCTGTTAGAGGAGAATGAACAGAGTAATGTCCAGATAGAATATGTAAGGACTGTCAGCTATCAAAATACTGCTGAGAATCAAGCCAATTAAAATATAGCCCCTTTATATCAGATGGCTCTTGCTGGATAATACATGATCCAACAAGAGCCATAATCATATATTCCCCTTCTTCCACACATTAACACATTTTAGTTTTATTCCTATAGGGACTTCTTTCTCCTCCCCTGTCTTTAATTATGAACTATAAACTAGACTAAATTAAAACAGTATGAAACAACTTTGTAAAAAATGGCGGGAGCTGCAGCTATTCTCTTCATCCTTGCCGCATGCAGTGAGAACAATTCAATTATCCCGAAGAGTATGTAGGCTTTGACAAGACTACCAAGAATTATTCATTCGACAGAAGTAAAGATGTTGAAGAGTTCGACATTAAAATTATCGCTGCGGAGAAGAAAAAAGAAGACCGGGAAGTCCTTATCAACGGAGTAAGTATGCCAGGACAAACTGTTGTATTCAGCATCGAGGATAAAAAGGTTATTATTCCTGCAAAAAAGAAATCTGCCAATCTGCACGTGAAGATCTATCCCAAGAAAATAAAAAACAAGACAGAGTTTCGTATCGTCTGTATCCCGCAGGACAAGGAAGCGAAAAGAACACAAATCACGGTATACCTGCAACCCAAATAACCTAAACCTGACTTTCACTATAATAAATAATGAGAATGAATCAGCAAAAGATGCAATTTTCCAAATAAAAAAGGATTTAGCGTAGGGAGTTTTTTCATTTCACCTGTCTTTATAGAAAAGAAAGATGAAGAACATGGAACAAGATTTTGAAAAAATACTCAATAAACTCGTAGCCTCCACCCGTTCGCCGAGAGGAAAATTTTCCAAAACTAACAGTTGGATACTTCTAGAAAAACGGTTACCACGTCTGCAACACCGCATTCTTCCATTGCGCACTATGGCGAATGCAGCCGCCGTTGCCGTGCTTTGCGTACTGGGATGGTGGGCATACTATATGTTCGCCCCGGTACCATTGCAAACCGTATCCACGCTGGCAGAAACACGTAGTATAACATTACCCGACCAAACGGAAATTGTACTGAACCGCTACTCTACCCTGACTTACCCCGAACGGTTCAGAGGAAAAGACCGGAAAGTACAATTGCAGGGTGAAGCTTACTTCGAAGTCAGTAAAGATGCGGCACACCCTTTCAAGGTAAAGGCCGAAGCGGTTATAGTACAAGTTTTGGGTACTCATTTCAATATCGAAGCCTATCCCGAAGATGCGCAAGTTAAAACAACGTTACTGGAAGGTTCTGTTGCTGTCAGCCTTATCGGTAAAGAAGAAGAACGCTTGGTACTCTCACCTAACGAAAGTGCTATCTACAATAAGGATAAAAAGAGCTTAACTTTACACACCGAAAAGGATGCATCGGAAGAGATTGCCTGGAGAAACGGAACACTGCTTTTTAAAAGTATCCCTCTGCAGGAGATTGTCCGGCAACTTTCCAATGCTTTTCATACGGACATTCGTATAGAAGATGCTGACTTGCAGAACTACCACATGACGGCTACTTTTTCCGATGGTGAAACATTGGAAGAAATCCTTTCTTTGCTTTGTCGCAACCAAAAGTTTGGATACACAAAAACTAATGACACTATAACAATCACACAAAAATTAAACTAGAATGAAATCTTCTATCTGCTCACCCCGCACCATCAGGAAATTATTCCTGATGGGAGCGGTTTCTCCTCTCGACCTGTACTCTGCAAAGTACGCTCGTATTTGCCACTTGTGTTTTACAGGCCAATCCTTCACAAACGCGTTTTAGTATTAAACTACAAAATGCCACACTGGAAGAGTTTGTGAAACAAATGGAACAAAAAACCGGTTACAGCTTCATCTATGGAGAAGAAGTACGCTTGAATAGCCGTATCACATTGGCTGTCCGCGATCTCACTATCAATGAAATCCTGCGGAAGGCTTTTGAAATGCAGCCTATAGGCTTCGAAATATCAGGAAAACATATTTTGCTACATAAGCGGCCCATGCCGCAGAAAACCGTAAGCCGACGGTTCACGATCAGCGGATACGTGACAGACGGAGCGTCTTCCGAGACGCTGATTGGTGCCAATGTTCTCGATAGTCGTCAGCGTGTGGGCACTACCACCAATCCTTTCGGTTTCTATACCCTCACCTTACCTGAGGGAGATGCTGAATTAAGTTTTTCGTATTTAGGGTACGAAACACGGCACAGTTCGTTCCCGCTAAACCAAGACACCGTGCTCAATATTCGCCTGAACACTAATAACGAACTGGCGGAAGTGATCATACTTTCGGATAAAAAGGAAGCCGGCATCCAAGCCACCGCCATGGGTGCACATGAGATTCCCATGGCACAAATACAACATACACCCGCTGTACTGGGGGAGGCTGATATATTGAAAACCATCCAGCTAATGCCAGGCGTACAGGCAGGAACTGAAGGCTTCTCCGGCTTATATGTGCGTGGCGGAGGACCGGATCAGAACTTGATATTGCTGGACGGTATTCCTATATATAATGCTGACCACCTATTAGGTGTCTTCTCTATCTTCACACCCGAAGCTGTGAAAAAGGTTACACTGTTCAAGAGTTCTTTTCCGGCACGCTATGGCGGACGTCTCTCGTCTATTGTAGACGTGCGTACCAACGACGGGGATATGAAACGTTATCATGGTGCACTGAGCATAGGTACACTCACTGATAAAATACATTTGGAAGGACCTATTATCAAAGATCGCACTTCTTTTTCGCTTAGTGGACGTACCACGCACACAGCTTTTATGGGAAAAGCTTTCAGCAGTGACGGTGATGAGTTCAATTATTACTTCTATGACCTCAATGCCAAAGTAAATCATAAGTTTAACGATCGCAGTCGGCTTTTCCTGAGTTTTTATCATGGAAAGGATCACTATCACTATAACTTCAAAGAGAGTTACGGTACTAGCGATTGTTATGAAAGCAAAAATGGGCTGAACTGGGGAAATACAATCGTTGCAGGACGCTGGAATTACGTATTTACCAACAAACTGTTTAGCAATACAACCGTAGCTTTCAACAGCTATCGCATGATCTTAAAAGGCAAAGCAAAAGAAGAAAATATCTACTCTCCATCACACTCCTACTTCTATCAATACGATTCTGAGTATCGTTCAGGAATCCGCGATTGGAGTTTCCGGACAGACTTCGACTATACACCTATTCCTTCACACCACATTAAGTTTGGTGTAGAATACCTATACCATACCTTCCGTCCGGAAACCAATACTTCGAAAATGAAAGAAGAGGAGAATGGCGTAACTGAACAAGATACCTTGTATAATAGTATTTCGAACAGTTACCTGCACGGACATGAGGCTTCTGTTTATGCAGAAGATAATTTTGATATAGGTAGCCGTACCAGTTTAAATGCAGGAGTACACGTTTCTCTGTTCAATACACAGGGAAGAATTATTTCTCCATACAACCGCGACTTTCCGTTCATTATCGCTTCGATCATGATTTCTCAGTAAAGGCATCTTTCTCTCAGATGGCTCAATATGTACACCAACTCTCCTCCACTCCACTCGCCATGCCCACAGACTTATGGGTACCTATTACCAAAAAAACATACGTCCTATGCGTGCTAACCAATACTCTTTAGGCGGATATTATACCGGAATCCGGGGTTGGGAGTTCTCCATTGAAGGATATTACAAACAGATGCGAAACGTACTGGAATACCAGAACGGGGTTTCTTTCTTTGGGAGTTCAACCAATTGGGAAGAGAAAGTGGAAATGGGTAAAGGACGTTCAATGGGCATAGAGTTCATGGCGCAAAAGACCATAGGCAAAACCACCGGTTGGTTGGCATATACCCTGGCTAAAGCAGATCGCCAATTCAAAGACGGCAGTATCAACGACGGTGAGCGTTTTCCCTATAAATACGACCGCCGGCACAGTATTAGCCTCTGCCTAAACCATAAATTCAGTGAACGCATTGACATTGGAGCTTCCTGGATATACAATAGTGGCGGAACAGTTACCTTACCGGAACAGCAAACGGTCATTCTCAAACCTGATGGCAGCATAGAACAAACTGACTACATCTCCAAACGTAATAACTACCGTCTACCTGCCAGCCATAGATTGAACATTGGAGTGAACTTCAACAAGAAAACCAAACATGGCATGCGAACCTGGAACATCAGCCTCTACAATGCTTATAATTCAATGAACCCGACACTCGTTTATGGCAAACGGCGCGATTATGATTACCTCGCCTATAAAGATGAACACGGTAAATACACAGGTGGCTATAATACATCAAAGCTATTCATAAAGAAAATAACTTTGCTACCGATCATTCCATCTGTCACCTATACATACAAGTTCTAAAATATGACAACAAATAACCATAGAACCGGAAACAAAAAAATGAAAACAAGAATTTGCTCTTTGCACCTTATTATATATATAGGTATCATCCTTTTCTCCACCTCCTGCGAGAATGAAATCCCCTATACCCCGGCTCACAGTGAGCCACAACTCATTATGAACGCCCTCCTTGATGCAGGAGAACCGGAAAACTACGTATATCTCAACCTAAGTGGTACACATGGCCTCTCACACGTAGAAGAAGCTACTGTAAACCTATATGTCAACGGGAAGCTTGTCGAAAAGGCGGAAGAACTTCCCCCACTCAAGCCTATTGGCAGCCTGGATGTGGTCTACGATCCTAATGCACCCCTCAATAACCTCCCGGAAATAGCAAAACGCAAAAAATTCCGCATCACTACCCCTTTGAAAGCCGGTGAGCAAATCTGCCTGGAAGCCATAGCTGAAAATGGCAAATATCATACAACAGCCGAAGTTACCGTTCCTCATCCGGTAAGCTCCATCCAAATAGATACATGTCTCATCCCCATCAGAGTGTACAGTGGATGGGAACCTCATCGCCAGTTTAAGATTACCCTGCAAGACCGCCCTAATGAGAAAAATTACTACCGCTTGGACATTTGGAATGACATTGCCGTTCACGGACAATACGACAGCCGCATAGATACCGTCCTCTATGCCAGAGAAACAAGTATCATCAATCGAGAAGATGTGATACTGACAGATGGAAAACCCAGCAGCAGTGAAGACGATGAAGATGATTTATTTGGTAGCTACATTGAGAATAAATATAATGTCTTTACCGATGACCGCTTTTCTGATGCTACCTGTACATTGAAGGTTTATACTCAACTTTATCATGATTACAATTTATGGCTTTATAACGTCACTCGCCGCTCCAAAAGTATCACTGTCCGCCTGCTCAGCATCAGTGAAGCTGAATTCCGCTATTTAAAAGCCCTAAATACTCTGGAATCGGGCAATTATGAAGAAGCACTCATGGAACCGGTCATGATACCAAGCAATGTAAAAGGCGGGCTCGGATTTGTAGGAATCAGTTCGGAAACAAGAATAACAATGCAACTGCCCGATGAGATTATTGACAATGAAAACTTACCACCATATACTCAATAAGATTATACCATGAAGCATTATATTCTTCTCTTGTTAATAGCCGTGTCTTTCTGTTCCTGCCGAAGTTCGCGCAGCATGCAGAAAGAATTGAATGGCATGCGTAGCAATCTTTTCTATGAGCTTATTTCACAAGAATATACCGGCAAAGTCAAAGACAGCATCTATCTGGATTTTATAGATTACTCCAACACTGATTATTACAGCACTATCAAGCGGAAAGGTGGTTTCTTCATTCCACTGATTATCTTTAATAGGCAACAGGATCGCTTCCGCACACGGCTGGGTGAGCATTCTCTCAGCCAACTTTATCGTGAATTCCTCACGGATGCATTATTAACTGAATGTAATAGTAGTACCTGCTTCCAGTTAATAGATAACAAAGACAATCAAGTTCCCGCTGACTCTGTTTACCGCCTGGAGGTAAAAGTCAGGCAGAATGAAACAACTGGTGGCGTTGTTTTAAATGAAAGCGGATTTATTTGGTTCGAAGGTGGTTACATTACCTTGCAAAGTGCTCGTTACCGCCCGGCACAAACTCAACTTTCCATTTCTATACGTTTTTCACATCATGGCGATTGCTTGTTAGACAAAACCTACAATGTCAAGCGTAAGCAGTCTCGCAGAGATCGGAACTATGAAGATTCCTATGCCGCCAATCAAGGCTGTCTGGATGATATGGCCGAATGTCTGTCACTTGCTACCCGGGAAATTGTTGAAGAAATCAGCCAGGAGCTGAATTTACTCATGTCCGCCCGATAACCCATTATACATTCCACGCAAAGTATCCACTATCATTCTGATCAACCGTGTACGATAACCATATTACATTCATATTACAAAAAAGACCTCAAACAATCAAAATAACATCATATAATTGATCTACATCAAGAAATAGTCATCAAAACAGCACTTTCTTTCTTTTTCATTTTTGTGTTATAAAACATATTTCTATATTTGCACAGGTAAAAAGAAAAAGCTAAGCGCTTAGAGCTGTTTTCAATAGGTATTAGATTTTTAGAGTTAGAATTGTTTTTAGGTATAACAAATTAAAAGTAGGTATTATGAAACGTTTAGGATTAACATTAATGGCAGCAGTCTGCCTGACTGCTACGACATTTGCAGCAGGAAATCAACCTACAACTGCAAAATGGGATGGTAACATCAACGTAACCAAGTTGAGTAAATATTTGAATTTATCCGCTGACCAGCATGAAGAAGTAGCAAACATTTGCGATTACTTCTCTACACAGATGGAACGTGCTACAACTGCCAAGAAGGATCAGAAAAAGAAACTTCACAATGCAGTTTATGGAAACTTGAAGTTGATGAGAAAAGCACTGACTGACAAACAATATGCTGAATATGCAAGAGTATTGAATGTCACTTTGCAGAACAAGGGTATCGAAATGAAATAATTTCACATCGATAATTAGGAATATCCTTTTTGATTAATAAATAAATTGTAAAAGAGGGCGCTGAATATTACGTTTAGCGCCCTCTTTCCTTTGTCAACACTATCTAAGTGCCGACTCCCTAACCAATGTGTATTTCATTTACAAACAATATCTGTCTTGTAACTCTTTCTTATATTTTCTTGAAACTAAAAGTTCTGTTATCTTATCAAAAGGAGGATACAATAAACATTTGCTGTCCTTAATAATCATCAGATAATCAATATTAATAATATAAGACTGATGTATCTGGACAAAACAAGGCGAGTATTGGGTTATCTGCTCGGCAGTCATTCCACGGCGCAAGACCAACGGCGGCTGATCATTAAGCACCACTTCCCACTGCCTGCGATCGGAACAGTACCGGAAAAAGCCAACCTCAGCAGAACGCAATGCACGCATATCGTTTGTCGGGGTAAATACAATGAACGTCTGTCCACTACGCAGTGGCATTCCCATGGGCAATGTCGCTTTTTGTCCCGCCTCAGCCTGTTCCACAAAACGTGCAAGTATATCTTTCAGTTCCTGTTCCTCAAAAGGTTTCAGCAGATAGTCGAATGCGGATTCACGAATAGCCTGTATCATATATTTGTCGTAAGCAGTATAAAAGACGACTCTCATATTCCACGAAATATCATCCCGAATCTCCTGCAATAACTCCATTCCGGTTATATCCGGCATTTCAACATCCAGAAAAAGCAGATCCGGCCGTGTCTTGAGAATCGCTTTCTTTCCCTGTTTACCATTTCGGGCTGTTTTTTCCAGAGAAAAGCGCGCATCCTTGCCCAACTCGAAACTTAAGCTCTCAAGTGCTACATCATCATCGTCAACTATTATAACTTTGTATTTATCCATGTTTATTTCATGTATTCTTTGGCGAATATAGCCATTATTCAATCCTTGGGCAAAACCATCCAAGCTATTTTATGGCCTATTCGTCAATATCCCATCCTATCCGTACCAAAAACGAGATTATATATCATATTTTATAATCATACTTATCGGGTAACAAAAAGGTAACTTCACATCCGGCCTCACCACCGGGCAAAAGAACATTATGTACAGCAACATCTATCGCCTCCTTATTCTTCATGTTCAGAATCTGGATAGTCTGCATAATAACCCTCATACCTGTACCGGTCCCCTTGTTCCGACTGTTCATACGATAACCACCCCCATTATCCCTTATCTTAATGCAGGTTCCATTCGCCTGACTACTGATGATAATCCACAAATTCCTTTCTCCCTCTTTTCCCCTTAAAGCATGTTTTACGGCATTCTCTACAGGAATTTGTATCAGCATAGAAGGAAGTTGAACTTGTCCGGGGTGCACACCATCCCCTATCTCTATCACCGGATGGAAAGTTGTTCCCAAAGAACGGCGTTCCAGGTCAATATAGGTTTTCACAAAGTCCAGCTCTTCCTCTAAGGTAACACACAACTGCTCTGCCAGTTCCAGATTACGTCGCATCAGTTTGACTAAGGAAGGCAGTTCCTGATGTTCTTCCGCTTTCCTTTCCGCCATTTCCTGATTAAGTACATTGAAAATGAAGTGGGGAGACAAGCGGTTACGAATATTTTCCAGACGGAGAGTAGAAACAGTACGGCGATTTTGGGCAAGCAATAGAGCACGCTTTTTCTTATTGTACGTATAGATAAAGCCAACCACCATTAAAGTTATAATGGAAAGAGCAATCCAGAATGTCTTTGTCTGCCGCAGTTCAAGCACTTCGTTTTCCTTTTCCCTGATAAAGACTTTTTGCGCCATCACGGTAGAGTCCTGTTGATAGCGCAAGGCCAGATCCGCCGTACGCATCTCTACACGTTCGTTACGGACAGAGTCATCCATCCGGTTATTCTCTTTCAGATAGAAATAAGCTTTCCGATAATTCCCTATTTCTTCGTAGTATTGTTGCAGATATTTGTTGCGTATATGTATCATATCCGGATCAATGTCCGGAGGAGCAACGCTTCCCGTCAATATACGTTGCGCCTGGGATAAGTCTTTTCGGATCAGAGCTAATTCAACGTTCTGCGTATCAATATAGTAGAGAGCAGTCGGTATACCTGTTTTCTTAAAAAACGGTTGGCATTTACTGATATATTTTGCAGCAGAATCAGCTTCATTCACTTGCAAGAAACAATCGCCTAAATTCAGCCAACCCAGATTTTGTTCAAAAAGCATATCCGGATAATCTTTCGTAAGATCGATAACCCTCCTGAAGTAGCTGATGGCAGTTTCGTAATCTCCCCGATAGTAATAGGAGGTACCCCGGTTGTTCAGGTAGAAATGCTTCTCAAAAGGCAGCATGCTTTCGTAGCTTCCGGCTGCAAGATTATAATAATAATCACATTGATCAAAATCGCGCAAAGCTACATAGATCTGCGCCAATCCATAATAAATAGGTGGTTTCTTGGTAGAGACGATATCTAACGAATCGCACAATATCAATGCCCTCCTGTACCAGGCAGCTCCTGCATCCAATTTGCCCAAACGGTTACTGGCATCAGCAAGATTCATCAGGATATCCGGCACCACCTCTATTTTTGTACCTTGCATTCGTTGTTCATAAGCTTTTCGGAAATACACTTCCGCAGAGTCCATATATCCTGTACGGGCATACACATTTCCCTTCATATTATAGCACTCGGACTTTAAGTCTGCCAGTTGCGCAGAGAAGGGCTGTTTCATTGTAAAATCTTCAATCTGTCGTGTCAAGAGTCGGGCAGAATCGATATCGGAAGACATCAAACAAGTTTTAGATGCCACTGCCAGATAATTATAGCGCACCAGGCTATCCTTAGCTTCCTGCATCTTCTGCAATGCTTGTGTACGTACTTTCCGAGGAGTAATGGACACAGAATCTCCATCCGCATCAAAAAAAGCTTCGAATGCCTGCATCTCACTTTGTTCCATTTTTTGTTTGTGAGGTGTACAAGCAGTCAAGGCAATAAATGCTATTATTACAATGCATAGTAGTCTTTCAATCCACGCTATTTTCCACATAGTACGAGAATCAAGCAATTTATTCGCACAAACATACTGTTTTTCGGTGATATACAACAATATTTTTATCAAATTCTCCAGAAAAGCTGTCGCATTTATAACTTGAACTCAAGCAGCTCTAACAGGAGTTTATGTCCATTTTTACCTACACGCTTACACTCATGCGCTACATCGCCCTGTTTATCGGCATTTAGCGATGGTGTAGGCAAAGAGAAACAAAGTGCAGGCAAATTTACCTACACTCCATATTTCATTCTGTTTGCCACTTGCTTTCACCGGTTCGGAAACAGTGTTTATAGGTATCACCGCTTATGTTTATTAGATTAGCACTGCATGTTTATTTCACTGACAGTCAATATTTAGCATTTACCACAGCTGTAAATCGCCTGCTTCACGGCTGTGAATATCCTGCTTCACGACTGTAAATCTCGTGCTTCACATACGTAGTCAATACAAAATAAAGAAGACGGAAGCAAAGAAAAAGGTATATGAATACAAAGAGAAAGGCGTGCTATACGGTAGCAAACGTCTTTACCGGGTAAGATTGATGCATGGTTTTATTCAAACAGGCCGGATTTCAATAGTGCAAGTTCTTTCGTGTGCACTCAATTTCTGCATTATACGATCCAATCTCTCAATAAAAACAATCCGAATAATCCTTTTTTTAGTCACAATAAGACATCTTTTCAACAAGATAAGATCATTCTGGCAAATCGCAGTTTGCATGCAGAATATTATTATTCTACTTTTGAAAAAATATAATATAGCTCTTATGTCTTAACACAAAAGAAGTTAAATACCAGGTGGCAGCTAAATTATTGAAGCCGTACTACCTTCTAATTTAACAAAGAAGGAAAGGAATATGGAAACACAATTAATAATAGGCCCCCTTGTAGGAGCAATCATCGGGCTCATCACAAATGGCATTGCCATCAAGATGATATTCAGACCATTATATGCCAAATATTTATGGGGATGGAAATTGCCATTTACCCCTGGTTTAATTCCTAAAGAAAAAGGCAGGATAGCAAAATCTATAGGGAATGCCATCAGTATAAACTTAATGAATAAAGAGACTCTTGAGAAAACACTGCTGTCTCAAGAGATGTTGGGTAAGTTAGAAAATGCAATAGACAACTTTATAGAAAATCTATCGCATAATGAGCAAACTTTGCAGGAGTACCTTTATCATTTATTATCTAAAAGGGAAATTGACCTGATTATTAACAATACCAAAGAAGACATAATATCCATACTGCAAAAAGAACTTTCTAACCCACAATTAGGCAATCAAGTTTCAAATATTGTAATAAAACATGCTATATCTAAAGTACAAGAAGGTTTGTTAGGAGTATTCGGTGTAGACAAATTCATAAACTTAATAGCTTTGCCAGCCGAACAGCTTTTAGCCAAGAATATAAATGAAATGCTTGCCAATAATTCCCATGAATTAATTCATGAACTATTGGATAAAGGAACAGATCGTTTATTATCCATGCAGATGTGCGAGATTATAAAGGAGCACCCGGAACAGATTATCACTCTTAAAACGTGTATAATATCCACCTATCAAAAAACCATATCCGAACAATTACCACGTATTCTGAATAGCATCAATATCAGCAAAGTGGTGGAAGAACGCATTAATGAAATGGATGTGCAAGAAGTAGAGCAATTACTATTTCAAATTATGGATAAAGAGTTGAAAGCTATTATCTGGTTAGGAGGGTTACTGGGATTCATAATGGGATTTGTAATGATATTCATCAATAAATAACATATACTAATTAATTTTAAAAAAATGGCAACAATCAACGGCATTAATCCTTATCCAAATCGCAATGAAAATTGTAATTTGAAAGAAGCAGAAAAGCCTATAAACAAAGTGGAGAAAAGTTCCGCTTTTATAGGTTATAATCCTTATTGGGATTTAAACGAAATAGTTCTTTGCAAAGAGACCAAAGAAGTACTTCAAGATGTTATAGTATTTTGTTCCCACCGAGACAGAATTGTTGAAGAATGGAATTTAAAACGTTTTCTCAAAGGAACAGGAGGATGTACAGGTATTAATATGTATGGTAAGCCAGGAACCGGAAAATCTATTGCAGCGGAAGCTATTGCTAAAGCAACTGGGAAAAAGATCATTAAAGTTGATTATTCGGAAATACAAGACAGTAAATGGGGAGGTACAGAAAAGAAAATATCAGAACTTTTCAAGACAGCTGCAGAATCAGAATCTATCATCTTTTTCGACGAGGCTGACGCTTTACTGGGCAAAAGAAAATCAGATGGGGCTAATGCGGAAACCAATAACCAAATAAAATCTCATTTATTAACATTATTAGATTCTTCAAACGTTATTGTAATATTTGCTACTAACCTATTTGAAAATTATGACCGAGCTTTTTTTAGAAGAATTCTTTTTTCACATAAATTTCAAGCTTCCCAATGCTGAACAGTTAATGGAACTTTGGAAATTTCATTTAGGGATGAAATTCCCAAATCGAAAGATAGCTTTTCATACGAGATTATAACTGAATATTCCAAAGGATTATCCGGAGGAGATATTAAAAATCTAACTTTAAAAATATGCATTAGACTAGTATCCAGAAACATGTCACATGTAACTAATGAACTAGTAAAAGAAGAAATTCGAATTTACAAAGAAGCACTAGCCAACATGGACACTGCCCAAAAAGAAATATCAAAAAAGGAAACAACGCTTATTGGCAAAGACGCAGATATAGCCAAAGAAGTCTTAGATTCAAGAAACAAATAATAATATACACATTAAAAAAAACAAAATTATGATTACATTAATTATTACAGCTGCTTTATTAGCGCTTTTCACAGCAACATTTATCTATTTTTTAAGCGCATGCTTGCAATTCTTCGATTTTGTAATTAAAGGGATAAAAGGAATCTTTAAAGCAATCAAAGTGCTTATTCTCAAAAAAGAATGGGAAAGTGCATTATGCCACTATGTACCAACAAGATGGAAAAATAAAATTAGTAGAGCCAACCAATGAATCTGAAGTAGAAGAGGATCTTGACACTTTAGACGAAAGCGTCAAAAATGCATTTGCAAAAGCTAAAGTAATGAAAGACGGAGGAAAGACCGTCGGCGTTGATATGTCTGAAAAGGAAGAAGAAGCTATTCGTAATTACAAATAACAATAAAAAATATCACTATGGGAATCTTAAAAGAAATAATGCAAGCAATTATATCAACTGAAAGTGATTTTTGCAATATTCTATCACAAACAAATTATGAATTCTCTAATTTCAGAAATGAAATTATTAGATTAGGGAAAAAAGCCAATCGAGGTGGGTATGACAATTTATTTTTCATTCAATTAAACATATTGGATTCAAAAAATAAATCAACAAAAGAGTATAATGTAGCCCTATCATTGTACTATAAAACAGATAATGAAAAAACAGTCAAAAAGTATGAGCGAAAATATACCATTTTTGGATTTTCGGGCATGCCAGAATCCGTTGCAAATAGTCTAAAAGAGAAAGGTGAACTAAAATTGACTTTGAGGCTAATGATATACATGAATTTTTTTGACAATAAAGATCTGGATATCAATATAGCTAAAATTCCATTAAACATTCTGGTTAAAGATGAACTTAAACCAGAGAAAACACTAAAAGGCGAAAGCATACTAATAAAGATACAAGATTTTATTCTGTACTATAGAGTACAAATCTTTTCCAATAGAGAAAATGAAAATAAATATATAAAAGAATTTCTAACCTCTTACATTATAGGCATTGAAGATGATAGTATTCTTAAAGCATTAAATAATGAAGGGCAAGCAGATTTCACAATATCACCCAAATAACATCTCAAGAAAATGAGGGTATCACTTGATTAGTAAAATACCCTCATTTTTAATTAATTCCCTAACAATGGAAAATTTCAAAACCACGATCATAACCGAAGCACTACCTGTAGATATTTTATATAAGTTAGAGAATGCCCCAACCTACAACAATGGAAATTATATAAAAAGATCTCATCAGTTATATGATAATGGAGACTTTTATGAAGGCAATATTGCCGATGGAAAGCGATGCGGACATGGTATTTATTCATGGAGTAACGGTGCCCAATATACCGGAGGATGGCTTGATAATCAATGTCATGGCTATGGAACAATGCATTATGCTGACGGAGGTGTATATTGTGGCAATTGGATTTACGACAAAAGAAACGGGTATGGAGAACTTAAATTAACTAACGGGACAGTATATAAAGGAAATTGGGTAGATGATTCACTATCAGGAATGATATTTTGTCAATATTCCAATGGTAGCACATACGAAGGACATTACGAAAAAGGAGAACTACACGGATATGGAAAAATGACATATGCAAACGGAGCCATATACAGTGGAAATTGGGAGAACAGTGAATATTCTGGGCAAGGAATCCTCATAGATAGTGACAATTGCAGATATGAAGGCGGTTGGAAAAATGGACATAAAAAAGGATATGGTGTGTTGACTTTAAAAAACGGAGCAGAATATAGAGGTGTCTGGATAAACGATTTACTATCAGGGATGGGATATTACAGTTTCCCAGACAATTTAAAATATGAAGGACTTTTTTCAAAAGGGAAAATTCCATGGATACGGAAAAGCCCAATTTGCAGATGGCTCTTTATATAGCGGTAATTGGGAAGATAATAACTTTTCCGGTTATGGCATTTTACAAGAGAGTAATGGTTGCAGATATGAAGGAAACTGGAGCCAAGGAGAACGCTGCGGTAATGGAAAAATGATATATGAAAATGGAGCTACATACAATGGTAATTGGAAAAATGATCTATTTCATGGAAAAGGCACGTATGAATGGCCCAATGGAGATAAACATGAAGGTGAATGGTTGAATGGATACCAACAAGGCTTCGGAAAACTTACTTATAAAAATGGATATTCACTTTCAGGAATATGGAAACAGGGGATTTTTCAAGAAAAAGATAAAATATTCTCAAAATAAAAGCAAATATTATAAATTTTCAAACAACACTTTATGAATGTAGCAAACCACATAACTCAATTCTCCTACTTTACAGAAAACGAGCTAAATCATCTCAAGGATGAGGAAATAATCTGTGGATTTAGACAGAAGAATCCGCAAATTACCCAAAAGTATTTTTATGGCTTTTGTAAAATTGCATATATTACATGGAATGAGAGATATCAGCTCCTGAACAAAGAAGAACTTGACTTCTACACTATTTCCAATGATTACTATTTAAAAATGGTAAGGAACAATTGGGTAAACTTAGAAGAAGACAGAGAAACTGCAAGTTTACAAACCTGGATCATAGGCGGGTTCCGATATTCTATATTGGATGCATTAGAAAGATACAATATGGAACAAGAGCACAAATTTAAGTCATTGCCAATAGAGAACTATTCTGAAAAAATAAGTAACTTAGCTGATCACAGTTCCGACATTGATTTAAGGGACATACGAGACTCCATCCTTAAAGATGATACTAATAAAATCATATTTGACAAATATCATATTCAAGGATATAATATGAAAGAGATTGCAGAAGTGCTAAACATCACACCGTCTGCTGTTTCGCAAAGATATAAAAAAGTATAATGAAGACAATTACGCATTATTACAAATAAGAAAGTTATGAAAAGACATAATTCCTCATTTTTCACAGATGATAAAATATATTCTTTTGTAGATGGAAGAACCACTGCTGAAGAAGATAGGATGTTCATTGCAAGAATGGCAAAAGATAGAGAGTTCGCCAACATGATTGAAGACCTAATAGATGCCGTGAATGCCATTGAAGAGGCCAATAAAACTGATGTAACAACATCATTCGATTATTCAAAGACAGCTTTGGCTGCATTTTGTGATAATGACGCCAACGCAGAGTCAAATTTGGGAAATGACATCACTGCCGGTGCTTTCATTGCAAAAAAGGCTGAGAATATGGCCGACGATTTTCTTAATTCATTGGAGGAAAACGAAACAGAAGAAAAATGAGCGATCTCCTCGAAAGAATGAAGAATTCTCCCAAAATCTCATCGGAGGAATTTTCCAAATTGATACAACGCCCTCAAAAGTATCAAGCAGATTCTCCATGTCCTGACAACGAGTTCTACAATATTGTCAACAATGAATTTACCAGACTGTTCCTGCATCTTTCTATGGAAGATTTCATCGAGAAGTATATGCAAAAGAGACTGGCCGGCATCAACAAAGATGAAATACTAAAACTGATACATGAAAGTTGCCTATTCTTCAATCAACCGGATTTACCTACTGTTCATGAAGTAAATAACAGTAAAGTCAATGCCCAGATGCTCAGCCATACCAATGAAGATCTCACCAAAGATACATTATACTATAATTTAGATGAACTATTGCGCATAGGCATAACTACAATCGATGCCTTCAAAATGATTCTTACTCATGAATTAGCCCATCGTTTCTTTAAAAACACAAAGTTCTACGGCTGGAATCAAGGTGCATGGGAATGTGAACTGGCTTGTGACTTTTTTGTCGGAGTACGTTCACAAATAGAACTTATTTCCGCTACAGGAATGAGGTGGGCATTGAAAGACAGTCCCGGAAGTCCACATCATCCACCTGGTTACCTAAGACTACAAATCATTGAATTCGGAAAAGAGATAGCCCGCAAATTATCAGCAAGCAAGCGTACTGTTACATTAGATATATACCTAAAAGCATACAATTTCTTTATGGAAAAGAATGCTGAAACAATCTCTAAAGAGCAACAAAAAATTATATCTGTAATAGATTAATATAAAAAAGAGCATTCATGCTTAATTTATTTCCATCATTTTCCTTCTAACTAAACAAAAGGAGAAAAAATTATGATACCAGGAAATGAATTAATATTAAAATGTCCGTATTGTCAAGCAAGAAAGACAATTATGTCCCTTATATCCGCTAATTCAAGTGGAGTTATTAAATGGTCTGACGGATATACTGTAATGCCTATGTATCCTCAAAATTCAGAAATACAACAATGCAGCAGATGCAAGAAGTACTTCCTGATAAATGAGCAAAACAAAGTCGGCTATGCGTCATCTATGAGCTTGGAACCATCACTATTGACATTTTCACAATGGCAGGAAGCTTTAGAACAATTTCAAAAAGAAAGACAATTAAACAGAGAAACGGAATTAATCATCCGCTTGCATATTTGGTGGCATCATAACCATACAAAAGTCCAATATACAAGAAGTGATTTTGAACAGAATTGCAACCGCTTATTGGCGTTGATGGATAAAGTAGGAGAAGAATATTTAATCATGTCAGCAGAAATATATCGAGAACTGGGATATTACAATAAAAGTCTGGATTTATTGCGAACGGTCGATGTTAACAGTTGGGGACATGAAATCAAAGAAGCCGCCATACTAAAAATCACAGATGTATTTATTCTCAAAAATGAGAATAAAGGATATTGCATATTTCTCTAAATAAGTAATTCAATAACAATTAGATATAGAAAGGAAACAATCATGGAAACAACAGCACTAAAACCCTTAAGAATACACCTTCAAGAATTCCTGGAAAGCGTTGGTGCAGATTATCAATGTGACGAAGAAAACCACTTCTTTACATTTGGCATGACAAGCAACGGCATGAACATAAAAGCCTTCATTCTGTACAACGAAGAAAACGACTGGATGAGATGCCACATGCCTATGCCGGTCAAAGTTCCGGAAGAGAAAAGAACCGCCGCCATACTTCTTCTGAACAAGATGAACAATGAAGCTCCCGGAATATGCCTCAACATGGACGAAGAAGACGGAGAAATCGTATCTACGATGATGGTCAATACAGACAATGGTGCTATCAACTACTCGATTCTGAATGCAATGATACACACTTGTTATAACGCAATCGATGCTTGCATACCCCGTATAATGCGGCTAATATATCAACAACCGGAGGATATGTTATTACAAATATCAAGCAAACAAATCAATAACAGCATAGCAAACTGACAATAAAAAAATATAATAGTATGGACGAGAAAATACAAAAAGACAGAATACGCGGCTCATTGATAGGTGGAGCCATAGGTGATGCTTTAGGCTATCCTGTAGAGTTTATAGACTCGTATGCAGGTATTCAAAGGAAATACGGGAACGCAGGAATTACCCGTCTGGATACCGGACAATGGTGGAAGAGCGAAGACTGTTCCACCGGAAAGGCTTGGGTTTCTGATGATACACAAATGACACTGTTTACAGCCTGTGGCATTCTGAATGCAAAAGAAAAAAGGGAATGCTCTCATACCAAGTATTTGCGAAGCTTACATAGAGTGGTATTATACGCAATCAGGCAGGAGAAACAAGCGTTTTAAGGAATGTTGGATCGGAGATATCCCAGAACTGAATCAACGCAGAGCCCCCGGCAATACCTGCCTCACTGCCCTTTCTGACATTATTGCCGGAAGAGATTCCCATAATAACAGTAAGGGGTGTGGTGGCGTTATGCGCATCGCCTCCATTCCTCTATACGGTGTAGCCCAAGGGCGAATATCAGATATAGATGCTCTTGACCGCCTTGCAGCGGATGCCGCAAAACTTACTCACCAGCATCCGTTAGGTTTTATTCCGGCAGCCTTTACCGCCCATGTCATTTATCGTCTGGCTACCGACGAGCATCCGGAGAAGGAGACATTCAGAAACTATATTCAGGAAGGGTTGGAATCCACGCAACGAATGTTTGCCAACCATACCGAAGAAGTAGAAAAATTTGTTTCCTTGATAAAGAAAGCGGTCCTTTTGTCGGATATCCCGACAGATGATGTACGCGCCATCGAAGACGAGTTGGGTGGCGGATGGGTGGCTGAAGAAACCGCCGCCATAGCCATCTACTGTGCTTTGACCTATTTTGGGAACTTCGAAAGAGCTATGATTGCGGCTGTGAATCATGCAGGTGACAGTGATTCCACAGGTGCTGTGACCGGTAACTTGTTAGGTGCTGCCATCGGTTACGATGCAATACCACAATTCTACAAAGACGACTTGGAACTGCACGATGTGATATTGCATATCTGATGACCTGTACCTCAGCAAAACAACATCCTACCGGAAGTAAGATAAATATCGATAGCAATTTTAGGATTGTTGAATTTAAACATATAAACTTATGACAAATACATGGAATACTGAAATATGGAAAAAAGAATTCCTACTTGCTTCACAAAACAAGGACAGAGACCAACTACGCAGGCTACGTGTGGCAGTATTTCAAGATACAATCACACGCATAAGTAACAGTGGATATATTTCAGCAGGCAAAACCATACAGATTGCAGGCGAAGATTCGATGATACACCATACTAAATTTTATTGTGAGCAGATATCATCAGTCCATACTCAAGCGGAAATACAAACCATCGTTCATGTTATAAATGGCGATACATTGGTTACTGCCAAGTCATTATTGGATGAGGGTCTTCATCCCGCTGTACTGAATATGGCAAGCCGACAAAATCCGGGTGGTGGCGTATATAGCGGTGCAGGAGCTCAAGAAGAGAACCTGTTCCGTCGTACTAATCTTTTTCGTTCGCTATTTCAGTTTGCATCTTATGCCGAGGAGTATGGCTTGAACAAATCAACCGACCAATATCCTCTCGACCGTAATTGGGGCGGCATTTATACTCCTCAAGCCTGCGTGTTTCGTGGAACAGAAACTGATGGTTATCCTTTGCTTGAAGAACCGTATTACCTTGACTTCATAGCCGTCCCTGCCATCAATCGTCCGGAACTGGATACGGACGGATTGATTGTACCGTATCTTGTGGATGCCACGAAGAACAAGATGCGTACTATCTTCCGCATTGCACTTGCCAACAATAATGATTCCCTCGTGCTTGGAGCTATGGGATGTGGAGCATTTCGTAATCCACCTGCCCACGTCGCCCGAATTTTCCACGAAGTAATGGATGAAGCGGAGTTCAAGAATCGGTTCAAGAAAATAGTTTTTGCAATTCTTGACGACCACAATGCCGGGCATAAGCATAATCCAAACGGGAATTTCCAACCCTTTGAAAAAGAATTTCAAAATTACAGTAAGTAATGAAGAAGAGGCACAAGAAAAAATCTTTTATGGCAGAATATAGAATTATTAATGGAAACCTGATGCGGATAATGATATTATCCGATTAAAAGAATTCTGTGATGAGAATAATATTTCCTATCACTATGAAATGGAGGATTAAAAATGAAACGAGCAATTATTTTGTTTTGGCATGGACTGACCGGTATTCTGACCGGCATTGCCAATTGGATTACAGAAGTCTTGGGAATGAAAGATGACTCAAGGTATGGAAAACTCTTGCGTCGCATCGTCGGCACCTGCTTCACCTTATTCGTTATTTTATGCACTGTTGCTGCAAGCTGCAGCTTTTTTGAAACATTATGTAGCCGCTACGACATTACATTTACCGACACTACGGAAGATGTCTATACACAATATCTTTCACGCAACGCAACTTTTTGCCGTTCAGGCTACCATGGAAAGGGATATGTCATCGACCGAAATGGTAACAAGACACTGAAAGATATTCTGTGGATAGCAAAACCTTTGGGAGACGATTCGTTAATATGCTACAGCGATGGCAAACGGCGTGGATACTTCAACAAGTTCACCGGCAAAACAGTCATAAAGCCTCAATACAACCACGCATGGATATTCTCTGATGGTTTGGCTTCAGTTGATGATAATGGTTGGATAAAATTTATCGATCCGACCGGTAAAGTGATTATCGACAATCATCAACCCTATATTCCGGGTATGGAGGGATATGTGTTCCATAATGGATTTTGTGTGGTACATAATGAATGTAGAAACAGGGTAGGGCTGATAGATCCAACCGGCAAGTGGATTTTAGAACCGCAATATTTTTCTATCCGGCAATATGACACACTGCTGGTAATAAATAACGGCATAGAAGAAACAGTGATGGACACTAAGTTAAATACTATCATTCCTTACACCAAAGCAAGTTATTGGATTTATGACGGTATTATCTTCGGCACGATGCAAGATCACACTATGCGTCAATATGATCTGCAAGGCAATCTCATCGATGACTTCTACATCAGCAATGTAGAGAAAATCACCTATCCGACAAATGAATTACGCTATAGCACCACAAAAAACTACGATGATAATGGCAAAGTAATAAGTGAAACGGAAGATAATGAACCAACCCATGTGCAGGCAATCACCGGATGTATGTGCTATCAGGCAGAACAGGGGTGGTACGGCCTGATGTCACCGGATGGTCAAATCATCACACCGCCTTCATATAGCGTCATCACCGCTGTAAGTGCAGATCTATATCTCTGCGAATCTCAGGATGATTACGGCGTGCTACTGAATGGCAAAGGAGAGCGGATAAAATAACATGTGCCTATAGCCCGCAATCATCTTATTTTTCCCACTCAATCCAATTATAAAGCCACATAGCCATGAAGGCAGCTTCTTATTCAATTTTTATTTATTATATAATTTTGATATAACAAATAGTTCTTTTAACTTTGCAACAACAAATATAAGTAATCATTAACAGTAATCCACAATTTACGAAGCACAATGAGAAAGCTTTTACTTCTGGGGATTTGCATCTCTTTTCTTCTCCCCACAGCCATGCAAGCGCAGTATATGCGCTCATCTTACTTTATGGACGGTAGCAGTACCCGTATGCAACTAAACCCCGCAGCGCAACCAAAGCGTGGCTATATCAATCTACCCGTTATCGGGTCATTGACCGCCGAGGTATCCTCTAACTCTTTGGGTATCCAGGATGTTATTGACGTCTTTGACTCCGACGGAGAGTTTTACAACAATGATAAGTTCTACAACCGCCTGAAAGGAATGAATGAGCTGAACATCAATCTTAATACGGATGTCATCTCTTTCGGATTCTATAGAGGCAAGGGATTCTGGTCATTCAATGTAGGAGCACGTGTAGATGTGGATGCAACTATTCCTAAAACCATGTTCGAATATCTGCGTGCTACAGATGCGGAAGATTTTACTTGGGGAAGCGGTAGAACCTTTAATATTCAGAATGAAAAACTGCGCCTGAACTCTTATATAGAAGTTGGAGCAGGCTATTCACGTGCCATAAACGACCGTCTGACTATAGGTGGTAAAGCCAAACTATTGTTAGGTGCCGGAAATTTGAATCTGAAGATCAACCAACTTTATATGTCTGGTAAAGAAACAGGATTAGACTCCGAATTCCAACTAAAATCAGATGCTTATCTGGAAGCTTCTGCTAAAGGTCTGGACTTGGAAGAAGAAAATGGATACATCACAGATCTGGACTACAATAATTTCGGTATCAGTGGATACGGAGCAGGCTTAGATCTGGGAGCAAGCTATCAAGTGATGAAGAACCTTACGTTCTCTGCTGCCATCCTCGACTTAGGTTTTATCTCTTGGGGTAAATCAAGCACCCAGATAGCCGAATCAAACAAAGATATCGCTATTGATAAAGATAATTACAGTGAATCTACTGATGTACTGGACTTTGAATTATACGGTTTGCAGAAGAAGGAGAATAAATCCCGCACCACTTCTTTATCCCCGACTATGGTTTTAGGAGGAGAATACGGATTCCTGAATAATAAACTGGGAGTAGGATTATTATCAACTACCCGCTTCGGTCAGCTAAAGACATATTCCGAATTGACTTTATCCGCCAACTATCGTCCGAACACTTTAATCAACGCTACATTAAGTTACTCCATGCTTCAAGGTGGTGAAACATTCGGCTTTGCTTTCAAGGTAGGTCCTTTGATGCTGGGTACTGACTATATGTTCTTTGGAAATAACTCCAAACATGTAAATGCTTTCATCGGACTTTCTATTCCTTTGGGAAAGAGGAAGATATAAGAGCTACGAAGCTACGAGCTACAAGTAACAAGTGCCTTTCGGAATGAAAGCGCAGCTACTTGTAGCCTGTAGCTCGTAACCTGTAACTATTTTATCGTCACCATCGTCGCTCCGAAACCATATTCCTGGAAAGAAGCATCCTGATGCCGGAAATTCGGATATTTACGTTTCAGTTCTTCCAGCAATGCTTTGCGCAACACACCGTCACCTTTACCGTGAATAAAAACAATGCGCTGTTCACGTTTATTCTTATATTGCTCCAGAACTTCTCGGAATTTGTCCAGTTGGTAATTCAATATTTCGCTGTTACTCATTCCTTTAATATCGTCCAGCAGTTCTCCGATATGTAAATCGATCTCGATGATAGCATTTTGTCCACCACGCTTCACAATTGGCTGGGACTTTGGTTTATCTTCAGTTTTCTTTTGCAGCAAAGCAGACTGTAAATCTTCAGCTGATACATACACTTGTTTGGTGGGAACATCATCTTTCACTATATCATAAATCAGTGCAGGTGTCTCAAAGAATTCTGATTCCTGGAACGTGTGTAGCTTATAAAACTTCACCGTATCTATGCGGAGTTCTACACTGACTGCCGGCTTCAAAGCAAAAGAGCGATCCTCTTTAAAAGCGATGAACTGTACTGCAACATGTTCACGGTCATTCAGTTCCACCTTCTCAAATTCCTCCAACAGCAACTTCGTATTCGGCTCCACTATTCCATTGGAACGGACATTCCATGCTTTTCCTTCTGCGCAGAGGTAGGTATAATACAGATAGTAATTACTATCATTCACCAGATAAGATTCGAAAGGAGTAGTGCTAACAGCCTTAATATCTTCCGGTACAAAAGCCAGAAAAACATTCAGAATATCTCCACCACGCATTTCTGGCTGACGGTAAACAGATACCTGCGGTTTGGACAAGTGCTGCACTTCACTATTTTCCTGAACCGGATAAGAAATAGAAGAACGTACCTGCTTCTCCTCCGCTTTCTTCGGAGCTGCCTTCGTCACCGGCCGGGTCATATTATAATCATCCGTATCAATTACTACGCACTCACGCATGGGCATCGGAATATCAAAGCCATCGGCATCTTCCACCAATACAATATCCTTCCCCCTGAATCCTTTCACGATTCCTCCGCCGATTTCATTGAGGAAACGTACTTTATCACCAATTTTCATCATATCATTTACAATTTAGCTATTTACAATTTATGATTGGAGTTGCTTAAACAAACAATCGTTCTACAAAGATACGGTAACTCAATAAAAAAAGATAGAAAAAAGACGATAAATATCCGTACCTTTGCAGCCCGTAAAGAAGTTTATCATGAAAGAAGATCCAAAACATATCCGTATCAGCGAATTCAATTATCCATTACCGGATGAGCGCATTGCCAAATTTCCTCTGCCGGTGCGCGATCAGTCCAAACTCCTAGTCTACCGTCACGGCGAAGTTTCGGAAGATCACTTCACTTCACTTCCATCCTACCTGCCGGCCGGAAGTCTGATGATATTCAATAATACGAAAGTGATACAGGCACGACTGCACTTCCGCAAAGATACCGGTGCTCTGATTGAAGTATTTTGCCTGGAACCCATTGAGCCAAACGACTATGTTCTCAATTTCCAGCAAACCGAACACGCTGCCTGGCTCTGCATGATCGGTAATCTGAAGAAATGGAAAGAAGGTACGCTGAAACGGGAAATGACTGTAAAAGAGCAACCGATAACTCTGACTGCCACTCGTGGTGAATGTCATGGCACCAGCCATTGGGTTAATTTCCGTTGGAATAATCCGGAGATTACTTTTGCTGATATTCTTGAAGTATTCGGAGAACTCCCCATTCCGCCATACCTGAACCGGGATACTCAGGAAAGTGACAAGGAAACCTATCAGACTGTTTATTCTAAAATAAAAGGCTCCGTAGCTGCTCCTACTGCCGGACTACACTTTACCCCCCGTATACTGGATACTCTGAAAGAAAAAGGTATTGATCTCGAAGAACTGACATTGCACGTAGGTGCAGGTACTTTCAAACCCGTTAAAAGTGAAGAGATTGAAGGGCACGAAATGCATACGGAATATATTTCCGTGTCACGCGGAACCATTGAAAAGCTGATAGCACACGATGGAAAAGCAATTGCAGTAGGTACTACTTCGGTAAGAACACTGGAAAGCCTTTACCATATCGGCGTTACTCTACTGAAAAATCCGGATGCCACAGAAGAAGAACTTCACGTCCGCCAATGGCAACCTTATGAAACAGATGAAGAAGCTGCAAATATCACATCTGTAAAAGCCCTGCAAGCTATACTCGACTATCTGAACCATCACAAGATGGAAACCCTGCACACCAGCACGCAGATCATTATCGCACCGGGATACGACTACAAGATTGTATGTGCCATGGTCACTAATTTCCATCAACCGCAAAGTACATTGCTATTGCTTGTCTCGGCTTTTGTAAAAGGTAACTGGCGAAAGATATATGACTTCGCATTAGGCCATGACTTCCGTTTTCTGAGTTATGGAGATTCTTCATTATTAATACCGTAAAATTATGAACAGCGATAACAACCAAGAAATGTTTCCTATCGTCGACGAACAGGGAAATATCACAGGTGCCGCTACACGTGGCGAATGCCACAGTGGTAGCAAACTCTTACATCCGGTCATTCACCTTCACATTTTTAATTCCAAAGGCGAACTGTATATGCAGAAACGTCCCGAATGGAAAGATATTCAGCCGGGAAAGTGGGATACTTCCGTAGGAGGACATGTAGACCTGGGCGAAAGTGTAGAAATGGCTCTAAAGCGCGAAGTACGTGAGGAACTGGGCATTACTGACTTTACTCCCGAAACCATTACGAGTTACGTTTTTGAATCTGCACGCGAGAAAGAGCTTGTCTTTGTACACAAAACGGTTTACGACGGTGAAATCACCCCAGTGACGAACTGGACGGCGGACGATTCTGGACCGTAGAAGAAATTAAAGAGAATATGGGGAAAGGCATATTCACCCCTAACTTTGAAGGAGAGATTGAAAAAGTACTCTCACTAAAATAAAAAATGAGGTTGTGTCAAAACTCTGGCACAACCTTTTTTATGCACAAAGCCCAGACTTTCGCAAGCCCGGGCTTTGCTATTCCCCAAAGTTTTTGTATCTTTAGGCATAAAGTATTTCGTTATGGCAAAGTTACATTTTCGTCCTTACATTCCCAACCAAACCGTTCTTTTTCCTCAAAGAATTGATGAAAACATTGCGTCGAACGACCCGGTTCGCATAGTTAACACAGTTGTTGATACTCTCGATCTTGAAGGTTTCAATAAACTTTATAAAGAAACCGGCCGCTGTCCTTATCATCCTAAAATGATGCTTAAGGTAATTATCTACGCCTACATGAATAATATCTATTCGTGCCGTAAAATAGAGAAGCTTCTCTTGCGTGACATTCATTATATCTGGCTTGCCGGTAATGAGCATCCGGATTTTATCACCATCAATCGTTTTCGTAACCGTGTAAAGGAGGAGATAAATAATGTATTCACCCAGTTAGTTCTTGTCCCTGCCGACAAAGGTTTCATCAGTCTTGAGGTGGAGTATATCGACGGCACTAAGATTGAATCCAAAGCCAACAAATATACTTTTGTCTGGCGCAAGAGTGTTGAAAAGCACCGCACGAAGTTGCTGGACAAGATTCGTATCCTTCTGGAACAGGTGGACGAAGCCATTGCACAAGAAAACTCCGTAAAAGACACACCCGCCCAATTCACTCCCGCCATGCTCTCTGACATAGTGGATGAACTTAAAGAAGTCCTAGAACACCAGCCTGCGACAAAGGATAAGGAACAAAAAAAGAAAGCCCTGCGCGAAAAGAAGAAACAGCTCAAGGAACTTGAAGGGTATCGTGACAAGCTGATGGAATACGACAATCATCTTGACACTCTTGGAGAACGTAATTCCTATTCCAAGACTGATCCTGATGCCACATTCATGCGTATGAAAGAAGACGCCATGAAGAACGGGCAGACCAAGCCCGGATATAATTTGCAAATAGGTACTGAAAAACAATTTCTCATAGACTTCCGACTGTTTCCCAACCCTACCGATACACTGACGCTCATTCCTTTCTTCCACTCCTTCCAACATCGCTATAACCGCTTACCCGCTGTCGGGGTGGCAGACTCCGGTTACGGCTCAGAAGAAAATTACCGGTTCATGCAGGAGAACGGGATAGAAGCCTTTGTCAAGTATAACTTCTTCCATAAAGAACAGCGTCCCCGTTATACTCCCAATCCGTTCCATGCGGAAAGTCTCCATTACAATACAGAAGAGGATTATTACGTTTGCCCTATGGGGCAGCGCATGAACCGTATAGGGACCAGACGTGACAAAACTGCAAGCGGATACATCACCGAAAGTGCACGTTATAAAGCACAAAATTGCGAGGGTTGCCCTTTGCGTGGCAGTTGCTTTAAAGCCCAGGGAAATCGTATTATAGAAGTCAATCACCGGTTAAACCAATACAAACGGCAGGCACGGGAAATATTGCTCTCAGAGGAAGGTATCAAGCATAGAGGCAGGAGGTGTATAGAACCGGAAGCTGTGTTTGGACAAATGAAATACAACATGGCATACCGCCGGTTCAGACATAAAGGAGAAGACAAGGTTACGATGGACTTTGCTTTCTTTGCTATAGCTTTTAATATCAAAAAAATGTGCGCTAAACTACTAAAAGCAGGAAAGGGAGGGACTGCACGCATTATATGTATTCTTATCAGAACAATTATGACGCAATATACGAGGAATATAGCCGCGTATTACCAAATTAGTGAAAAAAGAGTCGCATAGAGAAAAAAACATTTAAATATAAAAAAAGGAGATGTGCCTTAGTTTTGACACATCTCCATTTACTTAATATTTATATATCTGTTCCTGACAACTTTTACTTTGCCAGATCTTCAATCACTTTCATTATCTTCTGACCGATTTCTTCAGCTGCTTCCGCTGTAGAAGCTTCACTATACACGCGGATAATCGGTTCGGTGTTACTTTTACGCAAGTGTACCCACTTATCGGCAAAGTCTATTTTCACACCATCGATGTCATTGATTTCTTCATCCTTATAAAGTTCTTTCACCTTAGCCAGAATAGCATCCACATCTGTTTCAGGAGTCAGATCTACGCGATTCTTTGCCATGAAATAAGCAGGATAAGTTGCACGAAGCTCGCTCACCTTCTTGCCCTCATGTGCCAGATGGCTCAGGAACAAGGCAATACCAACCAGCGCATCACGTCCGTAGTGACTTTCCGGATAAATAACTCCACCATTGCCTTCACCACCGATCACGGCACCCACTTCTTTCATTTTAGTAGTAACGTTTACTTCGCCTACGGCAGAAGCAAAATATTCCTTGCCATACTTACGGGTTACATCACGCAAAGCACGTGTAGAACTCAGGTTAGAAACTGTATTACCCGGAGTATGTTTCAACACATAATCGGCTACGCTCACCAGCGTATATTCTTCGCCATACATTTTTCCATCTTCGCAAATCATTGCCAAGCGGTCTACGTCAGGGTCAACTACGAAAGCTACATCAGCCTTGCCACCTTTCATCAGGTTCATAATGTCCCCCAGATTCTTTTCAAGCGGTTCAGGATTATGTTGGAAATCACCGGTCGGTTCGCAGTAAAGCTTCTCTACATGTTGTACACCCAGTTGTTCCAGTAACTCAGGCAGAATAATACCACCCACAGAGTTCACACAATCAATAGCCACGCGGAAGTTCGCCTTTCTGATAGCTTCTACATCCACCAGACTAAGCGCCAACACACTGTCTATATGTTTTTGATTGTAAGTCAGATCCTTGCGATATGATCCCAGATGATCTACATCAGCAAAGTCAAATTCTTCAGCCTCGGCAATGCGAAGTACTTCGTTACCTTCGGCAGCATTCAGAAATTCGCCGCGTTCATTCAGCAATTTCAGGGCATTCCATTGTTTCGGATTGTGCGAAGCAGTCAGGATAATACCACCACTGGCGCCTTCCATAGTTACGGCCAATTCGGTGGTCGGTGTAGAAGCCAGATCAATGTCCACTACATCCCATCCCATGCCCATCAGGGTACCTACTACTACATTCTTTACCATTTCACCCGAAATACGGGCGTCGCGTCCTACTACAATTTTGTTGCTTTTTACCGTGCACGTTTTGCGAATAAGTGTGGCATACGCTGATGTGAATTTCACAATGTCAAGCGGATTCAAGCCCACACCCGCTCCTCCGCCAATAGTTCCGCGGATTCCAGAGATAGATTTGATTAGAGTCATTAGGTTAATGATTTAAAGATTGTTGGTTATATACTATAATTACCTATAGATTTGGTATTTACGGATATCATAGTAATAAGGGTATACGGACTGCATAGCTGTATTGTGTCCCATCTTTGAAGGAACGATCAGTCTGACGTGTGCCATGTCGCGTACATAAGCCAGTGGTACTAACCAACCGGCAGGAACAGCAGTCGTTTGGTAATAAGAAAGCATCAATCCTTGCGTAAACTGACCAGCAATGGAAGAACTCGTTACCCGGTAATTAAATTCATCCACTACTTCGGCAAATCCTAAGTTAGACATTGTCGTATCTCCTTGAATAAGGCCGTATTCCATGAAACGTACCAAGATCTGGTCGTTCGCTTTTACTGTATCGGCAGGATTTTTAGAGCCTTTATCCCGTATTTGCATATATACACCGCTGGCGAGTTGCACATATTCATTTTTAAGCGTATCCGTAATCGAGTCGTTTCTGTAAAACTCTGTTTGGGATATAACCTTAATATTATTGTCTTTTATAAATGCTTTAATGGCCTCTTTTTCTTCCTCCAGCATTTCTGCATAAGTCTTGGTGTTATCACAAGCCTGAAAAGCCAAACCACATACCAGCAAAGACAAAAAGAATAATGTAAGTTTCTTCATTATCTGTTATTTAGTAATTCCGTACAAAAGTATTCGATTTCGTTGAAAGTTGAAAGCTCTACGAGGAAAGTTCGTATCTTTTAACCTTTGTGCCCCTCTTTTTTTTATCCTTTCGCATTCAATAAAGGCTTAAATTTCTCTAAAGCACGTTCCAGGACTTTCTTTGCTTCCTCCAGCGTACCATAAAATTCACCACCGGAAGCATTCAGATGTCCGCCTCCATTGAAGAATTCAGCAGCTAATTGATTGCAAGGAAATGTACCCACAGAACGCAATGAAACCTTAATCATCGGCTTTTCCGTGTCTTCACGCAGGAAGCAAGAAAAAACCACGTCTTTTTATACTCAAAGGAATATTTACAAACCCCTCGCTGTCTCCCCGGATATAATTGAAACGTCCCTGCTCATTTTTTGTCAACGAGATCAAGGCAGAATGATAATCGGGATAAACCTGCATATTTGAAAGCACATATCCCATCAGTCGCAAGCGACTTTCAGAGTAAGTATTATAAACTTTCCGGTAAATATCATCCTTATCGATACCCTTGGAAAGTAATTCACTGATGATAAAATAAATCTCCCGATTATTGGAGTTATAAGTAAATCCACCTGTATCGGTCATCATACCGGTATAGATGCACTCTGCTCCTTCTTTGGTTATTTCATTAAAATACCCCATGCGGCATATCAAGCGGAATACAAGCTCCGAAGTAGAAGAAATATTAGGATGTGAGATTGTGATATCACAAAAATCTTCGGGATACAGATGATGGTCTACCAAAATCTTCTTCCCTTTTGCTGCCTTTATTGCATCCGCCATTGCATCAATACGACTCAAAGCATTGAAATCCAAACAACAGATTATTTCAGCCTCAGCGATCAGTTTATCGGCAAATTCTTTGTAGCGGTCATAGAGTAATACATCTTTGCTACCCGGCATCCATCGCAGAAAGTCGGGAAAAGCATTCGGCACAATGACATTCGCAACTTTATCTTGTGAATTCAGGAAATGCCATAACCCCAATGAAGAGCCTATAGCATCGCCATCCGGCGCTACATGGGCTACAATTACAATTCTTTCTGCATGCCCCATCCATCTAGCGAAACGATCTATTTTGGCCTGCTCTATTACTTTTGTCAACATTTGATTATTTACAGTTAAACGATTTACAACTGAATGATCGGAATGACTTCCAACCTCTATAATTTGAACGGGCAAAAGTACGAAAAAGTTTGGGAGTTGGCAGAAAGTAGCAAAGGTTTTATTTAGTCTTCGTATTCTACTATCATTCAGAGCCCCCTATTTCTCTGAGTTTTTCACATTCTTCATAACCAGCCAAATTATAAGCAACTGGAATAGTACTATTTCCAACACGGTATATACCAAATTTAAAGTAATATCCTTCTTCGTCATTGCGTCCGATTAGAATCTCTTCGTTATTCACAATATGTTTCTTTCGTTCTTTACCTTCTTGCTGGTAAGACATAGTCACATCCAAAAACCCAGGTCTAAGAATAGTTTCTTGTTCCTTTCCATATAGAGTCCAGTCTATATTCACTCGGAAAGTTACCCAACACTCTTTCGGGAAAGACTTGAACGGCATCTTATAAGCTATTGTAGAAGTTTTATAAGTGGAAGTCACGGGACGCATAATCTCTGCTTTATCCGGATTGGCATTGCAACGGTCGGTTTTGTCAGTCAACCATTTACGGTCCGAATTGGCTTTGATGTAGAAATACCCTTGCGAGAAACCGAAAGCAAGAGGAGATATCCGCCTTGTTCAATCAGCCAACCATTAGGATTTCCGGCTTTGTAGACAGTATCTCCTTTAGCATTGATTCTGGCTATTTTATCATGGGCTATATTCTTCTTGAAAATCATCTTTTTTTCCAGTTCAAGAAACTCTTCAACACTAAGTTTCATCACTTTACCGTTAGGATCGGAAACGAGTGTACGGCTCGGCATACCATGCCATTGTGCAAAAATAGTGGATACATCTTTGTCCAAAGCCCGCGGAATATAAACGGAAAATGTATAGCTCATGGATGAACCTTGCGGGCAACTTCCTTTACCGTAATGATATACAGTCTTCATCTTTTGTGCATTGGAGTATTCATTGGCCGGATAATTACGAAAGTCATTGGCCACAGCATAGCAATAGCAAAGTTCAGCACGACCTTTGGTTTCTCCTTTGGCGTAGCCTTCCAAAGTATTGTCTTCCTGTTTCAATTCGAAACGGTAAGAAGGCTTGTTCTCGAAAGGCCGGGAGTAATCCAATTGAATGGTATGGGGTTTATTGGTACCGACGGCTACCCAACGGTCATCAATAATCTGGTTTGCACGGGCCGAATCGGCCTGCACATTTACACGTTCTTTCAGGGGTGTTAAGTTATCTGACTGTGCACGGACCGGACTTACCGCTGTCAAAGGAAGCAGGCAGAGGGTGATTAATGCGATTGTTCTCATTCTCTATTGATATTTTGTTAATTGGCTTGATGACATTGTGCATAAATTCACTTTTAATTCGGCAGAGGTACCATTGGCCTGCGACCATAATTCAGCTTCAAGCCCTTCTTGTACGCTTCAGAGCCATGCAAATCTTTAATATCCATTTCACCCAGATTTACAAGGATGCCACGCGCCATAAGCCCCGCATCTTCGTTTTCAAGACGCGGCAAGGTTTCAGCGGCTTTTCTCAGTTCGGGCAGAAACGGCCGGATATAGTCACGCATTTCGGGATCTAAAGATAGACATTCCAAAGAAGAATATCCTATTTTTCTATCTTTTTCTTGAACCGGAGTAACAAGGCGTGCAATACCTTCTTGAGCTTTGTCCATATAAGCAACAGCATAAGCTGCTTCGGAAGCTATATAAGGATTATCATCTTGCAAAAGTTTCAGCAAAGTTTGTGGAGCAGTCTTGATTTGTTTTTCTCTAGCGAGTTTTGCATACCCCACCACTCCCCAAAATCTTATCTCAGGCAAGGGACTGGAAAGTGCTTCCTCCAGCATAGGGAGGGAAGTTACAGTTGCCGTTCCCGCAGTTTCCACAAGTGTATAAAGTTCGTCCAAAGGATATTTCTCCTTGCGCACTTTTTCATAAAGTATGTGTCCAGTGCGTGAATCTGGAAGGAAAAATCCCAAGTCGCCAGTAGTACGGATATGCTCGGATAGTGCTTGACGCATTTTGAACAAGGTTTCCACATATTCGGGAGATGTGGATAAGTCATGCAATTCATCCGGATCTTTTTCAAGATCGAACAACATTTCCGCTGGATGAGCCTCGAAAGTCTGTTTCCAATCCGGATTGGTATTGTGTCCCCCAACACCAGTTTGTCCCATGCTTTATTGGAAGGCATTCCCCATTGGTAATAATTGCGCAAAGCAAACTGACGATAAGGAATATAACTGCGAATGTACTTGAAGTGTCCATCGGTAACAGCACGTACCGGCATAAAGTGATGTAATTGGTTAGCTGCCAATGCAAACTGCATTGTTCGCTTTTCTCTGCTTGCGAATTTACCGTACAGGGCTCTTCCTTGCATATGTTTGGGAGGTTTTATATCTGAAAGACTAAGTACGGTAGGGCCTAAATCCGTAAAGTTGACTAAACTGTATTCCTTGCCTGTGGCATTGTTGGCCAAATGCTGCCATTTGGGCGGGAAGTACACAATCAGAGGTACTCTCAACCCACTTTCATACAAATATCCCTTTCCGCGTGGAATGCAACCACCATGATCACTGAAAAAGAATATAATCGTATTTTCATCCAGTCCTTTCTCTTTCAAATCTTTCATGAAAAATCCTAGCCAGGTATCCACGTCCTGCACCGCTTCGAGATGACCAGCATAATCGGAACGCACTTCTGGAAGATCGGGAACGTAAGAGGGTAATGAAAGCAATGCCGGGTAAATACCCTCTTGAGTATAATCTCTCCGCCCGTCAGTATGAAAAGTGCGGATACGTCCCATATGCGAAGTTACAGTATTGAATACAGCAAAAAAGGCTGGTCTTTCCGGCGCTTAGGACTGTTGTAAGAGGCTTTGTTATTACACTCGTCCCAGCAACTTTTGTTGTCAGTGGTAGAATTGTAATGTGTTTTGCTATTGTTTGTGCAATAATAGCCAGCTTCGCGCAACCGTTGTGGAAAGAATATATCAGCAGGTGTATCGTAAGGAACAGGATGAATATCCATTCCGTAAGTGCTTGAATAGCATCCAGTAATGAGCGATGAACGGGCTGCCGAACTTTGAGGAGCAACAGACCAGGCATTCATAAATTGTATACCACGAGCAGCAAGACTGTCTGCATTGGGAGTATGTACTCCCTTATTACCGTAACAACCGAACTCATAAGCACTGGTATCTTCAAAAGTGAGCCAAAGAATATTGGGTCTTTCACCTTTTTGTCTGCTGCTTCTGTCTGCATGGAGTACAATCCACAAAAAGTGGTATACATTAATAAGGGTAAGTGTTTCATATACTACTAAAGTTTAAGGAATATTTATTTTCTGCTGCTAAAGTAGGGCGTTCGAACTTGACAGACGTATTTTTATGTTTAAAAGTCTGCTAATATTGTTTCAGAAAACAACTTTTCAACAATATTAATACCAATTCAACAATATTACGGACACCCATAGACATCTATATACAAATATTAGAGAAAAAAGCAACAGTTATTAGCCATAAAGCTGTATTTTTGAGTTTTAAAATCTAATATGAAGAAAATGAAAAACTTGTTTATTATTATGATGTTGTTATATGCATCATTCTTATCAGGACAAATACGGAATATAAATGAAAATCCATTTGATGATGCTTTGCGTAGTGAAGCAGACAAATTATTGACGGAATGGATGGATACCTTTTCGACATATCAATGTAATAATCCGAACCCTGCGCTTAACGGTGGTATTCTGTGCCCTGCATGTGCCCGTATGCATGGACGTATAGGTGATGCCGTACTTCCTCTAATGTATCTGGCAGAAAAAACCGGAAATAATAAATACTTGCACGGTGCCAAACGCCTGATGGCCTGGATGGAGAACGTGCATCGTCCAGACGGTTCTTGGATGAACGATGTACATGTTTCGGATTGGAACGGTACGACAGTCTTTGCTTCCATAGCTCTTTATGAGGCTTTACATTATCATGGTCATTTATTGGATGACTCAACCCGCAATCACTGGAAACAACAATTACTGCAAGCTGGTGAATTCATGATAAATAATCCATTTATTTATAGCCGTAAACGCGAAGGTATGCGAAATATGAATATAAACTATTCTGCGTCGGCAACCTACGCCTTGTATGCTATTGGCGAATTATGTAACCGTCCCGACTTTAAGAAAGAAGCCCAAGAAATAGCAGCCGATCTAAAAAGTTACTTTACGAAAAATGAATGCTTTCTATACGGCGAAGGACCGAATATTAACTCCGCAACCAGAAACGGCTGTTTCCCGACTGACTTACTTTACAATGTGGAAGAATCCTTGCCGAACATGGCATATTATGCTGCGATGGCCAATGATAAGGAACTGTTATCACTCGTAGAGTGCTCCATGAATACCCATTTGGAATTTATGCTACCCGATGGGGCCTGGGACAATAGTTGGGGAACAAGGAACTTTAAATGGACCTATTGGGGAGGACGTACCAGCGACGGTTTTATGGGAGGCTACTATAAATTAGCAGCCCGTCATCCGGAATATTTAGAGGCCATTCAACGGAATATCCAACTATTGAAAAAAGCCACTCATAACGGGCTTCTTTATGGTGGCATGCATTACTTTGCTTCCGGCATTCCCCTTGTATCCATCACACCTTCGGGCATGCCAAAGCATTGGCATCCTTTCTCGAATTGCCTCCCGTGAAAACTGCCGCTTCCGGAAAACTGCCGCGAGATATTACTTACGGCACAAAGTATTTTAAAGATATCCATACATGGCTTCTATCCTACGGTTCGTGGCGTTCTACGTTCACCGGATATGATGCAGAATATAAGGTAAAAGGAACACATCCTATGGGAGGTGCTCTCTCGTTGTTGTGGCATGCGCAAGCTGGACCCGTTTTTGCCGCAACTATGAATCAATATAAACTGATTGAGGCTCCCAATATGCAGAGCAATACCCGCAAGTATCTGACAGGCGGTACTCCTCGAATCGAATTAATACAAAATGGAGTTGCATATAGCAATCTAGATGATTTAAATACAAGCATTACCTACCATGAAAGAGAGGAAGCTTGCACATTTACCGTACATACCCATCTGGTTGATATCAACCAACAAGCTCCGCTGCAGGGAGAAGTAGCTATGACAATGAATTATACATATTCAGAACAAGGGGTCAGCATACATCTGGAGCATTGTAATGAACCGATCCGACTTATGTTACCCGTCATTGCCTCACCTGAGGAAAATATTGAATTCTCTTCCCATGAAGTATACATAAGAAAAAATAAAGGAGTAGTATGTATCACTTGTGAATCGGGAGATATGGAGATTGCTTTTACGGACGATGATCAAAGAATTTTTAATCCGGTTCCGGGATTCTCTTTTATACCTTTACAGGTACTACCAGATAAAATGGATAAGAAAATCCATATCAATATCAGTTTTCGCTAGTATTTTATTCGTTTGCTCTGTAACAGACTATAATTATGACTATGAAAATACAATATTTTTTGTTAGCGCTTATAGGAAGCTTATTACCTTATATATTGAACGCCAGCATTATCGAGAATATCCATTTCACCCATATCGGTTTAGTAGATGGATTATCACATAGTACAATTTTTGCAATTAATCAGGATAAAGGCGGAAACTTATGGTTTGCAACATATGATGGTGTAAATAAGTACGATGGCTACAATTTTACAGTTTATCGCCATCAATATATGAATCCTAACAGCATTGCCAGTGATATATCCCGTTGCATTGCCGTTGATGATTCCGACAGGATATGGGTGGGAACCCGTGAGGGTTTGTCGCTTTACAACCGTTACAAGGATGCTTTCTCCAATTATTATTATAAGAAAAGAGGTATGAATGTAGCCGTCACCAGCATAGCTCCAATAAAAGAAGACTGGCTGATGCTGGGCACTGCGGAAGGAGTTCTGCTCTTTGACGCCAAAAGAGGATGCTTTCTAAATGACACTTTGCCCGCTACCCTGCATATGTTAAGACCTACAGTTCTGGTACGTCAGGGAGACCTTATCTATATTGGTGCCGAAAATGGAGTTTATACCTATACCTTGTCAAACGGCATTTTGGATAAATTAGTAGATATGCCTAATTATGTACGAGTACATGCCATCTTATGCCAGATGTTCAACCAAGTATGGATGGCAACTGAGGGAGATGGTTTGTACATGTATGATACTAAATCGAAAGTTCTGAAGAACTATCGTTATGAAGATGGAAAATCCGGTCTGAATTCAAACTATGTACGTTCTCTGGCACTGGATACTGAAAATCGCCTATGGGTGGGAACCTATAGCGGATTGAACATTTATAAAGAAGGAACGGACAGTTTTTCTTCACTTAAAAGCTCGGAGATACAGGAAGGCAGCCTATCTCAGAACTCAGTCCGGAGTATTTTTAAAGATTCGCAAGGCGGTATGTGGTTGGGTACTTATTGGGGCGGACTGAATTACTACCATCCTTTATGCAATCGTTTTCAGTGTATCAAGCATATTCCCTTCTTAAATTCGCTCAGTGATAACGTTGTCAGTTGTATCGTAGAAGATAATGAACATAATTTATGGATTGGAACCAGCGATGGTGGTCTGAATTTCTATGATAACAAATCACAAATATATAAAAGCTATTTGTTCAATTCAGGCACACTCGATGTCCCTTTTAAGGATATCAAAACTGTATATGTAGACGAACTGCACGATAAAGTATATGTAGGAGCCCATGCAGGAGGAATGATGGTGCTGGATAGAAAGTCCGGAAATGTAGAGTACTATAATCGCCAGAACAGCAATATACCAAGTAATAATATTTACTCCATTATCTCTGACGAGAACGGAGGTCTTTGGGTCGTTTCACTGGAATATCTACTGCATTTTGATATAAAGACTCGCCGTTTTAGGATTATTGATAAAAATAAAGACAGACATGAAGTACAGCAATACAATCGCCTGCTGTTTCGTGACTCCAAAAAGCGTTTATGGATAGGAGGTGAAATGGGTATCTCGGTATTTAATCAGATTGGTAACTCCTTACAAAGTAATACGGATTTTCACATATCACCTATACTGAAACAGGCGTTTGCAAATTGTTTTTATGAATCTACTTCAGGCTATGTGTGGGTCGGCACACGTAACGGACTTTTCGCTTTAAAAGAAGGAGATGAAAAGTTGTTGCAATATACAACAGCAGATGGCCTGCCAAGTAATGTTATCTATGGAATTCTGGAAGATGCCTATGGACGCTTATGGATAAGCACCAATCAAGGTTTGAGTTGTATGAACCCGGAAAACGGAAAATTCCGTAATTTTACAATCATGGATGGATTACAAGGGAATCAATTTAATGCAGGTTCTTATTGCCGAAAAGAGAATGGTTACATGCTGTTTGGTGGTGTCAGTGGCATTACGTCATTCCGTCCAGAGACATTGATAGATAACCCTTATGCTCCTAAGCCAGTCATAAATAAACTGTTTGTTTTCAACAAGGAGGTATTGCCGGACGATGAGACCGGCATTTTAAATGAAAGCATTGAATATACGGACCATATAATTCTATCATCTTCCCAGAATTCATTTGCGATCTCCTTTGTCGTATCCAATTATATTGCCGGAAAACATAATACTTTCGCCTACAAATTAGAGGGATATAATGATGAGTGGTATAAACAAAATGACATCAGTCCTGTTTCATATTCCAACCTGCCAGCGGGTAATTATACTTTCCATATAAAAGCAGCGAATAATGACGGCAAGTGGAATGAAGAACCTGCCACACTTCATATCCGTATATTGCCAGTCTGGTATTGCACCTGGTGGGCACTTACTCTATTTGCGCTGTCTTTCATTTTGCTAGTAGCAGGCATTGTCCGTTTTTTCTGGTTACGTAAAAGTATGCAGGCTGAAATCCAGATGGAAAGATTGGACAAAGAGAAGCAGGAAGAAATCAGCCAAATGAAAATCCGCTTTTATGTCAACATCTCACATGAATTGCGCACTCCGCTCACATTAATCGTTGCCCCCTTACAAGAACTTATCAATCACATCAATGGATATTGGGAACAGGCACAACTACAATATATCCAGCGAAATACCAACCGACTGCTCCATCTGGTTAATCAACTGATGGACTACAGGCGGGCGGAATTAGGTATTTTTGAACTCAGGCCTACATACTCCAACGCCTATAAAAGGGTACTGAACTGTTTTATCAATTATGAAAGCCTTGCAAAAAGGAAGGATATAGACTATAATTTCTATACGGAACTACAAGATGAGAAGATGTTGTTTGATGAAAATTATCTAGATCTGATAGTCAATAATCTGCTCTCAAATGCTTTCAAATATACCGAAGTAGGTGAAAGTATAACAGTGAAACTTTGTAAAGAGGACAATAACCTAATATTGCAGGTGGTTGATACCGGTATTGGTATTCCGAAAGAAAAGCAAAAAAAGATTTTCGAGCGTTTCTATCAAGTGGAAAACGGATGCGAAGGCAGCGGCATTGGTCTTTCGTTGGTCCAAAGATTGGTTGAGTTACATCACGGGCGGATTGTCTTACAAAGCGAAGTAGGTAAAGGTTCTACATTCTCCATTTATCTTCCCCAAGATGAATCGGTTTATAAACAGGAAGAATTACAAGGTGGAAAAGGAGATACAGAGGAGCAGCGTGTATATTCTACCAATGCACACGATATCTACATCGGCGACGAAGAAAAAAGAAAACGAAGAAGATATCATAGATGCAGAAAAGAGTAAGCGCGGAACCATTCTGATAGTAGAGGATAACAAAGAATTAAGACAATACCTAGTAAATGGGTTGTCTCCCTTATTCTGCCTGCTGGAAGCAGAAAATGGGAAAAAGGCATTAAACATATTGAAAGAACAGGAGGTTGACATTATTATCACAGACGTAATGATGCCTGTCATGGATGGCGTTAAATTGTGTAAACAGGTCAAACAGAATTTACGTACTTGCCATATACCGGTTTATATGTTATCGGCAAAAGTAGACGTGAAATACCAATTGGAAGGTTTACATGTAGGTGCTGATGATTATATCGCTAAACCATTTTCCATAGAAATATTGAAAGCCAAAATACTGAATATGCTGCGTACACGTTACCGCATTTTTGAACATTATTCCAATATGACGGAAGTGGAACCTGAAAAGCTTACAAACAACACTATGGATGAGGAGCTACTGCGGAAAGCCATTGCCATCGTTGAGAAGAATATGGATAATGTAGAATTCTCAACAGAACAGTTTGCACGTGAAATGAACATGAGCCGTTCCAACCTCCATCTAAAACTGAAAGCGATAACTGGAAAGTCTGCTATTGATTTTATTCATAAAATACGATTCAACCGGGCATGCCAGTTGCTGAAGGAAGGGAAATATACCGTTGCTGAAATCAGCTTCATGGTAGGTTACAATACGCCTTCTTATTTTGCAGCGCGCTTTAAGAAGTATATAGGTTGCCTACCGACCGAATATGGAAAGAAATGATATTTATAGCTATGAAAGTGCATATTACCATACTTTGGATAACAATCTTATTATTATCTGTATCATGCATGCAGACAGATTTATGTCAATTATCAATATCCAAGGAGAATAGTATTTCGAATGGAGATAAGACTATAGAATTTTTCAAATTGATAAATGAAAACGGGATGTCTGTCAAAGTAACGAATTATGCGGCTTCTTTGACCGATGTGTCTGTCCCTGATAAGCAGGGCAACTTTGAACATGTTGTTTTAGGCTTTGATAGTCTAAAAAATTATCTAGGAAAGCATCCCAAATTCGGCGCTACAATCGGAAGATTTGCCAATAGAATTAGAAATGCCGAATTCAGTCTGAATGGACAGACATATCATTTGGAAAAAAATAATAAAGGTCATTCTATTCATGGGGGAACACATGGATTCAATCGTCAGATATTTGATACAGATACATTCTATACAGTAAAAGATACGGCAATTGTAATATTCAAATATAGAAGTACTCACCAAGAAGGAGGTTTTCCTGGAAATCTGGATATTTCGATAGCTTATAAACTGACTAATCATAATGAAATTATCTTAGAATATACAGCTGTGACCGACAAACCAACAGTGGTAAATTTCACAAATCACAGCTACTTCAATCTGACCGGATGCAAAGCTCCTGTATTGAGCCATATATATATGATTCGGGCAGATTCCATAACTTTGGTAGATTCCATAGGTATCCCTACCGGTGAACTAATGTCCGTAACCGGAACCGAATATGATTATACTTCTGCTCTATCGGCAGAAATGCGGATAAAGAAAATGGGCAAAGGATATGATATCAATTATAAACTGAATAAATCCTCCGACTCTCCGGAATTGGCGGCAATCGTGGTAGAACCTATATCCGGTAGAGTTTTAAAAGCATACACCACAGAACCGGGTATGCAGTTTTATATTCCCAGCTCAAATATGGACTATCTTACCGGACATGGCGGAAGAATATATGGGGAATATTATGGTTTTTGCCTTGAGATGCAACATTTTCCAAATTCCCCCAATATTCCTCAATTTCCGACTACAAGTTTGTTTCCGGGAAATGCTTACCGGCAAACCACAGTCTATAAATTTGAAACATTATCAGAATAATATATCCAACCTCAAAAACTTACTGATCATTAAAATAAAAACCTGTGAAAAGGGACATTTTTATCTATGATAAGAGCAAGATATAGAAACTTACTGATTAAACAGCACATCGTCTCAGGATACTTGTGAGGCTGTTTTTACACAAAAAAATGCTGTGTGGTGAACAATATTAATATAGAAAAAGAGTAAAAGTGGGAGAATCAAAAACAATGCTTTTACACCTTTTCTATCACATGTCGTATGTTTGCCTCGTAAAATTCTAAAATTAAACCTTAGATTTATTTATTATGTATAAATTAAAAGAATTATTTTTAATGTTTATCCTCGCTTTCGTTAGTATGATCACATACGCGCAAAGTCTGACAGTAACCGGTAAAGTACTTGATAGCGAAGGATATGAAGTGATTGGAGGCAGTGTCGTCGTTAAAGGTGCTGCTGGTGTTGGAACTGTTACCGATCTGGACGGTAAGTATACTCTAAAGGTAAATGATGCATCTAAAGATGTATTAGTTTTCTCTTACGTAGGTATGACTTCGCAAGAAGTGAAAGTCAATAATCAAAGTGTAATAAACGTGACCCTGCAAGCTGACGCCGTATTATTGGAAGACGTTGTAGTAATTGGATATGCCGCTGTTCCTCGTAGAGATTTGACCGGATCGGTAACCTCAGTTAGCAGCAAAGAACTTTCTAAAGTACCTGTAAGTGATGTTACACAGGCTTTGGCTGGACGTATGGCAGGTGTGATGGTACAACAGAGTGAAGGTACTCCGGGTGCTTCCATTTCTGTACGTGTACGTGGAGGTATCTCTATCACTCAAAGCAACGAGCCCCTTTACATCATTGATGGCTTCCTAGTGAAGACGGTATGTCAACCCTTGACCCCGCTGAAATTGAAACCATCGACGTATTAAAGGATGCTTCAGCCACTGCCATCTATGGTGCTCGTGGTGCCAATGGTGTAGTTGTAATCACAACCAAGAATGGTAGCAAATCAGGTGGCAAAGCTACGGTAACTTTCGACAGCTATGTGGGTGTTAAAAAGATTGCGAACAAGCTGGATGTGCTTAATGCCGGTGAATTTGTCAGATTAGATTACGAACGTACATTGTGGAGAATGGGTACAGGAGATTCCGGTGCCGATGGTATGACCAAATGGGAAGAAAGATATGGCAAGTTCAGTGATCTTGCTTCCATATATAATGGTCGAAAGGGTATCGATTGGCAAGATGAGACCTTGGGACGTAACGCTATTACACAGAACTATCGTGTAGGCGTATCCGGAAAGACGGAGAAGATGAATTACAGCCTGGCTTATTCATACTATAACGAAGAAGGTGCTATGGTGTACAGCGGTAGCAAAAAGCATAACATCTCATTCAACATGAACCATGAGATAAACAAATGGTTGACTGTAAATTCACGTATCAGTTACGACCAAATGCGCGTGGAAGGTATGGGCACATCGGAAGGTGGCGACCGCTTCAACAAGATGCAACACATCTTACAGTATCGTCCTACAGTAGGTATTATGGGGGTAGATGAAGATTTATTATACGGTGAAGATCCTCTATTAGCCGATGATAATGGCAACGTTATGCAGAATCCGTTAATTTCAGCGGCAGAAGAACTTAACGACAGGGAATGGCGTACTTTCCAGGCCAATGGTGGTGCTACTATCAAGTTGCTGAAAGGACTGTCTTTCCGTAGTACAGTAGGTATGCGTTATCAGACCCGTCGTAACGATGTATTCTATGGTGATGAGTCTATTACAGGTAAGCGTTCTAGTATTCAAGGTTCGATTACTAATTTAGAAAACAGCAGTTTCCAGACTTCTAATGTATTGACCTATTCTTGAAAAACAAAATTCATGACTTTACAGCCATTGCCGGACATGAATATGTGGAAAGATGGTCACGCAGCTTTTCTGCAAGTGCCAGCCAGTTCCCAAATGATGAAATCGGTTTAGGTGACCTCTCACTGGGTGTTCCGGGAGTTCCCACTTCCAGTGAAAACTACGATGATAAACTGCTCTCATTCTTCGGACGTATCAACTACAATTTGATGGATAAATATCTTTTTACCGCTTCGGTTCGTGCTGACGGCTCTTCCAAGTTCGGTAAGAACAATAAGTGGGGTTACTTCCCGGCTTTCTCGGCCGCGTGGCGTTTAGGCGAAGAGGCATTTATCAAAGACTTAGGAGTCTTTTCTGATTTAAAATTCCGTATCGGTTACGGTCTTGCAGGTAACAATCGTATTGGCAGTTACCAAAGTCTTGCTCTCATGAGTTCCGTTACTGCTGCCAATGGCAACGGTGCACAAGCCGGCTATGCTTCCCGCCAAGTGCCTAATCCCGATCTGAAATGGGAGGCAAACAAGACATTCAACATAGGTATGGATTTTGGTTTCTTGAACCAGCGTATCACATTCTCTCCGGAATTCTACATTAATCGCAGTAGCAACTTGCTACTGAATGCCAAGTTACCTAACTCTTCCGGTTACACCAGTATGGTTATCAACGCAGGTGAAACTCAAAATACGGGTGTGGATTTGACTATCAATACGGCAAACATCGTATCCAAAGATTTTACTTGGAACACTTCAGTTACTTTCTCCCACAACAAAAATAAGGTAAAGAAACTGACAGGCGAAGATGTACAGTTGTATCTGGCTAACTTCGGTTATAGCGGTGCAGGGGCGTCCCATCAAATTGGGGTAAACCAACCGTTGGGACAATTCTACGGTTACGTAACTGACGGGTTGTATCAGGTGGAAGACTTCAATTACGATGCTACAACCAAAACTTATACATTGAAGGATGGTGTACCTTATCATGGCGACAAGAAGAATATCCAACCAGGTTACTGGAAGTTCAAGAACGTGGATGGTAGCGAAGACAACCAAATTACCGAAAGCGATAAAACCATCATCGGTAATGCCCTTCCTGATTTCTATGGAGGTATTAACAATACTTTCAGTTGGAAGGATTTCGACTTGAGTATTTTCTTTACTTATAGTTATGGCGCCGAAGTACTGAATGCTACCAAGCTAACCAACACTAAGACTGCCCTTACTAATAAAAACGTTTTATCGGTAGCTGATGATGCTCATCGCTGGGTGACCATTAATGCCAGCGGCGAGCTGATTACAAATCCTGAAGAACTGGCAGCAGTGAACCAAGGCAAAACAGTAGCTCATTTCGGTGATAATGGTTCAAACAACACCTACATTCATTCCTGGGCTATTGAAGATGCTTCTTATTTGAAGTTGAGTAATATCACTTTAGGGTATACCTTCCCCAAAAAAGTAATAAACAAGATCGGTCTGACCAAACTACGTTTGTATGCAACAGGCAATAATCTGTTTACATGGACTCCTTATACCGGTTTCGATCCGGAAGTATCTACTATGAGTAGCGCATTGACTCCCGGTGTTGATTTCGGTGCTTACCCCAGAAGCCGCTCTTTCGTATTTGGTGTGAACGTAGCATTTTAATTAGAATTTAAAAAGGGAATAATAAAATGAAAAACAAAATGATATATGCGCTTGGCGCAATGATGCTTGTAGGGGTTACTTCCTGTGACCTAACTGAAAAGCCCAGCTCATTCTACGAGAAAGATACTTATTTCGTAACAGAAGGAAAAGCCCAGATGGCCGTAGTCGGAATCTACGACTGTCTTGAAACTACAGACTATTATGGACAAAATATCATGCCGTTCTTTGGTTCGGACGATATGTTCATGGTACGTGGAACCGGTTCGGACGGAACCCGTCGTGATATATCTCACTATCTGTACAACGCTTCCAATACATGGATTGCCAGTGTGTGGAGATGTGCTTATCAGGCTCTCGACCGTGCCAATGTAGCTATTGCCAGCATTGAGGCAATGCCGGGTTTTGCAGAAAACAAGAATCTACAGGAAATTAACGGACAAGCTCGATTCCTCCGTGCTTACATAGCTTTTGACCTAGTGAAATTCTTTGGTGATGTACCGTTCAGCACGGAATATACGAATGGTTTTGGTAATACATCCAAGCCTCGTACCGACCGTGAGCTGATTTATGACCAGATCATCGAAGATTTGAACTATGCAAAAACGCATTTGAAATCCGGTCGTGAAGTGGCATCTTCTGAAATACCTTGTAGCGGCGCTGCCCGTACTTTACTGATGCGTGTCTATTTACAACGTGCCGGCTATAGCTTGAACCGTTCATCACGTCAGTTGACCCGTCTGGACGATACTGCCCGAAAGGGATATTTTGAAGCAGTGATTAAGGAATGGGAAGCTTTGAAGGCCGAAGGCTATCATAATTTTTATGCAAGCGGTTATGAACAACTGTTCAAAAACTATTCTCAACTGACATTGGACAATCAGGAGTCTCTTTGGGAAATTGCTTTTGAACCCAACCAAGGTTTGAAGGATAATGCTGGTGTATGGGCAACTTACAACGGACCACTGGTAGATGCTCCAGGAAGTTACCCCGGCACAAGCAGTTATATGGGACGTGCCAATGCCTTCTTTGTAGTACTACCATATTGGAAGTCTTTCTATGAGTCAAATGAAGATGGAAGCATAAAAGATATACGCCGTGACGTGAATTTCGTGGACTATGCTATTAAGTGGAACAAAAATAAAGAAATTCAGGAAAAATCGCATACTTCTGCCGATATCAACAAAAATCTAAACAGATATCCGGGTAAATGGCGCAGAGAATGGATGGCTCCGGGCTTCATAGATCCCAATAACACGGGTGTCAATTATGCTCCGTTGCGTTATGCCGATGCAGTTCTGATGGCAGCCGAAGCTTATAACGAAACCGGTAACACAACCGAAGCATGGAAATTATTGAATGATGTTCGTGTCCGTGCCGGTGCTACTCCTATAAGTACAGCTAATTATTCAAGCTTGTTAAAGGCTCCGAAGTTGTACGATTTACCATTCATTCCGGATGGTGACGATGCCGGCAAATTCCGTACAGCCTTGTATTGGGAACGTGCTTTTGAACTTTGCTACGAAGGTCAACGCAAATATGACTTACTGCGCTGGGGCATTCTGGAAGCATCTTTAAAAGCCGCCCAAAACTATATGGAATCATGGACCCCAGGACCTGATGAATATATAACGGATGCTGCACGTAAAGATTGGAATGCGGTGAAATGGGCTAAATCCAACTACGTAGCAGGCCACAATTTTACCACGGGAAAGCATGAACTTTATCCGATTCCATTGGCTGAAATTCAGTCGAATGCAGCTTTGAACGGTGAAAATAATCCGGGATTTGAGTAATTCCATTTCCTGAGTATGAACTGACAATGGATGGAGAAATGGAGGAACTGTAATTATGTTTATACTTTCTCCATCCTTGTACACAAGAACGATAATTTGAGCAGATATAACCTATAGAATATACATTATTTATGAAGAAATTTTTATTATTTTGTTACGCAGTTGTTACACTACAAGGATTCTCCAGCTGTTCATCCAGTCAACCTAAGGAAAATTATGGCTGGTTGAAAAATGCAATAGATACTTCTGTGCAACAACTGGAAAAACAGTGGCCGATGTAGGGGATTCAGTCCTGTTACCCCGCTCCATCTGGACGGGATACGATATGGATTTTCTCTGTAGTCAATTACAAAGAGATCCTGCAACTTTCAAAGACTCCTTACGGGTAAAGCCTGTGAAAGATGCTCTGGGAAGCCGCAGATATTGCAGTTCCATCTATGATTGGACAAGTGGTTTTTTCCCCGGAAACTTGTGGTACGCGTATCAACTGACCGGCATTGAAGACTTGAAAAAGAGTGCTGCAAAATTTACGAATTATCTACATCCGGTGAAAGATTATAAAGGTACACACGACATAGGCTTCATGATGAATTGCAGTTATGGTAATGCATATCGTCTAGCCCCTGCTGACAGTATCCGTCAGATACTGGTGCAAACTGCTGATAATTTATGCGGCCGTTTTGATTCGAACATAGGTTGTATTCGTTCCTGGGATTTCGGAAAGTGGAACTTCCCTGTGATTATTGATAATATGATGAATCTGGATCTATTATTTTATGTCAATCATCTTACCAATGATCCCAAATATAAAGAAATCGCATTGAAACATGCTGAAACAACATTGAAGAACCACTTCAGAAACGATCATTCATCCTACCACGTAGTAAGCTACAATAACGATGGCAGCGTAGAAATGAAATGTACACATCAGGGGAAAAATGATGATTCTTCATGGGCACGCGGACAAGCCTGGGGAATATATGGATATACATCCTGCTATCGCGAGTCAAAAGATGCGGCTTTCTTGCAGCAAGCCAAAGATATTGCAGCATTAATCATGACACGTGTAAAGACTGACGATGCGATTCCTTTGTGGGACTATGATGCCCCGGATACACCGGAGACACCTCGTGATGCATCCGCCGCTTCTGTCACAGCTTCTGCCTTGATAGAACTCAGTACTCTTGTAGAGGATGGACAAGTCTATTTTGATTATGCAGAGAAACTACTCAAGTCTCTCTCTTCCGATGCTTACCTGGCAAAGGTCGGCACTAACCAGGGATTTATCCTGATGCACTCTACAGGTTCACTGCCTAATGGGTCTGAAATTGACACACCTATCAATTATGCCGATTATTATTATCTGGAAGCTTTAGCCCGATATATGCAGGTAAAAGGACTTGATTATAAATCGCTTTAAATGAATTTAATATACCATGAAAATAACAAACTATATACTTAGTTTCACTTTTCTACTGGTTTCCCTATGTGCAGAAGCACAGCAGTTGCGAAAGGAAACTTTTGATTTACTGAATCTGGATTATCCGGGATTGGAAAAAGTAAAAGCTGCATGTGCTCAACAACAATGGGACGAAGCAGCCCAAGCTTTATTGGATTATTACCGCCAGCGTACCGGTATAGGGCATCCCGATATCGATATGAAGAATATCAAAATATCCAAGGAAGAACAAAAATGGGCTGATGATGCCTTGGAACATACATTTTTTGTACACAAAGGATATCAGCCTTCCTATAATTATGGCAAAGATATCAACTGGCAATATTGGCCGATACAAGACAATGAGTTGCGCTGGCAGTTACACCGTCACAAATGGTTCACCCCAATGGGAAAAGCATATAGAATCTCAGGGGATGAGAAATATGCCAAGGAATGGGCATATCAATATATGGACTGGATTAAGAAGAATCCTCTGACCACCGTAGAAAAAGAAGAATACGAACTTGTCAGTGCAGGTGAAGTAAAAGGGAATGCTGAAAATGTACGTTTTGCATGGCGTCCTTTGGAGGTGAGTAACCGTTTACAGGATCAAACTCTGCAATTTTTGTTATTTATTCCCTCAAAGGCTTTCACCCCGGAATTCCTGACTGAATTCCTGATTAATTATCACCGGCATGCACTACACATTCTGGGTAATTACTCAGATCAAGGCAACCACCTGTTGTTCGAAGCACAACGTATGGTATATGCAGGTGCATTTTTCCCCGAGTTTAAAGAGGCAGCCGGATGGAGAGAAAGTGGGATAAACATTTTAAACCGTGAAATAAAAAAACAAGTTTATCCGGATGGTGGCCAATATGAACTGGACCCCCATTATCATTTAGCGGCAATCAATATTTTTTGCAAGGCCCTACGTATGGCAGACGTCAATGGTTTCCGTCAGGAGTTTCCTGCTGAATACGTGAATACAGTTAAAAATATGATTGAGTTCTACGCTAATATCTGTTTCCCAGATTACAGTAATCCTTGTTTCAGTGATGCAAAATTAGGAGACCGCCCAGCAGAAATCCGCAATTATCAGGAATGGCTCAAACTGTTTCCGGATTGCGACTGGATCCGTTATTATGCTACTGAAGGTCGTGAAGGTTCTCCCCTACCCAATCTTTCTCATGGAGCCCTGACTTCCGGCTTCTTTACTTTCAGAAACGGCTGGAAACAAGATGCTACTGTAATGGTGGTAAAGGCCGGTCCCAAAGGTGAGTGGCACTGTCAACCGGATAACGGAACTTTTGAGCTCTGGTTCAATGGTCGAAATCTCTTTCCGGATAGCGGCTCATACGTCTATGCCGGTGACGATGAAGTGATGAAACTTCGCAACTGGTTCCGTCGGACAAGTTCTCATAATACCCTGACACTGGATGAGAAAAACTTACAGACCACACAATCTGTTACTAAGCTTTGGAACCCCGAAGGTAATGAACAAATCCTAGTAACAGAGAACCCTCATTATGAAGGCTTAAAGCACAGACGTTCTGTCTTCTTTGTAGACCAATCTTATTTTGTCATTGTCGATGAGGCTGTGGGAGATGCAAAAGGAACAGTGAATCTTAACTATCATTTATGTGAAGGCACTGTAAATGTAGACGATAAAAGTCATATTCTGACCACCGCTTACGACGGGTCAAGCAATATGAAGTTACAATGTTTTGCCGAAAAGAAAGCTTCGATGAGAGAAAAGGAGGGATGGCGTTCCACTGCTTATCGCGTACGTGTACCCCGTACTTCGGTTTCCTTTGATGTGGACAAAAAGGATTCGGAAGCTGTACGTTACATCACCATTATCTATCCTTCGAAAAATGCAGCTTCTTTTCCTGCATTCAAGGCTAAATTCCTGAATAAGAAGTTTGATGAGAATGGAGTGAAAATAGAAATATCTGTTGATGGAAAGAAACGTCAATTGGAGTATAAACTATAAGAAGACTTTTATTATGAATCGCTTATCATATTTATTGTTGCCTCTCACTGCCATCGGAGTCTCCGCTTGCAGCTCCAATAAGACCAAAGAGGAGGTAAAACGTCCGAACATTATCTTTATGATGACAGACGACCATACAACGCAAGCCATGTCATGTTACGGTGGACGTCTCCTTCAGACTCCCAATATGGATCGGATTGCCAGTGAAGGTGTTCGTATGGATAATTGTTATGCGGTCAATGCTTTATCCGGTCCGTCAAGAGCTTGTATCTTGACGGGCAAATTCAGCCACATCAACGGATTCACAGACAATGCCAGCACTTTCGATGGCAACCAACAGACTTTTCCCAAATTGTTACAAGCTGCCGGTTACCAAACTTCAATTGTCGGCAAATGGCATTTGATTACCGAGCCTCAGGGGTTTGACTATTGGTGTATCCTGACCGGACAACATGAACAAGGGGACTATTATAATCCAGACTTCAACGAGAATGGAAAGCAGATTGTAGAGCAGGGATACACCACTGACATTATCACAGACAAAGCTATCGAATATCTGGAACATAGAGATAAAAGCAAGCCTTTCTGTATGATGTATCATCAGAAAGCCCCACACCGTAACTGGATGCCCGCTCCCCGCCACTTGGGGATGTTTAACAATACCGTATTCCCCGAACCCGCCACACTTTTCGATACATACGAAGGTAGAGGCTCTGCTGCCAGGGAACAAGATATGTCTATTGAACATACATTGACCAATGACTGGGATCTGAAACTGCTGACCCGTGAAGAAATGCTAAAGGATACAACGAATCGCCTCTATCAGGTCTACAAGCGTATGCCGACTGATGTACAGGATAAGTGGGACTCGGCATATGCACAACGTATTTCAGAATATCGTAATGGTAATTTAAAGGGAAAAGAACTGATCAGCTGGAAATACCAGCAATATATGCGCGATTATCTGGCAACTATCGTAGCCGTGGACGAGAATATAGGGGAGACTGATCAGCTATTTGGAGAAAACCGGTGAACTGGACAATACAATCATTATCTATACTTCGGATCAAGGTTTCTTTTTGGGCGAACATGGCTGGTTTGACAAACGCTTTATGTATGAAGAATGCCAACGTATGCCACTAATCATCCGCTATCCGAAAACAATCAAGGCAGGCAGTGTATCAAGTGCCATTGCCATGAATGTGGATTTTGCTCCCACATTGCTGGATTTTGCCGGGGTAGATATACCGGCGGATATTCAGGGACAGTCTCTCAAACCTATTCTGGATAATGAAGGGAAAACTCCGACAGACTGGAGAAAAGCTGCCTATTACCACTATTATGAGTATCCAGCAGAGCATTCAGTAAAAAGACATTATGGCATTCGTACTGCTGATTTTAAACTGATTCACTTCTATAACGATGTGGACGAGTGGGAAATGTACGATTTGAAGAATGATCCGAATGAATTAAATAATGTATTTAACAAATCGGAGTATGCCGACAAACGGACAGAACTGATGTCACTACTGAAAGAAACCCAAAAAGCAGTATAAGGATGATGATCCAGATGAAAAAGTAAATGAGCTGTTCAAAGGCGACAGACGATTAATGAAAAACAGATAATCTATAAAAAATACCATGAATAGAAGAAATTTTTTAAAAAATACAGGCTGGTCCCTTATCGGATTGGCAGCTTCCGGCAGTTTATTATCTGCATGTCAGCAGGGAACTGTTGCAGGAAAGAAAATTATGCCCTCTGCCAGTAATCTGAAATATTTCTGGGGAGATCTACATAACCACTGTAACATAACCTACGGTCATGGCGACATGCGTTCCGCGTTCGAAGCCGCCAAGGGGCAATTGGATTTTGTATCTGTCACTCCACATGCTATGTGGCCTGACATACCCGGAGCAGATGATCCTCGCCTGAAGTGGGTGATTGATTATCATACCGGTGCTTTCAAGCGTTTGCGCGAGGGAGGCTATGAGAAATACGTAGCCATGACCAATGAGTACAATAAGGAAGGAGAATTTCTTGCCTTTGTAGGTTATGAGGCACATAGCATGGAACATGGCGACCATGTGGCCCTGAACTATGACTTAGATGCACCGTTGGTGGAATGTACCTCCATTGAAGACTGGAAACAAAAAGCCCGCGGACATAAAGTATTTATAACTCCACATCACATGGGTTACCAGACGGGCTACCGCGGGTATAACTGGAACTTCTTTACGGAAGGAGACCAGACTCCGTTCGTAGAAATGTATTCCCGCCACGGATTGGCAGAGAGCGATCAGGGCGATTATAATTATCTGCATGATATGGGACCTCGCCAATGGGAAGGTACAATTCAATGTGGATTGGAGCAAGGCAAGAAATTCGGTATTATGGGCTCTACGGACCAGCACGCCGGATATCCGGGCAGTTATGGTGATGGGCGTATAGGCATACTGGCAGAGTCATTGACCCGTGATAAGATTTGGGATGCCATGAAGAACCGTCACGTTTGTTGCGCTACCGGTGATAAGATCAATATAGATTTTCGTCTGAACGACGCTTTTCCGGGTGATGTGGTACGGGGTAACAGCCGCCGCATTTATTTGAATGTGGAAGGCGGCAGTTGCATTGATTATATAGACATTGTCAAGAATCGAAGATGCATAGCCCGTTTAAGTGGTCCGTTATTGCCCGAAATGCCGGAAGGAGACATGGTACGTTGTAAGGTAAAGATTGAATTTGGATGGAATCGTGAAGAGCAGTACGTACACTGGCAAGGAAAGCTATCTATCAGCAAAGGAACTATCAATGCTGTGGAACCTTGCTTCCGTGGCGCTGCCTTCACCTCTCCGCAACCGGGAGAATCCGAGTTTGAAACAAAGGTCAACCGTATTGTGTCCGTTACGGACAAGGATACGGAGTTGGATATGTACAGTTCCAAGAATCCGAATACCACCACTCCCGCCATGCAGGCTGTCATTCTGGATGTCACTATGCCTATAGACGGTATGATTACGGCAGAATTCAACGGCAAGAAGTTTGAACATTCATTGAGCGAACTTCTGGAAGGTTCCCGCTCCCATTTCATGATCGGATGGCTTAGTGAAGCTATTCTATTCAACCGTGCAATGCCGGAAAGTTGCTTTATGGTTGAACATTATATGGAAGATACTGAACCAGAAAGAGATACGGACTATTACTATGTCAGAGTTCGCCAGCGTGACCAGCAATGGGCGTGGAGTTCTCCTATATGGGTAGAAAGAATATAATGTTTCCTTATTTGATACAATAAATTATGGAATACGCAATTGGCATTGATTTAGGTGGCACATCTATAAAATATGCTTTGGTAGATAAAGCGGGTAATTCTTTCTTTGAGGGAAAATTACCCTCTTTTTGCTTCTGTTTCGGCTGCAAAAGTGATGGAACAACTGATAAAGGCTGCTACTTTGCTGAAAGATGAAGCTGCCAAACAGGACTGGAACGTACTGGGCATAGGACTTGGCACGCCGGGAATTGTAGATGAAACAAACCGTATCGTACTGGGAGGTGCGGAAAATATTATCGGCTGGGAAAATATAGATGTAGCCTCCCTTATGGAGAAACAGATGAGTCTACCGGTAGTTGTTGGAAATGATGCCAACCTGATGGGACTGGGAGAAACGAAATACGGTGCAGGAAGAGGTTGTACCCATGTGGTGTTTCTGACTGTGGGAACCGGTATCGGCGGAGCTGTCATTATTGATGGCAAGTTGTTCAATGGATATGCTAACCGGGGTACGGAGTTGGGGCATGTACCGTTGATTGCCAACGGTGAACGTTGTGCCTGCGGGGCAATCGGCTGTCTGGAACATTATGCTTCGACTGCCGCCTTGACAAGACGCTTTAGCGTATTGGCGAAAGAGCAGAATTTGAGTTTTGATACGGAGATAAACGGGGAATTGATTGTTCGCCTCTATCATGAAGATTTCCCGCTGGCTGTCGAGTGCATGAACGAGCACTTTTACTATTTGGGAAGAGGAATTGCCGGCTTTGTCAATATCTTCAGTCCCCAACGGATTGTGATAGGAGGAGGTGTTGCAGAATCCGGCAGTTTCTATTTAGAGAAAATAAGAGCGGTATTCAAAAAGCACGTAATAGCAGACTGTGCCCTGAATACCAAGATTGTAGCAGCCGAATTGGGTAATAAAGCCGGTCTTATCGGTGCAGCATCACTAATTCTATAAACAAACGAATTATTATGAAAAATAACAAGAAATGGGGTATGCTGGCATTGATAATGATGTTCTGGTTTACCATTTCATTCATTACAAACATTCTCGGTCCGTTAATTCCTGACATTATCCAGAACTTTGAGCTGAAGGATCTGGCAATGGCGGGATTTATCCCGACTTCCTTCTTCCTAGCTTATGCCATCATGTCGATACCGGCAGGCATATTGATAGATAAATATGGAGAAAAGCTGGTGCTGTTTACCGGTTTCCTTATGCCATTTATTGGAACCGTCTTGTTTGCATGTTTCCCGTTTTATTCGATATTACTGGTGTCTTCCTTTATTATCGGCTTGGGAATGGCCATGTTGCAGACCGTAATTAACCCTTTGCAGCGTGTTGTCGGTGGAGAAGAGAACTACGCATTCATAGCCGAATTGGCACAGTTTGTGTTTGGAGTAGCATCGTTTATCAGTCCTTTGGTTTATACTTGGTTAATACATGCGCTGGCACCGGGAGTCTATCAGCCGGGAAAGAATTTCCTGCTTGATATTTTGGCGGACATCACTCCGGTCACTCTTCCCTGGGTTTCCCTTTATTGGGTATTCACAGTGTTATTGCTGATTATGCTGCTCATTGTTTCGTTGGTCCACTTCCCGCACATTGAACTGAAAGATGATGAACGCAGCGGTTCTTCGGCTTCCTACAAGAAATTGTTCCGTCAAAGATACGTATGGCTTTTCTTCCTAGGAATCTTTTGTTATGTCAGTACGGAGCAGGGAGTTTCTATTTTTATGAGTACTTTTCTGGAGCAGTATCATGGCATTGATCCGAAGACCGTGGGTGCGCAAAGTATCAGTTATTTCTGGGGTTCAATGACTGTCGGATGTTTGTTTGGCATGTTCCTGCTGAAGTTGATAGACAGTAAGCGTTTGCTGCAAATATCGGGCATACTTTCCATGAGTTTGCTGTTAATTGCATTATTCGGTTCCGCAGAAATAGCGGTGTGGGCTTTTCCTGCAATAGGCTTTTGTATCTCCATGATGTACTCCATAGTGTTTTCACTTGCCCTGAATACAGTAACCCAGAATCACGGTTCTTTTGCAGGCATCCTTTGTTCCGGAATAGTAGGAGGTGCAGGTGGCCCGCTGCTCGTCAGCCTGGTATCCGACGCCACTTCGTTGCGAACAGGCATGTTGCTTATTCTAATTTTCATGGGATACATTACGTTTATCGGCTTCTGGGCACACCCTTTGGTTAATAATAAGACAGTTAGCTTGAAAGAACTGGTCACCTTCAAAAAACAAAAAATAAGATTCTGAGATGAAAAAATAGTCTTGGGCTTATCAGCCCTCTGCCTGTTAATGGCATGTGGCAGTTCCGAGCAACCTGCCGTGATAAAGATTTCCGAAGAAACATTGATGCATGAAGTTCGTGCAACTCCCTCTCCTGCCGATGGTACATACGTCAAGGTGAATCCACCGCGTTTCATGTGGCCGGACAAATTCCCTCATTTAGGTCCAGTACTGGATGGAGTTCCGGGACAAGTAGATGAAAAGCCAAAAGTAGTTTACCGGATTCGTATCTCCCAAGACAAGAATTTCCGGAAAAATGTCCTTACCGGTGAACGTGCCTGGGCTTTCTTCAATCCTTTCCAGTGTCTGGCACAAGGGAAATGGTATTGGCAACATGCTTATGTTACCCCCGAAGGTACTGAAGAATGGTCACCGGTTTACCAATTCTATATAGATAAAGATACACCGGAATTCAATCCGCCGACTTTGGAAAAAGTCTTGGCAGAATATCCTTCCCATCACCCGCGTGTGTTGCTGGATGCAGCTGACTGGGAAAAGATTATAGCGAAAAATAAAAATAATTCGGAAGCCCGGGCTTATATGGACAAGGCTTCCCAATGCATTTCCCGTCCGTTGAAGCATCTTCAGGAAGAGATCGATACCACGAATGTAGTTACGTTGACCAACATTGTGCAGCGTGAATCGGCCCTCATCCGTGAGAGCCGTAAGATTGTAGACAGAGAAGAGGCCAACGTGGAAGCGTTGGTTCGTGCTTATTTGCTGACAAAAGACGAGAAGTATTACCGGGAAGGCATTAACCGCCTGAGTGAAATTCTTTCCTGGCAAAAAAGCAAATACTTTGCAGGTGACTTTAACCTGTCCACCCTATTATCTATGAGTACATCCGCGTATGACGGATTTTATAATTTACTGTCACCGGAAGAGAAACAACTGCTGTTGGATAACATCCGCAGAATTGGAGACAAGTTCTATAATGAATACGTGAACCATCTGGAGAACCGTATTGCAGACAACCACGTATGGCAGATGACTTTCCGTATCCTGACGATGGCGGCATTCGCTACGGTCGGTGAAATATCGGAAGCGTCCGTATGGACAGATTACTGTTATAATGAATGGATTTCACGCCTTCCGGGCCTGCATAAAGATGGTGGCTGGCACAATGGGGATGCTTATTTCCATGTAAATATACGTACCTTGATAGAGATACCGGCCTTTTTCTCACGCATATCCGGCTTCAACTTCTTTGCAGATCCGTGGTATAATAACAATGCCTTATATGTTATCTATCAGCAACCTCCCTTCTCTAAGTCCGGAGGTCATGGCAATTCACATGAAGGACAACGCAGTCCGAACGGAGGGCGCGTAGGATATGCCGATGCCTTGGCACGCGAATGTAACAATCCGTGGGCAGCTGCTTATGTACACGAAATTATGCAGGAAGACCCTGACATCCTGTCGAAAGCTTTCGAAGCCAAACCAGCAGATTTGACCTGGTATCGCTGCACAACCCCGAAGGAAAGGCCTGCTTATAGTAAACATCTGTCGGAACTACCGGAATCCAAAGTCTTCAAACAAACAGGTACTGCCCTGATGAATACCGACATAGGGCATCATGCCAACAATGCCATGCTTTCTTTCCGAAGCAGTCCTTATGGTTCCACATCCCATGCCTTGGCCAATCAAAACGCTTTCAACACCTTCTTTGGGGGTAAAGCTATCTTTTATAGCAGCGGACATCGTACCGGATTTACAGATGATCATTGTATGTATGCCTACCGGAATACCCGTGCCCATAATTCCATATTAGTAAACGGTATGGGCCAAAAGATAGGAACAGAAGGCTATGGTTGGATTCCCCGCTACTATGAAGGTGAAGAAATCTCTTACGTTGTAGGCGATGCCTCCAACGCCTATGGGAAAGTAGTTTCTCCGTTGTGGCTGGAACGCGGACGTTTGTCCGGCACTCAATTTACACCGGAGAAAGGTTGGGATGAAAATAAGCTGGAATTCTTCCGAAGGCATATCGTTCAGCTCGGACGTTCGGGTTTGTTTGTTGTTTACGATGAACTGGCCGGCAAAGAACCGGTAGAATGGAACTATCTGCTACATACGGTGGAACTACCTATGAAGGTGGTTAAGGAAGAAGGAGGATTGCGCATCTTGGGTAAGAATAAAGCGGATGGAATATCGATAGCTCATTTATATTCTTCACAGGAGATGACTTATGCACAAACGGATACATTCTTTGTAGCCGCCCTTGACTGGAAAAAGCGTCTTGGCAAGGCTCTTGCTAATCATTATCATTTTACGGCAACGACAACTCCTTGCAATAAAGTGTTTTTTCTCAATATAATCGATGTACATGGAAACAACCGTGCCGATGCCGTGATAAATCATCAGGGAAATCGCATTACAGTAGAAGGATGGGGTATTGAATGTAATCTGGATAGTGAAAGTAAAGCGTTCCTACACATAGAGAATAAGCAGAACGGTGCTTCACTGGAATTCAACTATAATTCGAATAAGGGTGCTACGACTATCGTCGATCAGGTAGGCGGAAAGAGAATAGAGAAAAGACTGGTTGATTCCTTGCCGAAACCTGAAATATAAAACCGAATATTAAATCATGAAAGCTAATAATATGGTAAAACAAATTCCAATGAAGCATCTGGCATTTTTTTCTTTGCTATGCTCTTCTGCGGCTTCTGCGGCCGAACGTCCCAATATCATCTATATATTCACAGATCAACAGACAGCCAGCGCCATGAGTTGTGCCGGAAATCCGGACCTGCACACTCCCAATCTCGACCGATTGGCAGCTGCCGGCGTAATGTTCAATAATGCTTATTGCACCGCTCCGCTCAGCGGTCCTTCACGTGGAGCCATGTTTACGGGGCACTATCCGGATGCAGTAGGAATGTCAGTCAATGGTTCACCGATGCCCGACTCTCTCAAGACACAGACATTAGGCACCTTAATAAAGAATGCCGGATATGATTGTGCTTATGGCGGTAAATGGCATCTCCCTCTTCTTGATGTCCCCGACAAAGAATACGGCTTCGACAACATATACAAACATAGTGACGATGGACTGGCAGAAGCCTGCGCCGAATACCTCTCACGCAAACATAAAAAGCCGTTTTTCTAGTAGCTTCTTATGACAATCCGCATAATATCTGCGAATACGCGCGGAGCCAAAACTTCCCTTATGGAAATATCGATACGCCTGATATACGGGACTGCCCGGGAGTACCTGCCAATTTCGCCAAGAATCCTTACGATGCCGATGTCATTGAAAGCGAAAGAGCAAACAATTATAATGTATATCCAACTGCTGGTTTTACTCCCGAAGACTGGCGTATGTACCGTTATACCTATTATCGTTTGGTAGAAAAAGTAGATAAGGAGATCGGAAAAATTATTGATGCCATTGATAAGAATGATCTTTGGAAGAATACAGTAGTGATCTTCTCCAGTGATCACGGAGATGGTATAGGGGCTCACCATTGGAACCAGAAATCCGCTTTATATGAAGAAGTTATCAACATTCCTCTTATCGTAACCCTACCCGGCAAGAAGAATGCAGGCAAAGTATTACCTCAGCTTATCAGTAACGGTATAGATTTCTTCGCTTCCGTATGCGACTGGGCAGGTGCCAAAATGCCGGAGGGGACAGCCGGAAAGTCTTTCCGGAAAATTGTGGAAGCAGGCAACCCACAAGCCTTGCATCAAGAATATATCATCACCGAAACACGATTTGACGGTAGCAAGACAAGGGGCTGGGTGGTACGCAGTGAACGTTATAAATATGTGCTTTATGATAAAGGAAGACATCGTGAACAACTGTTTGATATGCAGAATGATAGAGGGGAAATGAGAAATCTGGTTGTGGAAAATGCATATAATCAGGAACTACAAAAACTTCGTGATATCCTTGAAAAGTGGATGAACGCCTATAACATACGTCCAAGCCGCCCAAAACTGCACGATGTTCCCGGGAAAAAGCTGAAAAGTACAACTCGATATCAGACAGCTTATAAATAGATAAGAAATCCTGGCATATAATATGGGGGAAGATTTTCCTCATATTATTGCCGGAATTATACTACTGAAGAATTAGTCTTCGTATTCTACTATCTTCCTTAACGGGGCTAATAAACGTTCCAATACATTTCTGTCTGCCAATATAATGTCTGCCGTGCCTTTCAATTCACGTAAAGTCGGAAGGGTTTTACCATAATTCGTATGCAAACCTTCCGGCAATACTATTTCCACTACATAAAGTCCCTCTTCCGTCGGAACCGGAGAGATACTTTCCACTTTCCCCCTCACATAACCAAACTCTTGATCGGGGTAATTATCCATACGGATATGCACTTTCTGTCCTACCTGCACCTTTCCCGAACCTTGTAAAGGGAGTTTAGCTTTACCAATCACTTTCGAATCTTCGGAAGGCTGAACCACAAAAACAGTCTCACCCGACTGTACATTCTGATTGCGGCTCCAAACTGTCATAAAAGTGATCTTACCGTAAATAGGACTACTAAACAGATAGTTCTGTGCCCACGAACTCAGTTGTGCCTGAAGCTGCTCAATTGCATTTTTCAATTCAAGCCTGCGGTTCTGTTCCTCATCATAAGCCTGTTTACCCAAGTCCAGCAAGTTTTCCTCCTGTTGTTTTAATTGCATTTCAGCCTGCAACAAACTCATGCCTGAAGTCTCTCTGGTACGTAAACTCTGCAAATAACGGCTGCCCGACTCTTCAAATTCTGCCACAATCATTGCATTTCTCGCATACAAAATGGAATCCCGGTCGTACATACTCTGCGCCAGTTCCATTTCTTTTTTCGTTCAGTGTATGTTCACGCTCCACCAAGTTAAGGTAAGAACGCTGCCCAGCCAGTTGTTTTTTCCCGCATCCATCTTCTTTGCATAATAATCTTGCTCGATAAAGCGAACGTAATCTGAAAGAGCAATCATAAATGAAGCGTATGCAGACTGCAATTCTCCTAATTGCAAACGCTTACCTATAAAATACTCGGCCCCTTTCGCCGGTTCATAACCTGCTATTTCCCAGTCTTTCATACGGTCTGTCAGCCATAGTACATCTTCCGTAACAGAAGCATTCTGAATGACTCCCAAATGTTCGCCTGCCTTCACCGTATCGCCATTGTGTACATATAAAGTATCTATTTTACCCATAGAGCGCGCCAATATAAAAGCGGGAGGTTCTTCAGTGGTCAGTGTCACTTCCGCCTGCAAGACATCCGGATATTTAAATATCCAGCACCCTGCCAGTAAAGCCAACAGAATAATGAACAGCACAGTTATCCCCCATCTCACCACCCAAGGGGAAATGTGATTCATCACTTCCTGCACTTCCTCGCTACGCAGCTCTATCTCTTTATATTTCTTCTCCTCTTCCACTGTCTTAAATTACCAATTTCTAATTACCCAACTCCAATTGATTCTTTACCAACCGGTAATATAACCCCTTCCGTTCTACCAATTCCTTGTGGGTTCCCTCTTCGGCTATTTTACCTTTATCCAGTACTATAATATTATCTGCATCCCTCACCGTACTCAGCCGATGAGCCACTACTACAACTGTTTTCCCTTTATAAAATTCATGCAAATGCTCCATTATCTCGCGCTCATTATTCGCATCCAGTGCATTGGTGGCTTCATCAAAAACAAGTAATCCGGATTCTTATACACCGCACGGGCTATCAAAATACGCTGTCTCTGCCCTTGGCTGATGCCATTTCCTTCCATACCGATTTTAGTATTATATCCCAACGGTAAGGAATCTATAAAATCACGGATATTGGCAATGGTCACCGCATGTCTCAAACGTTCAATATCAATTTGCTCCTCACCTACCGCAATATTCTGTGCAATTGTCTCGGAGAATATAAAACCATCCTGCATCACAGATCCGGTTCGGGCACGCCATAAATGTGGATTAATGTTCTCTAACGGAGTATCCTGTATCTTGATCGCTCCTTTATTGGGAGTATAAAAACCAAGCATCAATTTTATCAAAGTAGTTTTACCACTACCGCTCGCCCCTACAATTGCGGTCACTTTATGCTGAGGAATGTGTAAAGAAACATCATCCAATACATAATCCCTGTTTGCACCGTCATAACTGAATGAAACATTCTCTATCCGTATATCCCCTTTTTCCGGCAACACTGTAAGTTTTGACGAAATATCCTGTTCCTCGTCTTTCCGTCCATGTATCTCGTTCAGACGCTCCAAACTAATTTTGGCATCCTGAAATTGCTGTGCAAAACCAATAAAAGAAGATACCGGAGAACTCAACTGACCGATAATATAGGTCAGAGACATCATCATACCCAACGTCATTTGTCCATCTATTACGGCTTTTGCCGCAATAAAGGAAATCACAATATTGGTAGTTTGATTAAAGAATATGGAACCCACTTGCTGAATCTGTCCCAGTGCCAAACCTTTTATACTAATTTTGAACAGTTTCACCTGTATACGTTCCCACTGCCAGCGTTTCTGAGTCTCACAGTTGTTTAGTTTGATTTCCTGCATAGCAGTTACAATTTGTATCAGGTTGCTTTGTTCGCCTGCCGCTTGTGCAAAACGGCGTATATCCAATTCCCGCCGATACTTCATAAAAACGAGTATCCAACACACATACAAAGTGTTACCCAATAAGAAGATACCTAACACTGTCAAATTATAATAAGCAAGAACAAAGCCAAAAATAAAGAAATTGACAAAGGAAAAGAGTGTGGTAATAGATGACCCTGTCAGAACGTTTTAATACGCTCATGATCACCGATACGTTGCATAATGTCACCTACCATTTTTGAGTCAAAGAAGTGCAATGGCAATTTCATTAACTTAGCCAGAAAATCAGATATTAAAGAGATAGTAATACGTGTGTTAACATGTAATAGTATCCAACTACGAATAAACTCTACCGAAAGTTGCGATACAGATATTATGATTTGTGCTATCAGTACCAGAATGATAAAATTCAAATTACTATCACGGATACCTACGTCCACCAATGATTGCGTCAGAAAAGGGAGAATCAATTGCAACAAGCTGACTGTTAGCATCCCCAGTATCAACTGTATCAATTGTTTTTTATAAGGAGTGAGATATCTCAGAAAAAAAAGCAATCCTCGTTCTCTAATCTCCGGTTCATCCTCACGATGATAAAAGTCCGGTCCGGGTTCCAATACCAATGCTGTACCGACATCTTCCCCTCTGTCCTTGTCGACAGCCAGCACTTCTTAAATTCCTGTTCATTATAAGTCACCATCTGTTTTCCGGGATCAGCAATCTGAAACCAATATTCCCCTTTTCTTTTTTTAATGCCATAGCAAACTACAAAATGATTTTGGTTCCAATGTAAGATGCAAGGTAACGGTACATCCGTAATAAATTGCTCAAATGATACATAAACTCCCGCCGTCCGAAAACCGATAGCCTCTCCCGCATCACTAATCCCCAATAATGATACTCCCTCACGGGATATAAATGAACGTGCACGCAATGTCTGTAATGAATAGCTTTTACCATAGTATTTAGCAATCATCCGCAAACAGGTAGGGCCACAATCCATTGCATCCGCCTGATGATAATATGGAAACGAGTGTTTCATTGATTCAGCCTTATTAATACCAAAATAGGATTATCCTCATCCTCAAACGATAGATTCCCCAAAGAATCTTTCATATCATCCGGTAACTCATTTACCTTTGCCCCCATTAAAAGATATTCGCGCCCATCTATTCGTTCATAAGCAAAAAAGTGATTCAAAAGCGACAACTTACTTTTCGGCACTACATGTGAATCATCCAATTTATAAGCTTTCTTTTCCTTTTTATCATAATAAGATAAGAAAACTTGTGCACCGACATGCCTCATTGTATTCCAGCGAAGTAATAAAAAATGCTCTGCATCAACGAAAGCCGTACATATTCTCCGGTCATCATCAGGAACTTCAAAATTGTCTGTATCCAACAAACGGAACTTTCCTTTGTCCCAAAGATAAACTATTTTTGCTTCCATCCCATTAACATGAAAAACAGTATCATTAAAAAGATCCCAATATACAAATGAATCTGCATCTTTTACATTAACACCAAACAATCCATACGAAGCTGCATAATCAGCTCCAAGTTGAATTTCATTACTACGCCGAAATGTCTTCATCTGTCCCTTAGTATCCGTAATTACCCAAAATAGAGACTTACGCGTCTCACCTCCCAAGCAATTTCGATAAAAGAAATATATCAATCCATTTCTATAGTACATTTGTATAGGATATAGACCATCATCGGGAAGTTCTACTGAAAAGAAATTCAGAAACTCTCCATCAAAATTATAAACTATAAGCTTTCTTGGTAAACTGTAGACATATATTCTTTCATTCTCTTTATCCATTGCTATAGCTCTATAATTGGTATACTCTTGGGGAGCACCTCCGACGCGACCTATTTTCTGTAGAAAAATTCCTTGCCTGCTATATTTTAAGACCCCTTCATTAGTATCAAAAAACATACAGTCATCATCAATCAAAAAATGTCTTCCTATCCCCTTAATCAACATGGACGTATCTAAAGGAATATACATAACTGTATCTACAAATTCAGAAATACTGATGAACTCAGAAACATGTTCTTTCGGATCAAGAATCAAATACGGGCTTTTCTCACTCTTAAAACAAGATAAAAGGAGAAGACTTAAAAACAAGCTGTATATACATACTTTCATAATGTCAGTGATTTATCAGTGGTAAGATTTATCCTACCACTGATATTATATTAATTAGTGACAAGAAGCCAAAGCTTCAGTTCCTTCCGATTCTCTTTGAATCGTAATTAACAATTCTGCACCACTTGCACTATAGGCGCATACCACACCTTTACTTGTTACATCGCTACCCACATAGATAGTAGTGCAAGTGTAAAGTTTTTCACCTGAAGCACAAAGATTTGAAACTGCTGCACCGCCATGAATCTGCTTCATTTCTGCAACATCTAAAACTCGTTTCATAAGCATAAAATTTTAAGTATTACCGTATGAATTATAATAATGGTTAGCTATTCCATTACTGTTACTGCCCTACGATATTCCACAGTAACATTTATATATCAATTGATATTTAAATCTCCAAAATGTCTCATGTCTTCAATTTTATAACTATCCGGTAATTGATAACCATTTATTAAAACAGTAGGAGTTGCTGTCAATCTGTTTTCAAATTGCCATTCTTTATGTTTACTCAGCTCGCGATTAACTTCCACAGACTCCAAGTCATAATCAAACGTTAGTATATAAGTCTCTCCCAGATATTTCTTTCCAGCGAACCAATCATTATAAATTGCTTCAGCTCTCTCATGATTTTCTTGTTGATAAACGGCAAGAAGAAATCGGGCACTCTTTTCAAGTTCCTTATTAAAGGAAGAAAAGATATACTGAACACAAACCTTATCTCCCATTTCCTTCAACAACGCACCAATGCGCTTATGCATCTGCGCACATGGATTACAATGAGGATTAGTCAAGAGCGTAATACGCAACTTTGCTTGTGGACATCCCCAAACTATTTGAGAAATAGCTGGATTTACGTCATAATGAGGTTGTAACTCCAATTGAGAAAGAAAAACACTATCTGACGCTTTCAGATTATTCAATTCATACTTCACATTCTCCAACTGTTCCGAACGGAACCAACGTTCTGATAATAGATGTAAAAACAAGAAAGGAAGTAAATAAAGTATTGCCACAGACAGCATATCTTGCATCTCAAAAGTTGGTAATCTCCATTGCCCGAATACATTCACAATAGCCGTCATCCACAAAAGCAGTAACACAGACAAGCACAACGGACACCATTGTTTAGCAACCTTATACTGATACCATACACTCCAACCTGTATAAGGCAAAGATAATAAGTTGACAAGAATTAAATAGGGCATCCATTGAGGGTAAAATACCACTAAAATAAGACTTGAAATAAAATACCCAAGCCCTATTTCACTCCAACTAAACATCCCTCCTAATTTTGCTGCATCAGATTCTAACACACTGTTACAATCACCTTGTTTAAACAGTGAACAAATCTTATCTGTATACTCACTCTGTACTTTGCCTTGTTTCAATAACAACAGAAAACTCACACCAACACCTGCCAGATTAATAAACAATAAGAAACCACCTGTTACAGAAGAGAATAAATGATGCTCCCAACTCCCCAAGACCAATAAAACAACCAAAATCATAATTATTCCTATTTTCTGAACAGAATTAACAAGTGCAGTCTCCCGGTGCTTCTCATATTCCGGTTCTCTTGAAGATTCTCCCGGTTCAGCAACAAGTGCGATACCCGACCATAGCTTTTTAAATTCATCTACAGGCACAGATATCTCTTTCTCACGCCAAACATAATCGACAGCCTGATCAGACATTTGCCTTACTACCACAAAATCATTACTGACATGCGCCACAAAAAGGAGAAGCTAATTCTCTTAAATCCTTATCCTCCACCTGTATTCCGGCATTCTCTATCTTATATACAGATAGCATATCTGACAAACCATACAAGTTATAACGATGCGGATGTTCTGCAAAAAGCTTATCGGCATAGCTTCTGGTAAAAGGAATATGTAACTCATGCAAATAGGTTGATAATAGTGTTTTCATGTATTCAATAATTATAGATTTTCATTCATCTTTCAATCGAATCATTATCATGACTAAATTACCTTCCGGATCAAGATTCTCTCTTTGCAGAATTTCTTCCGGTAATTCATATGGTTCAATCTTTCCTATCATATAATCTTTATTATCTTTTTGAGAGTATGAAAATACCCAGTTTAGAGGAATACTGATTTGAGTATTTAAATCATCCCTAAGTTTCTTTGTTCCCATAGATATTTGCATTTTTTATCGTAGAAACCAAAAGAAGAGAAAGACTTAAAACCAGCATCAATCCACTTAAAAAATAAGAATCTTTTCGTCTCAGCAAACATCGTAAAAACCATCATATCATTACTTATATCTTCAGTTGATACAGATATGCGATGCTTCCCTTGCTCCCATAAAAAGGCAGGCATAACCCCTGTTCTGTAAAACGAAAAATAGTATCATTGAATAAATTATAATATAGCAAAGAATTATCAGAAGAAGATGTACAGTAAGTTCCACAAGCATATCCTCTCTTTAAAACGGGTTGTCCATGTTTCTGTTTTATCTCCAAACTTTGTCCACAAGTATCTGTAATCACCCAATAATAAGGATCGGATAAACCGGACATTGATGTATAGAAGAAATAACACTTATTGGCAAGAACACGCATCGTAGTTGGATAGCCAAAGGTGTCATCCGGCAGATCAAAATGAACACGATTCAAAAAAGCCCCATCATAAGAATATTCAATCATCACTTTTTCCGGTATACTATATACACGAATTCGCTTATTACGAATGTCAATAGTCATCAGATTATTTCTATTATATTCCATTGGTCCCTGCCCTATTCCTCCTATCTTCATAAGCAACTCTCCTGTATATGAATACTTCAAGACACCATCTGCTACTGTAACCAGAAAAAAGCTATCAGTAAAACAGGGATTCCCATAGCTTGCCAATAGAAATCTATTATCAAGTTGTATCAAAGAAACACTATCCGCAAACTCTGATACAGGTATCTCAGTTAGCAATTCATCTATCGGCTTTATTTTCAGAAGTTCCGTACTCTGCCGATGATTACAGCTAAAGAACAGAAAAACTTCTAACAATATGAAAACTATCTTCATAATATATCATTTATTCATAGCATCAAAGTTGAAATGCATCTAACATTCAACTTGGAATGTAACAAAGTTAGGCAGGATATATCAGTTAAACAAGAAAACATACCGGACAAAAAAGATATCAGATATAACGCTACAAATCAAAAGATTACATACAATACAAAGGCAAAAAGAAGGGCATCAACCGGACAATTTCTCCTTCCTTTTTTTACAAATTCCGTATAAAATCATCAAAAGTATCACCGCCAGGCAGCAAAAACTTACCCTTCATCTGTTGCTTCGACTTCGCAATAGCATCAACAGTCACATTAGAAATCAATATTACTATTTCTTCAGCCGAATCCTTATCAACACGTTATTACCTTCTTCATCAATACAATCAGCCTGCTTTCGTATCTCAGGATCATCAGAAGACAACCAGGCATCCAATAACTCATAAGGTTGATAAGGAGCTTCTAAATATTCACGCCCATCTATTACAAAATAATTATAAGGGAAAAATAAAGGAAGCCCCCATAAATCATCAGTAATTCCTTCCGAATTAAACAACTTCCCGGATGCTTTATCATAAAAACAATAATTCCATCGTCCCTTCATTATGTCATAGGGACGCCATATACACAAATAATAATTAGTTGTTTCTATGATAGTATATATCATCATAGACTGATAGTATTCTTCATTTTCCACCTTAGCAGGAGTCAACCGCTTACTCCATTTACCCCATACAGCAAAAGTTTCTTCTCCTTTTTCTGAGATACGGTAAATTGTATCACTATATTGATTCCATACCAACATGGTATCACCAAACAATCCCATATGATGAGACGGAAAACTTGGATAGTTCCCTGGAGAAAAATGTAAGCTTTCGTCCAGTTTGGAATATAATAAATTCCCTATTGTATCTGTTATTGCATACATATAAGGTGCTGATTCGCTATCAGCGTTTACAAGATAATAAAAATAGAATTTATCTTCCAGATAGTAAAACTTCCATGCCCATTCTTTAGGAAGTTGAAGAGAATGTTTATTAAGAAAGGTTCCTTCATAAGAAAAAGACAATAACGCAGAGGTGTCCATACAGTAAACATAAATAATCCTGTCTGTTTCATTTATCGCCATATTATAAAATCTTCTGTATTCACCCGGTCCTTGCCCTATAGCCCCTATCCTGTTCATAAAATGCCCTTCTTTATCATACCTCAATATTCCTTGTTCCGTTCCAGCCAAGAAAAAAGGATGAAGCATGTACTATTTCGGCTCCCTTATAGTCAATAGAATCTGGCTGAATGATCGTCATTTCATCGGCGATATCAGACATTCGCACATTCGCACTAATGAAATCATCATAATTCCAAACCACAGTTTTAGACTTTGTATAGTTATGACAAGAACACAAAGCAAACAGAACAAGAAATAGAAATATATCTTTCATAAGAAAAAATACAAATATTTGAGAGAATAGAATGTCTATTCTCTCAAATATCAATTTTAATTAGTAACAAACAACAGCCACTTCATCTCTAATAACACCTTGATCCATGTGAACTTTAGAAACCGCAGCATGGGCAGCACTTGCACTTTTTGCACATACTGAACCCTGAGTTACCGTTCCACTCATCCAAGAAGTAGAACAAGTGTACAGTTGTTCACCTTCACCACACAGGCTGGAAGCTTGCGCCCCTCCACGCACCTGCTTCATTTCCGAGACATTCAAAATCTTTTTCATAAGCATTCAATTTTAAGTAAAACAATAAAGAAAAGTCTCCGCCCTATCCATCATAACAGTCAGCTACTCCATTACGATTAATACTATACGGTATCAGCATCAAAGTTGAAATGCAGCTAACATCCCGACTTGGAATGTAGCAAAGTTAGGCAGGATACTACACTTAAACAAGAAAAGATACCGGACAAAAAATAAATAGATTATAATACTAAAAATCAATATATTAGTCCAAGAATTAAAGCAAAAAGAAGAGTCCCAACCGGACAATTCTTTCTTGCCTTTTTTACAATTTCCGTATAAAATCATCAAAAGTATCGCCAACAGACAACAATAATTTGCCCTTCATACATTGCTTCGACTTCGCAATAGCATCGGCAGTCACATTAGAAATCAATATTATTTTTTCTTCAGCCGAATCCTTATCAACACGTTATTACCTTCTTCATCTATACTCTCAGCTTGCTTTCGTATCTTAGGATCATCAGAAGACAACCAGGCATCCAACAATTTATAAGTAGGATAGCCACATTCCAAATATTCACGACCATCCATCACATAATAATTATAAGGAAAAACAGAAGGAAGCCCCCATAAGTCATCGGTGATTCCTTCCGAATTAAACAACTTCCCGGATGCTTTATCATAAAAACAATAATTCCATCTATTCTTCTTTATATCATAGGGACGCCATATACATAAATAATAATTAACAGTTTCAAAGATGGTAGATATTATCATAGATTGATTACATTCTTCCTTTTCTACCTTGGCAGGAGTCAATCGTTTATCCCACTCACCCCATACCGCAAAAAAGCTTCTTCTCCCTTTTCTGAAACTCGATAGATAGTATCACTATATTGATTCCAGACTAGCATGGTGTCACCAAACAGTCCTATATGATCAGATGGAAAACTAGGATAATTACCCGGAGCAAAATCTAAACTTTCATCTAATTTAGAATATAATAAATTCCCTATTATATCTGTTATTGCATACATATAGGGCAGTGATTCGTTGTCAGCATCTATATTATAATAAAAATAGAGTTTATCCTTCAAACAATAGAATTTCCATGCCATTTTTTTAGGAAGCTGCAGAGAATGTTTATTAAGGAAATTACCTTCATAAGAAAAAGATAATAGCGTAGAAACATCCATACGATAAACATAAATAACCCGTTCCATTTCATTTATTGCCATTTGATAAAATCTACTATATTCACCCGGTCCCTGCCCTATAGCCCCTATCTTGTTCATAAAATGTCCTTCTTTATCATACCTCAATATTCCCTGTTCCGTTCCAGCCAAGAAGAAAGATGAAGCATGTACAATTCTAGCTCCTTTATAGTCAATAGAATCAGGCTGAATAATTGTCATTGCATCAGCTATATCAGACATCTTCACATCTTTCTTTATGAAATCATCATAATTCCAAATCCTTATAGTACTTTCCGACTTATTACAGCAAGAATACAAGAAAAGCAATTGAGAAATAATAAATAAGTGTTTCATACAGAATAAATTATTCAGTTTTTCTTCCATCACTATACTTAATAGTTTATAAACTTCTATTCATCTTTCAATCGAATCATTATCATGACTAAATTACCCTCAGAATCTATATTCTCTCTTTGCAATATTTCTTCTGGCAATTCATATGGTTCAATCTTTCCTATCATATACTCTTTTTTATCTTTTTGAGAGTATGAAAACATCCATCTTAAAGGAATACTGATTTGAGTATTTAAATCATCCCTAAGCTTCTTTGTTCCCATAAATATTTGCTTTCTTTTATCGTAGAAGCCAAAAGAAGAAGAAGACTTAAAAGTTGCATTATTCCATTGAAAGAACAAGAACCTTTTCGTTTCAGCAAACATTGTAAAAGCCATCATTTCTTCACTTATATCTTCAGTTGATACTGATATACGATGCTTTCTTTGCTCCCATAAAAAGGCAGGCATCCCCCCTGTTCTGTAAAACGAAAAATAGTATCATTGAATAAATTATAATATAGCAAAGAATTATCAGAAGAGGATGTACAGTAAGTTCCACAAGCATATCCCCTCTTTAAAACAGGGTTTCCGTGTTTCTGCTTTATTTCCAGACTTTGCCCACAAGTATCATTTATCACCCAATAATAAGGATCGGATAAACCGGACATTGATGGATAGAAAAAATAGCACTTATTGGCAAGAACACGCATCATAGTTGGATAGCCATAGGTGTCATCCGGCAGATCATAATGAACGCGATTCCAAAAGCCCCCATCGTAAGAATAATCAATCATCACTTTTTCCGGTATACTATATACACGAATCCGCTTATTACAAGTGTCAATAGTCATCAATTTATTTCTATTATATTCCATTGGTCCCTGCCCTATTCCCCCTATCTTCATAAGAAACTCTCCTGTATATGAATACTTCAAGATACCTTCTGCTACACTAACCACAAAAAAGCTATCAGTAAAGCAAGAGTTGCCATAGCTTGATAACAAGAGTCTATTATCAAGCTGTATAAAAGCAATACTATCTGCAAAGTCCGATATAGGTATTACAGGTCGCAATTCATCTATCGGTTTTATTTTTAAAAGTTCTGTACTCTGCCGATGATTACAGCTAAAGAACAGAAGAGCTTCTAACAATATGAAAACTATCCTCATAATATATCATTTATTCAGTGCTTCAAAGTTGAAATGTAGCTAACATCCAACTTGGAATGTAACAAAGTTAGGCAGGATATAGCAGTTAAACAAGAGAACATACCGGACAAATCAAAACGCACATACGCCAATACGAATCAATAAATTACCTCCTAAAAAAGTTAGTAAAAAGAATCCTCTACTGGACAATATTCAACTTTACCTTCTCCTTTTTTAATTAATAAATACAAGAAAAAACACCAAACACATTAAAAAGCTAATTACTCTTTCAATCGTACCAGCACCAATACCGGATTACCTTCCAAGTCGTCCTCATCCATTCCCCATGGAATAGCTTCAGGAATATTTAGCAATGCTCGGTATTAGTTTGACATATAAAATATTCACGTCCATCTATTTGTATCAGACTACGAGGAAATAAGGGAACATTAATCCTTTCATCAAAAAGTAATTCTTCTTTTTGTATCTTAGCGAATTCACCATTCTTTTTATCATAGTAAACAAAGAAATTCACATTATCAGGTTGACGATTAAAGTTAGTTACTTGGAAAAGGAAGAAATTCTTAGTATCAAAGAAATGAGTACAAATCCGACGTTCCACAGGGGGCGTAGGAAACGGATCATTTTCTAACAACCGGAAATTGCCCTGTCCCCACAAGTAGGCGGCATACGAGCGATGAGGAGTTACATGATATATCGAATCTTCAAATAAGTCATAATAAACAACGGTACTATCGTTCATAGCCGCATAAAAAATCCCATATATGCCCGCATATTTCTCAACAATTTCTTTATATCCTTTGTAACTCTCTACAAAGGTACCATCTTTCTTTATCGACAACCAATAATAAGGTCTTTTACCGGATTTGCCCATATTATTGTCATAATAGAAGTATATTAAGTCATCTTGCATATATGCAAAAGAAGGAAAATATATTTTTACATCATCAGGTAGTTCTACCTGAACACTTTTTATAAATTTTCCAGTAAAAGAATAGCTCAATAGTTTCTGTTCCGAATAAACATAAATGTAAATGACTTCATTCGATTTATCCATTATGCAACGATAGGAATAACGAGGATACTCTTTCGGACCATCTCCGAGACCTCCTATCTTCTGAAGAAAACATCCTTTGATATCATACTTCAGGACACCTTCACGCGTATTTGCAAAAAAACAACTGTCCGCCCAATACAAAGATACAAAACCGGGAAGAATAAAAGAATTATCAAATTGTATATATATCACAGAATCAGCAACAGCAGATATATCCATCGGCTCATAAGATATCTCATCAAGATTTATCATGAGCAACTCTGAGCTTTTACGCTTCTCTGAGCAGGATGACAAACAAGCTATCAAAAGGATAAATAATAATCTCATACATTTTTCTTTTAAAAAGATAACAAGATCCAAGCTTTACTACAATAAGTCAAAACCAGCTCTTGTTATCTTTACCGTCAAGTACTTTACATTACCAGCACTTTACATTTATACCCTCGTACTCTAAATTTGGAGATTCCCATATTCGTTCTTCTCTAATCCGAGCTGCAACTTCACTGGCATTACGTCCGCATGCAACCCCTTTAGTTATAAAACCGCTATTATAACCAGTTGCACAGGTAAACAAAACATCACCCGGATTACAATAATCAGAAGGAACTGCCCCTCCACGCACCTGCTTCATTTCCGAGACATTCAAAATCTTTTTCATAAGCATTCAATTTTAAGTAAAACAATAGAGAAAAGACTCCGCCCTATCCATCATAACAGGCAGCTACTCCATTATGATCAAAGCCTTACGGTATCAGCATCAAAGTTGAAATGCAGCTAACATCCCGACTTGGAATGTAACAAAGTTAGGCAGGATACTACACTTAAACAAGAAAAGATACTGGACAAAAAACAAATAGATTATAACACTAAAAATCAATACATTATCCCAAGAATTGAAGCAAAAAGAAGAGCATCAACCGGACAAAATATTCTCCTTATTCTCTACAATTTCCGTATAAAATCATCAAAAGTATCACCCCCAGGCAACAAAAACTTGCTCTTCATACGTTGCTTCGACTTCGCAATAGCATCGACAGTTACATTAGTAACAGTAGCAATCATGGCATTAGTAAACCCGGCACGGATAAGATAACAGATTCTCCGTTCCTGCATGCCAAGTTTATAATCATCCAGTTTTGCCGATATATCACCATAAAGAGTATCAATTACTCCAAATATCTCCCCCCATTCCTCATCCGATTTCACCAACCCACATACTGGCTGGCAACGCAACTGACATAACCGACTCAGTGCAAGTGTACGCTCAACAGGCAATAACGAATGAATTTCCTGATATTCTTTCAGTTGTTTTGTATAGGATATATTCAGTTTCTGCAAACAAGAGTTCAGTTCATCTTTATCCTTTTGCCGGACGGACAACCTTTCTATCTGTTGAGACAACTCTTTATTCTCCTGTAATAATTGCTCTCGTTCTTCTTCCGATTCCACCCTTCCTTCATCCAATTGTTTCTCATTCTCTTTCAGACGGGCAAGCAAACTATCGATACGCCTCCGAACATTCCGTTTATATAAATGGAAAGACACAAAGCCAATTACAACCAAAAACATTGCTCCGAAACCGATAGACAGCAACCATACCTTACGGCTCAGCAACTCACTCCTAATCCTCTGGTTTTCATTCTTCAAGACTTCATTATTATATTTCTCCTTTATATCACGATCCAATTCCTGCAGTTCTTCATTCATCCGACACCAATCCATATAAAGCTCCTGATATTCTGAAGCGAACCGGCGATAATCTTCTATCTTAAACTCTTCACTTTGTAATGCACTCAGACTCCGCTTCCTTCCATTCATAAAATCCTCCTTTATCAGAAACATCCCTATCATAGAAGACCGTCGCATCGGAAGTTCGTCTGTTGCCGATCTCCTACGATATTGAAGCATTTGCCGTTTAGCCTCTTCCCAATCTTCCACATTTTGACATATAACAGATAATTCGGTAGAAATATCCATAAATAAGATGGGATCGAAGTCAGCTACAGCCTCTTGCGCCTGCAAGTAACAATATAAAGCACTATCCGGACGGGAAGATAGAAGATGGGCACGCCCCATATTTCGCAAAGCATTGGCATAAGACCCTGTCAAAGACTTCTGTTTGAATAACCCGGCTGCTTGCGAGAAATAATGCAATGCATCCTCAGAGTGCCCCCTATTTAGATCTTGACGACCATAATAGCAATAGATAAGACCCTTCAACGACGGGCTTTGTACTGTGTCGGCAGCTCTTAAAGTCGTAGTGCGACGAACAGAAACTTCCCTTTCAGGGAGCTGACAAGATGCTGCAAGTACAGTCATCCCGAAAAGAAATAACAAACAAAACAGCCGTTCCCGTAGCAATAGCAGTTTCAATATAATATGCATAGGTTATTATTCATGTATGATGCTACAAATATACTGATTTTCATAAACATCATCCATTTCAAACTTACATTTCTGCCAGTATGCCTTAGTATTTCTGTAGATGAATTTCCTCTAAGCTTTATGCAGTTTTGATTTGAGTATTTTCTTTCTCGGTAGACAGAACACCGGTAAAAAGAAGAAAATACCGATAATAGACATGATTAACCCACCAATAGTACCCGACGCCAATGGGAACCAGAAAGCCTCTTTCTCCGTCCCCACCATGAAAGGGATGAAACCCAGAATCGTGGAAACTACCGTGAGGAAAATAGGCACTATTTTAGCATTCCATGCCTTTGTATAAGCACGAAGCATGGAAAGGCGCGGAAAGCGGCGGCGAATACTGTTATACTCATTCAAAATATAAATACTGGCATTCACGGTAATACCACAAAAAGCAATACAAAGGATGCAAAACCTCCCTGGTCGAAATTCAGGCGGAACCAGTAGAATGTGAGGAATACACCGATATAAGATACCGGAATGACGAAAATGATAGCTAAAGGTTGTTTTAACGAATTGAACAGCACACTCGTCGTAAAGAAAATAATAGCAATCACAACCAACAACAACAGATATTGCTTATTATCTTTCTTGTTCCATGCCCACGACTGGCTATCCGACTCGGCTGTATATCCCATTGGAAGCAGCTTATTAAACTCTTCCAAGTCCCGCTTCTGTATCTTATTACCTTGTTCGTACGAACCGATATATTCATATTGCAGACAAAGACGGTATTGCTGGTTCTCTTTGGCTATCTGCTGCGGCATCTGCCCCTTTTCCACCGTAGCCAATTCGGAAAGCTTATAGTGCTTTCCATCATCCGCACCATACGGAAAGAACTGCATAGCCCACACATCATAATCACGTGACTGACGTGAAGAAAGTTTCACACTCTCCGTGCCACTTTCCGTCATGACCGAACCCACCTGCATGTTCTTACCGAATATCGGCTGAATAGCTGCAAACAGGTGTTGTGCATCAATACCTTCCTGAGCCATGCGTTCCTTATTCAGGTTGAAATAGAATTCCTGATAATCATCTTTCCACCAAGAGAATTCCGACTTAATAAATACCTCTTTTATGCGGCGGTGCGAAAGCAATACTTCTTTCAGTTTCTCGGCCCATGCATAGAGTTCATCGTAATTATAACCGTACATCTTGATACGATAAGAACCTGCGCTTTCACGAACGTCATTACTGAATCCCTGATCTTGCAGGCCATATACATCCCAGCTACCGCCACCCAGTTCGGAAACTTTACCTATCAGATTTGCTTTCAGTGTATACGGGAAACCGCTATGCTGGTATTCTTTCTTAAAGTAAATCTGAATATTCCCTCTACGTGCATTATACACAGAAGTATGGAACTGCTTGATCTCCTTAAAACCACTAAGATAAGTCTCTACACGCTTCACCAATGTATTCATTTGCTCCAGCGTACTTCCATTTGGCAGATTGGCATTGGCATAAAGCACAACTTCCTCATTACGACTAAAATAGCTTCCTTCGTATACCTTCTGAACGAACAGCCGTAAGCTTCCGCCTAAAGCCTTATCCACTATAGGTTTCACTTTTTTCCTTATAGGTAGAAGATCCCAATGTCTTATTATACCTTTCTTCCCATTTACCTTCTCCTTCCAACTTCTCGGGAAGAAGGAAGACCGGCAATCCGAACCCCAGCAACAGCACAATGCACACCGCCACCCGCCAACGGAGAAGAAAACGAATAAGCACCTGATAGAAATGGGTAAAATAAACAGTCAACCTGCGAATACGTATATGTCGGTGCATCCATTGCTTCGCATTCTGCAACCACTGATAAGGACGAAATACCATTCGCCTGTTTTTGTGCCGCAAGGTCTTCTTTGAAGATTTCTTCACCAAACTAATCTTTTCAATCATAGCCGGTACAAAGAAAAGAGCAACAAAAAGAGAAACTGCCAGGTTAATAATCACTACAGCAGCAAAATCCTGCAAATTCAGCCGGATCTTCTCGTCCAGAAAGAAAATGATGACTAAAGCCCCCATCGTGGTCAAAGTAGCCGCCAGCACAGACATGAATGCTTTCAGATTACGCCGGTGCAAGATATGGTCGGTCATAACGATAGTACTGTCTATCACAAGATTCAAGGACACAGTAATCCCTGCCAATGAATACAATTGCATCTCCAGACCGAACATATAGTAGAAAATAACTGCAACGGCAATGTTTATTGCCAAACTGGTAACTATGAGAAGCAGATATTTCAGATTCAATGTGATAATCCAGACAAACACCAGCAAAATAAGTACTGTCAATCCGGTACGGAAATAAATTTTATTAAGTTCTTCACGAATATATTCCGTAGCATCATAACTGGTATGCACCTCATAGCCGGGAGGCAATGTCAGGCGTATATCTTCCATTTCCGCCATTACTTCATTGCTCAATTGCAACTGATTGGCAGTTTCCACCGCTGTGATCGACATATAAATGGAATTCAAACCATTGATACGATAATAACTTTGAGGATCTTCTTCCACATGAGCCACCTTCACGAGTTCATCCAAGTGGATGATTTTTCCGTCGGAAGCCGTCACAGTGATATCCGAAGGATCGAACCGCCCACTGACTCCATCCGGCACCAACACCAAGCGTATCCATTGTTTGCCTTCGGGCGTATCCATGTTGTGCGTACCCAGAAACTCCTTATTATAGTGTAACTGGATGGCCTGACGGATATCTGAGATACTGACACCCAAGGTCCGTAGTTGTTCACTGTCATACTCCAACCGCCACTCCATCGGAGTAGCGCCACTTAAATCAATCTTATAAATGCCTTGAAGTTGAGCCAATCGGGGCTTGATATGCTCTTCTGCATATTGTTGTATCAGTATAGGCGTGGAGGGTGCATTCAGTGTAAACGAAAGAAACGGGCGGGATGCATTCTCATCGGGTACTTTCATATCGATATACGGATAACTCACTCCGGAAGGTAATTGCGACCACGTCTGTCGAATGATTGTGGAAGCTTCAAAACGTACTGCATCCACATCCGCATGTTTATCCAAATCTACCGTTATCGAGCCATAACCGTTACCGGAAGTAGAATACATGGCCTTTACCCCTTTGATACGGGCCAACATGGATTCCAGTTTGCTTGTCGCCTCCATTTCCACCACCCGCGACGAAGTGCCCGGCATACTGAAGCGCACCGTGAAGCCCGGCAATGTACGCGACGGGTTCAGCTTGACCGGAAGCATCGGAACCAGAGCCAAACCTACCAGTGCCAGACAGACAAAGGTGACGATGAGGGTGAAAGGAGAGAGACGTTGCATAATTAAAAATTAACAATTAAAGATTAAAAGCCACGACCAACGCAGGATTAATGGCTATAGTCGAACTTGTCGGAAAGGGAGAAGCCACTGGCAAAATCATGCAAGGTCAGTTTGCGGATTTTGTAGTAGTTCAGCCAATAGTTCTTCAGAGCCGATATATAGTTGCGCTGGGCCTCTTGCTGACGGTTCAATGACAGGGTAAGGCTGCTGATGTCGGCTTTGCCGATGATGAAACGCTGGCGGGTTTCATTATATGCCAGGATGGAGAGATCGAGGGCTTCCTCGGCACTTGTCACCAGATCTTGCTGGACATTGAAATCGCTCACGGTCATAATGACTTCTTCTTCAATACTGATCTCGCTCTGGCGGGAAGAGGTCTTTATCACATTCAGGTTATTACGAGCCATATTGTATTTGCCTTTACGCACCCCCCAGTCCACTAAAGGGATAGAAACGCTGACAGAAACCATCTCCTGTTGCATGGGTCGATTGTAGGCTTCGCCAAACTTCTCTGCCACCTGATTGAAACCGACACTGGCATTGATACTGGCATTGAAGCGGGACTCTTTTCTAGTCTTGTCCACATTCTGTTCAGCCTCCAATACATCCTGACGCAAACCCAGGAAATTGGGATTGTTTGTACGCGCAGCATCCAAAGCGGCATCTACCGGAATAGTCAGTTCTCCGGGACGGCTGGGAAGGACAAGCCGTATTTCTGTATTCTTTTCCAAATTAAGGAAAGAAGCCAATGAGAACATGGCACGCTTCAATGAACTCTCTGCATTTTGCAAAGTATTGCGGGCGTTCACAACGTCCAGCTTCAGTGTCAGAAGGTCTGCACGACTGATAGAGGCTATCTTCAGGCGTTGCATACCGATGCGATAAAGCGTATCGGAAGAAGCAACATTTTCTTTTGCCAAATCATATTCAGCTTGCGCCATAGCCAATTCAAAGAAGTAGGTAGTGGCTTGTTCGGACACCTGTTCGGCATTATAGATATACTCTTTCTTTACCTTTTCATATTTCAGCGGTTCTATTTTCCGCTCCCAGCGGAAAGGATTATAGCCTACCAGACTTTGTGAATAGCCTACACGTATAGGAACACTGGTATACTGGGTGTAACTATTAGAACCAAAGCTGCGCATATACCCCAACTCCGTATCCAGATAGAACGTACCGCCCGTCAAGTCAAAATTTTGTTTGATGGCCAGATTACCGTATGCATAGAAAGATTGTTGACTACGGTAAATATCCAAGTCTTGCTCAGAGTCATAACGTTTTGTAATGTCACGGTTGTATTGTGCAGGGGTCATATTCAGAGTCAAGCTCGGCAAACGGTTTGCCTTATAAGTGCGGTACGCCCAATAGCCGGACAGATACATATTTTTGGTACGGAAAGCTTCCAGCGAACTGTCGTTTGCCATGGTAATGGTTCGTTGCAAATCCAGCGTTATCTGCTGCTGCGCAATGGCAGGAAGTATCAGAGAAAGTCCGAATAGAATTATCAAACTAAGTTTCTTCATTGTATCAAGCTTTTTTGTTCCGGTAAATAAACCAATATATCAAAGGAATAATGAACAGACTGACCAGTGTACCGATAAACATCGCCCCAATCATAGCAATAGAAAGCGGTTTCTGCAATTCCGATCCCATATCGAAAGAGAATAACAACGGCACCATAGCAAAGATGGTAGTCAGCGAAGTCATAATAATGGGGCGCAACCTGCGCCTTCCCGCCTCATGGATAGCTTCCAGAAGTGGTATCCCCGTCTTACGCAATTCATTGATCGCATCAAGTTTCAAGATAGAGTCATTGATAATGATACCGCACGTTACGATTAAGCCGATAGCAGACATCAGATTCAGCGTATGTCCGCATATCCACAGCAGTACCAGGGCAAATGCTACGTCTATCGGTATTTCAAGCAGTACGACAAGCGGTTGCACAAAACTCTCGAACTGTGCCGCCAGAATAAAATACATCAACAGAATAGAAATAAACAGAATGACTACCAGTTCATCCAACATCTTGCGATTGGAAAAGAAACTTCCTGAGAAAGCTGTATCCCAATCTCCGGTAGCATCCGCAACTTCTTTCACTTGCTGCATCAGTGGTTCTGCTTTTTGCACCTCGTAAAAGCGGAAAGGAACATACTCTCCGTTACGTCCTGCAGTTATGGCCTTCAAGTCTTCCGCCGTCACCACCGATACCAGTTCACGCAAAGGCAAATATTCAACACCGTCCTTGTCCGCCCGTGTCTGCACCAGTGTCTCTTGCAAAATAGTGTTCACAGTCTGCTCCTCTCCTACAATACTGATCGGCAGATATTGCTGATAAGAGTGAAGAGTCGCCACACTGTTCTCTTTGAAAGCAGTTTTCAGCACACGATACAGCTCATCATACGAAACATTATACAGTAATAGTTTTTCCTTATTAATGCGGATATTCAACTGATTTTCAAAAGCAATACCTGTAGGAGCATATCCCGTGCGAGTTATAAATTCATTCTCCAGACCACGCAATTCATCAGCAGTCGGCACTTTTTCCTTATTGCGGGAATAGAGTTCAGCCACAATATCTGCTTCTCCCGTCACAAACAGTTTCTCAAACACCGTTTCAGGAGGCGAAAAAGAGACAACAGCCAATGGATACTCTGACTTGAGCAAGCGATAGACTTTTTCTTGTAAAAAAGCTATTTCCGAGGGGTCTTTTGTCTTAAAGTAAAGCTCGGCTTCCGAAGAGGAAAGAGCCTGTTCCCGATTTAAAAGATAATCTTGTTGTCCGATAGCGGCGGTTTGCTCCACTGTCCCTTCTCTCAATGTCTCAAATAAAACATTTACCCTGTGGCGGTTTTCGTCCACATGGATATTCTCATTCCATTCCACACGGGCAATCAGCTCATTCTGATCTATTTCCGGCATACGTTCCTTACCTATGAAATAGAACATAAATACGCACAAGGGAATAGAAATGATACAGAATAGCACACTTGCCGTTTTATGGGCAAATAGAAAATCGACTCCTGCATCGTAAAAACGGTCGAGCGTATGATCCTTTATAGGATTATTGATACGGATACGCGAGAACCATGACTTACGCAGCCCTGTGCGGTAAACCAGCATATAGAGCACCGGCAACAGCATGATACCTGTAAAATAAGATACCATCAGCCCCACTGTTACAGAAAAAGCCTGATCATAGAAGATAGCACCGGCAATACCACTCATGAAAATCAACGGCACGAATACCGCTATCGTAGTCAATGAGGAGCTGAGCATAGGCGTAATCACCTCACTGGTACCCGCAATACATGCACGCCTCAGCGAATACCCCCGCTCCCGGTATTGCGAGATATTCTCAGTTACAATAATGGAACTGTCAATCATCATACCCAATGCCAGAATCAGTCCGGAAAGGGATATGATATTCAGGGACATCTTGAACAGATAAAAGAAGAGGAAACAGATAACAATGGAAACCACCATACTCAATCCGATGATGAACGGTGATTTAACATCCCCCAGAAAAAGGACAGCTACAATGCAGATAAAGAGGAAGCCCAGCGAAAGGTTCTGTTGCAAATTGGAGATGGTATAATCCAGCAATTCCGTCTGGTTGCGACTGACACTGAACTCGATATCCGGATATACACTCTGAAAATAGTCCATAGTGCCGCCGATAGCCTCCTTCATGTCATCCATATTCTCGTCCGCCTGCTTGATGATGGCCAGTGTCACTGCCCGCTTACCATTGCTCATGGAAATCCCTTTCTCCTTGACGGAAACAACGCCGATCTCACAAAATTCCTCCAGGCGGATAATACGGCCTTCTTTATTAATAAGGATATTTTTCACATCATCTTCCGTGCGCAGCAAAGTAGAGAATTTGATATTGTATTCATAATATCCGTCGCGCACGATCATGCTGCCCGGTTCCACATTATTCTGCGCAAGCGCTGTTTCCACATCCTGAATGGAGAGTCCCAGAACTGCAAGTTTATTTTTATCCGGTACAATCTGTAGTTGCCGTTCCACCAAGCCGGTGACATCCACCATTGCCACTTCTGTCAGTTGCTCAATACGGCGTTTAATAACATTTTCGGCAAACTCACATAAATCAAGAAATGCCCGTTCGTCGGTTTGCCCGTAAGCACTGTCATTCTTTAAAGTGAGGTTAAGGTAAAATACCGGAATATCAGTAGCACTTGCCTTCACTACTTTAGGGCGTTCAGTATCCTTAGGCAGGTAGTTCATGGCAGCATCGATCTTCTCGTTCACCTCTATAAAAGCCAGGTCGGTATTCGTGCCAAAATCAAAACTCAGGCGGATAAGCCCTGCCCCATCCCGCGCTTCGCTGTCCATGTCTTTCAGACGTGCCACTTGAATCAACTGTTGCCGCAACGGTTTTACCACAGTATTCTCCAACTCACGGGCTGAAGTATTCTGTGCCGAGATTTGTACTGTAATCTCCGGAATGGCAATGTCCGGCAACAAAGATACCGGCAACGTGAAATACGTCACCAGACCGACAATAAAACACGCGGTAAACGCCATTAATACGGCAATGGGCCGATGTACCAGAAACTTAACCATCCCCCTTTAATTATTAATTTTTAATTATCACCGGTGCCTCATGAGCCAGGTTTACATTACCCGTCACAATCACCACGTCTCCTTCATGCACTTCATCCTCCACAATGGTATAATTCTCTGAATTCTCCAATACTGTCTGTACGTAATTCCATTTGGCTTTATTATCTTTCAACGTGAAGACCACTTGCTTACCGGAACGCAGCACCACGGAACTCTTAGGAATGACCAACTGTTCGCCAAGCGAGCGATGCACATTCACCCGAATATTCATGCCATTAAACAGTTTGCCCTGTCCGCTGACAATGGCTTTCACCTTTACCATACCCTTGTCGTCCACCAGGGGATTGATTTCTGAAATACGCCCCTCATATTTTGCAGCAGGATCTGCATAAGGAGTAACAACGACTTTATCTCCACTCTTAATAAGGGGAAGTTCACTCTCCAATACAGTAAAATCCGCTTCCATGCCCTGTGTCCCGATAATGGAACAGAAAGTATCGGAAGTGTTTGCTGCATTGTATGGCTTAGAAAAGAGATTGGCCACCACTCCATCGAAAGGAGCAACCAGCGTAGCATGCTCTTCTTCATATTTAGCCAGTTCGTATTGGGAAAGGGTTTGATCATAACCGCTCTTCACTCTTGCCAACTGCATAATATCGTCGGGCACCTTGGCTGCATCATCTGCCGCATAACCCTGACCGATCAATACATCCTGCAATTCTAATTTCGCTTTCTCCAAAGCATCCTTGGTTTGGGCGGTCTTATTCTTCAAACGGAATTTATCCAGTTCCGCCAGTTTTTGTCCTTTATGTACCCGGTCACCGTTTTTCACATAAATCTGTGCCACGATCCCCGAACTTTCAAAACGCAAATCTGCCATTCCTCCAGCTACTACCTTACCGTTGCTTACCAGTTCATGGTTGAAGGTTTGCCGTTTTAAGGTCATCACGGTCACTTCATTTTTCTCATCCGGCAGCACGGTTGCCACTCCTTCGTCAGCAGCTTCTTCTTTTTTTGCACCGGAGCATGCTGCCAGTACAAATAGTGCCAGGCAGAGCAAAAGCCGATAGTTCTGTGTCTTTATCATTCTATATTAGTTTTTCCGTTTACACTTAATGTATGCAAAATTAGTCGTTTTTCGATTATAAGTCATTATAGATATGTGGACAAAAACAGATTGCTTTTAAAGCATTATTTTTCTAATTATCAAAGAAATACATTTTTGCCCACCCCAAAAGGGGTGGACAAGAATACATGCCATTTTTATTTGGGTACTGTAATAGCTACTATCGGATTAGAATCATCCGTCAATTCTTTCAATACTGAGAGCTTGTCATTTTCCGCAGCTTCGGGATTTTCTTCCAGCCATTCCAGTACAGTTCCGGAGTCTATAATCATTCCATATTCTCCCTTCATACTACATGCTTTAGGACGAAAAGCCATAAATCCGTTCAAGTCATCCGTTATGCCATCTGCTTCGGCATACATACGGGTGGTCTTTGCTTTCCGGTCATAAATGCCATTGAATGTCTTGGGATCTGAATATAGTCCCTGAATACACTGGAAGAAGACATTGTCTTTTGTTTCAAAGATACAGCCTACCAACAAGCGATTTTCGTTATCTTTAGAATCGGTACGCGCCTCTGCTCCCCAATGCCATTTACCGGTAGCGAATGCAATATAAGGAACCAGACCATTCCTCTCCACAGTATAGATCGTATCGTTAAAACTCTCTTTAAACCGTACTTCTCCATCACTCTTCCATAAGAAAGGAATACCTGTAATACTTGCCGAATTTTCCCCATCTTTAAAGTTACTCAAAACGATACCCGCATTGCCTTGCTTGATCACACTGATACTGGCAATATCCTGCACGCCCTTTTCCGGCAATACCGGAAACAGACTGGGAACCGTATCTACCTGTTCGCCCGCTTCGTTGAAAAACAATAATGAACGGGCATTGTATCCCATAGCCAGATTATTATAATGTCCGATCACCAATGAATCTGTAAAACAAAAATCTCCCGGTGAGGCCGGAGGGGTAGGAATAGTCAGTTTACCGCGATACTTTCCCTGCATATCATACTTTTGCAAGGTAGCAGGGCGACGCATAAAGTAAAGCAGTCCGTCCACATCATTATACGTAGGTGCCGGTCCTGAATATGCTTCCGGATCTTCTCCCACATGACCAACCTTAGTTAAGAACTTGCCTGTTTCCTTATCAAACAAGAAACAGTTTTTTCCTGAGACAACTGCAATCTGTTTATCCAGCAACAGAATATTCGGATTCCCACCTATCAGGCATGAATCAGTGGTTTCCAACAAAACATAACGCACATCGCTTCCCAATTCCGAAAGTTTCAACTCGGCAGGCTTTTCCATAGCACCTGCCACATCAATCGAGCATAATCCATCTGCAGAGGATTGCGGAGTACCGGTACAAGCAGCCATCAGACAAACCAGACCTGTGGCGTATAACCATCCTTTTTCTCATAATTCTTAGTGTGTTTTCAGATTCAACATTTATAACATCTCTGCAAATAAACTAATATTTTTAGTTTTAAAACTAAGTTTTATCGTTAAAGAACTAAAAAGCCCAATTAAAATAGGGATTCACAAGGAATGGGCACTACTTCTTTATAAAAAACAGAGGCACACCCCCCACTGCATAACAAACGATATCCCACCACGAAAATGACGTACCTAATACGACCTTTGCTAACGTACAATCTTGTAATCCCAACACAGTAATAATCTGAAAGTACTGGAACGCTTCAATGCAACAAGCAAACAGGAATATCCATAACGGTAGTCCGCGCAAAGGTTCAGTGATAAATATACGCACAAAACAGTATATCAGTATCACTACCAATACATCACCCATATAGGGACGTATAAAGGCATCGCGGACAAAAAGAGCTATTAGCGTTTCAACAATAAACAGTCCGATAAAACAGATGGCATAAAACCAACGGCTTCCAATAAATGTAGTATTCTTAGTATTCATAAATTCTTTTGTCGTAATAATGCCTGTAAAAATATCATTTATTTTCTTACAACTTATATTTTCAGATGAGAAATGTGAATGAAATTCTATACTATGAACAATATCCGAGACATACTTGCTCCATACATTTCCCACTCAGAGGTACCTCTACATGGAGAAAAAACGGTCTTAATATGGAGCTGGTATGTCTTAAGTATAGAGAGGGATAAATAATATACCGGAAAAATAAATCTTCCGGTAAATTCAGAATAACTAAGCAAAACGCTGCAATTAAACGCAAAAATAACCGGCATGATGACAAAAGTGCTTCTTTTCCATACTTTCACACCCTAAACAAAAACAATAATTTAAAGAGAAAACATTATGGGAAGTATCAAAAAAGACATCCTCGGAGGTGTCTCCGAGAAAGTAGGAACAATAGTAGGTGTTCACTGGAAATCAAACTATTATATACGTGCACATGCTGCCAAAGTCAGCAACCCTCGTACCCCAAAGCAGCAAGAACAACGAGGAAAATTTGCTATGGCATTCAGTTTTTTGAGAATAATCAAACCTTTCATACGTATCGGTTATAAAGAATTCACAGGAGAAAAATCAGCGTATAACGCCGCTATGTCCTATATGCTGAAGAAGGTGATTCTAAATAAAGGAAAAGAAATAATGATTGACTTTAACCGGGTATTGGTATCCACAGGAAGACTGATGCCCGTATTCGAAGGTACAGTTACAGCATTTGAAGGGAAAATATTTTTAACTGGAAGGATAATAGCGGCACGGGCAATGCAGAAGACACAGACATAACTATGGTTCTGGCGTACAACAAAGACAAAGGAATGGCTGTCTATGACACCGAAGCTGGTTTTCGCCAGGACGAAACTGCCGAACTAATGATTCCTGATGAATGGCAAGATGATGAACTGATAGCTTATCTCAGTTTTCGTAGTGCTGATGGTAGCAGCGTAGCAAATAGTGTGCGTATGGCTACAGAGGAATACAAAGCGCTCCCCTCTCTTTCAAAGAAATACAAGGAATAGCCAAACAGGGAGCAATCCTCTCTAAGAATGTCACTGTGATAATCAGAAAGGGAAGTATCCAGAATAACAGTCCGGATACGGAACAAGGTAGTTAGTTCTTCGATGCGCCCTTTATAACCTTTAGAAATATACAGATAATCAATAGTTAAAGGACGACTCGAAATTTTATGCCGCCAGCGGGCATCGTGAAGCAAACAAATCCGCTTACCGGCATAAGAAACAATATGGTTATGGAAAGCCAAACCAGAGGTAGCATAATCACCGGTCAATACTTCGGGAGCGGAAAGACGCTGATGATTCCAGTTCGGAGAAAGCGCACGATACAAACGGGATACATCCGGCAAGCTATCGGCACAGGCCAACCAAGACTTCCCATTAGCGGCAAGGCAATGAACAGCAGGACAGTTACGCACGTTATAAAAGGTAATACTGCACTGAGGAACAGACAAACTAACCGAAACTGTATGATAAGTAGTAAGAAGAAGTAAACAACACAAAGAAAAATAGATGCTACGGGAAGTACGAACAGAAAAATTCCTGAACAGAGACAAAAGAAAAATATAAAACAACATTATTTCCCAACATTCCGTCCAGAGTCCATCAATGGAAGACATGGGAAATTGTTCTATACGGCGTAGAACATTATTCTGGCTACTTAGTAATATATTGACAACAGATGCAAATCCTTGCTGCAGAAAAGGGAAAGGAGTCAGAATAAGCATAAAAACAGCAGAATATAAAATCAACGTTACCATAGGAATTACCCACAAGTTCGTTAGCAGAAAATGAGTTGAGAAACGAGAGAAATAAAGAATAACCAAAGGAGCCGTACCAATTTGCGCAGCAATAGAAACTGTCAACAGGCCCCAAATGTAACGAGGAATACGATATCGTACGGAAAGTAAATTATAAAGTTTGGGTTGAATGAGTAAGATAGAAGCTACTGCAACAAAAGATAATTGAAAACCGACATCAAACAGCCAAAGCGGATTATAAAGCAGCATCAGAAAAGCAGTAGCAGCCAGAGTATTCAGTGTTAACGGTTTCTCCGGTTGCAGACTGGATATCGCTAATAAAGAAAACATGATAACAGAACGTACTACAGAAGAAGACAGTCCCGTTAGGAAGGCAAATCCCCATAAAAAAAGAATAATCAGAAAAAGCCCGAAAGGCTTAAAGTAACTCCACCGCTTCCAAATAAGAGACAAAAGAAAAAAGAGTAAAGCATACAAAAAACCGATATGAAGCCCCGAAAGAGCCAGCACATGACTGGCACCTGTTATTGAATAAGTCTCCCGGATGTCTTCACTCAGGTTTTCTTTGTCGCCAACCGTGAGAGCGGAAAGTACAGCCAGATTATCTCCCTGAAAGCCTAAATGACGATAGATTCCCAACACTTTTTCCTGATAATCCGAAACTATCTGACGGAGAGTACGAGAAGCATCATGCCCCACTATCCGCCAATGTCCGGCAGGGATATAAGCCGTACCAGTACCACCTTTACGGACAAGATAACGTATATAATCGAATTCATCAGGATTGCCATTATTAACCAGGGGAGTAAGTCGGGTGCGCACCCACAATCTATCTCCCCGGCTCAATGAAGCAGTAGTAGAATCTTTCGGGAAATAGAATAAGAAAGTATGCTCACGATCACTTCTCTGCACAGCCCCTTTTTCCCACTCTCCCTTCTAACTGAACCCGACATAAAAGACTTTTTTCCTTCATTTCCGGTTGTTCACTGATAACTGCCTGGTAGACCGCTGCATCACCTGAAAAAGGAAAAACCACACGATGCAAACGCTCCCCTGATATGCCGGCACCCAAACCGAAGCAACAAAGAAATACAGAAAGACCATACAACCAATGAATTCGATATTTACCGGAAAGAAAATAAGCGAGAAAGAGTAAAAGGAAACCTGCCAAACAAATCCATACAGGAGAAAACGTGGAAAACAAATAAGACGTCTCTTCGGGAATATTTAAGGAAAGCTCTGCACGCTGATGGAAGAAGTATGCATCTCCGCATATAATACCACCTGTCAACGGCATCAAAAGTCGTAAGAAAGGATGCCGTTGCAGGGTGTTGTTTATCAACTGAATGTAAAGTTAGAGTTCTTTTAACGAATGTATCATCCCTTCGGGATCAGGAGCGGCAAAGACCGCATTTCCTGCAACCAGTGCATCAGCACCGGCAGCCACCAGACGGGCACCTGTTTCCAGGTTCACACCGCCATCCACCTCGATCAGCGCTTTTGAACCGGTACTATCTATCAGAGCACGCAATTCACGTACTTTCTCAATGGTATGTTCTATGAATTGCTGTCCGCCAAAGCCGGGATTTACACTCATCAGCAGCACCATATATACATCCTGGATAATATCTTTCAGCATAGCTACAGGAGTAGCAGGATTCAGCGTCACAGCTGGTTGCATACCGGCTTCACGTATTTGTTGCACTACCCGGTGCAGGTGCGGACATGCTTCGAAATGCACGTTCATGGTGTGTGCCCCCAACGCTTTCACTTCATGAATGAATTTCTCGGGTTGTACTATCATCAGATGTACATCCAAAGGCTTCTTTGAAATCTTTGCCACGTACTTCAATACGGGAAAGCCGAAAGATATATTGGGAACGAACACACCGTCCATAACATCAATATGTACCCAGTCGGCTTCACTGCGGTTCAGCATTTCCAGGTCCTTTGCCAGATAAGCGAAATCTGCGGACAGGATTGAAGGAGCTATGATTGGTTTCATAATACACTACATTTTACAGATTATATATAGATATAACGTACAAATGTAGATAAAAGATTTCATTCATCCTAATATTATCCCCTGCAAGCCTTGCGGAAGCTGAGATACAATCCGGTAATTGCGGGCCAGACTACGAAGAAAATCCAAAGTTTTCTCGGAAGGCTGCGGACGTTCACCGGATATTGTACCACCGGATGTACGCGGTTTTACGGATGAAGAAGAAAAGGAAGGAGTAGTTTTTTTATCCATAGGCTCATTGAATTAAAAATTGATAATTAAAAATTAAAAGCTGAAGTCACAGGCTACCCGTCATGAGATAGGAGTTCCTTTATATGATAAAAACGTGAGAGAAAGAAAAATAGTATACGAGAAACTATAAAAAATATGAGTTTTGTAGACAAACCGCCCGAGCATAATGTAAAACCACTATGCCCGGGCAAATCCATGAGTTAAATTGAATGAAATATTTTAGTTTACGGTCAAGGCTATTCCATATTTCTCCGCCATCCGTCTCAGGTTTAAAATGGCATAACGCATCCGCCCCAAAGAAGTATTGATACTGACTCCCGTCATCTCAGCTATCTCCTTGAAACTGAGATCTTGATAAAAACGCATATGTACGACCTCACGTTGTTCGTCCGGCAAGTGCTTTATTAAACGACGCACATCTGAAAGGATCTGATGATTTACGATTTCAGATTCAACCGTCCCTTCGGACAAACGGATATTGTTCAGTAAATTCCGTTCTTCTTCATCGCAGGATACCAGATTCTCCTGTTTTTCCTGACGGAAACAGTCAATAATAAGATTATGGGCAATACGGGTCAACCAAGCAGGAAATTTGCCATTTTCATTGTAACGCCCTTGCTGAATAGTGACAATAGCTTTTGTGAAAGTTTCCTGAAATATATCTTCCGCCAGTTCTTCATTACGTACCGTGTAATAGATATACGCATAAAGACGATCCTTATAACGGTTCAACAGGATATCGAATGCCTCGTTATTACCTTGTGCATAAAGGGCTACCAACGTTTCGTCAGCAGCATTTGTTTGCTTTTTCATTACGTGTGTTTTTAGATTTCAGCGTAATGTGTTCCGATAGGCATTCAATGTTTAGTAGTTAATAATGTGCAAAGAAAGGAAAATTTTGGGAAAGGAACAAAAATATAAGCAATAAGTTACGAGTTACAAGCTACGAGCTACAAGTTGCTACGCTATCACTCTGCATAGCACTTGTAGCTTGTAGCTCGTAGCTCGTAACTATTTCATTCTGAACTCTTCGGTCAACCGGAAGCCACGCAAAAGTTCATCTGTCTTCAGACGCTTCTTGCCGGGAAGCTGCAAGGCATGTATATCAATAAAGCCGTCTGCCGCAGCCACATGGATATAAGTTTTGCCATCTGTCAGCAAAGTACCGGGAGCTAATTCATGGGACTTTAATATCTTTTTTGTCTCAAATATCTTCACAACTACCGCTTCTCCATCGGATTGAACCAGTTCTGACCAAGCAGTCGGATAAGGAGACAAACCACGGATAAAATCATAAATACGTTTGACTGGTTGATTCCAATCGATGCGGCATGTATCTTTAAAAATCTTCGGTGCCGGTCGCAACTCGCCTACAATCGCCATTTCTTCCTGTGGAATAGGTTTCACAGCATCATTCAATATTGCATCCACCGTTTCAGTTACCAGTTTTCCACCAAGCATCATCAGCTTATCGTGTACAATGCCTACATTATCTGTATCTGCGATAGGAATACGCACTTGCTGAATCACTTCGCCTGTATCAATCTCATGACGCAGGAAAAAAGTCGTGATTCCCGTTTCTGTATCACCATTGATAACTGCCCAATTAATGGGAGCTGCTCCCCGGTATTGGGGCAAAAGAGAAGCATGAAGATTGAAAGTTCCCAAACGCGGCATATTCCACACCACCTCGGGCAGCATACGGAAAGCAACCACTATCTGCAAATCGGCTTTCCACTCACGCAGAGCTTCGACAAAAACCTCATCTTTCAGTTTTTCCGGTTGCAATAAAGGAAGATTCTGTTCCAGTGCATATTGCTTCACAGGAGAGAATTGAAGTTTATGTCCCCCTACCCGCCAGTTTATCAGGCATGGTGATGACTCCTACTACATTATATCCGCCTTCTACCAAACAACGCAAGGACTCCACTGCAAAATCCGGAGTACCCATGTAAACAATCCGTAAATCTTCTTTCTTCATCATATAAAAACTTTTTAATCTTCAGAGAAATGTACCAATACCTGACGGTATGAGTTGAATATCTTAGACTTGGAGACAAATCCCAAATAATGTCCTTCTTCATCTACTACAGGAAGGTTCCATGCTTTCGTATCATCAAATGTACGCATCACCTGCTCCATGCTATCCGTATCATACAGACGTGCGGGGATAGCCGTCATCAGTTTCCCTACTGTGAAACGATGATATAGTTCTTGCCTGAACATGATATTCCGGATATCGTCCAAGGTGACAATTCCAATCAATATCCCACTCTTATCCGTTACAGGGAATATATTACGCCGTGAAGCCGAAATAGCCTTCACCAACTCACCCAAATCCATTTCAGGATGAACCACAACAAAATCTTTCTCCACGACATTCTCTACTTTCATCAGGGTAAGTACCGCTTTATCCTTATGATGGGTTAGCAATTCTCCCTTTTTGGCCAAACGCATGGAATAAATACTATGAGGTTCGAAAACAATAATCGTCAGATATGAACTGGCAGCTACAATCATCAGCGGCAGGAAAAGGTCATATCCTCCCGTCAGCTCGGCTATCAGGAAGACTCCGGTCAGCGGGGCATGCATGACACCACTCATCACCCCTGCCATACCCATCAAGGCAAAATTCTTTTCGGGTAAATAGTACGAGAAATCAAACTTATTACTGAAAAAGGCAAAGACGAAGCCTGCAATACAACCCAGATACAAAGAGGGTGCAAAAATACCACCGCAACCCCCACCACCGTTTGTGGCACTGGACGCAAACACCTTAAACAAAATAATCAGCATCAGATAAAGCAGTAGCAAATTACCGTGTCCATAAAAGAATGAGTTGTTCATGACTGTATCCCAATCAGCATTGGAAGTACCGTTCAGCAATAATTCAATGGTGTCGTAACCTTCACCATAGAGCGGCGGAAAAAGAAATATCAGGATACTCAGCATAATACCACCTAAAGCCAATTTCTGGTAAGGGCCTTTCAGTTTGCCGAAAACGCCTTCTACAGAATTCATGGCACGGGTAAAGTAGAGTGAAACCAGTCCGCAGAAAATACCCAGCATGATAACGTAAGGAATGCGCTCCATCTCGAATGCCTGATCTAGATGAAATTTAAACATTGCTTCCGTTCCGGTAGTGCTATAAGAAACCGTTGCAGCTGTCACCGCAGAAATCAGCAACGGAAGCAGAGAGGTCATAGTCAGGTCTATCATAAGCACTTCCAGCGTAAACACTAATCCTGCAATAGGTGCCTTGAAAATACCTGCAATGGCACCGGCAGCCCCACAACCCACCAAAAGCATCAAAGTACGGTGCTCCATTTTGAAGACACTTCCCAGATTGGAACCAATAGCAGAGCCTGTCAGTACAATAGGTGCCTCGGCTCCTACCGAACCACCAAAACCAATGGTTATGGAACTGGCAATCACAGACGACCATGTATTGTGCCGCTTAATCCGCCCTTGCCGACGAGAAATGGCATAAAGGATTTTTGTAACTCCATGACTGATGTCATCCTTCACGACATAGCGCACAAACAAGCCTGCCAGAAAAATTCCCACTACCGGATAAACCAAATAAAGGTAGTTAGCCTCCGTCGTATTGAAATTATTCGTCAGGAAATTCTGTATCCAGTGTATCAGCATCTTCAATATCAAAGCTGTAATAGCCGTAAAGATACCTACCAGAAAACTGAGTATCAAGATAAACTGTTTTTCCTTTATATTCTTTTCACGCCATAAAAGGAAACGCTGAAACAAACTTCTCTTCTCTTTTTTCCATGTGCAGTCCGTTATCTTATTCCCGAATAATTTTTATAACGCCACCTTTATCCAGTTTTATAATGCTGGATGGTTTCGGATGTCCCATTTCTTCCTGTCGATAGCCTACCACATAGTCGACCATGGACTTAAGTTCTTCTGTGATCTCACTATAATTTGCCGGTGAAGGTTGCCCGCTGATATTAGCTGACGTAGAAACAATCGCCTTACGAAACTGTTGACAGAGACGTTTTGAGAATTCTTCATTCGTCACCCGGATACCTACACTGCCATCTTCGGCAATCAGATTGGATGCCAGGTTTCGTGCACCGGAATAAATGATTGTCAGCGGTTTGTCTGCCACCTCAATCAAATCCCAGGCTACTTCCGGCACATCCTGCACATAGAAGTCCACCTTTACAGGAGAATCGACTAACACAAGCATCGCTTTACTGTCCGAACGCTGTTTTATCTGATACACTCGCCGCACAGCTTCTTCGTTGGTAGCGTCACAACCTATGCCCCAAATGGTGTCGGTGGGGTACAGAATGACTCCGCCTTCGTTCATCACTTGACAGGCTTTTTTAATATCTTCTATCATTTCTTGGTGTATAAATACAGTGATTAACACGCAAAAGTAGTATTTTTGCACGGATTAATAGAAAAGTTTAAGAGAAAACAATGGAAGAAATTCAATTTAACCACACCCTGCCCATACAACTACGATTTAATGATGTCGATAAATTCGGCCACGTGAATAATACGGTTTATTTCTCTTTCTATGATTTGGGAAAAACCGAGTACTTTGCTTCCGTATGCCCGGACGTCGATTGGGAGAAAGACGGCATTGTCGTCGTACATATAGAAGCGAACTTCCTTGCACAGATTTATGGTTCAGATCATATCGCTGTACAAACAGCCGTTACTGAAATCGGCACCAAAAGTTTTCATCTCGCACAGCGGGTGATTGATACGGAAACACAGGAGATCAAGTGCATATGCACCTCCATTATGGTAGCTTTCAATCTTGAAAAGCATGAATCTAAACCTCTGGAGGAAGAATGGATTCGGGCAATCTGTAAATATGAAGGAAGGGATTTAAGAAAGAAAAAATAAAAAAAATAGAATACAAGAAGTCCCCTTCTACTGCACCATTCCTTTATACATAAGGACTGCATGTGAAGGGGATTTCTTATACATAGCGACAAGCTCCTGTTTTCTAATAAAACACTATTAGTCAATCCCATACAAATCATTAATTTGGATAACACAAATATATTGTATAGTTTTGTTGTACGCATACTGCATATGACATAAAAGCGACTAATATTATGAAAAAACAAAAACTTTCCTTTTCCACACTGCTGCAAGCCGGTTGCTCTGCTATTTTATTTATCAGTTGCCTACTGCCTTGGCTAAACATCACATCACCACAAGAGTTTTTAAGAGGAGAATTCAGTCTTATCAATATGCCTGTACAAACAGTGAGTGATACAGGAATAATGACTAACACATTCCCGCCGGTAGGTTCAATTTTCGACTATTACCGAATAGTGCTCTATGTTATTCTCTTCTTTATCTTCATCAACATATTTATTCAACTCATAAAAAAGATTCCCCTTTTTACATGTTACTCATGTCTGCTTCCAACATGTTTCAGCTATCTCTTTTGGGCAAGAGTAGCAGACTGTGGAAATTATCTTGAATGTGCAGGAATCGGCCTTTATCTGACTAACATATTTGGTACAATTGCCATTGCAGCCGCATGGACGGATCTTGGAAGAAATTATGAAATCCATAGAAAATTGTTCAGTTTCTGTTGGAAATGGAGTATGCTATGCTTCGTGCTTCCAATCATTCTAATTCCCCTTTCCGGTTTTCTTAGAATTCAGACTTTCGATATTCATATAATCCAGCAAATAGTATTCGCATTTACTACAGTTTGCTTCATTATCTGGGCAATAGGAATCATGCAAATACCATTTTTAATATATGCAAAAATCGTAAATCAAATATCAAAACAAAAAAATCATCAAGTGAGACACTTTTGATTAAAAAGTCATTAAATCATTCACTTTGTATAACCATAGAGTTAACCCCACACGGTAACTCCATTTACACACCGAGGTAAAGGTCGTTACATACCGAGGTAAATGGCGTTACAATAAGGGGTAAAGACCGTTACATGCGGCAGTATGTCTTTTCCTGATTTAGCTAGACGCTTTTTCTTTTTATAAACGATATCAGTAGACTGTTCTTTAGAATATTGTACTGCTTCAGTAGTCACTTCTTCCTAAGTCCTGCTGATATAGTAGACACAGCAAAGTGAGTTGTGCTGATTCTGTTGACAGTCGCCTTGCTGGACTTGCAGAGCCCGTGCTTGCTTGTTCGGCAAGACAGGGTGCCCCTGGATGGGGCATTCTGTCTTTGTCAGGTGCGCTGGCATACGCCTTCGCCCGGACTTGCTGTTCGGCTTTGCAAAGATATTGCATCCTTCTTTTTATTGCTACTTGTAGAAGGATATTTTTTCTTCTGCCACATTTTCTTCTGTATTCCCTTCTCCAGATGCGCCACAGCAGGAATTTTGTACCCGATGCTCATATGCGGCCTGCGATAGTTATAGAAATGTATGTAGCGACCTATTGCATTTCTTGCGTGCCCGATGTCATTGAAACGGCCTCGAGGATGGCTACTTTCCGCCTTAATAATTCCGTTGATACGTTCCGCAACGGCATTGTCGGTGGGTTTGTAGTCTTCCGTCATACTGATGGCAATGCCATGTTTCTGAAGAAGTGCCACGTATGGGTCGCAACAGTATTGTACGCCACGGTCCGAGTGATGTATCAGGCCCGTAAGATTTTCATCTCCTGTCATTTCAACAGCCTGCTCTATAGCCTGTTGCAATGCATTGATGGTAGCCGATACCCGCAAAGTGTCGGCAAGCACCCATCCCACTATCTTATGGGAGTAAGCATCAGTGGTCAGATGCAGATAACAGACTTCACCATTGGCAAGTGGTATATAAGTAATGTCGCTGACCCACAACTGGTTGGCTGAAGTCAAGGTCAGTCCTTTGATTAGGTTCTTCCACTTGTGGTAGCGATGGTTGGAGTTCGTTGTATGCCGGGTCTTGCGGGCAGGCAGCATCAAACGGTGTTGCCGGAGCAATGCATAAAAAGCTGTCCCGGCCAGGCATGAACCCGGCTCCAAAAAGCACGGTGAGCATAATCCACAGTTTGTAACAGCCTATACCCGGATCTTCGATACGGATATCACGGACAGCATCCAGCATGAGACGTTCCCTATGTATCTGACTCTCAATGTCAGCCTTTGACTGGTAGTAGGCTTGACGACAATGGCCAAACAGACGGCAGGCCAGCGCAACTTTCAGGTTGCGCTGACTGACCAGTTCCGTTACGATTTGGCCCCAGATTTTTTTCTGATAGGGATGTTGAAGAGTTCTTCAGCACGCGTAATCATCAACTCACGGGCTTCTGTTTCCAGCTTGGAGAAAGACAGAGCCTTCTCCAGCTCTTTAATGCGCTTTTTAATTGTGCATTTTCATCTTTGTAGGCTTCCTTACTGCGATTGGACATCTCTGGTGATTCTTGTTCAGAAAGCAAAGATAGCTTTTCTGAAAAATTATCATACTTTTTAATCCAACTATTTAGCAAGGCAGGGCAACAAATGCCATGCTCACGGCAAAAGGCATGCTTACTCATACCTGATTGGTAGTAAGAGTGAAGAAAAAACAGTTTTTCTTCTTCAAAGGTAAAAAGCTTTCGTTTAGAGTTCATAATAGTAACACATTTATTAGTTGGTTAATGTGTCTACCTATATCAGTCTAAGACAGTAAATGCTTTTACATCTTGAAGTAAACAACTGGTAAATGTTATCAATCGATTATCAACAAACTATAAAAATCTCATCAGTAATATTTAATTTAGTCCTATACAGATACGAATACACAGGCAATAATCGGACATATTGCTACAGTAAGTTTAATACTCGTATACAGCCTTAATCTGCCTCTTTTTTCATAAATTTGCCCCCATTATGGAACAGCAACAATCATCTTTCAAAGAAAAGGAACGTACAGATCTACGCGAACCGCAGCACTTCAAGGTGATCATCTTTAACGATGACTTCACCACGATGGAGTTTGTCGTCAAGATACTTACTACCATATTCTTTAAATCGGCAGCAGAAGCAGAAACGCTGATGCTACAGGTACACAAGAGTCAATCAGCAGTGGTAGGCATCTATACATACGACATTGCACAATCGAAAGTACAGAAAGCGACCCGTATGGCACGCGAAGAGAATTTTCCACTCCGGCTCACCGTTGCGCCGGAAGAAGAATAAGAATTAGGAGAAGATTATGGATATACAAAATACAGTGCATGTGAACAGCGCATTCACCTATGCACAAAAAAAAAGCGATATCTTATCGCCATGAATTTATCACACCTGAGCATTTGCTGAGTGCATTTCTGGAACAGAGTCCCTTTGCCAATGCTTTAAATATGTGTTTCTGTGATACCCAAGAACTTGCTTTCTCTTTAGAGAATTATTTCACGGAAGAACTGGAAAGCGTTCCCGCAGACATGGATTATGAACTGGAAGTTTCAACCCAGCTCAACGAACTGATACAACATGCCTATCTGATGATAGACTATTCAAGTGCTGAAGCATTGAATGTCCCCCATTTAGTGCAAAGCATGCTTCAGCTCAAAGACTCCTGGGCATGCCATATTCTGAAAGAAACTCTTGAAGAAGAGCTACCCGAATTTATCAGCCAACTCATCTCCCGATATGAAGAAGTAGAGGAAGAAGATGACCTGCAAGCCTCTCCACAGGAAAAAAGCGAGCCCTGGCGAAACTTTGTAACCTGTCTGAATGACTGTCTGCAAGACCATAATCCACTCATCGGACGGGAAGCAGAACTGGAACGAACCATCCAGGTGCTCTGTCGCAAAGAGAAAAATAATCCGCTGCATGTAGGCGAACCGGGCGTTGGCAAAACCTCCCTCGCTTACGGGCTCGCTGCCCGCATCGAAGCACGTGAGGTCCCCGAACGACTCCTCGACTGCCGTATCTATGAACTGGATTTAGGTACTCTACTGGCAGGTACGCAATACCGGGGTGACTTTGAAAAACGCCTGAAAACCATTATGGAAAGTGTCCGCAATGAAGGACGTGCCATCATCTATATCGACGAGATACACAATCTGATAGGTGCCGGACGTACAGGAGGCGGCTCCATGGATGCATCCAATATGCTGAAACCTTATCTGGAAAGCGGAGACATCCGTTTCATCGGTTCTACTACTTACGAGGAATACAACCGTTACTTTGCCCGCAGCAAGGGGTTGGTGCGCCGTTTCCAACAAATAGATATACTTGAACCGAGCATTGAGGAAACCATCCATATTGTAGAAGGACTGAAAGAAAAATATGAAGAATTTCATGGAGTAACCTACCAGTCTGATGTAATCCCCTACGCCGTCAAAGCAAGTGTCCGCTATATCAGCGACCGCTTTCTGCCCGACAAGGCTATCGACTTGGTGGATGAAGCAGGAGCTTACCGCGAAATTCACCCTATACCTTCCGGAGAGCAAAGTGTGGACAAGACATTGATAACCGATGTACTCGCCCGTATCTGTAAAGTAGATGCACTCGCCATGAAAGAAGAAGATACCACCTCACTGGAAACTTTGCATGCACGTATCAGTGCCAAAATTTACGGTCAGGAAGAGGCAGTGCGTCAAGTAGTGGAAGCCGTACAAATGTCCAAAGCCGGACTGCTGGATGAAAACAAACCGCTGGCAAGCCTGCTCTTCGTCGGTCCTACCGGAGTAGGTAAAACCGAAGTAGCCAAAGTGCTGGCCTCCGAACTGGGTATTTCCTTGCAACGTTTCGATATGAGCGAATATACCGAGAAGCATACCGTAGCCAAATTAATCGGTTCACCCGCCGGATATGTAGGTTATGAAGACGGTGGTTTATTAACCAACGCCATCCGCAAAACTCCCAACTGTGTGCTGCTGCTTGATGAAATTGAGAAAGCCCATCCCGATGTATTCAACATCCTGCTACAAGTAATGGACTATGCTGTTCTTACGGATAATAAGGGACGAAAAGCCGACTGCCGCCACGTTGTACTTATCATGACTTCAAATGCCGGTGCACAATTTGCCCGTCAGGCATCTATTGGATTCAGCAGTCAGATTACAGCCGGGGAAGCCATGTTGAAACAGGTCAAGAAGACCTTCAAACCGGAGTTTATCAACCGTCTGTCCGCTACTGTCGTTTTCCACGATATGAGTCGGAAAATGGCCTCACTTATCCTCGACAAGAAGCTTGGGGAACTGAGCAGCAAGCTTGCCTCACGCCAGATAGAGATGGAACTGAGCCCGGAAGCCCGCAACTGGTTATTGCAACGTGGATTCCTGCCCGAATATGGCGCCCGCGAAATGGACCGTGTGATAGCTTCGCATCTGAAACCACTCCTGATGCGCGAAATCTTATTTGGTTCCTTAAAATCCGGTGGTAAAACTTGCATACAGGTAGACAAAGATCAGTTAGTCTTACAACTTTCAACAAAGTGATACTATGGTCTTTGCACTAACTGACGAAATTACATTTCCCGATCCGCACTACGGTGATCCGGACGGATTGTTGGCAGTAGGCGGTGACCTATCAACCGACCGCCTCATCCTGGCTTACTCCAACGGGATATTCCCCTGGTACGCTTTCCAGGAGGGTATGATACAATGGTGGTGCCCGCTGGAACGCTTCGTCATTTTCCCCGACGAAATCCATATCTCCCACTCCATGCGAACGCTCATAAACAAAGGGAAGTACGATGTCACTATCAATCAGGCTTTTGATGAAGTCATCCGTAAGTGCGGAGAACTGAGGATGGATATGGAAGGTGCCTGGCTCGGTCCGGAAATGATAGAAGCTTACACGTTGTTGCATGAACAGGGCTTTGCCGCCAGCGTGGAAATATGGGAAGGGGAACAGTTAGTAGGCGGACTCTATGGAGTCACCTTGGGGCGCTGCTTTTCGGTGAAAGTATGTTTTCACTGGTTCCCAGTGCATCCAAGTTAGCCCTCATCCACTTGGCACAATTCTTCGGAGAGCATGGCGGCGTACTGATAGACTGCCAGTTCGAAACTCCCCATCTGAAATCAATGGGAGGAAGATATATCAGCTACGAAGAATACATGGAGCTTTTGCAATCATAGCCACCTCCGCTGATCACACCAGCGTAAATTGCAAGTGCTCATCCGTACTGCGCCCTTCATCGTAAGCGAAGCCCTCCCACGTAAAAGCTCTCAAGTCTTCGGGATTTTCAATGCGATTTTTAATAATATAGCGTAGCATTTCCCCGCGGCACATCTTGGCATATATCACAATTGTCTTTAGCTGCCCGCCTTTCCATACCTGGAATTCGGGAGTAATGACACGGACTTCTTCTTCTACTCGTTTCCAGTCGAACAGATCTCTCATCTCACCACTGGCAAGATTAACGAGTATGCCACCCTGACGTTTGATATCCGCTATAAAATAATCCGTCAGCAAAGGTTTCCAGTAATCAAACATAGTCATCCCTCCCCTTTCGGGCAGGCGTACATCTCCTTCCATACGATAAGGCTTTATCCCGTCCAGCGGACGAAGCAGTCCGTACAGAAAGGAAGTGATACGCATGTGTTCCTGAGCGTAACGAAAATCATCTTCGGAAAAATCTTTCGGCATTATACGTTTGAACACCGCACCGGTATAGGCACAGATAGCGGGCATTGCAGAATTTGCCTCCGAAAAGAAATCCTGATAGCGCAGATAATTCTCAGCGGCAATCTTGGAATTTATACGTAGCAGACGTTCCAGGTCAGCAGCTGAAAATTGCCCCATATCCAAAGCATTCTGTACTGCTTCCGCCTGAAAGTACGGAACGGTTATTTCAGGGACTCCTACAGATGTGCGTGCCGTCATCGTTTTGGCACAAGAGATGAATGTCAACATATCACGTTCAAAGTTTTTAGAGAAACAAAGGTAATACAAATCGAATGTAGAACTTTCATGCTCGCATGAAAAAGTTTTGCGCAAAGTTTTTCCGCATAATCGTCCTCTATTTCCATACTTTTTCGTACTTTTACGCCTTGTTGGAAAAATATAGGCTTTTCCCGAGAGAAACGAAACCTGTTCCAACCACGAGACTGAAAAAAGGAAAAACAATATATAAAATGACTCACAAATGGAATTATCAACCCATTACACCCGAACAGGTAGAGACAAGCCAAAAGTTGGCCCAAGAATTAGGGATTAGCCCGATTCTTAGCGGATTATTGGTGCAGCGGGGAATAACGAAGGCACAGGATGCCAAGAAGTTTTTCCGCCCGCAATTGCCCGACTTGCACGACCCATTCCTGATGAAAGACATGGATGTGGCCGTGGAACGCCTTAATAAGGCAATGGGAAAGAAAGAGCGTATTCTGATTTATGGTGACTATGATGTAGACGGTACTACTGCAGTGGCATTGGTCTACAAGTTTATTCAACAGTTCTATTCGAACATTGACTATTACATCCCCGACCGCTACAACGAAGGCTACGGGGTATCTACCAAAGGGGTAGACTATGCCGCGGAAACCGGTGTAGGATTGATTATCGTACTGGATTGCGGCATCAAAGCTGTAGAGGAGATCACCTATGCCAAAGAAAAAGGCATTGACTTCATCATCTGCGACCATCATGTGCCCGACGATGTACTTCCACCTGCCGCCGCCATCCTGAACGCCAAGCGTTTAGATAATACGTATCCTTACGAGCACCTTTCCGGTTGCGGCGTAGGCTTTAAATTTATGCAGGCATTTGCCATCAGCAATGGCATTGAGTTCCATCACCTCATTCCACTGCTCGACTTGGTTGCCGTAAGCATCGCCTCGGACATTGTTCCCATCATGGGAGAAAACCGGATACTTGCTTTCCATGGATTGAAGCAATTGAACAGTAATCCCAGTGTAGGCTTGAAAGCGATCATCGACGTATGCGGACTGACGGAAAAGGATATTACCGTCAGCGACATCGTGTTCAAGATAGGCCCACGCATCAATGCCTCCGGACGTATCCAAAACGGAAAAGAAGCTGTCGACCTGCTGACAGAGAAAGATTTCTCCATGGCTTTGGAAAAAGCCAATCAAATCAATCAATACAATGAAACCCGGAAAGACCTCGATAAGACCATGACCGAGGAAGCCAACCAGATTGTAGCTGACCTGGAAGGACTGGCAGACCGCCGCTCCATCGTGTTATACAACGAGGATTGGCACAAAGGTGTTATCGGTATCGTTGCCTCCCCGCCTGACGGAGATTTATTATCGCCCCGCGGTAGTACTGACCCGTACGGATGATATGGCAACAGGTTCCGCCCGTTCCGTATCTGGTTTTGACGTGTATAAGGCGATTGAATATTGTCGTGATCTGCTGGAAAATTTCGGTGGCCATACCTATGCAGCCGGTCTTTCGATGAAAGTGGAGAATGTTCCCGCCTTTACCGAACGCTTCGAGGAATTCGTTTCACAGAACATCCTACCGGAACAGACAAGTGCAGTCATAAATATTGATGCAGAGATAGATTTCAGGGATATTTCTCCGAAATTTTTTAGTGACCTGAAGAAGTTCAATCCTTATGGTCCGGATAATCCGAAGCCGATATTCTGCACACATAATGTTTATGATTACGGCACTAGTAAAGTAGTGGGACGCGATCAGGAACATATCAAGCTGGAACTGGTAGACAACAAATCGAATAATGTAATGAACGGCATTGCCTTCGGACAAAGTTCGCATGTACGTTTCATCAAAACCAAGCGTTCGTTTGATATCTGCTACACCATTGAAGAGAATACCCATAAACGGGGCGAGGTACAGTTGCAGATAGAGGATATTCAACCTAATTAGTTGGAGAAGTTGAGAGTTGAGAATGGAGAGTTGAGAGTTACCATACGGTTTGACTACTCACTTTCCACCTTCAACTCTCAACTTCCCATAATACCACACCCTATGACTGCGCAGCCTAACTCTCAACTCTCCATTCTCAACTCTCAACTTCTCAAAGAGTACTGGGGATATGATAACTTCCGGGGCATACAGGAAGACATCATCAATAGCATTGGCGAAGGCAAAGATACCCTGGGGCTGATGCCTACGGGCGGCGGAAAGTCCATCACATTCCAGGTGCCTGCACTTGCCAAAGAGGGGCTTTGCATAGTTATTACTCCTCTGATTTCTCTGATGAAAGACCAAGTACAGAACCTGAAAAAAAGAGGAATCAAAGCACTTGCCATCTACTCCGGAATGTCCAGGCAAGAGATTATCGTCACGTTGGAAAACTGTATTTTCGGCAATTATAAATTCCTGTATATATCGCCCGAACGGTTGGATACGGAAATCTTCCGCACCAAGCTACGGAAAATGAACGTTAGCATGATAACCGTTGACGAAAGCCATTGCATTTCACAATGGGGATATGATTTCCGTCCTGCCTATTTGAAGATAGCCGGAATACGTGATCTCCTACCCGGTGTCCCTGTGCTGGCACTGACTGCAACCGCTACTCCGGAAGTTGTGAAGGACATCCAGATGCGGCTGTGCTTCCGGCAGGAAAATGTTTTCCGCATGAGTTTTGAACGGAAGAATCTTGCCTACATAGTCCGCAAAACAGAAAATAAGACCGGAGAACTTCTTCACATCCTACGCCGTATGCCGGGTAGTGCCATTATTTACGTACGCAATCGTCGGCGAACCAAAGAAATCACCGAACTTTTAATTAACGAAGAGATTACCGCCGACTTCTACCATGCCGGTCTGGATGATGCCACCAAGGATATACGTCAGCATCGCTGGCAGACAGGAGAAAGTCGTGTAATGGTTGCCACCAATGCTTTCGGCATGGGTATCGACAAACCCGATGTACGTATCGTAATCCACCTCGATTTGCCGGACTCTCTCGAAGCTTATTTCCAGGAAGCAGGACGTGCAGGACGTGACGGCAACAAAGCGTATGCCGTAATACTCTATGCCAAATCGGACAAAGTCACCCTTCATAAACGTATCCCGGACACCTTTCCGGAGAAAGACTACATCAAACAGGTATACGAACATCTGCAATATTATTATCAGATGGCAATGGGAGACGGTTTGGGATGTGTCAGAGAGTTCAATCTGGAAGACTTTTGCCGGAAGTTCAAATACTTCCCTGTACCTGCCGACAGTGCATTGAAGATTCTGACGCAAGCAGGATATCTGGAATATACCGACGAACAGGACAATGCCTCCCGTCTTTACTTCACCGTCCGCCGTGATGAACTGTATAAATTACGCGAACTGGGAGAGGATATGGACAAACTTATTCAAATCGTTCTGCGCTCTTACACCGGAGTATTCACGGATTACACCTTTATCAACGAGAATTCACTTGCGGTACGTAGCGGATTAACGCGACAACGGGTGTACGACTTGCTGATACGTCTATCCAAGATGCGTGTCATCGACTATATTCCACATAAAAAGACACCTTATATCATATACACACGCGAACGCGTAGACAGGCAACATCTGCAAATCTCCCGCAGCATATACGAGGAGCGTAAGGAGCGTTATGAAGCCCGCATTCAGGCAATGGTAGATTATGTAACGACCGAAACCGTTTGCCGCAGCCGTATGCTTCTACGCTATTTCGGAGAGAAGAATGAGCATAACTGCGGAATATGCGATGTCTGCCTCAGCCACCGTGCCGAGACTCCCGGGCTTTCCTCCCAACAAATAAAAGAAGAAATTAAAGAATTGCTTCGCAAGCAACCTCTGACACCTGCCGATATTGCCTCACAAATAGAAGCAGATAAAGAAATTATCTCTCAATGCATCCGCGAATTGCTGGAAGATGAAGATCTGAAGGCGGAGAACGGCATAATAAGCCTGAAGGTATAATAAAGGGCGTACAGTGAATGCACGCCCTTCTCCTTATGATATCAATAAGAATTATTCCGTTACTGCCGGCTTCTCAATACCCTCGCTGGTTGCACGTTCTTCCATACGCTGGATACGGGCATCCAAATCTGGATGAGTAGAGAACAGTTGATTCAGCTTACTACTTTTCTGTGCACCGGCTTCTTCCTGCAATTTCTTCAGCTTTTGGAAAGATAAAGCCATTGCCCAGGGATTCTTACCATGACTTTTCAGGAATTCATATCCATAGTCATCAGCACTTCTCTCCTGCTTCTGTGAATATGTAGAGTTTACCAGAGCCTCACCCAAGTCACCCAACTGAGAATCAGATAACTTAGCTGCTGTACCACCTTGTGAAGAAATACCATCCTTCAAAGCTGAAGTCAGCAATGCCGTACGGAACCCATTCTTAGAGTCCTTGTGTGCCACGTGACCTACTTCATGACCGATTACACCCAGCAATTCATCATCCGTCATGATATCCATCAAAGACGAGAAAATGCGCACACTACCGTCAGCACAAGCAAATGCATTGACATCTATCACATAATAAACTTTGAAGTTCAAAGGAATTCCTCCACATCCGTCAAACCTTCAGTCAGCTTTTTCAGACGAATTGTATACTCATTATCGTCGGCACATACCTGATTATGTGTATCCATCCAGTCGATATACTCTTTTTACATATTCTGCCATCTGAGCATCAGTCAGAGTAACAGCTTTAACAGCTTTAGCCGCACCTTTCAGTGCTTTCACATTAAACTGAGCCATTGCAGGCATTGTCATGGCCATACATAACATAAAGAAGGCCCACTTCATGAAAGTCTTTTTCATTCTTGTGTCTTTAATTTAGAAATGATGATTAATTAATATAATTGATAAATGTATCGCAAAATAACAAATTTTAAATGATACCATCAATAATAACACGGATGTTTTTTCTTTTTAGGTCGAATTCTTGATATGGAAACGAGATTTTTCACTAAGTTTGCAAAAAGAATAAAAACAAAACACCTAAGAAATACAGATATTATGGGATTCTTTAAATCTTTCTTCTCCGGCAAACAAGAAAAACCGGAAACTGAAAAACAGAAAAACGATCAAAAGAACTTCGAGATATTTAAGTATGACGGCATGCGTGCACAGCGCATGGGGCGTCCCGATTATGCAATTAAATGCTTCACGGAAGCCCTTGCCCTTCAGGAAGACTTTGAAACCATGAGCTACCTGAGCCAGGTTTACATCCAAACCAATGCCCTCAGCGAAGCACATGAACTGCTGGAACGCATGGCAAAACAGGAACCGGACCATACCTCCACTTTCCTCACCCTTGCCAACGTATGTTACCTGCAAGAAGACTATCAGGCAATGGCAGACGCCGCACAAAAAGCTATCGAAATAGAAGAAGGAAATGCCATGGCACACTATCTTCTGGGCAGAGCCAAGCAAGGTATGGACGACAGTATCATGAGCATCGCCCATCTCACCAAAGCTATCGTACTGAAAGACGACTTCACCGAAGCCCGCCTGCTGCGTGCCGAAGCCTTAATCAAGATGCAGCAATACAAGGAAGCTACCGAAGATATCGACGCTATACTCTCCCAAGATCCCGATGAAGAAGCTGCATTACTGCTCCGCGGTAAAGTGAAAGAAACAACGGGACAGCAGGAAGAAGCCGAAACCGATTATCGCTATGTAACAGAATTGAATCCATTCAACGAACAGGCTTTTCTTTGCCTGGGACAACTTTATATCGTCCAGAAGAAGTATCCCGAAGCTATCGCACTCTTTGACGAAGCCATCGAACTGAATCCTAATTTCGCACAAGCCTATCATGAACGCGGTCGCGCCAAGTTGCTGAATGGTGACACGGTAGGCTCTGCAGAAGATATGAAGAAAGGATTGGAGTTGAACCCCAAAGAAATCCAAGGAATCAGCGGACAATATGACAATCAGCCAAGACAAACGGACGTTTTAGGATTGTAGCGCCATGAAAAGCGGCCTCTTTATACTCATTGTATGCCTTCTTTTTCCTGCCTATGTCTGTGCGGACACTTCTAAACATGCTTTAGAAGAAAACAGAAAATTGCTTCACTCTTTAGATAGCCTGCTGGAACAGCAGGATCTATTTGTCAGAGTAAAAGAGGAGCGCATCAAGCAATTGAAAATGCAGTATAGCCGGGTCAAAGATGTAAAGGAACTCTATGCCATGAATAGAATGGTCTATTTGGAGTATCGAGTTTATGATGCGGATTCCGCCCTACATTACATCAACAAGAACATACAACTGGCACAACAGACCAACAACCGTACCTGGGAAGTGGTCTCTTTGCTCGAACAATCATTTGTCCTCACCTCCTCCGGGCTACTGACCGAAGCCTTGAAAGCCGTCAGTGACATCCAACCGGAAGAATTACCCCAAAATCTCCGTTCCGAGTATTTTGGCAGGTTATGTACACTCTATTCCCGCCTCCGGGATTACTCCAGTGAGAACTCCCAACTGTCGGAACATTACAATAATCTCCAAAAGGCTTTCCGAGACTCGGTATACCTCACAGCCACTCCCGACGAATTGCGCTACTGGAACTGCCGGACATGGCTCTACATGGGAACCCCGGAAATAGAACCCGTCAAACAAGCATTTGAGGAAAACAAGCAGACATTGTCTAACGACAGCCGCAAGTATTCCATAGCTACCTACAATCTCTCCGCCATCTACCGGAGTGAAAAATAACGAGAGCAAATACCTGGAAAACCTCATTCTTTCGGCTATGGCAGACATACGGTCTGTCAACGGAGATATCGGCTCTTTGCAGGAAATAGCGGAATACCTATTTAAGCATGGAGAAATAGACCGCGCCTATAACTACATCCTCTATTGTTCCCAAAAAGCCATGCTTTTCCACAACCGGGTACGAATAGTCAAAATGTCTCATTTGCAAAACCAAATCTACAAAGCGTACCAGGAACAGAGCCGCACACAGCAAAAACGTCTTCAAGCCTCCCTGATTGCCGTCAGTTTCTTATTTCTCGTACTGATCGGCGCCTTCCTGTTCATCCGCAAGCAAATGCGCCGGCTAAAAGAAGCCAACTTGAAGTTAGACAGTACAAACCAGAAGCTGTCTGTTAATATGGATGCCCTCTCTACGGCACATCAACGCCTGGAAGAAGTAAACATACAGCTAAAAGACTTGAATACGCAATTACAGGAAGTCAATGACCAGTTGCGGGAATCTAATTACGTAAAAGAAGAATATATCGGCTATGTATTCAACATCTGTTCCACCTACATCAGTAAGCTGGAAGAGTTTCGCAAGAACATCAACCGGAAACTGAAAGTAGGCCAGATAGAAGATGTAAAAGCAATGACAGACTCTTCCGCAACAGCCTCCAACGAACTGAAAGAGTTCTACCAGAATTTCGATACCATCTTCCTGCATCTCTATCCCGATTTTGTAGGTGACTTCAACGCCTTACTGCTACCCGAAGAGCGCATCGAACTGAAAGAAGGCGAACTGCTTAATACCGAACTGCGCATACATGCCTTGATAAGACTCGGCATCACAGACAGCGTGAAGATAGCGGACTTCCTCCATTGTTCCGCACAAACAGTTTATAACAACCGGCTTCGTACCCGGAATAAATCCATTATCCCGAAAGAAGATTTTATAAATGCTGTGAAAAAGCTCGGAAAATACAAAGCGTAAGCCCTGCTCTCTACTATCGATTCCATTCAAAGAGTTTACTTCCGAGCCTCTCATTTTCAGAAAGCAGCACTAATAATCAAGCACTTATCAGTTTTAACAGTTTACTTTGCCTGTTTACCTCGCAGAGTAAGTAACCCTTATTGCGCATACCTTTGCCACAGAGATCCAAACTAAAAACTTATGTTAACTATTAAACGAATCATGAAAAGAAAAGAAAAACGCTCATGCAGACTCATTCTTGCCTGCTGCGCTTTGTTACTGTTCATTTCGGTAAATGCATTTGCACAACAGCAAGTCACAGTCACCGGAAATGTGAAAGATGAAAAGGGCGAACCCATCATCGGAGCTAATGTCATTGTGAAAGGCACTGGTACAGGAAGTGTCACCAATGTAGAAGGAGACTTTTCATTAGCAAATGTACAGAATGGCAGCACTCTTGAAATCTCTTTTATCGGCTATCTGAACCAGGATGTGAAAGTCAACGGCACGAAACCCGTCAGCATTATCCTGAAGGAAGACACTAAGATGCTGGATGAGGTAGTAGTGGTAGGTTATGGTGTGCAGCGCAAGTCGGATATGACAGGTGCAGTTGCTTCCGTAAATACCAAAACACTGGAGAATCGCCCGCAAACCAACATCATCCAATCTTTGCAAGGTGCCGTACCGGGCCTGAATATCTCAGTGACCGGAACCAATGCGGAAGGCTCTTCCACCAAGACCCGCATCCGCGGCGAGAACTCCATCACGGCAGACAACAAACCACTGGTTATTCTGGACGGTATTCCCTTTGATGGTCCCTGGTCCGAAATCAATCCGAACGACATCGAATCCATTGAAGTATTGAAAGATGCTTCTTCGGCTGCCATCTACGGTGCCCGCGGTTCGAACGGTGTCATCCTCATCAGCTCCAAGAGAGGTGAAAAAGGCAAACTGACCGTATCTTACGACACCTACATCACCATTGACAATCCTATCAACTTCCCCAACCTCATGAATGGAGCTGAATTCTGGAAGTATAAGACGGAAGCATTGAAAGATGCCAATACCACCCCGCCCACAGAAAGCAATCCCGAACCGTGGATGGGATCTATGACCGCCACAGAATTGCGTATGCACGAAGCCAGCATGGATACCGACTGGCTGGAGCTGGCAACCCGCACCGGTTTCAAGCAGCAGCACAACATCTCCTTCCGTGGTGGCGTCAACAAAACCAACTATTTTGTCTCGCTGAACTATACCGATGTGAAAGGTACTGCCGTAGGCAACCAATTCAAACGCTACAACATCCGTTTCAACCTCGATCAGGAGTTCACTTCCTGGTTTAAGTTCTCTACCAGTACCCAGTTGGGACGCTACGACCGAAGCGGCAGCAGCGCTTCTTTCTCCAGAGCATTCCGTATGAATCCCCTGGCAGAAGCTTATGACGAAGAAGGCAACATCCGTTCCGCCGCCTGGGAAGATTCCAGCGAAGCTTTCTCTGTAAACCCTTTAAGCAGCCTCAACAACAAGAGCAACGACATACGCTCTAAAGTCATCACCAACAACGTGGTAGAAATAAAGTTGCCGTTCGTCCCCGGACTCAGCTATAAGCTCAATACCGGCTATACGTACCAAAGCAGCAGCTGGAAACAGTACCAAGGAATGGACACTTACTACGGCGCACGCTCCAATGGTATTCTGAACACCGACGACTGGCACTCACAAGAGTGGATTCTGGAAAACATCATCACTTATACCCGTGAATTCGGCAAGCACCGCATCTTCTTCACCGGTCTGTATTCTGCACAAAGCTACGAGAAAGAAGGCAACGGAATGGAAGGCAAAGACTTTCCGAACGACGTGATGTACTATTACCAGATATCCAAAGCCGCCACCATGTCCGGCAGTTCCAGCTATACCAAGCAAAACCATATCTCTCAGATGGCACGTCTGAACTACTCATACGACAGCCGTTACCTATTGACACTGACTGCACGCCGTGACGGTTACTCCGCATTCGGTAGCCAATCCAAGTTCGGTATATTCCCTTCCATGGCTATCGGCTGGAATATTTCCAATGAACATTTCTTTCAGACAAGCCCGTTGGCAAAAAGTGGTAAGCAACCTGAAATATCGCCTGTCATGGGGTAAGAACGGTAACGAAGCAGTAGGCGCCTACACTACATTGCCTGACCTTTCCACCTTCAATTATCTGAAAGACGACCATACCCCAAACTACGGTTTCTATCCTTCCAAGCTGGCTTCTCCTTCGTTAGGATGGGAAACTACACAATCCATCAATACCGGTATCGACTTCCAACTGTGGAACGGACGTATCCAAGGAACATTCGACATGTACTGGTCGAAGACAAGCGACCTGTTGCTGAATCGCTCCATCCCCACCATCAACGGTACGGGAAACATTACCGAGAATATCGGTGAGACCAAGAACCGTGGTTTAGAGTTACAAATTACTTCCAACAACATTGCCAAGAAAGATTTCGACTGGTCCACTACTTTCAACCTGTCGCACTACAAGACAAAGATCGTAAATGTAGGTCTCTACGATGCCAACGGCAACCCTATGGATGATATCGGTTCCAGGTGGTTCATCGGCCAGCCCATCAACGTGAACTACGACTACCGCTTCATCGGTATCTGGCAGATCACCGACCCGTCTAATCCGAACGGACAGCAAGACCCGAACTATCGCTACTCCATCCCCGGATATATGAAGTACCATGACAAGGATGGTGTAAACGACATCACCCCAGCAGACAAGGAAATCATCGGCTCGGCAATTCCTAAAGTAACAATGGGTATGACGAATACTTTCCGATACAAGAATGTCAGTCTGAGCGTATTCCTCAATGCCCAACTGGGACAGACAGCCAATAACTGGCTTTACGACGTATCTCACAACTCCTATCGCCAGAACCGCCTCATGGTAGACTTCTGGACACCGGAGAATCCTACCAACAAGTACCCGAAAAACTCACTGGATACTTCTGTAAACCCGATGAGCGCAGGTTTCTACGAAAAGACCGACTTCCTCCGTGTGCAGGATGTCACGCTGGCCTACCGTGTTCCTCAGCGTTGGTTAAAGAAGATTTCCCTGAACCGCCTCGAAGTATATATGAACATCAAGAACCTGGCAACCTGGACAAGCTGGACCGGCCTCGACCCGGAATTTATCAGCGACCAACAGTCCACTCCGCAGGTACGTTCATTCACATTCGGTCTGAAACTTGATTTATAAACCGCTAAAACAAAGAGAAACAGTATGAAAAAGCTAAAATATACACTGATAGCACTACTCGTGCTCTGCATGACCGGATGCAATGAATCCAGCTTCCTGGAAGAAGATCCGCGTGCTTCACTCTACCCTGAAAATCTGTTAGTAGATTACAGCGGGTTCCAATCCATGGTAACCAGCCTCTACGGAATGATGCGTAACGAATACCGCCGTGCCGATGCACTCGGTGGTGGTCTGCCGCTCGTTCTGCACTCTGCATGGGGTTGCGGTGTGGACAATTCATGGAGTAATAACTCACACAGCGACTTTAAATACATGTACTATCCGTCGCAAATCAACCAGACGGACTTACAGATATTTCAGAACATCTTCCAATGGTGTTACCGCATCATCAATACGGCAAACATGGTGATTTCACGTGCCGAAGGCAGTGGTATCGACTGGAAAGGAACCGAAACCGAAGCTGCCGCCCACAAGAATAAGATCATCGCACAGGCCCGCTTCTTCCGCGCATGGGCTTACCGTCATCTGACGTATTCATTCGGTGCCGTACCTTTGTCCACCGAAGAAATTACAGGTATGAACTACCGTAACGACTGGGAGCGCAATTCCGTAGAATCCATCCGTGAAGTCATGGAGCAGGACTTTGTTTTCGCCATGAACAATTTACCGTTGCGTGAAGAAAGCAACAGCAAGATTTCAGGAGCCATGGCACGCCATTATCTGGGTGAACTATACCTGGCAATGGACCAGCCCTCCAAGGCAGTCGAAGTTTTGAAGCCGCTGACAGAAGGTTCCGAATACAGTTTGATAACCAACCGTTTCGGCAAGAACTCCGCCAATCCAGGCTGTCCGTTCATCGACGTATTCCGCACACCGATGTATGCGGACGGAAACACAGAGGTTTTATATGCTTTTGTCAACACGGAACCGGAAAACAGCGCGTTCGGTACAGCCGAAGTTTACATGAAGAGTACATATAAAAATTATTACTCCAACGATGGTGTCATCAACAAGAGCAACAAGTACGATCCCGACTATACAAGCGGTGCAGCCACTTGGCCTCAGGTGTTCTGGATAAACAACGGTGGTAAAGGTGCCGGACGTTGCGTGCCTTCAAGAGGTGCTTTCCGCCTCTACAACTATAAAGATCAGGGAACTCAGGACGACCGTGTATCCGATCATGCAGTGGTATGGACTATTAACGAAAAGGGTGCCGACGGCAAGATTACGGAATTCCTTAATAACGGTAAGATGGTGGTAGACACCACTGTAACCGCCGCTATGCTGGATGATAATAAGACAACCATCAAGAAGTATAACTGGCCCACTACCCGCAAATGGGATTACGTGGCACCGTTGCTGGCAAATGGTGACAAGGATGGATGTTATCAGGATATTGTTTATCTCCGCCTCGCCGACACGTACTTGCTTTATGCGGAAGCCTTACTGAAAAACAACCAGGCAGGTGAAGCCATCAAATGGATTAACAAGGTACGCAATCGTTCCAATGCAGTCAGCATCACAGAAGCTGAACTTACCGCAGGAGGTATGGATTTCATTCTGGACGAACGTAGCCGTGAACTTCTTTCCGAAGAAGAACGCCGTCACACCCTGATTCGCGTAAGTCAGGAGAAAGGTGGAGATGAACGTGATGTGAACAATTACTTCAAACGCCGTATGCGACAGTTGAATGAGATTGCAGGACGCGATGCACGAGGCATGAATTCGTATGATACGCCTGTGTTGTTCCCGATTCCGCAAGAGTTCATAGATTCCAATACAGGTCGCCAGTTGGAGAATAATCCGGGGTACTTATAAGACAGTAGAACAATGATTAAATAGTGCTATCCCAATTCTCCTCCTTTTGAGAGGAGGAGAATTGAGACACTTCATTTAATGCATTCCTGTCCCATCTCCGATCACTCCTCAAAAAACAATTTATAACACAGAACCAATCAGATTATGTCAGTCGTAGCCTTCCTCCTCTGTATATTGGTGATCACCGTCACCGCTATTTACCTCTACCGGAAACTGAATCCGCAAGGAGTTCTGATGCTGGCCGGACTTGTGATGTTGACATTCGCCCTCATTCTCAATGTCCAACCCATCATTCCGGATAAATCCACCGGTAGCGTTGTTTTCGATTTGGTGAAAGTGGTGGAAGAAACATTCATCGGCAACCTGTCCCGCGCAGGACTGATGATTATGACCATTGGCGGCTATGTAGCTTTTATGAATCACATAAAAGCCACCAATGCCCTGGTACACATCTCCATGAAACCGTTGGGTTTCTTTCGTCGTTACCCCTACCTGGCAGCTACCGTCACCATTCCCATCGGCCAGTTGCTCTTTATCACTACCCCCTCGGCAGCCGGATTAGGACTCTTGCTTGTCGCCTCCGTTTACCCCGTCCTCATCGGATTGGGAGTAAGCCGCCTCACCGCATTATCCGTCATTGCCGCCGCAACGCTGTTCGACCAGGGGCCCGGTTCGGCAAACACAGCCCTTGCTGCCGAACTTATCGACCAGACCAACGTAGCTTATTTCATTACCCACCAACTCCCGTTGGTTATCCCTACCACCTTGGTAGTCATGACCCTGTTTTACTTCAACAATAGATATTTCGATAAAAAAGAAGCCGCCAGGCAGAGTACGGAAAACCATGAAACAGCAGAAGTCCCGCAGACCTCTACCCAACCGGATATTCCATTGATATTCGCCATGCTGCCCGTACTTCCGCTTGCGCTTCTCATTATATTTTCACCCTATGTGGGGCTGTTCCAACCTCCCATAGCACTCAATACAACGACCACCATGCTATTTTCCCTCTTTGTCTCACTTGTATTCGTAGGCTGTCATATACGCAATATACGGAAAACCTTTGACGCCTTCTCCAGCTTCTGGAAAGGGATGGGAAATGTCTTCGGAAGTGTCGTGACACTAATTGTTGCCTCCGAGATATTTTCCAAAGGACTGATTAGCCTCGGTTTCATCGACTCACTGGTAGATTACTCCACACATATAGGACTTTCCGGCATTGCCATCGCAGCAGTCTTCGCCCTGATAATCTTCTGTGCGGCCATGTTGATGGGAAGCGGAAACGCGGCCTTCTTCTCGTTCGGTCCGTTGCTACCCGGAATTGCCGGACAGTTGGGTATGCCTGCCTATTCCCTCGTGCTTCCTTTGCAGTTATCCGCCAGTATGGGGCGTGCCGCATCTCCCATAGCGGGTATCATTGTCGCCATTGCCGGCGTGGCGGGTGTATCGCCCATTGAACTGGCAAAGAGAAATACCCTGCCCCTTATAGGCAGCATTCTATTCCTGATAGCTTATCATTTCATAACACTATAAAACAACTCCGAATCATGTTCACACTCATTAAAAATGCAAACTTATACTCTCCGGAACATCTTGGCATGAACGACGTTCTGCTGGCAGATGATAAAATAGCCCTCATAGACCGGAAAATAGAACTGACCGGTATTCCATTTGATACCATAGACGCCGGCGGGTGCGCCGTCACCCCCGGCTTTATCGACCAGCACGTCCACATCACCGGTGGCGGCGGACAAACCGGCTATGCTTCCTTAGTCCCCGACGTCTCCATGAGCGAACTGGTGGCTTGCGGAACCACTACCGTGGTAGGACTACTCGGCACGGACGGTTTCGTAAAAGAACTGACCACCCTTTATGCTAAAACCAAAGCCTTGGAAGATAACGGCCTCAGCGCCTACATGCTTACCAGTTTCTACGGATTGCCTCCCAGAACACTGATGTCCTGCGTAGCCGACGATCTCATCTTCATCGACAAAGTGATCGGTTGCAAACTTGCCATGAGTGACGACCGCAGCGCTTTCCCCACCGAACTGGAGATACTGCGCCTCATCAACCAAGTACGCCTCGGCGGTTTCACTTCCGGCAAAGGAGGTATCCTGCATATTCATCTGGGAGCCTTACCCGACGGTATCACCCCGTTGCTGGACATCGCCCGCAAATATCCCACGCTGATTCCCTATCTCTCGCCTACTCACCTGATACGCACGGAAGCCTTATTCTGGCAAGCCGTAGAATTTGCCTGCATGGGTGGTATGGTAGATTTCTCCACCGGAGGAACCAAATTCGACGCTCCCCATCGCTGCGTCATGAAAGCCCTCGAAGCCCATGTACCCCTCGACCGCATCACCTTCTCCAGTGACGGCCGTGGCGGAGTGCGCCGTACCAATCCCGAAACCAAAGAAACGACCTATCGCCCCGCTCCCCTGCACCTCAACTTGCAGGAGATGAGATTGCTCGTAAAAGAAGGTCTGTTGCCTCTGGAACAGGCACTGACCCTTATCACCAGCAATCCGGCACGCAACCTCAAACTGCGTACCAAAGGCAGAATAGACATCGGTTTCGATGCCGACCTCTGTTTCCTCGATTCCGAGCTTCAACTGACACACGTCATAGCACGCGGCAAACTCGCCCTAAAGGATAAAGAAGTCATTAAAAAAGGGAGGTATGAAGAATGAAAAGACTGATTCTATTTTTTGCTATTGTCTTTCTGGGCGCCGGACTCCGTGCCGCCTCCGTACTTCCCGTGGGTGAAGGCAAGTTCACCTACAAAGACTATCCGCCTTTTGCCGACCGTCCGGTAGATGTGCACTATTACATTCCGGCTTCGGGCGATGTATGCCGGATGCCCATTGTCTTTGTCTTTGAAGGTGCCGACCGCGGTTTCACTTATCTGCTCAAAGCCTGGAAGCAGGAGGCAGAGAAGCATAAATTCATGGTTTTCATTCCCCACTTCGATCTGGAAAGGTTTCCTTTGCCCGATTATCAGGAAGTCGGTGTCATGAATGACAAAGATCACACGATACGTCCGGCCGAAAAGCAAACGCCGGCACTGGTTGATAAAATCTTTGAGTACGTCCGCCAATCTTCAGGTAGTGAACGGAAAGGATATATGATTTACGGTCACTCAGCCGGAGGGCAGTTTGTGCAGCGTTTCATGCTTTTTTATGACAGTCCGTATGTGGAGAAAGCCGTTATCGGCAGTCCGGGATGGTACACCTTCCCCGATGCTTCGCAAGATTTTCCCTACGGAGTACGCAACATTCCGTATGTCACCCCCGAAACAATCAGGAAGTACCTTGCCAAACCGATTATCCTCCAATTGGCTACGGGAGACACCATCCGCGAATCGTATTTAAGAAAGACTCCCGAAGCCGAAGCACAGGGACGCAACCGCTACGAGCGTGGCAATCAGTTCTACCGATACCTCCACCGGATAGCAGCCGAACACAACTGGCCCTGCAACTGGCAGAAAATAGAAGAACAGGGCATCGGACACCACTCCGCCGGAATGGGCAGACGTGCCGTTCCTGCCATGTTGGGAGACTCCCTACGTGCACTGTTCATAGGCAACAGCTACACACAATACAACCGTTTAGTCCGACAAGTGCAAGCTCTTGCCGCCTCCACCGGCCACAAGCTTTCTGTAAAATTGGTGGAACACGGTGGCTGGACATTGAGGAAACATGCCGCCAATCCTGAAACCCTGGATGCCATTCGTGAAGGAAACTGGGATTTCGTCATCCTGCAAGACCAAAGTAAAGCGCCTGCCCGCGAAAAGGAATGGGTACAGGAAAATGTATACAAGCCTGCCCACTCCCTCGACAGCCTGCGCCGCCTTTACAATCCGAAGGGAAAAACCGTTTTCTACATGACCTGGGGACACGACATCGACACATATACCGAAATGCAGCAACGACTGGCTGAAAGTTATTTGGAGATGACTGTTCAACTGAATGCCTGGTGTGCCCCCGTCGGCATCGCTTGGAAGCGTGTCCGCACGGAGAATCCAAGTATCACGCTTTACAACAACGATCACAGCCACCCTTCCCGACAGGGTTCTTATCTTGCCGCCAATGTATTCTGTAGCGTATTTTTTCAGAAACCCTATACAAGTACTTATTATGTCGGACTGCCCGAAGAGGAAGCACTCTATCTGCAACGTATTGCGCAAGAAACCGTATTCAGCAACCCTTCTCTCTGGAATATCCAGCCCACGGTGCAGCCGGAAGAGGTAACCCGCCGTTTCTATCCCGAACCGGAACAGCAATATTCCACTCCCACCCTCGGTAAGCCGCTTGAAGAAGGTCTGGCTTCCTTGTTCGAGATAAACAGATATTTGAAGGATTTAGCCGACAAGCATCCCGGTAAGGTTACGCTGTCCGATATAGGAAAGACTCCACAGGGCAGGGATATCCCCGTGCTCTATTTCGGAACTCCCAACGAGAAAAAGAAAATAAGAGTCTGGATACAAGCAGGACTGCACGGCAACGAACCTGCCGGGCCGGAAGCAACCTGTATGCTTGTCGATTATTTACTGAATACGCCCGAAGGTACTGAACTATTGAGAAAGGTTTCTCTTGCGCTTGTACCCATAGCCAATACGGACGGTTATGCCATGCAAAGCCGTAAATCGGGCAGTGGGTATGATTTGAACCGGGATCAAAGTAAACTTGCCGATCCGGTGACTCTTCTTCTTAAAAAAGCGTACAAGGAATGGAATCCCGAAATAGCGCTGGATATTCACGAATTCAATCCGTTCCGCAAGGAGTTTGAATTGCTTCGGGGTACTAAAGTAGCTACGGCCCCCGATGTCCTTTTCCTACCCAGCGGGCATTTGAATATCCCTGCCGGAATTCGTACACTTTCCAACGGCTTATTCCGTGAAGAAGCAGAGAAGGCATTGGAAGCTAACAATTATCATTCAGGCTTTTACTTTACACCCAGTGTCAGAAATGATAGCTTGTATGCAATGAAAGATGCCAAGAACCCGCAATCCAGTTCCACGTTTCAGGGACTCACCAATACGGTATCTCTATTCATAGAAATCCGTGGAATAGGATTGGGAAGAGCGTGTTTTGCCCGTCGTGCAGAATGTGGTTTTCTGGTATCCCGCAGTCTTTTGGAAACGGCGGCTCTTCATTCAAAAGAAGTAAGAAGTGAGATACGAAAGGCCGTAAAAGAGACTTGCAGTGGAAAGAGTGATATATCCGTCACTTTTCAATCCGCACGGACAGAGCTTCCCGTTACTTTTATTGACCTTGCCAAGAACGAACGTTTTACGGAACCTCTGCCTACCTTCGATGCACTTCAACTAAAAGCTGAGTTAGTACGCAAACGTCCCAAAGCATATATTCTGCCGAATACCTGCCGGATGCAAGCAGAGAAATTGCGGGCTTTAGGAATAGAAGTAGAAGAGATAGGAAAAACCTTCACAGCCACCGTAGAGAAGTATATAGTTACCGGATACAAGAAAGTTACCAAGGAATGGGAAAAGATTTATCCGGTCACAGTCTCTACACGGACGGTAAAGGAAAAGAAGAGCTTCCCGGCAGGTTGTTTCATCATTCGTCTTTCACAGAAGAATGCAAACCTTGCGACAACGCTGTTAGAACCGGAGTCCGTGAATGGCTTTGTCAATTTCGAAGTGGTTCATACGGAGTTTGGGAAAGAGTTGCCGATATACAGGAAAGGTTTCTAACTCCATTCCGATTAATTACACATCAAATCGATTAATTCTTTTTTGACGGGATATGAACATAATTTCCCCTCCTGATTCGCATGAATAATATAAGTTTCAGAGGTTAAGCCGCCGCATCGCCACTTTTATCTCTTTTCGCTACGACGGTTAAAGAAAATTGTAGTAGGTACTTATTCTTTCCACCATGGAGAAAGTTGCTTTCCATCACGGGGAAACTTTCTTTCCACCATGGTGGAAAGAAAGAAACTCCACGGTGGAAAGAATAAATGTTCGGATGGAAAAGGCTAACCGTTGGAAGGGAAAAAGTATAGGAATGCCTAAGAACGGAGCTAGCTATTGCATTTAGTTCATTTTTGTACGGTTATGAACTAAAGTACATTTGGGCATAATTTACATCACAGCTATAAATTCCATCTTTACAAATAGTAGAATTCCAAAGATCGCTGTTATCTTTACCTTGTCTAAAAACGGTATATAATATTTGCTATATAAATAACCCAAATTATGATATTATTATACGAAATAGATTTATATGGAGTTTGATGATAAAAATAATATAATCATCTACCAAGATGATAATGGTGTGCCCAAAGTCAATGTACGGTTTGCTGATACCGATGTGTGGCTCACGCAACAACTTCAGGTAGCGACACGCTTCAGGCGTTGGGCAACCGAACGATTACGTGAATACATTCAAAAGGTATTTGCAATAGATGATGAATGCAACTTCCTAAAAACAATACTGACTAAAATTGCTTCAGTCCCTCCAATGCCTCACCAACCACACCAAATCCCTTACCGTCTCTTGAATCCTCCACCACAGTACTTTCAGCCTTGGAGGTCGGTGCATCGGCAAATACAGTCTCCACAAACCACTTTCCAGATCGAGAATAAAATACACTTTCCCGCGGCACATCACATACAGAAAATCACCTTTCACAAAGGTACTGAACACAGAATCCAGCGGTATTTTACATCCACATTTTTCTTCCGGAAAGTCTTTACAGGGAGGTTCCAGCTTGATGCTGGCATAGTCGGAGTCGAGCGTAAAACCATATTTTATACTTAATGGGTAGAGCACTTCCCATATCTCGTGTTTCCTCTGTTCTACCATGCAGTGGATGGCCTCTGTTATCATTTCATCCTTCGGGGTATTCATGTCTTCTTCGGATTTTAAATATTTAAAATCGCCCTCATCCCCCTTATACAAAAAGAAGTCGGACGTATAGTTCATATTTATCCAAGGAGAGGTACTGGTATACCCACAGAACCAATAAATACGCTTGCACGCCCGACCCTATATGGTCTGCGTGAAACATCTTTATTGAAGTTCTGTTTCTTGACTTAAATAAAATTACCAGTTTTCTCCTTGTCAAAAATAGCTTCAACATGCCGCATTTCTCTTCGGCTAATGCAAAGATAGATGAATTGCAGTGAATAGCCAAAAGAAGAATGCTTTTTTATTGAATCAGGATATCCCCCCCAAAAAAGTAGTCAGTGCCCCAAACACCCGTTATAAAAGTACATCCGCGAAGGTCATAGTACTCCGAGGCAGGCACAGCCTAACGATGCCGTGAACAAATGGGAGTAAATCAAAAGAATCATGCACAACGATTGACTGATTTCCAGTAGAAAAAGACAGTCGGAAGCAGTAGTCTGAAAGCTAAATTTGAAGAAGAAATAAAAAAAATATCATTTTTTGCTTGCATATAAGAGAAAAGTATTACTTTTGCCACGAATTAAGAATCAAAAAGAAAACGAAAGTATGAATTTGTTTACTTATGCATATTACTTCTTTTTTTACTTTTACTTTAGCCAGAAAGTAGAGCGGGAGTTTGTATGTGTCAAGTGACAGTGATGCTTAAGAACTGAATAGAGAACTAAAGTAATATACTTAATCCCGCTCCATTGTATGGAAGCGGGATTTTTTTTTAAAGAAACAGTATGAAAAGAATAGCCATTCAAGGAACATTAGGGTCGTATCACGACATTGCCGCACACAAGTACTTCGAAGGAGAAGAAATAGAGTTAATCTGTTGCGCTACTTTTGAGGATGTGTTTGCAGCCGTGAAGAAAGACAGCAAGACCATAGGAATGTTGGCAATAGAGAATACCATTGCAGGCAGCCTGTTGCACAACAATGAGTTGCTGCGGCAGAGCGGCACACAAATCATAGGCGAATACAAACTACGCATTTCACACAGCTTTGTCTGCCTGCCCGACGAGGACTGGAACGATCTGACGGAAGTCAACTCCCACCCTATCGCACTGATGCAATGCCGCGAGTTCCTTGCCCAGCACCCGAAAATGAAAGTAGTGGAAGCGGAAGATACTGCCCTCAGCGCCGAAATCATCAAGCGGGAAAACCTGAAAGGACACGCCGCCATCTGCTCCAAAGCTGCTGCCGAGCGTTACGGCATGAAGGTGTTGCAGGAAGGCATCGAAACAAACAAGCACAACTTCACCCGTTTTCTGGTAGTTGCCGATCCTTGGCAAGTAGACGAAATACGCCGCCATCCACACCCGGAAACCAACAAGGCAAGCATGGTATTCACACTGCCCCACACGGAAGGGAGCCTCTCGCAAGTACTGTCCATTCTTTCGTTCTACAGCATCAATCTGACCAAGATACAGTCGCTACCCATCATCGGACGGGAATGGGAATACCAATTTTACGTAGACGTTGTTTTCGACAACCTACTGAGATATAAACAATCCATCGCGGCCATCACACCGCTAACCAAAGAACTTAAAATATTAGGCGAATATGCAGACGGAAAATCAAACATCTAAGATCAAGCCCGCCGACCGGTTGGCCAGCGTGAGCGAATACTACTTCTCCAAGAAGTTGAAAGAGGTGGCACAAATGAATGCCGAAGGAAAAGACGTAATCAGCCTCGGAATCGGCAGCCCTGATATGCCTCCCTCGGAAGCAACCATACAAACCCTGTGTCGCGAAGCACAAAACCCTGACGGACACGGTTATATGCCTTATGTCGGCATCCCCGAACTTCGCCGCAGCTTTGCCGCCTGGTATAAGAAATGGTACGGCGTGGAGTTGAATCCGAACACTGAAATACAGCCGCTCATCGGCTCGAAAGAAGGTATCCTGCACGTCACACTCGCCTTCGTCAATCCGGGCGAACAGGTGTTGGTTCCCAATCCGGGTTATCCCACTTATACCTCATTGAGCAAGATACTGGGCGCGGAAGTCATCAACTACAACTTGAAAGAGGAAAACGGCTGGATGCCCGACTTCGACGAACTGGAAAAGATGGACATGAGCCGCGTAAAGCTGATGTGGACCAACTATCCGAACATGCCGACCGGAGCTAACGCCACCCCGGAACTTTATGCAAAACTGGTGGACTTTGCACGCCGCAAGGACATCGTGATTGTAAACGATAACCCGTACAGCTTCATCCTGAACGACCACCCCCTCAGCATCCTCAGTGTGCCGGGCGCCAAAGAGTGTTGCATCGAGTTCAACTCCATGAGCAAGAGCCACAATATGCCGGGCTGGCGTATCGGTATGCTGGCAAGCAACGCCGACTTTGTGCAATGGATACTGAAAGTGAAGAGCAACATCGACAGCGGCATGTTCCGCGCCATGCAACTGGCAGCCGCCAACGCCTTGGAAGCCGAACAGGAATGGTACGACGGAAACAACAAGAACTACCGCAACCGCCGCCATCTGGCAGGGGAAATCATGCATGCACTGGGATGTACATACGATGAAAAACAGGTAGGTATGTTCCTCTGGGGAAAAATTCCCGATAGCTGCGCCGACGTTGAAGAACTGACTGAAAAGGTGTTGCACAACGCACGCGTGTTCATCACACCGGGATTTATCTTCGGAAGTAACGGAAAACGGTATATCCGCATCTCGCTTTGCTGCAAAGACCATAAATTGGAAGAGGCATTGAAGCGCATCAGGGAGATGAAGTAATATATTCACAGGAGATACAGAGAAATATCAATACAATAAAAATATAATTGAACAAAAATAAAAGAATATGGAACTTGAATTAGAATCGATTTTGCTGCCGGGTATTGAGGACAAACGCCCCATGATAATTGCAGGTCCTTGCAGCGCCGAGACAGAAGAACAAGTAATGTGCACAGCCAAGCAACTGGCCGAAAAAGGAACGAAGATATTCCGCGCCGGAATCTGGAAACCACGTACCAAACCGGGTGGTTTCGAAGGTGTGGGCGTAGACGGTCTGGCATGGCTAAAAGAGGTGAAGAAAGAAACCGGTATGTACGTAGCTACCGAAGTAGCTACTTCAAAGCATGTATACGAGTGTCTGAAAGCAGGTATCGATATCCTTTGGATTGGCGCACGCACCACTGCCAACCCGTTTGCCATGCAGGAAATAGCCGATGCACTGAAGGGTGTGGATATTCCTGTGTTTGTGAAGAACCCGGTAAACCCGGATCTGGAACTTTGGATCGGCGCCCTGGAACGTATCAACAATGCCGGTCTGAAACGTCTGGCAGCCATCCATCGCGGTTTCAGCAGTTACGACAAGAAGTTGTACCGCAATCTGCCGCAATGGCATATCCCCATCGAGTTGCGTCGTCGCATCCCGAACCTGCCGATCATCTGCGATCCCAGCCACATCGGTGGTAAGCGCGAACTCATCGCACCGCTTTGTCAGCAGGCTATGGACCTCGGTTTCAACGGTCTGATTATCGAAAGCCACTGCAACCCCGACTGTGCATGGAGCGATGCTTCGCAGCAAGTGACTCCGGACGTACTGGATTACATCCTGAACCTACTCGTCATCCGTAAAGAGACACAGACCACGGAAAATCTCAGTGAACTGCGCAAGCAGATTGACGAGTGCGACAACAACCTGATGCAGGAACTTGCCAAGCGTATGCGTGTGGCACGTGAAATCGGTACGTTCAAGAAAGAACACGATATGACGATCCTGCAAACGGGACGTTACAATGAAATTCTGGACAAACGCGGTTCACAAGGTGTGCTTCTGGGCGTAGATTCGGAATTTATCAAGAAGGTATTCGAGCTGATACACGAGGAGAGTGTGAGGCAACAAATGGAAATAATTAATAAGTGACAAGCTACAGGCTACCAGTAGCTGCGCCATCATATCGCAGGATACTCGTAGCTTGTCGCTCGTAACTTGTAGCTAATAACACTAAATTTATGCGTATTTTAATACTCGGAGCCGGCAAGATGGGCTCTTTCTTTACAGATATTCTAAGTTTCCAACATGAAACGGCAGTGTTCGACGTGAATCCGCACCAGTTGCGTTTTGTCTATAACACGTATCGTTTCACCACGTTGGAAGAGATAAAGGACTTCGAACCGGAGTTGGTAATCAATGCCGCCACGGTAAAGTATACATTGGATGCATTCCGCAAGGTGCTGCCTGTGCTGCCCAAGGATTGTATCATCAGTGATATCGCCTCGGTGAAGACGGGATTGAAGAAATTCTATGAGGAAAGTGGTTTCCGTTATGTATCGTCGCATCCGATGTTTGGCCCTACGTTTGCCAGCCTCAGCAATCTGAGCAGCGAGAATGCTATCATCATCAGTGAAGGTGACCACCTGGGAAAAATTTTCTTCAAGGACCTTTACCAGACGCTCCGCCTCAATATCTTCGAATATACTTTCGACGAGCATGATGAGACAGTAGCTTATTCTCTGTCTATTCCTTTTGTCTCTACGTTTGTTTTTGCAGCGGTGATGAAGCATCAGGAAGCTCCAGGTACTACGTTCAAGAAGCACATGGCTATTGCCAAGGGTTTGCTGAGTGAGGATGATTATTTGCTTCAGGAAATTCTCTTCAACCCGCGCACTCCCTCACAAGTGGAAAATATTCGTCTGGAACTGAAGAATTTGCTGGAAATTATCAGTACGAAGGATGCGGAAGGAATGAAGCAGTATCTGACGAAGATTAGGGAGAAGATAAAATAGATCAGAATTCCATCAGCAATTAATGAGTTCTTTTGCTCGTTTACGCTATTGTTTTTATCTGGGGATAGTTTATCCCCAGATAAAAACAATAATATTCCTCCCCACTATTCCTTCCTTTCACACTACATAAGAAATCCAAGAGTTGCGATTCGCTATCATTTTAGTATCTTTGCATTCGCAAAAACAATTATCCAATGATAGACCAACCTACCATAGACAGAATTCTGGATGCCGTACAGATTGTAGACATTGTATCGGACTTCGTTACGTTGCGCAAGCGAGGTGTGAATTATGTAGGCTTGTGTCCGTTCCATGATGACAAGACGCCATCTTTCTACGTGTCGCCTTCCAAAGGGTTGTGCAAATGCTTTTCCTGCGGTAAAGGTGGCAATGCGGTGCACTTCATTATGGAACACGAGCAGATGAGCTACCCCGAAGCTCTGAAATATCTGGCAAAGAAATACGGTATCGAAATCAAGGAGCGCGAACTGTCCAGCGAAGAGAAGCTGATGCAGAGCGAACGTGAAAGTTTGTTCATTGTGAATAACTTTGCACGTGACTACTTCCAAAATATACTCAAAAACCATGTGGACGGACGTAGCATTGGCATGGCATACTTCCGCAATCGTGGTTTCCGGGATGATATCATTGAAAAGTTCCAATTAGGCTATTGCACCGAAAGTCACGATGCCATGGCTCAAGAAGCCATCAAGAAAGGATTCAAGAAAGAATATCTTGTCAAGACAGGGCTTTGCTACGAAACGGATGATCACCGCTTGCGCGATCGCTTTTGGGGACGTGTTATTTTTCCGGTACACACACTTTCCGGTAAGGTAGTCGCTTTCGGCGGGCGCGTGCTTAGCAGTGCGACGAAGGGAGTCAAAGTTAAATATGTCAATTCTCCCGAATCGGAAATCTATCATAAGAGTAATGAGTTGTATGGCATTTATTTTGCCAAACAGGCTATTGTGAAACAAGACCGTTGCTTTCTGGTGGAAGGATACACGGACGTTATTTCCATGCACCAGTCAGGTGTGGAGAATGTGGTAGCTTCTTCGGGTACGGCACTGACTCCGGGACAAATTAAGCTCATTCACCGCTTCACCAATAACATTACGGTACTCTATGACGGTGACGTGGCAGGTATCAAGGCTTCTCTCCGCGGTATCGACATGCTGCTGGAAGAAGGTATGAATATCAAAGTTTGCCTACTTCCCGACGGAGAAGACCCGGACTCCTTCGCCCGCAAGCACAACGCTACGGAGTTCCAGAAATTCATACAAGATAATGAAACAGACTTTATACGCTTCAAAACAAATCTTCTGCTGGAAGATGCAGGAAAAGATCCTATCAAGCGTGCTGAATTAATCGGTAATCTTGTACAAAGTATATCTATTATTCCTGAAGCAATTGTCCGTGATGTATATATTAAAGAATGTAGTCAGCTGCTTCGTGTAGAAGACAAGCTACTGGTTTCGGAAGTCGCCAAACGACGCGAAACGCAGGCTGAGAAGCAGGCGGAACAAAGAAACCGGGAAACAAGAAAAAATAATACAGCCCGCGACGCTGCACAAGCACCGCTTCCCGACGGAGTGCAACCACCCTACCCTGAAGACATGCCTCCTTATCCCATGGATGGAGAAATACCTAACGGTGGTGCACCGCTTCCACCGGAAACTGCCGAATACGTATCTTATATCCCGCAGGAAGGGAAAGAAGGACAGGAATTCTACAAATACGAGCGCCTTATTCTGCAAATGGTAGTACGCTACGGAGAGAAAGTATTGTGCAACGTTCCCGATGAGGAAGGGAAAGAAATTCCCATCACGGTAACGGAATACGTAGTCAATGACTTGAAGGAGGATGAACTGGCTTTCCACAACCCACTGCACAGGCAGATGTTGACGGAAGCGACAGAGCACATACATAATGAAGGATTCACCGCAGAACGGTATTTCCTGGCACATCCCGACCCAATTATCAGTAAGCTAAGTACAGAGTTGATTGCCGACCGCTACCAACTGAGTAAGTATCACTCCAAAGCCCAAAGGTTAGTAACCGACGAGGAACGCCTATTCGAATTGGTGCCTACGCTCATGATTAATTTCAAGTTCGCCATCATCAGTGAAGAAATGAAACACATGGTGTATGCCTTGCAAGATCCTGCCGTAGCCAATGATGAAGAACAATGCACCTCTATCATGAAACGCTACTCAGAACTGCGTGAGATCAAAAGTATTATGGCCAAACGACTGGGAGACAGAGTTGTACTCGGTTAAATCACCTTACTCCTAATGGGAACGACAGTTTCCTCATACAGAAACGATAGTTTCCCCCCCTAAAGGGAACGCGCGTTTCCTTTAATGGGAACGACAGTCCCCTTTCATGGGAACTGCAGTTTCCTTTCATGAAATAAGGTATGGGATTGTTATGTGAATGAATTCTGACGAATGAGGTTCATAAACTCTTCACGAGTCTTTGCCTGATTGAAAGCACCTGTAAAATCGGAAGTGGTCGTTATGGAATTCTGTTTTTCAACCCCACGCATCTGCATACACATGTGCTTGGCTTCCACAACCACCATTACGCCCAGAGGATTCAGTGTTTCCTGGATGCATTCTTTAATCTGGAGCGTCATGCGTTCCTGCACCTGAAGGCGATGGGAAAAGATATCCACTACACGGGCAATCTTGCTCAGCCCTGTAATGTAACCGTTGGGGATGTAAGCCACGTGTGCTTTTCCGTAGAACGGAAGCATGTGGTGTTCGCAAAGTGAGAAGAAATCAATGTCTTTCACAATCACCATCTGACTGTATTCTTCCTTAAACTTGGCAGAGCGGAGCACTTCATGCGGGTCCATGAAATAGCCTTTTGTCAAACTCAGCATAGCCTTTGCTACACGTTCAGGGGTTTTCAGTAGTCCTTCACGTTCAGCATCTTCGCCCAATAAAGTTATAATACGCTGATAGTGTTCTTTCAGTTCATCCAGTGCAGGAGATACGATTTCTTCTTTTCCTAACATGAGTAAGTTTTTATAAGGGGATGTTTATCTGCTCTTTCACAATAGAAACTTCTTTGAATACGCCTGTAGCACGCAACTGGCGCATCATGGCATCCGCTTCTTCAATACTGCGGAAGTCTCCTACACGACACAGCCAGCGAGGAGAGTGGAAAGAGGTATAAACAGAAAGCTCCGGGAAATATTCTTTGATTCGTGAGCCCACTGAGTGAGCTTCATTCTTGGCTCTACTGGTATTGTTGCCGGCATACACCTGTACGCGGTAACCCTGACTTTTAAGCACTCTGTTTTCCGTTCCATTGGGGATATATTCCTGACCTATCAAGGCCTCGATGCGGGCATCCTGATGGATGGTTACCTTACCCTGTCCCGGCACATTGCGTTCCAGACTCTTCACAATGTTATTCTGCGCCGAAGCAAAAGCGGCGAAAGCAAAGCATGCAATTAAAAGTAAACCAAGCTTCTTCATAATGAATAATAAAATAATAGACGGTTGATAATATGATTATAGAGACTGATAACCGACAAACGGCACTTCACCGGTTATCAATTATCAGTCTTCCATTATCTATTAGTTAAAAGCATCAATGATACCTTTGAAGTCTGCTGCCTTCAGAGCTGCACCACCGATCAAGCCACCATCAACGTCAGGATTAGCAAACAATTCCTTTGCGTTAGACGGTTTAGCGCTACCACCGTAAAGGATAGAACAGTTGTCAGCAACTTCCTTACCATACTTGTCAGCAATCAGTGAGCGGATGAAAGCGTGGATTTCCTGAGCCTGGTCGGGAGTAGCAGTTTTACCTGTACCGATAGCCCAAACCGGTTCGTAAGCCAATACGATCTTAGAGAAATCTTCAGCAGACAGAGAGAATACAGAAGCCAACTGAGCGGCAACTACTTCATTCTGCTTGTTAGCCTCGCGTTCTTCCAGCACCTCACCGATACAGAAGATCGGAGTCAAGCCGTTAGCCAAAGCCAATTTTACTTTTTCTTCCAAGATGGCAACTGTTTCGCCATAGTAAGCACGACGTTCTGAGTGACCCAGGATTACATATTTAGCACCTGTAGAAGCAACCATAGCAGCTGAAACTTCACCAGTGTAAGCACCTGATTCTTTGTCAGCACAGTTTTCAGCACCTACGCCAATCTTAGCGGGGTCTACCAACGGAGTAACCGATGCCAGATGGATAAAAGGAGTACAGATGATTACATCACAGTTAGGCTTTTCGTTAGCCAATACTTCATTCAGTTCTTTTGCAAGAGCAATACCCTCCTGAAGGGTTTTGTTCATTTTCCAGTTTCCTGCAACAATGTTTTTTCTCATTTTGTTTTTTATTTATTAAAAGGGTTAATGTATTTACTATTTATAATTTGTGATTTATGGCTGAGGAAGCTCTTGCTTATCACTCATCACTTCATCGCTAATCACTTTATTTTTCGCTCTCTTTCTTTCCCTGCGCTTCACAACCAGAATGTCCACGCCGATAACCATCAGCAACGGAATGATAAACCACAAAAGAACGTAACCAATCGTGCGCAAATCACTTTCTTGTTTCTGCTGACCGAGTTCCAGTTTATCCAGACTATCCGTCAGCACGTATTCATCCGGCAAGCTGTTATCACTCCACTTATTCAGAATGACACCATCCTTTATCAACATCAGTCCGGGATTGGAACGAATAATGGTCTTCAAAGTGATGTCGTCCATCTGGCAGAAAGGATATTCTGCACCGGTCTTGTCACGCCACAACTCTATTTGTTCCTCCGGCGAAGAAGTCAGGGCATAAAAGCCGTAACCATGCTCCACACTATAATCATAGATCTCGTTAATAAGGTCTATATTGCTATCGTCAGCATTTTCAATACGATGAGCTACTAACAGGAATGTATACCCCTTATCTGATAAAATGCTATCGGTCAGATCCTCTCCGGTTTCCAGACTTACAATAGAAAAGTCGTGAATCGGAGGCTCGTATCCTTTTTCCTTCAACACCGTACGTGTTTCAACAAACGTCCATGTGCTATCCGGGTAATTATCCAGTGTAAATTCCTGCTTTTTTCCATCTTTCTCCAGAATAAACTTGCTCTCAAACACACTGGGTTTTGCTCCTTCGGGTATTTCCATGCCTTCTTTGATATTCTTTCCGATCTTGTAAGGACGGAAATCCAGAATGGGCAGATTGTCTAGGCAATAGAATGAAAGCACAAACACGAAAAAGAATGTGTACATGGAAACCATCCATGCCATCTTTGCCGTAATAAAGCGGATGATTTGTTTTCCACCTTTGAAGACAGATACAGCTGCAATAAACAATACTACATTCTTGCCAAACGTTTCCCAGTTTGTCAACACCCATGCATCACCGAAACAACCGCAATCGGACACCGGGTTCGCTAATGCCAGATACAGTGTCAGCGGTGTCATCACGATCATCAGCAACAATGCCAGAGTCGTAGCAAACCGCCGCCGTATACCGAAGAACAGGAATACTCCCACAGAGAATTCCAACGCCGACAATACGATAGCAAACAGTAGTTGCAAATATGTAGGAAACCACGCGGCCATTCCGAAAGCCGTCAGATAATCCTGAATCTTATAAAAAGAGCCTAACGGATCGACTGCCTTCACAAAGCCGGAAAAGATGAATACCACCGCCAATAAAAAACGGCAAACATTCACCCAGCTCTTCCAGATTATATGTTTCTGCTTAGTCTCCAAATTCAATCTTAATCAAACCGAATACGGAATAATTAATCATGTCCATATAATTAGCATCCACTCCTTCCGAAACCAAAGTCTGTCCTGACAGGCTTTCAATCTGTTTCGTACGGTAGATTTTCATCAATATCAGATCAGTGTATGAACTGACACGCATGCTGCGCCATGCCTCATCGTAATCATGATTCTTAGCAAGCATCAAATCCAATGAAGTTTTAGCATATTTGTCATACAACGCCATTGCTTCTTCATTCGTGATATCGGCTGATTCCGCATATCCCAGTTCCAGCTGTATCAATCCGACAATGCCATAGTTGACTATCGCAATGAACTCGGAACGTATTCCTTCGTCCACCAACGTCACTCCTTTGGTTTCAATACTCCTGATACGATTGGCTTTAATGAATATCTGGTCAGTCACGGAAGCCGGACGGAGAATACGCCATGCCGGACCGTAATCATGTAGTTTCTTGGAGAACAAATCACGACAGATGGCAATGACATGCTCAAATTGTTGTTTGGTATCTTTCATTTCCTTACAAATTGGTTGCAAAGGTAGGAATAATTAAAGAAAAAAGAAAAGAGGGCACTCTAAATTATATTAAAGTGCCCTCTTCTTTATGGGTTTATTGATATCTTACGAACAACGTAATACCTGTCCCGGACGTAAGATTGTTTTCCGTGTAATGCGATTCAACTGACAGAGCTTGTCAATAGATACTCCCTGACGGGATGCAATCTTAGACAATGTATCGCCACTCTTCACTTTATAGAACAAACCTTCACCGGAAGCCATGCTGCGAGCAGTTCCTTTTGAAGTCTTGGTCTTAGTGAAAGTATAATGATCAGCAACAATATCTTGCTTTTCAAAGTCGAACATTAAAGCGGGGTTAATAGGAATTCCTAAAAAGCGGGTTTCAAAGTGAAGATGCGAACCGGTAGAACGTCCGGTATTGCCACCTAAAGCGATAGGTTCTCCGGCTTTAACCAATTGATTAATTTCTACGATCTGTTTGGACAAGTGTCCGTAAACAGTTTCCAGTCCATTGTCATGACGAATAACGATATACTTACCATAGCCACGGCGTCCCTGATTCTTTACTACGCGTACTTTACCATCGAAAGCTGCTCGAATCGTATCACCGATGAATACTTTAACATCCAAGCCATAGTGCATTCTGCGTCTTCTGGGGCGATAACCGAATACATCGGTAATCTTCGTATGCGTGGTAGGCATACAGAAACCTGTCAGGTCCACTTTATAGCTTTCAGGAACGATAGCATCGCCATAAGCTTGTACATACTCATTGTTCCAAGTCGGATATAGACTTAGACCTGGATAAGCAGATTGTTCAGCACGTATCTGTTTCTGTAAAGCCAACGAGTCAACGCTCTTTAGTTTCCTGTCGATGGGGGCTTGTCGGGCAATCAAATCCTGAGAAAAAGAATTCAGGCTGACCATTGCCGTCGCAGCTATTAGAATCGTTTTAATGCAATTGAAATTCATTCCGTTTCGTCATTCTTTTAAAAAATTCTCCCAAAGGTAGTATTTCTTCTCTAAATGAAAAGGCTGTTCTTAACTATTTTTTCGGTAAGGGACTAAAAGATACATATTAAAACATCCCCTAACTCCCTGTATATCGGAAAGATAATAGCTAATATGTTTTACAACATAAAAATGCAAATAAAGTGTATGTTTAACCGTTATTCAACTAATGGAAGCCCAATTAACGTTAGTTTTCCGAAGTGCTTTCAACTGTCGCCACAGGATTTCATTCTCCGGACGAATACCGGTAGGATCAGCATCCACCACTTCTTCAGCAACATTGCGCACATATTGCAGCAACTGTCCGTCACGTGCTATATCGGCAATTTTCAAGTCGAAGGCAATGCCGCTTTGCTGTGTGCCTTCCAAATCACCGGGACCTCGTAGCTTCAGATCGGCTTCAGCGATTTCAAAGCCGTCATTTGTCCGCACCATAATTTCCAGGCGCTTGCGGGTTTCCTCGACCAACTTGTATCCGGTCACTAAAATACAATAAGACTGTTCCGCTCCACGACCTACACGACCACGCAACTGATGGAGTTGCGACAACCCGAAGCGCTCTGCATTCTCAATAATCATCACGGAAGCATTCGGTACATTTACACCTACCTCAATCACTGTAGTCGCTACCATTATCTGTGCTTCGCCCGAAACAAAAAGCTGCATCTGTGCATCTTTCTCAACCGCTTTCATCTTGCCATGCACTTTGCAGACTCTACAATCCGGGAATTCCTCACAAATATGAAGGTAGCCTTCTTCCAGATTCTTTAAGTCTATTTTCTCACTTTCCTTAATCAAAGGATATACAATATACACCTGTCTGCCCTCTGCAATCTGTCTATGAACGGATTGGTACAAGCTTACACGGTGCGCATCATATTTATGAATAGTCACAATAGGTTTACGTCCCGGCGGCAGTTCATCAATGACAGAGACATCGAGATCACCGTATAATGTCATGGCCAGCGTACGCGGAATAGGGGTAGCTGTCATGACTAGCACATGGGGCGGCTGCACATTCTTAGTCCATAAACGTGCGCGTTGTGCCACACCGAAACGGTGCTGTTCATCTATCACTACCAATCCCAGTGAAGAGAAATTCACGGTATCTTCTATCACGGCATGCGTACCGATCAGTATTCGCACATCTCCCGTTAACAGACCGGTGAGAATGGCTTCCCGCTTTTTTCCTTTCACAGAGCCGGTCAGCAATTCCACACGTATATCCATTCCGTACAATAGCTCGCGGATTGTTTCAAAATGCTGGTTAGCCAGGATTTCGGTAGGCGCCATCATACAAGCCTGATAACCATTATCCAACGCTATCAGCATACTCATCAGTGCCACCAGCGTTTTCCCACTGCCTACATCCCCCTGCAATAGACGGTTCATTTGCTTACCGCTGCCCACATCCCGGCGTATTTCTTTCAGTACACGCTTCTGGGCACCTGTCAGTTCGAAAGGCAGATTCTTGGCATAGAAAGTATTGAATATCTCTCCCACCGTTTCAAATACATATCCACGGTATTTCCGTTGCCTATCTTTTGCATAGCGGAGGATATTCAACTGTACATAAAAAAGTTCTTCAAACTTCAAGCGATATTGCGCTTTACGGAGCAGTTCCGGATTTGCCGGAAAATGGATATTCATCAAAGCTTCCGTCAGCGGCATCAAATGATGTTCTGTCAATATAGCGGAAGAAAGCGTTTCGGGCAACGGTTCGTGGAGTTGCTGCACTACGGCGCTCATCATCTTCTCAATTGCATGAGAATTGAGGGAACTCCGCTTCATTTTCTCCGTTGTATTATAATAAGGTTGCAATCCCATTGTCGAGAGCTTCAGTTCCGAAGCATTATCGATATCCGGATGAGCAATGTTGATCCGTCCGTTGAAGACGCTGGGTTTGCCAAATACAATATATTCCTGATGTACCTTATACTTACCGACGAGAAATTTAATTCCCTGAAACCAGACTAAATCCACAATCCCCGTACCATCCGAGAAATGAGCAATCAGACGGCGTTGCCTACCTTCTCCAATCGTCTCAAAGCCCAAGATTTCACCTTTTAGCTGGATATAAGGCATCGTACCGTCTATCTCATGGATATAATAGATACGGCTACGGTCTACATATTTATAGGGGAAATAATACAATAAGTCGTGAAGGGAATAGATATTCAATTCCTTATTGAGCACTGAGGCACGTTGCGGCCCTACACCCGACAGGTATTTTATGTCACGAGAAGCTAAATCAAACATGAATCCAACAAAGCAGCGGCTATTTTCAAATCAAAGGGAGTCGTAATTTTAATGTTTTCCCGATTACCTGCCGCGAGGTATACAGATACTCCCATCGCTTCCACTACAGAAGCGTCGTCCGTAAAGAAAGAAGTATAAGGTTGTTCATAGGCCTGTTTCAGTAAATCGGCATCAAACACCTGAGGAGTCTGTACCAATTTATACTCATCCCGGCTGACGGTCACACTTTCTTCTCCTTTAAGATGGCGTACAGTCTCCACCACATCTGTCACGGGAATCACCGCTTTTTTTTCAGCAGCCAGTTCATAACAGCGGGCTATGACTTCCCGGGAAACAAACGGGCGTACCCCATCATGAACACCAACCAATCCCGGAGTAGTAACGTGAGCCAATCCGTTCTTTACCGAATGAAAGCGGGTTTCACCTCCGTCCGCCACTGTATGCGGCAAAGAAAAAGAATGCTCCGCACATAGCTCTTTCCAATAAGACTGCTGACTATGCGGGAGCACTAATATTATATGTATCTCCGGATTGTAGTAATAAAAGGCTTCCAAAGTACGCATCAAAACAGGTTTTCCACCTATAAGCAGAAATTGTTTGGGAAGTTCACCTCCCATGCGCAACCCTTTACCACCGGCAACTATCAGAGCATACTGAACCATAAATCAATTAACACACATTGCCTCTTTCAGTTCCTGTACCTTCTCTTTTCCGAGCATCATATCTACCACCGTCAGAGCAAATTCCATCGCAGCACCCGGTCCTTTTCCAGTAATGATATTACCGTCTCTTTCCACCGGAGCACCGGTACATTCAGCACCTTCCAGGTATTGTTCGAAGCCTGGATAGCAAGTTGCCTTGCGGCCTTTCAGCAAGCCGAGTTTACCCAATATCATAGGAGCAGCACAAATGGCAGCAATCGGTTTATTCTTTTCTGCAAAGTCTAAAACCAGTTTACGTAGTTCCGGGCACTTTTCCAAAGTAGCTGCACCAGGCATTCCACCAGGTAAAAGAACTAAATCTGCGTCATAAAAATCACAGTTCACTACATTCTTATCGCAAAGCACCGGTACATCATGTGCACCAGTTACTATCTCATCGGGAGTCACCGTAATCATTTCCACGTTCAGCCCTGCACGTCTCATTACATCCACAGAGGTGAAAGCTTCCACTTCTTCAAATCCGTCTGCAAAAAAAACATAAACTGTACCCATAATTGTTCTCCTTATTATTTTAGATTAAAGTAATATGTTATCGTTCCTGTCTGGTTATTCAAACCCTCTACTTTATTGAAACGCGCTTTCTTAGCAGCATCTTCAGCCGCTTTCCGCAAAGCAGGATTTACGGTATTGGTCTGTCGGTTGATGCTGGTAGCAATTACATATCCCGCAGGATTCACAGTAATCGTAACCACCACTCTGCCCTCGTCCTGTACGTTATATGTCGGACGCGGCAAACCTCCTTGTCCTATAGAACGTCCGCCGAGGTCAAAAGTTCCATAACCTCCCGTTCCGCTCGACGCACCTTCCGGTGCATTTCCGGTGGGACTTCCCTGGATACCTGTTCCCTCAGTCTTACCTTTGCTTCCCATTTGCGCTCCTTTTCCGAAGGCACCTGCCACCCTCTTGCGGGCAGCCTCTTCCGCCTCCCTCCGTTCCCGCTCAGCTTTAGCTTCCGCCAACTTCCGGGCTTCTTCCGCTTTCTCGGCTTCCGTCTTCTCCGGTTTTTCCGGCTTCTTCTTTACTTCTTCCTTTTTAGGTTCCGCTTTGGGCTTGATAACAACGGTTTCTTCATCCTCCTGTGTAAGCATCTCTTGTTCTACCGTCTCCTGCACTTTAGGGGCAACGGTCTCGGGCATCACATCCACTTTTACCAGGGAAGGGTCAGCACTTCCAAATGCATTGGGCACTTCACCCAGCATTACCGGCATACCGTCTTCATCCTGCTGCTCCGGCAAAGCGAAGCCCACCAGTATCAACAGGAGAATGAACGCTACATGTACCAGCAACGCACCTACTATTCCTATATATTTGCCTTTCTTCTTCGGATTCACCATTGCCATTTACTATTTAACCATTTACAATGTACAATTTAGCCATCGTACATTTATTTGCTTTCCGGCGGACGTGTAGCCAGCACCATCTTGAACTTATTCTCATTGGCAATATTCAGCACTTTCACGATCTCCCGGTAAGGCACAGCTTCATCAGCATAAAGCGCCACATACATTTCCGGTTCTTTCGCAGCGCACGATTGCAGGAAAGGAGTCAATTCTTCCAAAGAAATCGCCTGCTCCTTATCATTTCCAAACGCCGCGTAAAAATTCAGGTCCTTATCGATAATAACCCGCGTCAAGGGCTTAGCCGACGTCTGCTGTTTTCCCTGCGGAAGCAACACCTTGATAGCATTCGGCGAAACAACCGTAGACGTGATCATAAAGAAGATCAGCAACAGGAAGATGACGTCCGTCATGGATGCCATACTGAAATTGGGCGATATTTTAGCTCTACGTTGTAGCACGCTTAGTTCAATTATTAATTACTAATTATTAATTACTTAGGAAGCGGGTTCATTCAAGAGGTCCATGAATGCCATGGTCTTAGCCTCCATCTTATTCACCACGCCGTCCACCAGAGTCACGAGGTAGTTATAGGCAAACATCGCAATAATACCCACGATCAAGCCACCTACCGTAGTGATCATAGCTTCGTAGATACCGCCCGAAAGCAATGTGATATCGATGTTGTTGCCTGCATTGGCCATTTCGTAAAAAGCACGCACCATACCGGTCACCGTACCGAGGAAACCAATCATCGGCGCACCTCCGGAGATGGTTGCCATAATCGTCAATCCTTTTTCCAGTTTCGCTACCTCAATATTTCCCACATTCTCAATGGCAGCCTGCACATCATTCACCGGACGTCCCAAACGGCTGATACCTTTCTCAATCATACGGGCAGCCGGAGTATTTACGCTGCGGCAATAGGCTATGGCAGCTTTTATTTCTCCATCCAAGATATAATCCTTTATCTTATCCATGAACATCGGGTCCTCTTTGCCGGCTTTCCTGATCACATAGTTGCGTTCGAACAAGATGTAGAAACAAAGAATGGACAGCAGGCCAAGAACGATCATAATCCAACCACCCTTGACAGCCATACTCCATAAGTTCATCTCTTCAGGACCAGCTACCGGAGTCAATACCGGATTGGCGCCCGCAATAGAATCGGTCAGCGCCGGAGCCACTTGGGCTAATAACAACATTACATTCATCAACGAAGACAGTTTTTATATTCCTGAATGGTACGTTCCAATCCCAGATACAGAGCATCGCTTATCAGCGAGTGTCCGATAGAGACTTCATCCATCCATGGAATGTTTTGATATAAATAATTCAGATTCACCAAACTCAGGTCATGACCGGCATTCAGCCCCAGCCCCAGACTACGTGCCACTTTGGCTGCCTCTACAAAAGGAGCAACGGCGGCTTCCTTATTCTGCGGATAAGCGGTCGCATAGGGTTCGGTATAGAGTTCCACCCGGTCGGCACCAGCCTTGGCAGCATACTCTATCATCTCCGCATCCGCCGATACAAATACGGAAGTACGGATGCCTGCATCATTAAATGTATCGAGCACTTCAGTCAGAAATTCCAGATTCTGCTTGGTATCCCAACCTGCGTTAGAAGTCAGCTGAGTCGGACTATCCGGAACCAGAGTCACCTGATGCGGTTTCACTTTCAATACCAGGTCAATAAATTCGGGGGCAGGATATCCTTCGATATTAAATTCAGTACGAAGCAACGGGCGAAGATCATACACATCCCTCTGGCGTATATGACGTTCATCAGGGCGTGGATGTACGGTAATTCCTTCCGCACCGAAGCTTTCACAATCCAAGGCTACCTTCACCACATTAGGTACATCCCCTCCACGCGCATTACGCAACGTCGCAATCTTGTTTATGTTTACACTTAATCTAGTCATAATTCGGATCATAGTTTGCCGCAAATGTACAAATAATAGCGATACATTGGCAGCGTTCTGAGAAAAAAACACCATATTTGCATTTCATTAAGAAAGTACAGACGATGAAATTTGCCATATTTGGAAATACTTACCAAGCCAAAAAATCAACACATGCGGAAACTTTATTCCGCTTGCTGGAACGGCGTAATGCCCAGCTTTGCATTTGCAGGGAGTTCTATAACTTCCTGACTTCCGACCTGCACATGACTATCGCTTCCGCCGAACTCTTTGACGGAGACGATTTTACAGCAGATATGGTCATCAGTATCGGGGGCGACGGTACGTTCCTGAAAGCAGCCAGCCGGGTAGGCAAAAAGAATATCCCCATTCTGGGCATCAATACCGGCCGCCTCGGTTTCCTGGCAGACATTTCTCCGGAAGAGATGGAAGAGACTTTCGATGAGATTTATAATAACCACTACAAGGTGGAAGAACGCAGCGTGTTGCAATTACATTGTGATGATAAAAAATTGATGGAATCGCCTTATGCACTCAATGAAATTGCTGTATTGAAACGCGACAGTTCTTCAATGATCAGTATTCATACTGCTATCAATGGGGCCCATCTCACCACTTATCAAGCGGACGGGCTGGTGGTATCCACCCCTACCGGTTCCACAGCTTATTCGCTGAGTGTCGGTGGTCCGGTTATCGTGCCTCATAGCAAAACGATCGCTATCACTCCGGTGGCTCCGCATAGCCTGAATGTCCGTCCTATCGTCATTTGTGATGATTGGGAAATCACCCTTGATGTTGAAAGTCGCAGCCACAATTTTCTGGTTGCCATCGACGGGCGTAGTGAATCCTGCAAAGAGACAACCCGCTTGCGAATCTCACGGGCTGATTACAGTATTAAGGTAATCAAGCGCTTCAATCATATTTTCTTTGATACGCTTCGCAATAAATTGATGTGGGGGGCGGATGTAAGATAAATAACATTATCAGACTACTTCTGAGATTGAATACATGGCAAAATTAGGGGGTTGATTCCTGATGGAATCAACCCCCTAATAATTTATTTATGTATGAAATAGTTTTCCCGATTAGAGAGCACCTACCTCTTTCAATGCAGCGTTGGTTCCGTGAACAGCTTTAGCGCTGGCAGCAAATTTTTCTTTTTCGTCAGCAGTCAGTTCCAGTTCAACGATTTTTTCAATACCGTTCTTGCCCAGGATAACGGGAACACCGATACAAAGATCAGATTCACCATATTCGCCTTCCAACAATACAGAGCAAGGAATCATCTTCTTCTGGTTGTGGATGATAGACTCAACTACATAAGCTCCTGCTGCACCCGGTGCATACCATGCAGAAGTACCCAGCAACTTAGTCAGAGTTGCACCACCTACCATAGTGGAAGCAACAACTTCATTCAATTTTTCTTCGCTCAACAAAGTGCTAACCGGCTGTCCTTTGTATGTAGCCAGGCGAGCCAAAGGAATCATAGTCGTATCACCGTGACCACCAATTACCATACCTTCTACTTCGTTTGCATTGCAACCCAAAGCCTGAGAAAGGAAGTATTTGAAACGAGAGCTATCCAAAGCACCACCCATACCGATAACACGGTTCTTAGGAAGACCCAGAGATTTCAATGCCAGATAAGTCATTGTATCCATCGGATTAGAAATAACTACAAGGATAGCGTTGGGAGAATATTTCAATGCATTTTCAGCAACTGTTTTCACGATACCGGCATTTACACCGATCAACTCTTCACGAGTCATACCCGGCTTACGGGGAATACCTGATGTAATAACGATAACGTCAGAGTTTGCAGTCTTCTCATAGTCATTGGTACAGCCCACAATGGTGGTATCAAAACCCAACAATTGAGCAGTCTGCATCATATCCATTGCCTTACCTTCTGAAACGCCTTCTTTAACATCCAGCATTACCACTTCGTCAGCCACTTCATTAAAGGCCAACACATTAGCGCATGTAGCACCTACGTTACCTGCACCTACTACGGTTACTTTTGACATAATCTTCAATTTTTTGTTTATATGTGTTATAAAGTTGCGACAAAAGTACAACGACATTCCTAATTAAGGAAATTTTTCCGTAATAATTTTAGTTAAATACTCTATCCGATGTGCAACATCTTAAAGGCAGGTAACAACCAACGACGTAAAAAACGTAGTCGATACCACCATTCCCATTAATAAAAAGGGCAGCACCAGGCAGGTAGTTCATCCTCAGAAGGATAAGGAACCACTTCCATCTGGTCTACCCCTCCCCTGATAATAAGGATACATGCTTTGCCCATCAATCAAAAGTGTCAAAGTTTGCCCTTGTTTTAAAGCCTCAGCCACTCCGGCAAAAAAGTCATTGGATACCGTTATTTTTCGCATACTCCGAAAATAGTTTCACAAGAAAGACGAGCCGCCGCCGCATCAGGAAGACAAGACAGATGATAAACCGGCACGTTCGAAAGTAAGTTACTCAAAGTCCCACTGATAGAGTCATACAATGCATCATCATAGGCAAAACAAGGAGGACATGAAGGGTGTAAGGCTCCATAGCCCTGAGCTACATTTAGCTGTTCTATTTTATTAAATGGAGCTTGCGACAATCGTACACAGGCTGCTAACGGATAACTCTCATTCTTGTAACAAGGTGTCTTTCCACTCCATGGGCTACCATATACCCATGGTTTCCCGTCTATGATGCGAAGAATAGGACTGTCATCATTCAGCAAAACAGCCCCCTCTATGTTTTCGCGCCACAAACGGGTGTGCGTACTTTTTCCTGTACCACTCTCTCCCAGAAAGAGCACAACCTTACCTTGATAGCAAATGGTACTGGTATGAATAGCCACTGTTCCGAGAGGAGCAGCAGCCACTCCATACGCAATCCAGCAGGCAAAGCGTAGTAATATAGGTGCAAAGTTGCCCGTAAAATAAGCAATACGGGCATCTTGTATCATCCACATACTCAATGGTTCAGCATCCGGGAAGGTCATATCAAAAACATACCCGTCGGTATAACGTCCAAAACGGCTGACAATGCCGTCTATTTCACTACGATAGTACACTTGTTCAAACACCGGTGCTTGATTGAGAGTTGTTATAAACTGGCAAAGCGGTTCACCACCGGATTTAGTTTTAAATACCGGAAAGCCGGGTAATGCTTCTATCCTTTGTACCAATCTATCCCCTTCCACACGGATACGATGTCCGGCTATTAAATAATCCTGTTCCATTTCTTTTATTCTTTATTGTTATATACTATATCACACGTGTCCAGATCGAATATTCGGTCACAAAAGGACAACGAGCTTTCACGGTGGGCTATGACAATCAATGTCAGTTCACGATGCTCTCGTGAAAGCATTTCCAAAGCATGATTAATTTCCTGTTCCGTCTTGTTATCCAGAGCAGAAGTGGCTTCATCAAAGAACAGTACTTCAGCCTCCTTGTAAAGTGCTCGTGCAATGCCAATCCGTTGTTTCTGACCACCGGACAATCGGCTACCGTATTCGCCTAATGGTGTGTCCAATCCTTGTGGTAATTCATCTGCCCATTCCTTCAGTTGCACTTGTTCCAGAACCTGCATCACCTTTGTAAGGTCAACTTGCGATTGCCCAAGTGCAATGTTATCAGCGAGTGTCCCTTCTATAATAAATATTTCCTGCGGTACATATCCCACCAGTTTATGCCACTCACTTCGGTTAGTAGAGGTCAGTTTCCTGCCATCTATAAGTATCTCGCCGGATGTAGGTGGAAAGAAGCCGAGCATCAGGTTAAAGAGAGTCGATTTCCCCGAACCGCTTGCTCCGCGTACACCGATACGTTCACCACGACTGACAACCAGATCTAAACCGCTGAAAAGTGTATGTCCATCAGGAAATGCGAATTCCAGCCCACACAACTCAAGGGTATGTCTGAATTCAAAAGGAGGCTCACTTGGTAGGTTTTCTTGTGGTTCATTGCCCATAATAGTTATACCCTCTTTCACCACTGTTATAGTATGCGAAGCATTTTGAAGTGTTACCCAGCTGTTCAATACAGCTCTCACGGCAGGAATCAACCTGAAAGCTGCTACCGCAAATACACCGCTTACTAAGCCCAGGTCACCACTTCCAGTGCCAATCAATAAAGCCAATCCGGTCACTATAGCTACTTCCGAGAGGAAAGACGGAAAAAGTTGGTACACTTCCATGCGCAGACGATTGTGAACAATAAACTCCATCCCTTGGTCGAAAGAAGCAAGCGAGGTATGGAAAGCCCGGGCAATTTCCAGTTCTGCATATCCACGGTAAGCTTCCACTACCGTACGACTCTGCTTGCGACGTGCTTCCAATTCTTCCATGCCATAACGGCGCAGGCGTCTCCGTACCAAACCCACATACAGACCGGCCAGAGGCAGAAAAGACGCACAAAGCAAAAATCCGGCAAGCGGCTCCCAGACGACAAGTGCCGTCACCATCAGCAGCACCAGCACTGCCTCTCCCGCCATGCGAAAGACCGGAGCCAATACACATGAACTGAACATATAGCAAACATAGTTTACCTCATGTCCCAGTTGCACACTGCTCTTCCCTTTTAGGAAAAGCAATCCGCGATGGTAATAATTGGCAAACACCTGCTTGCTGAATTCCCGGTATATCTCCAACTGGTATCGGCTTTGTACACGTGCCAGGAATACCACCAAAGCGTTCTTTAGTAACACAAACAGCAACACGGCACCACACAATGCCAGCATCATGCCCCGTCCGCCGCCTTGTTTTACCACTACCAGTAATATCGGTATCAGTGCTGCCACTCCGGCAAAATCAAGGATAGCACGTAACAATACCGAGAAAGCTACCCATACACCCCGCTTGCGTTGCTTTTCAGGTAGCAACTGAATTATTTCTTTAATCATCAACTACCATTTGATTATATTCGTCTTCCGATGTCTTTCTTTTTCTCCTTATGTTTCTTAAAAAGCCTTCCACAAAGTCTTTCGCAAACAAAATCCAGCTAATGCTTCCTGCGCCTGCCAAAAGATACATCCCGCAAGGATTACCATTTTTCGGGGCTTCGAGGGAGTCAGAGGAACTATTGGAGGCTGAATAACTGCTAACACCGGAGTCGCCTTCTTCACTTTCACTTCGGCAGCTTGGACTTGCAACTCCGTCTGGTTATAAATTGTGAGTGCCAGATTCATTTCATTCCGTAACCTTGTCAACTCAGCGCGAGAAGTTTGCCTCACCAAACCTTGATTTATATCGGCATATCGAGTATATTTTTCCTGCGCTTTATAATACTCCGCCTGTGCCTCTTTGCGAAGTTTCTCCGTGTATTCCAGCATGCGGCGTGACTTACTTGTTCTATATTCTGTAACGTACTCCTTCAGATGTTCCAGTATAGTATCTACTACAATAGCAGCGACCTGTGGATCCTGCATAGTGACAGATAGAGTAATTTTCCTTCTTCTGCCTGTTTCATCTATTCCGACACTAGTTCTTGAGGAAATAATTCCAGCTATAGCCGCCTCTTCACGGGTTAACTGAAAAATATTTATTGAGGAGTTCACCTTCTCCACTTTCGGCTTCTCCTGAATCATTGTCATACACCAGCCCACCAATTTGGATGGTATAGACGTGACGGAATTCCACCACGGACATTTCTGATGTTCTTTCAAATATTGAGAGAGAGTAATCACAGTATTATCTTTCAACCCATGTATTTTAATATCGAAAAGTCGGACAAGAAATGGTGTAGAATGAATGATGGCAGGATATAAAACTGAATAAATAGCATCTCTCTCAGTAGTTGAAGAAGAATTCATACCAGTACCAACCACATCACTTAACGTACTTATACCTGAAGAGGTAGCTCTACGCGAACTTTCCGGAACAATAAAAATGCTGGCTGTATATTCCTTGGGAGTACCCAAAGCTACAATCAGTCCAATGACAGCACCAATGCTGCATGTTAGAAGTATTTGTTTCTTGGAAGTATAGATTTTTTCAAATAGTACCAGCCAATCTATCTCCTGTTGTCCGGACGATTGTCTTACTTTTTTTTGTTTGCAGTATTGCGATTCATCAATATGTAATAATGTCTATACAAAAACAATGATGGAATTAATTGGGCTTCCTTTATTTTAGTTTTTGGCCTTTTACTGAGTAAACAAAAGCCTAAACTGACGATTAGTTACTACAAATCCAATAAGTTTTAGCATCAAGGATTTTTATATGGAACAATAGAGGCTGTCCCATTTTCATTCTGAGGCAGCCTCTATTTTAGCTTAGCTTATTGGTCAGCTTATTAATCGCCATAATTATCCGTATTCCAGAAATAAGCCTCTGCATTATTACCTGAACCACTGGCAAAGATACCAGAATCAGGATAATCAGTAATTGTTTCACTATAGAATTTACCACCAACAAGAAGCGTACCTGCATTGTCAATCTTGGCAAATTCTTTGATTACGCCAACTACTTCATAGGTATAAGCACCCAGAATATTTCCTGTCGGAACAGAAACTTCTTTATCATCTGCAATAGTCAAATGAGTAATGCTCTTCTTGTTTACATTTAATGTAACATTAGCATTTGCTGTAAATTCTACCAAATCTGCAGCCAATTTTACAGTTGCATTGGCGTTTACAACTACGTATTTAATGGTCGTTCCAGTGTAAGATGATAAATCGCAACCTCCATTTAAATAAACTTTATTAAACTTATCATTATCGGCAGCAGTCAAAGCTGTAGTCGTTACTGGAACAATCCAGGAAATATAACCCTGTTGAGCAGCATTTGCAACAGTCATGTCTGCGTCACGTTTCTCACATTTTACTTCACCACGTGTTACTTGAGTATTTACACCTGTTTTAACTTCGGTTGCACTGGAATTAGTAGTAATATAAGTTCTTGAACCTTCTTTAGCCTCAATAATTCCTGTATTGTTAATAGTATTATCTGTACCATTCAAGCAATACATTGAGCCACTGTTTATAATATTACCTGTATTGGTCAAACTTCCCGTACCTCCATTTCCTGCAATAATCTTAGCGCCAGCATTATTTGTAATGCTACCACTGTTAGTCATTACTGCGGCCAGATTAATGTTACCGTTATTGGTAATAGTGGAAGTATTTCCGGTTACACCTTTTACATTAATTATACCGGTAGTAGATACAGTAATTGTTCCTTCATTACCGATCGTAGTAGTATTGGTCAGAGTTGAAGAGTCCCATGTGCCACTTACTGTAATATCCGTACCATTATTTGTAGTGGTAGTAGTTGTCAACTTTACACCTGTAGCAATTTCTAAAGTACCGTTATTACCTGTAATTGTCCCTATAGTTACATCTTCAGCAATCTTAACGACAGCACCATCACCAAGTGTTACGCCTGCGTATATATCACTACCCGCAACATTATCCTTTGCAAAAGTAACATTAGCAGCTGCGATAGTCATCATTTGCCCTGCAGGGATCTGCACATCCTCACCAATTTCAACATAACCTTCTGTTACATCACATCCACCCTCAAAAGTAACGTTATGCAATGTCATTCTGTTTGTCTCATCGTCACCTCCCTCTACAGTAACCTTATCAGAAAACGTCAAACTAACATCAGATAATTCTTGTACCTTGTTTGTTAAAGCAGCCATTACCTCCGGATTGATTACCACTTCATCACCTAATACACGAATCTTAGCTGCATCGTTAGAATTAATACCATTAATTACGGCAACCAAGTCTTTCTGTCCAATAACTACAGTACCTGTAGTTTCACTAACATTCTCAAGTTCTGCATTGCTCTTTGTTACTACCATATTTAGGAAAGCATTACCATTAGCAACAGCACCATTATCTATTTTATGTAGGCTAACACTATGTTGTCTTCTTAAATAGAAATCCTCTTGAGTATCATTACCTACTTTTTCAATATAACTATTCTTTACATCATATTTATACACCCCTTTATCAGTGTATGCATATAGTGAGATGTTATGATATACACCGGCAGGAATCAACATACGAGCCTGAAAATCAGTACTTGAAGTTTCATTATCCAGACAATCAAGAGCAATCAATTGTTGGTCAGCAGTGCCTGTTGTTCTAGAAATAACGTCCTTAAAATCAGAATCTAGAGTATTCTTATTATAGTTTATTATAGTACCATCAACATTGTTATTTTGTAATGCAGCTCTAGCTTCATTTATTACATCCTGATCTGTTTCAAGCGCTCCTTTCTGATCCAACTTCGCATTAGGAATTTCCAAATTTTGAACAGTATAAGTCTTGGCAAATGGAGCATACGTTTGTAGGTCAACAGCTGTTGGTTTAACAACTATTTTCTGTACAGTCACAGCTTCAGGAAATTTCATCTTGATATTTGCATAAGAGTATACAGACACCATCGGCAGATTGAAATTATCGAAATGCCCATCTTCCTGTCCCTCCAGATTGATAATTGGTGAGATGCGGAAATCTTTCTTGGCAATTTCGCTATAGTCTGTCGCATATTTCTGAATGACAGGCAAGTCAAATTCCACGCCATTTCTGCTTTGAGTCATTTTGGAATCATACTGCAAATAGAACAGCCATGCCCCCTTCACCATGGTACCATCTGTCTCAAACTTTCCAGAAGTACCATTCCATGAGAATCTATTATTACCAACATGTCCTTCATGTATAGTATAATAGCTAGTCGGATTATTGTAGTCATAATCAACAAGAACTGCACCAACTTTATCACTTCCATCAAAAGCAATTCCAGAGCCTCCAGTCATACGTGTAGTCGCATTGTCAACACCAAATGCAAAATCTATCATCGGACGTTTCAGCTTATTAGCATCATCGTTACTTCCCAAATATTCTTCATTGGAACATCCTGCCAACAAAGCAGTGACCAACAACGAACTTACTAAAATTTTTGTTTTCATTTTATCATTAGTTAATGTTATACCATTTCCATATCATGTTACCGTATCATGCTATTAGTCCCCATCACCTGGGATTGTTCCCGAATCAAATCCTGAACCGTCATTGGGACTTCCTGCAAAACCTTTTTCTACTTCCACTTCCAAAATTTCCACTTCTGGAGCTTCATACTTCATTTCCTTTTCTACTTTCATAATCATAAATTTAAATTGTTAGTAATATTAAAAATCTCTTCATTATTAACTGGTAATATGCATCTCTGGCTATCAAAAGAATTAGGTTATCCTTAATAGTCTTGCAAATCTTTCTATAAAAAAGACGAGCAAACCGCCTTTTCAGCCTGCAAAGTAAGAAACAAATTTCCTAAATACACTTCGAATGCATTCGGCTGAATATCTGCATGTTACCATCGAGAAGTAAAAAGATAAAAGTAAGAAGAAAAGAATTTTCAAATGGAAGGGAAAAATAAACGATAAATCTGATATGCAATCACTTATAGTACTAATGACAAATTGCAAATTTTATCTATTTATGCATATTGACACTCCTTTATGACACTATACTGCATAAGGAATAACTAATTTAACTCATTGATTTACAATCAATAGTTACTTTGTTGAATAGAAAAAAGTCCACTGACAAGCACAGAAATAACACCATTATCAGACACCAACAACAAAAAAGAAGCTTACAATTAGTCGCTAAATAATCTCATGTTTTCTACCTGACACATGTCCTGAGAAACCCTAAATGTATTAAGCAAAAAAAGGAGCGGATTCTATACCCGCTCCCTTATGGAATGATGACTCAATAACAATATCACAATTTTTCTGCAATAATCAGTTCCCAACCCTTGAACACCAGCGTGATGAGTTCCAGTTTCGTCCCACCTTTGGTGCGAAGCACCTTTTCATCCGCTGCATAACGTACCAGCTGTTCAGCGGCTTCCTTCTTCAAGGAAGCAATCTCTCCCTCCGAAGCGTCACGCTTGGTGTATTTCACCTCTACAATATAGCTATAGGCAATATCGGGTTGGTGCAGTAAATCCGGCATCATGTAAAAGTCGGCATACCCTTTGGAAGATTCGTGTTCGGGAAAAAGAACATATCCCTGGGTCAGTCCTAAATAAGCCAACAGAAAGCCTTTGACATGAGCCTCTCCATCTATGAACTCACGGATGGCGCTTTGACGTTCCAGTTCGCGGGCAAAGAAACGGAAGACAGCCTCCCATTCGCCACGAAGAGCCATTCCTTTTACCAGACCGGAAAAAGAAGAAAGGTCCAGATCAAACATTTTTGCTTCGCGATAAGCTTCTACCAGATAAGTGTAGAGCTGTTCGCGTACAGTCAGGTTCGGAATACCAAGAATGGCACTACCAAAATCGGTACCTTGTATGGATAGCATTCCGAAATAGAACAGCAGGCTCTTGAAGTTCTCCGTATCAGTCAACTTTTCAGCCGGAAAAGAAGTGGAGATCTGTGCTGTGATGCTACCTTCCGTTACAATCTGCTGGATGACGGAAGTGTTCACACCGAATGTCTTATCTATCCGTATCAGATGACGGAGCTTACTGTAATCCGTACGGATATTGTTGTCAACCATTGTCTCTGGGGGTAATTGCTGTTGCAGATAACTATTCAGGAAATAAAGTGTCATGTCCGAATTGAACATCCGTTCTTCCAATTTGCGGGAAGAGAAGCAGTAATTATCATACCACGGCTTCATCAGTTCCACCAGCCTATCCACAGTAACATCTTCCGGCAGTGCGTTTTCATCTTTGTAATAGGTAATCATCTCCCGTACTTCATCTTCGCTGAAACCGATGATGTCATTAAATTGCGGCATCATACTGATATTCGTGCCGATATTGAAACCGCTCGTCACGTCATCCATCGTAATGGGACTCACTCCCGTGATGAAAAGGCGCTCCACGGCAGCACCGGCATTGGAAGTGGAATCTTTAATATTGTTGAAGAAACCACGGATAAAACCCTCACCATGTGTCTTTTCCCGATAACGCTCCTGCCCATAAGAAGAAAGAATGGTATTGGTAAAGTTATCATATTCGTCAATCAACAGGTAAATGCGCGGGCAGTCCGTACGGCTGACGTATTCCTTAAGAGCAGACAACATCTGTCTCGGATTGGTTTCATCAGGATTGACAACCTTCCAAATATCACTGCCCAACAGGTGCTCGTATTTCAGGATGAAATTCTTCATCACCATGCAGCAATACTCGCAGAACGAACGCTCCACATCCTCCAACTTCGAACTGATTGCAGAGAAGTTGAATCGCAAAACCATGTACTTGTTGTGCTCTTCCGTAGGATGCTTGCCTATATACAATTCTCCGAATATCTCTTCAAAACTATCCGCATAATCAATACTATAATACGTTTCCAACATGGCCAGAAACAGTGACTTACCGAACCGTCGCGGACGTATGAGGAACAGATAGGACGGCTGGCGCTCTATCATTTCGATATAACGGCTCTTATCCACATAATAATAGTTTTTCCGCATAATGCGGGGAAAGTCCGATATTCCATAAGGTAATGCTTTCATAACTGCCTGCTTTTAATATTGCACAAAGCAAAGGTAATAAAAATGATTGCAAATTCTACGAAGACCTTGAAATAGTTACAATCGGACACCGTTATTTACCACATATTCCGAAGATCGTATCATGAGAAAGGTGCGCAGCATCAGCATCGGGTAGACAAGCCAAATGATAAACCGGTACCGCAGAAAGCAGGGAACTCAAAGTATCACTGATGTAATCATACAATTCATCGCTGTAAGCAAAGTCAGGCGGACACGAAGGATGCAACGCGCCATATCCTTGAGTCACACTGAGCCTCTTAATTTGATTGTAAGGAGCTTGCGACAATCGTACACAAGCCGCCAACGGATAACTTTCATTCTTGTAGCAAGGTGTTTTTCCACTCCATGGACTACCATATATCCATGGTTCTCCGTCTATGATGCGAAGAATAGGACTATCATCATTCAGCAGAACAGCGCCTTGTATGTTTTTGCGCCACAAACGGGTGTGAGTACTCTTACCCGTACCACTCTCTCCCAAAAAGAGAATTGCCTTACTCTGACATACAATAGTACTGGTATGGATTGCTATCGTTTTAAAAGGTGCTGTTGCCACTCCATAAGCAATCCAGCATGCAAACCGAAGTAACCGCAGGTTATAATTACCTTTAAAACTGGCCACCTGTTTACTTTTGTCTAACCAAAGTTCAAACATTTCACCTTCAGGAGGTGCCATCACAAAAAGGAAGCCACCATTATAATAACCGAAGTGGCTGACAATACCATCTATTTCATTTGTATACAGTATTTCCTTGAACGCGGGTGTCTCGGTGGCAGACACTATGAAACGGCAAAGAGGTTCACCGTCTGCCTCCATCTTAAATGGGGTGAATCCTGTCAATGCACCTATTGCCGCAACCAATCTATCCCCTTCCACACGGATACGATGTCCGGCTATTAAATAATCCTGTTCCATTTCTTTTTATTCTTTATTGTTATATACTATATCACACGTGTCCAGATCGAATATTCGGTCACAAAAGGACAACGAGCTTTCACGGTGGGCTATGACAATCAATGTCAGTTCACGATGCTCTCGTGAAAGCATTTCCAAAGCATGATTAATTTCCTGTTCCGTCTTGTTATCCAGAGCAGAAGTGGCTTCATCAAAGAACAGTACTTCAGCCTCCTTGTAAAGTGCTCGTGCAATGCCAATCCGTTGTTTCTGACCACCGGACAATCGGCTACCGTATTCGCCTAATGGTGTGTCCAATCCTTGTGGTAATTCATCTGCCCATTCCTTCAGTTGCACTTGTTCCAGAACCTGCATCACCTTTGTAAGGTCAACTTGCGATTGCCCAAGTGCAATGTTATCAGCGAGTGTCCCTTCTATAATAAATATTTCCTGCGGTACATATCCCACCAGTTTATGCCACTCACCTCGGTTAGTAGAGGTCAGTTTCCTGCCATCTATAAGTATCTCGCCGGATGTAGGTGGAAAGAAGCCGAGCATCAGGTTAAAGAGAGTCGATTTCCCCGAACCGCTTGCTCCGCGTACACCGATACGTTCACCACGACTGACAACCAGATCTAAAACCGCTGAAAAGTGTATGTCCATCAGGAAATGCGAATTCCAGCCCACACAACTCAAGGGTATGTCTGAATTCAAAAGGAGGCTCACTTGGTAGGTTTTCTTGTGGTTCATTGCCCATAATAGTTATACCCTCTTTCACCACTGTTATAGTATGCGAAGCATTTTGAAGTGTTACCCAGCTGTTCAATACAGCTCTCACGGCAGGAATCAACCTGAAAGCTGCTACCGCAAATACACCGCTTACTAAGCCCAGGTCACCACTTCCAGTGCCAATCAATAAAGCCAATCCGGTCACTATAGCTACTTCCGAGAGGAAAGACGGAAAAAGTTGGTACACTTCCATGCGCAGACGATTGTGAACAATAAACTCCATTCCTTGGTCGAAAGAAGCAAGCGAGGTATGGAAAGCCCGGGCAATTTCCAGTTCTGCATATCCACGGTAAGCTTCCACTACCGTACGACTCTGCTTGCGACGTGCTTCCAGTTCCTCCATACCATAACGTCGCAGGCGTTTCTTAACTAAACAGATATACAATACCGATAAGAACAGGAACGCTCCACAGAGCAAACAACCGGCATATGGTTTCCAGATGATAAGTGCCAATACTATTAACAATATCAGTACCGCTTCTCCTGCTATACGGAAAACAGGGGCCAATACGCATAAACTGAACATATAGCATACATGATTCACTTCATGCCCAAGCCTTACACTGCTTTTTCCTTTTAAATAGAGTAGCCCTCGATGATAATAATTGGCAAACATACGGGTACTAAACTCCCGATATATTTCCAACTGATAACAGCTTTGTACATGTGCCAGAAGCATAACTAAGGTGTTCTTTAGCAATACAAACAGTAATACGACACCGCATACTGCCAGCATCATACTCCGACCGCCATCTTTTACCACTATTAATAATATTGGCACCAGTGCCGCTATTCCTGCAAAGTCGAGTATGGCACGTGTTAATACAGAGAATACTACCCATACACCACGCCTGCGTTGCTCTTCTGACAACAATCGAACAATATTTCTAACCATCTGCTACTCTTCTCTTTTTTAGATCTTTAAGGAAGCCTTTGGCAAACAATACCCAGACCAAACTTCCTGCACCACTCAAAAAGACATACATCACAAGAATCGTCATCTTCCTGGGTTTAGAGGGTTTAAGTGGAACTACTACCGGCTGGATAACCGCATAAACAGGCCTTATCTTCTCTACTCTTGCCATAGCTGCCTGAACCAGTTGTTTCGTCTGATTGTAGGTAGTTTGAGCCAGCTTCATTTCATTCCGTAACCTTACCAGTTCAGCGCGTGAGGTTAACTTCACTAACCCTCGGTTAACATCCGCATACCGGGTATATTTCTCCTGTGCACTGTAATATTCCTCCTGTGCCTCTTTACGAAGTTCTTCTGTATATTTCAGGAATTTGCGTGCTTTACCTGTCCTGTATTCCGTTATATATTCTTTCAAGTATACTCGTACGATATCTGCCACAGTAGCTGCAACTAACGGATCTTGCATGGTGACAAATATGGTTATAGTTCTTTTCTTTTGTCCACCCCGATATTGATTCTCGAAGCGATAGCACCTGCCATGCCTGCTTCTTTGCGAGTCAGCCGAAAAGGGTTTATACCCATCTTTGTCCCAGTTTGCCCGCTATCTTCATTTGATTCATCTTTGAATAGAGATACGATCCATCCAGTCAGTTTGAACGGAACTGAAGTAATAATTCTCCACCATGGCGCTTTCTGGCGTTCTTTTAGATACTGCGAAAGAGGAATCGAAACACTATCTTTCTGTTCGCGTACCTTGATGTCGAAAAAGCCGTATAAGAAACGGCGTCGAATTGATGATTTCCGGATATAAAACCGGAAAAATGGCATCTTTTTCACCTGTGATTGATGAACTCAGATTGTCATCTTCCATATCTACTAATGCACTTTTTACCCGGATAAGCCCTTCTGCTTTCCGGGGCAATAAGGGTACTTGCTGTATATTCCTTAGGAGTGCTGAAGCCTATAACTAGCCCTACAATAGCTCCGATACCACACATTCTCAAAATCAATTTCCGCGAGTCCCAGACTTTCTTTACCAGTTCCAATAGATTAATCTCCTGTTCTTGAGAAGATGGTGGTCTCATATCTTTCCTCTCGTTTATAGTATTGCTATTCATCTTAGTTTCACTCGGAACTTCTTCTGAAAAAAACGCTTGCCAAGACGAATGTCTTGACAAGCGAAAATTAAACATTCAGATTATATAATCCTATCCAGTCAGTTTTTCCTTTTAAAGAAGAATGAATAGACTCATTCTTCTTTAATTCAAAGGTATATTACTTCTTGACTCCGTATTCCTTACCCAACCAAGTAATTGTACCAGACTGGCTAACACGGATACCACCATAAATATACCCCTTATTGTCTACAGTGTAGGTTGTGGAATTGTTATTGTCAACTTCTGCCTGAATTTGCCAGTCAAGACAACTTCTACATTATTCGTCAATTTTATACCGTATGCTAAGGTGATGTCTTTCACTGCAACTTTTGCATAACTAGCATAGTCACCTGTAGAAGCTAATTCATTATTACCTTCGAAGTACAGCAGAGCTTTCGATGCTGTAAGTCCCATAGTAGAAGCCTTAGTCGGGTTAAATGTCAATGTAACGCCTTTTCTTACTGTGATCTTAGTAGCATTGGTCAAGCTCCAAGCTTCAGAGTTGGCGTCAGAAGCCTTAGAAATGATATAGTGAGTTACACCATAAGAATTGGCGTTCTTCATGAAATCTGCCTTCTTTTCATTGTCACCTGTTCCAGGAACAATACCATCATTGTACTCAGCAATGAATTGACCATCCTCTACGTTAGTAATATTGACATTTTTCTTGTCTCCACTCTTAGCATAATAATAGTTGATAACATTGCTGTTGTTCAATGTTGCTACTTGGCCGGTAACACCCGTCAACTGAGCAGTATAGTATAAGTTGATAGTGCCTGTATTACTTACGACTGCATTACCCTTGAAACTCAGGATACCCTTAACTTCCATAGTACCCTTTGTTCTCACTCTTGTTTGCAACATTCAATTCACCAGCTTCTTCATTCGTAACTAAAATGTTAGTGCTTCCATTCAAAGTTGCAACACCAGTAGTCAATTTTGCACCGTTAACGTTCAGAATAGAGTTTTGCTCTGTTACAAAAAAATACCTGTTGTGAAATCAGCGTTTACATCCAGAACTGCATTTTCTGAAACTACTATATCTATTTTGTTAGAAAGATTAGTCAACTGACCAGCGCCAATCTTGTTATTACCATTAAATTTGATAGTCACTTGTTTATCTGAGTGTTCCTTCAAACGTAATGTATTGCCTGCAGTAATGAATGTTTTGATAGCTTCGTTATCACTTTCAGCAGACCAGTCGAAATCAGTCAATTCCAAAACATTGTTAGCGTCATCACCGTCAACACAGAGATCAAAGCGCCTATTCGTTACATTTCTGCTATTGATACGTTCGATGGTAGCAAGCAAATCGTTCTGAGTTTTAATACAGTTGGTTTCAAATTCCAAATCATCTACATTTACTTCTATAAAACGAGTACAGAATGCTCCTGTTCTTGCAGCCCATCCACCTGCGTAGAATGCTTCAATATCGTTGATCTTGACAAATTTATCACTCTCTACTGCATTAGGACCTAAAACGAGCATACCAGTAGGATCGCTTTTTTTTACTTTTATACCAGTCGCTTTCTTCAACTGTCACAACACCATAGTTAGTATGGATAACCAAAGCCAATTTATAGTATTCTTTCGTAAAATAGCTGTTTTTTTCTGTGTAAGGCATCAACAGGAAATTTACGCGACCAGTAGATTTAGCCACAGGTTGTTCGATAATAGTAGTGATGCTTGAAACTTTATTATCATTGACAAACAGCCCCTCCTGAGTTTCTATCGTAGGCAATGCGTATTTGGAAGTACCGCTCAACGATGGAATACCAAATTCATCATATGCACCCTTATTATATCTTTTGATCTTACTCATGTCAAACAGACCGAAGTCGCAATTTTGTCTACAGCCCAACCTTCATTTTGGGTTGTCACTATCAGGTCAACGCTTTCAATCTGTATCTTTTCAGGATTTATAATTGTCTGCGAACCTGCTTTAAAGGTCACACGAGCATCCAACATGTTGGCAAAACGAAACATCTCCATATTAATAGCTTTCGACATGCCGGCCTCTTCATTTTGCAACGGATAAATGTAAGTAGCATTTTTGTTTGTTTCTTGAGTTTGCTCATCTACTCTTCTTGACACCCACGGCATATTGTCCACAACATAAGACAGTACCTCTGTCGGCTGGGTCAAGTCCGTACTTCCCTGAGATTGTATTGCATCAACACTCAAGCCAAACTTACCATCTACTTTATATCTATCAGAATAAGGATAGTAAGCAAAGTATTGGCCTTCTAATACCTGACCATCCTGCATTCCAAAAATATTATTGTCAGGATCGTTGCAAGTCATACGGGTATTACTTGCCCAAAATGCAGTACTTGGAAGTACAGTCGGATCATATTCTTTCTCCTTAGTAAATTGTTGTTGAATTTCCGGTGCATTCACCCAAACTAGTCCAACTTGGTCTCCTGCCTTCCACTTTAAATTCCAACCGTCATTTACCATTCTGGTTGCGACATTTGTTTCCTTATTAAAGGATAGAGTGACGTTCTCCAACGGTTTCCCTTTGTATTGTATTTCCGGTTCTACGTTCACCAGAGCCTCTTCCTGGCTACATGCTGCAAATAAAGCAGGAAGCGCACAAGCCATTAATAAATGTTTTGTTTTCATTGCAATTAGTTTAAATTTTAAATACATTAATTGATATACGTTCGCCTAGATTCAACAACTTTTATTTAGTCGTCACCACCACTAAAGTCACCGTCGTCTCCACCTATCCCGGGACCTTCAATACCAGAAGCAGCGAAACCTAATTCTACTTCTACTTTCAGAATTCCAAATTTAAATTGTTAGTTTTCTAATAATCATAAATTTAAATTGTTAGTAATCTTCATTATTAACTAGTAATACACTTTTCTATACTATATAAAAAAAATCAAGCCAGTTCTTAATATCTTGCAAATATTTCTATAAAGAAGACCAGTAAAAGCTCCTTTCAGCCTGCAAAGTAAGAAACAAATTTCCTAAATATATTTTTAGTGTATTTCGTTGAATATCTGGATACTAATAATAAGTAAGAGGAGAAAATAGGGAAAGAATAGAATTTCCAGGAAATAGTATTAAACGATGTATAGGTTTAGTAATTAAGTAGTTGTGCCATTGATAGTTAATGGCATTTCAAACTATTTATATATATTGGCACTTTATTCTGGCACCATATTATATAGCAATATAATATGGTAACATGCTTATTATCAAAACATAACGAGGTAGCCAAACGAGAAAACTCCTATTGCTACAAATTGAGTTAGCACCATTATCAGACACCGGCAATAAAAATCTTATTTACAGCTAAGTAAATAATTCCTTCGATGACTCTTGGAGAGAAGACTCTCGATAATAATCAACTAACGCAATAAGGGAACCAAACCGTACCTGGACCGAGTCAAGTCCATACCAGATCCGTACTTGCTCCGTATAAAAGTACCTCTACATGGAGCTGGTACGGACTTGACATAGACTTGGTACGGAGCAAGACATACACATGTATGTGTAAAAGGGCACTCTTTTTCTTAAGACTCTAAGCTAGGATAGCTTTTTCTTTTTTCAGTAACCGGACGAAATCAGTCATCAGTTCTTTACTCGATGCTCTCATATAGCGCTGAAATGCTTGGAAAGAACGATGTCCGGAAAGCGACATCACGTAGTTAATCGGATAGCCACGTTTATAAAGATTGGTCACACAACTTCTTCTGGCCGTATGGAAGCTTATCAATTCGTATTTCGGAATTGTCACGATGGTAGTTTCTCCACCACGGTACTCCTTACGGCTAACAGCCTCATTAATACCGCATCGCGCGGCAAGAAGCTTAATGATTTTGTTGGCCTTCACCTTATTTATAACCGGAAAGCCAATCTGTTGATAATGTTCAATCAGTGGCGCTATTTCCTTCAATATCGGAATTTCAACCAGCTCTTTCGTCTTTTTTTGGTAGAGCGATATTACTCCCTTCCGTACGGTTGCTTTATTCAACTGCTGTATATCACTAATCCTTAATGCTGTATAACAGGCAATAATAAAAGCATCCCTTACCTCACGCTCTTGGTCACTCTCTGTCTTTGCCAAAGAAAGCTTCTGGATCTCCTTCTCTTGCAGATAAATCTGTTCACTCGAATCAGCAGGCAGTGTAGTCTGAACTTTCAAGAAATAGTTGTTGGTTGTCATCTCGCTGTCATAAGCACGATGCAACAGATTCTTGATTACTTTCAGCGTATTGATGATTGTATTCTGAGTATAATGCTTTCCGGTTTTCCCATAACTGTACTCGTAAAGGTAGTTGGTGAAATCAACAAAGAACTTTTTATTGAAGTCGTCGAACGAACCGATCGGCACTTTCCGTTGCTTGTCGTAATCTTCCAGACGCCCCAACGCAGTGAGGTAGGTAGCCTTGGTACTTTCAATGCCACGCTTTCCTTTGCGATTTACATTCTTTTCATACTCGCCAACCAATCTTCTCAGACAAGCAATCGGATTTTGCAAAAGTTGTTCCTTCTGCTGGTTTTTATCAACGATTTGCCGGACAACAGCAGCCGACAGGTACTCTCCCTTCATGGCAAGTTGTTCGTCCATTTCGCATAAAGACGTTACTAAATTATCAATTTGTTCATTAATATATTTCAACCGAAGCCTCTCCCGTATGTTCAAGCCTCCGTTCTGATAGCATCGATATATTTCATGATTCCAATACTGTGGCTCTACACGGAGTTTTGTATAAACTCTGATTCTCCGTTTATTGATAGTTGTCACAAGCATTATTTGCGTCAGTTTATTCTTTTCACTGACCTGCTTTAGATTGAATCTAATTTTCATTTCTTTTTCTTCCTTTCAGTTTAGTGGTAATTGTTCCATAATTATCAAGATTATAGTGATATATAAACAAAAGAGTGCCCATCTTATTTTCAATAAGAATCCATAAGAAAGCTATAAAAAAGTTTGTATTTATGCATTTTCGTTGAAAAGCATAAAAAAAAAGCTTTATTTTGTTTGTAGATGTCAATAAAATATCTACCTTTGGCTCGCAAAAGCGTGTAGAATAGAGATATGTTTTCACGATAAAGGAGAATTTGCCATATTTTTTACCCGAAAAGATAAAAAATAACGAATTCTTTTGAATTTAGGAAATTTGTTTTTAGCGTTTTATCGTGATACATAGAACTTAATAGGTCATATATCACGCCTATTTAGTAAGAGAATTTCTCTTTAATGTTAACCTCAGGTATATATACAAAGAATACATCTGCTATTTTCAATACAAAAAAGAGTGTACCAAAACAGAATAATTTAATTTATCTGATTATAATACTATCTCATTATATGCAATGAGTTATAGCAAACTATTAATATTTCTCCAGTAAATGTAACAGGAAAGAACTATCCTATGATTCCACAGTTACCCAAAGCATCCACCCACTTTTGGGCATCAACTAAGGCTTGATCTTTGGATATGCCGTAATGATTCATTAATACTTCTGCAGCATCTTCCAAAGAAAATTCTCTTCCTTGCAATTCTTTCCAAAGAAGCAGTGCTGTATTATTAAGTGAAATTACTTTAGTCATATCAGACTGGGACTTTCCTTGCTCGACGATCAGGTTTTCACCTGCAATCTCCCGAACTTTATAATTCTCTTTAATTTTCATAGTGACAAACATTAAATTAGTGTTTCAAGAAATGCAAAGGTAAACATTCTCTTGAAAATTGTATACTATAATATAAAAAAAGAGTCTATAACAGATTTAATTGTTTTTTATCAGTGATTATCTTCCATCTATTAAGGTGGCAATCTCTCTTTATGCGAGTATTAATTCAGCACCAAGTTATTACGAGGGAGGAAAGTGGTATAGCTACATGGCTTCACTGAGTGTGTTCGATGGCTCTTTGTAAATGCATTTCTTGTTGCTAGTGCCTGAAAATGGTGTCATTGCTATTTAAAAAAGTGAGTTTCTTGTCATTTATAAAATCCGTTTCTTATTGAAAATAAGAGAATTACTATCGTGTGCTCTTATTCTATAAGGTGCAAGAAAGAGGTGTCAATATATGCAGAAGAATAAAATAAGATGTTTTCTACTAAATACGTAATAAGCTGTTTCTTAATATATTGATTCATTCTTTTTGATTATAACAAATTCTTTTCTTTTTATTTTAAAAGATTTCTTCCAAGCATATAATAATCAGATAATCAATAAAATACCACTCAAATATATTTAGGAAATTTGTTTCTTACTTTGCAGGCTGAAAGGAGCTTTTACTATGCTTATTTATATAGTAGGAATAGCGAATTTTGCAAGGGATGAGTTCGATTTATAGAATGATGAGAATAACATATTGATATTATTAACAATTAAATTTTGTAGTTATGAAAGTAGAAAAGGAAATGAAGTATGATGCTCCGGAAGTGGAAGTTCTGGAAGTAGTTGTAGAATTGGGATTCGCAGCAAGCGGTCCGAATGCAGGTGTGCAGATGACTCCGGCCTTCCTCCTCTGTAATGGCAGCTGTGGAACTAAAAAAGATGATCGAATAACATTAAACATTAATTAAATGAATATGAAAACAAAGAATGTTCTCTTTGCTTTGTGCTTGCCGATAGCTTTTACGGCTTGCCAAAATGAAGAATTTGTGAAGGACTATTCACAAGAATTGAAAAATAGAGGAGAAATAGACGTCATTCTCTCTGCAAGCTACCCTAAAGTGGGGAACTCTGTTGATACACGTATGAGTGCTGAGGAAAGCGGAAATTCTCTGTCATTCCTTTGGGAACAAACGACTGATAAACTGGGAGCTGCAATGATGGATGAAGAAAATGCGGGAACTGTGAACGGTGCTGCAATTTACAACAACTATCCGTTTATCGCTCAGAGTAGTGGTGCAACCTCTACATTTGCATCTCCTTCTTCTATAACAAAAGGTATCTATCTATTCTACAACAGCTATAAAGATGTATTGGATCGTGAAGCATTGTCTCTGTCGTTGCAGACTCAGGAATACGATCCGACAAGCGCAAAGACTCCTGCACAACAGATGGCTAAATACATGAATATGGTGGCTCCCATGGTGAACCTGAATGAGGGTATCAAATTGGCCGACGCTGCTGCATTCAATTTGCCACTTGAATTTGTGAATCTATACACACCGGTGAAAGTTCCAGTACAGTTCAAGAATGCACCGGAGGGAACAAAACTGACGAAAATCACTATTAATGGTGGAAGCGATTTTGTGTTAGGAGGAAAGTTGAATCCTAAGGTTTTAGCTGGTGAATTAAATGCTAATGTATTGACAGTAACAGACGGAATTATCGATGCAACCAAGATGGCTAAAGCTAAAGAAACTATCGAAACAATTGTACAAGCAGGTTCTGCTGCTGCTGGTATTTATACGACGACAAATGAAGACTTGGTTAAGGGTGCTGCCGAACTGTCTATCAAAGGTGGTATGGCTTTGGAAAATGACAAGGCTCAGAATTTCTGGATTTTGATTCCGAGAGGTAAGTATACTACTTTGAAAATCAATGCAGAAACTACGAATGGTAATATGACTGAGAAGATAATTAATGTTCCGGCTTCGACTGATCCAGAAGCTAAAAATCCGCAGGATTTTACTTCCGAAACTCGTGTATTAAGCACGATAGAACTTAACTTCAACGCAGGAGGAAATGTAGAGCAACCGTATGAGTTCACTATCAATAGTACAACGGATTGGAATAACTATATCCAATATGTAAAAAGATCATCTTGAATCTTATATAGGACGCGATATTATATTTAACATCGGTGCTGGCAAGTCTGTTTACGTAACTAGTCTTCCTACCTTTGGATTTACATTGGCAGGTGGTGATTCAGATTCCAAACTTATTTTGGGAAAAGAAGATAAGACTGCAGTTACTGCTCAACTTGATTTGTCGGGCATCACGATGGGAAGTAATGTAAACTTTGTAGTAGGTGAAGGTGCGGTTGTTACGCTCAGTAAGGTTCAGAAGAGTGGAACTGTTGCTTCTTTGACTAATAATGGTACGCTGACTGTGGGAGCTATTGATAACATAACGGCTTTGACGAATAATAAGACATTGAACTTTAAGTCTTCAGCAGCACTGACAGTGCCTAATGTGGAGAATGTAGGCGAGGCTACAATAAAAGTGCAGAGTGAAACAACATTTACTGTCTTTACAAATGAGGCTAAGGCTAACATTACAGTAGATAAAGATGCTACGTTGTCACTTCCGGGTACTGCAAATGCCGGTATGATTGTGAATAAAGGTACTTTAAACAATGCAAATGGTTTCACAAATAATGGTACGATTGATAACTTTGGTACTCTGGCAGTTACCACAACCTTTACTAATAGCGGTAAGATTATTGCTCGCGATGGAAGTGAATCAAATAATGCCGCAATAACTAACATTAATGGTACTGTAGAGGTTATTAATCCTACTACTTATGCTGTATCGGCTGGTGGTAAACAATATAACGTTTCTGGTGGTACAACAACCGCTATCGTTACTAACCGTGGAGATTTCAACGCTGCTAACACTGCCAGCATAAGCATTACACTTGGTGGTGGTGAATGGGCTATCGTAGCTGATGCAAGTCAGTCTGCTGACGCAAGCCGTGAATTGGCTGCAACTGAGATAACTGCGGACTTGAGCCTGCAAGCTGACCTGAATGTGAAAGAAACTGCTGATTTGAACAGTAGGATCTTTACTGTAACCGGTGCATCTACTATCAAGGCAGCTGAAAAGAAGACATTGACTATTAAGAGTTTGGTCGTTGCCCAAGGTGTTACTGCTACAATTGCAGCAGGTGCAGAGGTGATTATACCTAATGAGGATACATCTGGAGCGAAAATTGAGGTGAAGGGTACATTGAATAACAATGGCACGCTTAGTACTCCTGAGGTGGCGGCTGCTGTTACTGCAGTTTCAGGTGTTAAGGTATTCGCAATTGAGGTTGCCAGTGGTGCTACATTGACCAACAAAGGTACTATTGGTGGTGAACAGAATACACAAGCTAAGATTACAGTGAATGGTAATTTAGATAATGGAAATGGTACTATCTATGGTGCTAGCACTATTGATAATGCTGAATATTACAAGAAAGGTACTGTTCATAAGCTCCCGAAAATCTTGGCCAATGCTGCAGACTTAACAGGTTTTGTCGGTGCTACAGAAATTGAAGCTGTTACTACTGCTGTAACAACTATCCCGCAGAATACGAAAATCAAAGTTGGAGTAGAATCAGTTGCTTTGGCATTAGCAGATGGTAGTTATGGAGAGTTGACATTTACTGCCGCTTCTACTATATCTGCATCTTCCATTAGTGCTGTTGTTAGCAAGATTACAGTTGACGCCGTAGCTTTGACTGTCGGTGGTTCCAATGACATTACTTGTAATGACTTTGTAAAAGAGAATAGTGGTAGTTTAGTAGATGATAGCAGTCACTTAAAAGATGCTGATGGTGCGGTATGGATAAGTAAATAAAAAGTCCCGTGAAGTAACCACCTTCATTCGTTAATTCAATAATAGTAAGCGAGGGTGTCCCCTATAAGGACATCCTCGTTTTGATATACCGCACAGAGTAGGTTGAGATAAGTGCTCAGACATGATACTTACCAAGTATTTCATCAGCAGTGAAATGAAAGAATGATTTTAACCGACTCTAAGACAAATATCATAACTTAAGCGAAATATATGTACGAAAAGGATTTTTCCGACAAGCAGGAGACTGACTGGCTTAAACTCGCCACAAAAGTCTGGAATTCCCGGATACTGATTTTTAAAGTCTGTAGCATTGGTGCTGTTGTAGGGATAATCATTGCCCTTGGCACTCCCAAAGAATATACGGCAAGTATATTTGTGGCCCATGAAGATCTCCACAAACGTTCTTATTCGGACATCAGTGCATGGGTCGGCATGACCGGTGATATGAACTCTTCCACAGCCATCGAGAGAGAGGCCCTTTACCCTTCCCTCTATTATTCCATTGCCACTTCCACTCCCTTTCTTCTCCGGCTTTTCAATACTGAGATACACAGGCAGGGAGACAGCACCACAATGACCCTTGCCCAATACCTGAAAGAATATCAGAAAGCACCGTGGTGGAATTCCATCACTTCGGCACCCTCCAGACAGCTGGGATGGTGCCTGTCCCTGTTCAAGAAAAAAACAGAAAGAGGAAAAAATAGAAAGAGGAACTAAATCAGCACCTTTCTGGATAACCCGGGAAGAGGCCGGTATAGCCGGCGCCATCGCTTCCAGATTGAGCATTGAGATAGATCAAAAAAAAGAGGGCGATAACCATAAATGTCACAATGCAGGACCCGCAGGTTGCTGCTATTGTGCTGGACACTATACAGTCACGCCTGAAAACATATATGACAGAATACCGGACAAGCAAGGCACGCCGGATATTGGAATATAACGAAAAGCTCTGCAGAGAAGCACAGGCAGAGTATTATGCCGCCCAAGAAAAATACACTCGGTATGCGGATGTTAACCAAGGACTGGTGAAATTGACTTCGCGTGCCGAGTTGTCCAGACTGCGAAGTGAAATGGATTTAGCCTATTCCATCTACAATCAAACAGAAGTGCAAGTGCATGCGGCGAAAGCAAAAGTAAAGAAGGTTGCTCCGGTATATACCGTCATTCATCCTATAATGGTTCCACTAAGTCCTTCGAAGCCCCGGAAGGGGTTGGTCATCGTAATGTACATTTTGCTAAGTGGTGTAGGAAGTATCGGTTGGGTATTGTTTGCGAAAGATTTTAGAAGAAACATCAAAAGGATAAAAACGATGCCCGGCAAGCAGTAGATGAAAGCTAATAAAGATGAATCGATGATTAGAGTAATAATTCAATTGCTGCCTAAAGGGCAACGCAAGCGGGGTATATGGGTGGCTTTTTCGGTCTTGCTGCGTGCCATCCTCGATTTTGCAGGAGTGGCAGCATTAATACCAATACTGCTGGTAGTAATGAAACAGAATGGAGGAAGAGGCATGATGCTGGCACTGTGTGGGGCTGTACTGCTATTTGTATTGTTGAAGAATGCTCTGGTGGTGTTTCTGGCACGTGTACAAAGCCGCTATCAATTGGAAATATATCGTGACTTTAGTAGGCGGATGTTTGCTAATTATTATCATCGTGGATTGCTTTTCCTGAAAGAAAAGAGCAGTGTGCAGTTGGGGCATGAGGTGAATTATGTCTGCTATATGTTCTGCTCAGGAGTGTTAGCTCCTATTTTTCGCATGGCAGGAGAAGTAGTGTTAGTACTGCTAATGGTGTCGGCGCTTATTGCCTGGGAACCGTTTGCCGGATTTTTGCTTTGTGCGTCTTTTCTGCCTCTGGCCGGTCTGTATGTGGGTTTGGTACGGAAACGTTTACGACGCTATGGCATGGAGGAGTTGGAAGGACGTCGCAAGCAGAGCCGCACGGTGGTGGAAGCTTTCCGGGGATACTCTGAGTTGGAAATAGCCCGGGCTTTTCATACTTCGCTTGCTTCTTTCGAACAAGGTATGGAATTTATTGTTCGTAACCGTCTGCGTATGGAAGTGTACCAGCTTTTTCCGTCATTCCTCCCGGAAGTGGCAATAGTAGGTGGGCTTGCCTTGCTGATCGGTACAGGAAGCGGTGATTTGGGGCTGGTGAGCGGTGTGTTTGCAGTAGCAGCTTTCAGGCTGATTCCTGCCGTGAGAGCTGTATTGAACAGTTGGGTGACACTTCAAAATGTTTCGCATACTATAACAGTAGTAAAAGAGGGCATAAGTGACCGGCCATGGCAAGAGATGCAAAGTGAAATGCCTTTTACCTTCAAGCACAGTATTGAACTACACAAGCTCGGTTTTGCTTTTCCGGACGGGCATGCACTTTTCGGCGGTTTGAATCTAAATATCCATTGTGGAGAACGTATTGGAATACGTGGAGCAAGCGGTTCGGGGAAATCGACTCTCTTTAACTTGATGCTCGGCTTCTTTCCACCTACATCCGGTGAAATACTGATTGACGGTAGGAAGCTGACCTCTGCCAACCGGAGTGAGTGGCATAAGCTGGTGGGATATGTGCCGCAGGAGATATTTATTATAGAAGGTACGCTTGTTGATAATATAGGACTGGGACAATCTCTAGTTGACCGAACGAAAGTAGTACAGGTCTTGCAGCAGGTACAACTGAAGGAATGGGCAGATGAATTACCACAAGGGTTGGATACACCATTAGGCGAATATGGCAGCCGTTTATCCGGCGGTCAGAAACAACGGATTGGCATTGCACGGGCACTTTACAAGGAAGCTGAAGTATTGTTCTTTGATGAAGCCACTTCCGCTTTGGACAACAAGACGGAACAGGAAATTAATCATGCTTTGGAAATACTTTCACTACAGCATCGGGAATTGACATTGATTGTCATAGCCCACCGTGAAAGTTCGTTAGCTTTTTGTGACCGGATATTCGATTTGGATAGTGGAAAAATATATATACTAAAGAAAAATAACGAAGATGATACATGATTATTTGATAGCCGGACACCGCATCCGGGTGGAAGGTGAGAGGCTGGTACAGGCGGTAGATGCGTTAACAGGCTTTATCCCCTTTAAAGTAATGGCAGATGGCGAGCCTCTTTGTCACTTTGTAGAGTCTACCACGGAAGCACCTTTATTTGAAACAGTGCTATATACGAATGAGATTGATGGTATTGTCAGCCATTTTGGCCGGTATAATAATGGCTTTCTCCTCGTAATGCTGCCTCCTGAGGGTGAAGCACTTGAGCTTTGGCTGGATAAAAACAAGCAAGTGGCCAGTTTCAAAGGTAATTATAATCTCCGCCTGCTTCGGTTTGCATGCTGGATTGCCTATGGAGTGGTTACAGTACCTTTCAAAACAGTGGCTATCCATACCAGTACTATTGTGTGTGAGGGTAAAGCGATTCTCTTTTTGGGAGAAAGTGGTACGGGTAAGAGTACTCACACCCGTTTGTGGCGCGAAAACATACAAGGCGCTGTTCTGCTGAATGATGACAGTCCTATACTTCGCATCATAGACGGAGAACCATGGATATATGGCAGCCCATGGAGTGGAAAGACACCTTGCTACAAGAATGAAAGTTATCCGTTGGCGGCTTGCGTACGATTGTCGCAAGCTCCATTTAATAAAATAGAACGGCTAAACGTAGCTCAGGGCTATGGAGCCTTGCACCCTTCGTGCCCACCTGACTTTGCTTACAGCGATGAATTGTATGATTACATCAGCGGTATTTTGAGCTCTCTGCTCTCTGCTGTACCGGTTTATCATCTGGCTTGTCTGCCCGATGCTGATGCTGCGTACCTCTCCCATGATACGATCTTCGGAGTATGTGGTAAATAACGGTATCCGATTGTAACTATTTCAAGGTCTTCATGGCATTTGCAATCATTTTTGTTACCTTTGCTTTGTAGAATATTAAAAGCAGGCAGTTATGAAGGCATTACCCTACGGATTATCGGACTTCCCCCGCATCAGGTGCGGGGATTACTACTATGTGGACAAGACCCGTTTCATCGAAATGCTGGAACGGCAACCTCCCTACTTATTTCTGATTCGCCCCCGCAGATTCGGTAAGTCACTGTTTCTGGCCATGTTGGAGGCGTACTACAGCATTGACTATGCCGGTAGATTTGAAGAGTTGTTTGGAGAACTATATATCGGGCAACATCCGACAAAGCGACATAACAGCTACATGGTTCTGCGCTTCAACTTCTCTGAAGTCAGTTCTAAGTTGGAATTTGTGGAGCGTTCGTTCTGTGAGTATTGCTGCATGGTGATGAAGAATTTTATTTTGAAATATGAACACCTGTTGGGCAGTGGAATATGGGAGGTTGTTAATCCTGACGAGACAAATCCAGAACAGATGCTGGCTGCCCTCAAGGAGTACGTCAGCCGCACGGACTGCCCGCGCATCTACCTGCTGATTGACGAATACGATAACTTTACTAACACCATCCTTTCTTCTTATGGGCAGGAGCGTTACCAGGAAAAGACACACGGCGAGGGTTTCATCCGCGGTTTTTTCAACAATATCAAAGCTTCCACTTCCAATGCTGGTGCTGCCGTGGAGCGTCTCTTTATCACAGGAGTGAGTCCCATTACAATGGATGACGTTACGAGCGGTTTCAATATCGGCACGAATATCAGCATGTTGCCGCAGTTTAATGATATCATCGGTTTCAGCGAGGATGAAGTACGGAAAATGATTACCTATTACAAAGATGAAAACGCACTGCCGGAAGATGTTACTGTGGATAGGCTGGTGGAACTGATGAAGCCGTGGTATGACAATTACTGCTTCTCGGAAGATAGTTTGGAAGAGCGGATGTTCAATTCGGATATGACACTTTATTTTCTTAATAGTTATTTACAATTGAAGAAGGTGCCCAAAATGATGGTTGACAATAATATCCGGACAGACTACAACAAACTCCGGCATCTGGTGCAAATAGACAAGACGTTCGGTGTGAACGCCTCTGTTATCCAGCGAATAATAGCGGAAGGCAGTATAACAGCACAGATCTCCACTTCCTTTCCGGCTGAAAAGATGACTGATACGGAAAACTTCAAGAGCCTGCTGTTCTATTTCGGAATGCTATCCATTCAAGGTACCGATTTTGGTAGTGCCATTCTTGGCATTCCGAACCTGACTGTACGTGAACAGCTTTATACTTATCTGGTAGAAGCCTACCGCGAAGCAAAAATGTTCGATCTGGATCTTTCTTCTTTTTCCGGTCTGGTGAAAGAAATGGCTCTTCGTGGCGAATGGGAGACTGTCTTCCGTTTCTTTGCCCGCGAATTGGAACGGCAGAGTGCTATTCGTGAGTTCATAGACGGAGAAGCCCATATCAAAGGCTTTCTGCTTGCCTATTTGGGACTGACACAGGGATATATTCTCTTCCCTGAACACGAATCTTCCAAAGGTTATGCCGACTTCTACATGATGCCGGACTTACTGCACCAGCCGGAGATCGCCTATAGTTATATTGTAGAGGTGAAATATGCCAAACGTGATGCTTCGGAGGTGGAGATTGCTGCTTTGAAGAAGGAAGCCGCTGAACAGTTGGTGCGTTATGCAGCGGACGAAAAGGTGCTTCGCACCAAAGGTGGAACGAAACTGGAACTCATCACGCTGGTGTTCAAAGGCTGGGAACTGGTTATTGCAGAAAAATTGTGATATTGTTATTGAGTCATCATCCCATAGAGGAGCGGGTATAGAATCCGCTCCTTTTTTTTTGCTTAATACATTTAGGGTTTCTCAGGACATGTGTCAGCTAGAAAACATGAGATTATTTAGCGGTTGATTGTAAGCTTCTTTTTTGTTACTGGTGTCTGATAATGGTGCTATTCTTATGCTTGCCAGTGGACTTTTCTCTATTTAATAAAACAGCTATTAATTGTAAATCAATGAGTTAAATTAGTTATTCCTTATGCAGTATAGTGTCATAAAGGAGTGTCAATATGCATAAATAGATAAAATTGCAATTTATCATTAGCACTATAAATGATTGTATATCAGACTTATCGTTTATCTTTTCCTTTCATTTAAAAATTCTTTTCTCTTACTTTACTCTTTCTATATTGATGGTAATATGCAGATATTCAGCAGAATACAGTCAAGGTGTATTTAGGAAATTTGTTTCTTACTTTGCAGGCTGAAAAGGCGGTTTGCTCGTCTTTTTATAGAAAGATTTGCAAGACTATTAAGGATAACCTAATTCTTTTGATAGCCAGAGATGCATATTACCAGTTAATAATGAAGAGATTTTTAATATTACTAACAATTTAAATTTATGATTATGAAAGTAGAAAAGGAAATGAAGTATGAAGCTCCAGAAGTGGAAATTTTGGAAGTGGAAGTAGAAAATGGTTTTGGACAAAGTAGTACGGAACCCCCTGAGGAATTTTAAAAGTACAAAGGAAAATATTTATTTGAATTTAAAATAACATTAATTAAAAAGATGAGTATGAAGTCTAAATTTTTATTTGGTGCTTTGTTGGGAAGCATTGCTTTGGCATCCTGTACTGCAGATGAGGAGTTGAATTCTCCGGCTGTTTCACAGGAATCACCCATTAAGTTCGCCGTATCATTAGAGGGCAGTGATGGCATGCCCATTTTGACTAGAGCTGATATGACATCCGATTTTGGGTTGAATTTTGAAGCAGGTGACTTGATGTCTCTGTTCCATGGTATAGCTGATGTAAGTTCTAGTCTAACGGGTTATCAGAATGCCATTTATGAAGGCTCTGCAAAAGATGGTGAGGCTTTTGTCTTCACAACCAAATCAATGGTATTGGAAAAGGGAGCAATAATGGTTTATCCGGCCGATACAGCGTTTACTAATAGTGGAAGTGCGGCTCCTGTTATTACAATTCCTGAAAACCAAGATGCAAGAACGAAAGAGTTGACCCCTTATATGTCGGAGCTTTTGACTATTGGAAGCTACAACGAACCTTCAACTGAAAATACAGCAGGTTATGGTAAGAAGTATGATATCATCCTGAAGAGGGTTGGTACTACATTGATTTTGACTACAGTACCCAGTAATACTGACAAAATTGATGGTTTGGGTGTAAGTCCACTTAAAGTTTCAAGTATTGAAATGAATGCAAGTGATGCTTTCACAACATCTATTTCTGTTAAATATAATGCAGACACCCCATATCGGAACTCCGAATTCTCACTTTGGACAAAGGTATCTGATGTTGATGTAGACAATGCTACAGTAGCAAATGCTTTAACCACAACAGATATTACCGATAACTACAATGCAGTATTTACATTACTTCCTGCCAAAACGGGAACAATAATTAGTAGTGCTAATGTTGTTATCAAAACAAACTATGGTAAAGTAACATTAGAAGATGTAAAGGGAGATATTTGGGGAAAGACCGCAACTACAGTAACTTATGATAAAACAGTCACTGAAGGTATTCAGGAAGTACTCAATAACACATGGACTAATGCAACAACAGGGTCTTTCATAGGTGAAAAGATCGGTAAGTTTGGCAAACGTAGTATCCAAGCTGACATGTCAACTCTTGATATGGATGGATTGCATATTACGGATCAACAACACCTGATTGATGCCTTGAAGGTTTATGACGCAATTGCCAATGATGCTACAGTTGATTTCTTCTTGGACGGTGATGAAAACGGTGAATTCGTAATGGATGCCGAAGCTACAGCTGCTTATGAAGCACGTGTAGCAGATGCTGAAAATAAGATAACTTTTAAACTTAGTACTGACCCAGCAACTCAATGTGATGCTGTTAAATTCGTAAGTACTACAGAGACAGAAGTTCCTACAGCTTTGAAGTTTGGTACTGCTACCCCTGTCAAGTTTGCTGGTTTGTGGAAATACTCAGATAGCAAAACATTTGACTATATTGCTTCACTGGAAGTCGTTGAAGGTGCAACAATGACAATGACAAATATGATAACAGCTACAGCTACTAATCCTGCAACAACTGCAATTACCAATAATGGTACAGTAAATATTTCAGGTGCAACCACTCTGAAACTGAATATGACTAATAATGGTGTAATTGATATCCCTGTAGGCGCAGAATTCCTTATGAATGGAGCAGAACTGACCAATAATGCCACTTCCTTGGAAGTATACGGAAAGATTGACAATGCCGGAAGTTTAGGTGTACAGAGTAACACCAGTGGCAAAATCAACAATTATGGCTATATCACGCAAAAGAATGCTGATGCTTATACTTATGTAAGTACCAATGCTTCTACTGGAAAAACATTTGCTGATGCTTTCGCTGCTGATGCAAAGATTGGTACTATCGAATTGTTTGGTACCGGTAACGTTAATACCGTTGTAGCCTCTACAGGACTGCCTGGTTTTATCAAAGTTATTACAAACGTAACATCTGTAACCCAAGCAGAAGTTGGTGAATACGCTAACTATGTTGAGATCACCGGTGCTTGTACAGCTTGCGGTACCTTACCAACTACAGTGAAGTATGTTGAAGTGAAGAGTTCTGCACGCGTTGTTTGGACTACTGCAGCATTTACTCTCACAGGACTTATCGTTGATGATGGCTACAGCCTGAATATTCCAAGAGGAAGTGTAGTAACAGCTACTACTACTTACCTGAAGGGTAGAATATACAACGCAGGAACATTCAATTGTACCGATTTCGACGGTTATTTGGGCGGTGCCAGCACTGATGCAAATAATGTCATCGTTGGAGGATAAAAGGAAGGAAGTTCTTTCATGCCTTGTTACCGGATATTCCGGATAAAGACTGAAAAGACAACTGAATCCTATAAATCAGACAGTTTAATCCCTACCTATACATTTACTCATAGATGTGTAAGTAGGGATTATTCTTTTAATAACTAAAAAATGTGTTCCAAATTAGACAGTACAGGAAATATCTTGATTTATACTAGTAATATATAATAGATGGACAGCAATACTACAAATGAAAGAAACGTGAAACCAAATCCACAAGAGATCGACTTGTTGAAACTGGTCAGGAAAATATGGAATTCACGAAACTTGATTCTGAAAGTATGTGGCATTGGTACCCTCATCGGATTAATAATAAACTTTGGTACCCCCAAAGAATACACAGCAAGTACACTTATTGCCCCGGAAGGTTATCGTAGAAGTTCTTCTTCGGGTATAGGTGCATTAGCCAGTATGGCGGATATAGATATAAGTTCTTCTTCCACTACCGAACGGGATGCCATTTATCCGTCCTTATATCCTTCTATCGCCAATTCTATACCATTTCTTATTCGGCTTTTCAATATAAAAGTGTGCGAGCAAAAAGATAGTATAGTAATACCTCTCTCTCAATATCTGAAAGAGCGTCAGAAAGTGCCCTGGTGGAATAGTATTACATCGGTACCAGTTAAGCTGATTGGCCGGACTATTTCTCTATTCAAGGATACATCGGACGAAAACAGAGAAGAAACAAAGACTAAAATAGACCCTTTTTGGCTAACCCGTGAGGAGGCAGGTATGGCTAGGGCCATTGCCTCCAGAATTAATATTGAGGTGGACAAAAAGAAAAAGACCATAAAAATATTTGTTACCATGCAGGATCCACAGGTTGCTGCTACAGTGGCTGATACCGTACAGGCACGACTGAAAGAATACATAACAGAATATAGGACAAGTAAGGCACGCCGATTGTTGGAATATGCGGAAAAGCTTCGTAAAGAAGCACGGGAAGAATATTATGAAGCTCAGAAAAGATATACCCGATATGCAGATGGCAATCAGGGACTGGTGAAACTGACTTCGCGTGCCGAGCAGGCAAGGTTACGGAATGAAATGGATCTGGCTCAAGCTACCTACAATCAGACGGAACAACAAGTACAAATCGCTAAAGCAAAGGTAGAGAAAGAGACCCCCGTATATGCAGTAATCCAGCCGGTACAGGTTCCACTTAGTCCCTTGAAGCCCCGAAAAATGGTAATCCTTGCAGGATGTATCTTTTTGGCAGGAGCAGGAAGCATTAGTTGGATTTTGTTTGCGAAAGACTTTGTGGAGAGCTTTTTAAGAGATATACGAAGAAAAAGAAAGACGTCGAAAGACGAATATAATCAAATGGTGGCTAATGATTAAAGAAATAATTCAGTTGCTACCTGAGAAGCAACGCAAGCGGGGGATATGGGTGGCTTTCTCAGTATTGTTGCGCGCTATCCTCGATTTTGCAGGAGTGGCAGCACTGATACCGATATTGCTGGTAGTGGCAAAACAAGATGGCGGACGGGGCATGATGCTGGCATTGTGTGGTGCCGTGTTGCTGTTTGTATTGCTGAAGAATGCTTTGGTAGCGTTTCTGGCACGTGTGCAAAGCCGTTACCAGTTGGAGATATACCGGGAATTCAGCAGGCGGATGTTTGCCAATTATTACCATCGCGGATTGCTTTTCCTGAAAGGGAAGAGCAGTGTGCAACTGGGACATGAGGTAAACTATGTTTGCTATATGTTCAGTTCATGTGTATTGGCTCCGGTCTTTTGCATGGCGGGAGAGGCAGTACTGGTGCTGCTGATGGTGACGGCTCTTATCGTCTGGGAACCGCTCGCCGGATTTTTGCTTTGTGCATCTTTTCTGCCTCTGACCGGTCTGTATGTGGGTTTGGTACGAAAGCGTCTGCGCCGTTATGGTATGGAAGAATTGGAAGCACGTCGCAAGCAGAGCCGCACGGTAGTGGAAGCTTACCGCGGATATGCAGAACTGGAAATTGCCCGGGCTTTCCATACCTCACTTGCTTCTTTCGATCAGGGAATGGAGTTTATTGTTCACAATCGTCTGCGCATGGAAGTGTACCAACTTTTTCCGTTTTTCCTCTCGGAAGTGGCTGTAGTGGCGGGGTTAGCTTTATTGATTGGCACTGGAAGTGGTGACTTAGGCTTGGTAAGCGGTGTGTTTGCGGTAGCAGCTTTTAGACTGATACCTGCAGTGAGAGCCGTATTGAACAGTTGGGTGACACTTCAAAATGCTTCGCATACTATAACAGTGGTGAAAGAGGGCATTAGTGATAAACTGCAGCAAGGGACGCAAAACCAAACACCTTTTACACTTAAACAGAACATTGAATTGCGGAAACTCAGCTTTGCCTTCCCTGACGGGCATACACTTTTCAGTAACCTGACTCTAAGTATCAGTTGTGGTGAACGTATCGGTGTACGGGGAGCAAGTGGTTCAGGAAAATCGACTCTCTTTAATCTGATGCTCGGCTTCTTTCCACCTACATCCGGCGAGATACTTATAGATGGCAGGAAACTGACTTCTGCCAATCGAAGTGAGTGGCATAAACTGGTGGGATATGTACCACAGGAAATATTTATTATAGAAGGTACGCTTGCTGATAATATAGCACTGGGACAAACTCAAGTCGATCACATAAAGATGATACAGGTTTTGGAGCAAGTTCAACTGAAAGAATGGGCAAATGAATTGCCACAAGGGCTGGATACACCATTGGGAGAATACGGTAGCCGTTTATCCGGTGGTCAGAAACAACGGATTGGCATTGCAAGGGCACTTTACAAGGAAGCTGAAGTATTGTTCTTTGATGAAGCCACTTCTGCTCTGGATAATAAGACGGAACAGGAAATTAATCATGCTCTGGAAACGCTCTCCTTGCAGCACCGTGAACTGACATTGATTATCATAGCCCACCGTGAAAGTTCACTCGCCTTTTGTGACCGGATATTTGATCTGGACAGCGGAAATATATATACTAAAGAAAAATAAAGAAAATGGAACAAGATTATTTAATTGCCGGACATCGCATCAAGGTAGAAAACGAAACATTAATGCATGCCATGGATAGAATGTCGGGCTTCGAAGTATTCAAAGTAAATAATAAAGATGAAGATACTTTCCGTTTCGTTCTAGTAGACAGTGAAATGCCAGCTTGGAAAGAGATTCTTTACAGCATCGATATTAACGGAACCATAAATCGGTTTGGAACCTGTACCAACGGGTATATATTCGAATCTACTCCTCCAGAGGGAGAAACACTGGAACTATGGGTAGACAATAATGGACATACAGCCCACCTAAAGGGTAACCTTGATCCGCGTTTACTACGTTTTGCCTGCTGGATGGCTTATGGCGTGATGACCGTGCCTTATCAAACGGTCGCCATCCACACCAGTACAATTGTATGTCGGGGCAAAGCGGTACTCTTTCTGGGCGAAAGCGGTACAGGAAAAAGTACACATACACGCTTATGGCGTGAAAATATAGAAGAAGCCACACTACTGAATGATGACAGCCCCATTGTCCGCATTACAGACGGACAGCCATGGGTATGGGGTAGCCCTTGGAGCGGAAAAACACCTTGTTATAAAAAAGAATGTTATCCTCTTGCTGCCTGTGTCCGTTTGTCACAAGCACCGTTCAATAAGATTAGAAGACTGGCTGTGGCAGAGGCCTATGCTTCATTACACCCTTCGTGTCCACCAGCCTTTTCTTATGATGAATCTTTATATGATTCCATTTGTGAAGTACTGAATGCTATACTCACCAATGTACCTGTATATCATTTGGCTTGCTTGCCAGATGCGGATGCGGCCCGTCTATCTTATGAAACAATCTTTGGGACATGCGAAAAATAGTGGTATCCAACAACTTCTTTAACGAAGCCGCCAAGGCATTAAAACAAGGACAGACAGTAAAGTTACTTATTGGCGGACACAGTATGTACCCTTTCATCAAAGGAGGAATAGACCTGGTGGAAGTAGTTCCCTTCTCTTTTGAAGAAGAACTGCCTGCCTGGTGTTGTCCTTTTTACCAATGGAATGGAAAATATTTAATCCATAGATATATAGGTAAGAAAGGAAATGAGTATATGATGCTGGGAGATGGAAATCTAGCGCGCATTGAACGAGTGAAACGGGAAGATATTATCGGAATATTAAGAACCATCTACCGCCCTGACGGAACAGTGCAGGATTGCCGGGATACACGCTGGCTGAAGAAGGCAAAATGGTGGTATCGGTTACGTTTTTTACGACGATGGCTGTTACCAGTCTTAGTTTTCACCTCCGGAAAGGTAAAAATAAGTAGTGTACAGCATAAAAAATGAACAAGTTCATTTTTTATGCCCTTGGTTTGCATTATCTTTGCCCCGGAAAAGAAAACAGTGAATTCAGCAGAAGAATATGACTCCGATACAAAAACAGTTTTTTGCACTGGTGCAATCAGGTCTATGGGGTACACCTGTAGATACCACTCTATTTAATATACAAACAGATTGGGCACAGCTGTACCAATCAGCCAAAGTGCAAGCCCTACTAGGCATCACATTCGATGGTATGCAAACTCTGCCGCAAGAACTGCGTCCGAAGCGTGAACTTTATTTAAAGTGGTGCAATGCATTACTGCAAATAGAAGAAAACAATCACATTCTAAATCAAGAAATCGCCAAGGTATACACGCTCTATCGTGCCAATCAGATAGAGCCCGTTTTGCTGAAAGGACAAGGAGTGGCACAGAATTACCGGAATCCATTGCACAGACAATGCGGAGACATTGATTTATATATAGGTCCCAAGAATTATGAAAAGGCCAACAAGCTGTTAAGGACAGAATCTACTGGAGAACACGAAGAGAATCATAAACATACATGTATACACTGGCATGGTGTAGACATAGAAAACCACCGCGTACTCTCCCGGCTCAGTTCTCCTTCCTCCGACAAGAGTTTCCAACAGGAAATAGCCCGGTGGCATGGTACAACTGCTTGTCGGAATCTAGAAATAGAAGGTTACCAGGTAACTCTCCCTCCCCTATCTTTCGATGTAGCCTACGTGCTGACACACTCTGCACTACATTTCCTCAATGAGGGAATCGGACTCCGTCAGGTATGCGATTGGGCCAACATACTCCATACGCAAAAAGACAATATCGATCTTAAAGAAATTGCTGATTTACTGCAAAAATGGGGATTAAGCAAAGCAGCCAAAATATTCGGGGTTGTTGCCGTAAACTATCTGGGACTTCCCATGGAAGATTTGCCTATCCCTTATACTCAAAAAAGATATAGAAACCGGTGAATGGTTACTCAATGATATATGGCAAGGAGGTAATTTTGGGCAACATAACCAAAATCGCAAGCAACGCCCTAAAGGATACTGGAGTGGAAAATGGTACACTTTCACCCGCGCCACTCAACGATGCCGTGAATTCGGAGCCTTGGCACCGGCCGAAGCACGTTGGTATCCTCTCATGCTCGCCGTTCATTCTGCTCAGGTACAATGGAATAAAATGTGGAACAGAAATTAAATAGAAAATAAAATGAAAAATAAATATTTAATCGCTATAGGAACTCTGTTAGTAGTATTATTAGTAGGAGTTACCGTGTTATTACTCTCTGAGAAGCAAACCAATAAAGAACTGGTACAGGAGTTCCAACTGGAAAAGGAAGACCTGGAAAATGAATATACGCGCTTTGCACAACAGTACGATGAGTTGAAACTGACAGTTTCCAATGACTCCTTGTCTGTACTGTTGGAACAGGAACAATTAAAAACCCAACGTTTACTGGAAGAACTGCGTACCGTAAAAAGCAGTAATGCCGCAGAAATACGCCGACTGAAAAAGGAACTTGCCACTCTACGTAAGGTTATGATAGGATATATCAACCAGATAGATTCACTGAACCGCCTCACTGCTCATCAGAAAGAGGTGATTGCACAAGTGACGCAGAAGTATAACGATGCTTCCCGCCAAATCAGCAATCTGGCGGAAGAGAAAAAGAATCTGAATAAAAAAGTCACCCTTGCCGCCCAGTTAGACGCTACCAATATCAACATACAGGCTGTCAACAAACGGGACAAAACAGCCAAGAAGGTGAAAGATGTAGTAAAATTCAAAATAGGATTCACAATCGTCAAGAATATAACTGCCGAGACAGGAGAACGTATTATCTACGTACGTATCACCAAACCGGACAATGATGTATTGACCAAAAATCCCGCAAATACCTTCCCATACGAGAACCGCGAACTGGGTTATTCCATCAAGAAGTACATTGAATACAACGGTGAAGAACAAAATATAACCGTATATTGGAACGTGGAAGAATACTTATATGCAGGTACTTACCGTGTAGATCTCTTCGCTGACGGAACACTTATCGGCTCGCAATCCTTTACATTGGACTAAAAAAGTTTAAATTATTTTGAGGTCTCACTGAAAGCCTATACATTTGCATCGTTGTTTATGCAATTATTGTTGCGTCACAAAACAACATTTTAATCACCTTAATAATGTATAGACACAATGAGAAAGTTCTTCTGTTTCACTTGGTTGGTATGTCTGACCTTCTCAGTCTGCGCACAAGAGGTTTTAAGCCTCGATAGTTGCCGTTCATTGGCAATTGCCAATAACAAAGAACTACTGATAAGCCAGGAGAAAATAAACTCTGCGCATTATCAGCGAAAGGCAGCATTTACCAATTACCTCCCCGATATTTCCGCCACCGGTGGATATATGCGCACCCAAAAAGAAATTTCACTATTGAGCGATGCCCAGAAAGGTGCGTTAGGTTCAATGGGAACTCAAGTAAGCGGTGCTATGCAAAATGGTATACAAGGTATACTGACGCAGCACCCCGAACTGACACAGAATCCGCAGTTCATGGCACTGATCCAAGCATTAGGCAACGTAGACATTGCTTCTCCTCTCAATGGTCTCGGAAACTCCCTCGTTGATGCATTCCGTACAGATACCCGCAACATGTACGCCGGCGCCCTGACGCTGACACAACCGCTGTACATGGGCGGGAAAATTCGCGCTTACAACAAGATTACCAAATATGCCGAAGAATTGGCACGCCAACAGCATGATAGTGGTCTGCAAGATGTAATCCTCAGTACCGACCAGGCTTATTGGCAAGTCGTATCGCTCGCCAGCAAAAAGAAGTTGGCAGAAGGTTATCTCAAATTATTGCAGAAACTGGAAAGCGATGTGGACAAGATGATTGCCGAAGGTGTCGCAACTAAAGCAGATGGTTTGTCGGTAAAGGTAAAAGTAAACGAAGCGGAAATGACACTTACCAAAGTGGAAGATGGGCTGAGTCTTTCCAGAATGTTACTATGCCAACTATGTGGTCTGGACCTCTCCTCTCCCATCATCCTGAAAGATGAAAAGGGAAATGACCTCAAGCCCGATCCGGTAGCTGCCAACGGCATTGATCTCAATACGGTTTATGCTACACGACCGGAAGTACGCAGCCTGGAACTTGCCACGGAAATCTACAAACAGAAAGTAAATGTCACCCGTTCAGAATACTTGCCATCATTAGCTTTGATGGGCAGCTACATGATGACCAATCCTTCTGTTTTCAACGGATTTGAAAAGAAATTCAAAGGTATGTGGAATGTCGGTGTAGTATTACAAGTACCCATCTGGCATTGGGGAGAAGGTATGTATAAGGTAAAAGCAGCCAAAGCAGAAGCCCGTATCGCCCAATATCAGTTGGATGACGCCAAAGAAAAGATTGAGCTTCAAGTCAACCAGTCGGTTTTCAAAGTGAATGAAGCTGCAAAGAAACTGATTATGGCAGAAAAGAATCTGGAAAAAGCGGATGAAAACCTCCGTTATGCTACACTCGGATTTGAAGAAGGCGTGATAGCTGCCAGCAACGTACTCGAAGCACACACAGCCTGGCTTTCTGCCCAATCCGAAAAGATAGATGCACAGATTGACGTAAAACTGACTGACATCTACCTGAAGAAAGCATTGGGACAATTAAATATTAAAAATTAAAAGGGTGAAAGCTCATAAATCATAAATCTGAAATCATAAATCATAAGATGGATACCAAATCACAAAACAGTAACATGCTACTAGCGTTCTTAACGCTGACAGGCGTCATTGCCATTGTAGCCGTAGTGGGTTTCTTCATGTTGCGCAAAGGACCGGAAATCGTACAAGGTCAAGCTGAAGTCACAGAGTATCGGGTATCGAGCAAAGTACCGGGACGAATTCTGGAATTCCGCGTAAAGGAAGGACAAAGTGTACAAGCCGGGGATACCCTCGCCATACTGGAAGCTCCGGATGTGTTAGCTAAGCTGGAACAGGCTCGGGCCGCAGAAGCTGCTGCTCAGGCACAGAATGAGAAAGCACTGAAAGGCGCCCGTCATGAACAGGTACAAGCTGCCTTTGAGATGTGGCAAAAAGCCAAAGCAGGACTTGAAATAGCCGAGAAATCTTACAAACGTGTGAAGAATCTTGCTGATCAGGGCGTGATGTCAGCCCAAAAGCTGGATGAGGTTACTGCACAGCGGGACGCTGCCGTCGCTACAGAAAAAGCCGCCAAAGCTCAATACGACATGGCAAAAAACGGTGCGGAACGAGAAGATAAAGCAGCAGCTGCCGCCTTGGTAGACCGTGCCAAAGGAGCCGTTGCAGAAGTAGAATCTTATATCAAAGAAACTTATCTTATAGCCCAGACAGCCGGAGAAGTTTCGGAAATCTTCCCCAAAGTAGGTGAATTGGTAGGAACCGGTGCACCGATCATGAACATAGCCATACTGGATGATATGTGGGTAACTTTTAATGTTCGGGAAGATTTGCTGCAAGGTCTGACAATGGGAACTGAATTCGAAGCTTTCGTTCCGGCATTGGATAAAAATATCCGCCTGAAAGTGAACTACATGAAGGATCTTGGTACTTATGCAGCCTGGAAGGCTACGAAAACAACCGGGCAATTTGATCTGAAGACTTTTGAGGTAAAAGCTTTACCACAGGAGAAAGTGGAAGGCTTACGTCCCGGAATGTCGGTGATACTGAAGAAGTGATTAACGGTTAGTGATTAGTGATAAGTATAAGGAATGGCACGAGATAAGAAATATATAGCTTTGTGGAACGTCATGAAACGGGAAAGCCGACGGCTCGTTTCCCGTCCGCTGTACCTGTTCTGCATGGTGATAGCGCCGTTGTTCTGCTACGTGTTCTTCACGACACTGATGGATTCGGGGTTACCGGTCAATATGCCTGTAGGGGTGGTGGATCAGGATATGACATCCACTTCACGCCAATTGATGCGAAACCTGGATGCATTTGAGCAGACCGCCATCGTAGCCCATTATCCTACTATCAACGAAGCACGTGCCGCCATGCAGAAAGGAGAAATCTACGGATTCTACTACATTCCGAAAGGTACCACTGCCAAGGCGCAATCTCAACGACAGCCTACCGTATCGTTCTATACCAACAACACGCTGCTTATCGCTGGTTCTCTGCTTTACAAAGATATGAAGATGATGAGCGAGTTGGCATCGGGAGCCGCAGCACGCACCAGTTTGTATGCCAAAGGTGCTACGGAAGACCAGGCTATGGCATTCCTGCAACCCATCGTCATCGATACACATCCGCTGAACAATCCGTGGCTGAATTACTCCGTATATCTGTGTAACACATTTGCACCAGGTGTATTGATGCTGCTTATATTTATGATAACGGTTTACTCCATCGGCGTGGAAATAAAAGACCGTACCGCACGCGAATGGCTGCGCATGGGAAATAATTCCATCTATATCTCCCTTGCCGGAAAGCTGTTGCCGCATACGGCTATTTTCTTCCTGATGGGTATATTGTATAACGTATATCTATATGGCTTCCTGCACTTCCCCTGCAACAGTGGCATCATGCCGATGCTTCTTGCCACTCTCTGCCTTGTACTGGCTTCGCAAGGGATGGGTGTACTGATGATAGGTACATTGCCTACCCTGCGTCTGGGACTGAGTTTTGCATCCTTATGGGGAGTGCTTTCATTTTCTATGTGCGGACTATCATTCCCTGCCATGGCAATGCATCCGGTTCTGCAAGGATTAGCCAATCTGTTCCCGCTGCGTCACTATTTCCTGATCTATGTAGATCAGGCCCTGAACGGTTATCCGATGATTTATTCATGGATAAACTATGTGGCGTTACTTATTTTTATGATGCTTCCTTTCTTTGTCGTACACCGGCTCAAAGAAGCGTTGATTTATTATAAATACGTGCCCTAATGAAACATCTGACGTTCAAACAGAAAGTAGTACAAGGTATCCACGACCTATTCTATATCTGGATACGGGAATTCCGCACGACCTTTCGCGATCAGGGTGTGCTCATCTTCTTTGTGCTTGTCCCGTTGGTGTATCCACTGATTTATGCTTTCATTTATACCAATGAAACCATACGGGAAGTACCTGCTGTGGTAGTGGATAACTCACGCAGTTCGTTAAGCCGCGAATACCTGCGCAAAGTGGACTCCAGTCCGGAAGTGAAGATTGTATCTTATTGCGCCGACATGGAAGAAGCCAAACTGATGCTGAAAGATCGTCTGGCTTATGGCATCATCTATATACCTGCTGAATTCAGTGAAGATATTGCACGGAGAAAGCAAACGCAGGTCAGTCTGTATTGCGATATGAGCGGATTGCTTTATTATAAATCTTTGCTGAACACCAATACCAGCGTGTCATTGGATATGAATGCAGACATCAAAATGCAACGTGCCGGCAATACCACCAACCGCCAGGATGAGATTACCGCCTATCCGATAAAATATGAAGATGTTACCTTGTTCAACCCTGCAAATGGTTTTGCGGCTTTCCTGATACCTGCGGTATTGATACTGATTATTCAGCAAACCTTGCTGCTGGGTATCGGACTTTCTGCCGGAACAGCCCGCGAACAGAATCGTTTCAAAGATTTAGTTCCTATCAACCGCCACTACAACGGCACATTACGTATCGTGCTGGGTAAAGGTTTAAGTTACTTCATGGTGTATGCACTTGTATCCGTATATGTGCTCTGTGTAGTGCCACGTCTGTTCAGTCTCATCCAGATAGCTCAACCGGGTGTACTGACCCTCTTTATGTTGCCTTATCTGGCAGCATGTATATTCTTTGCCATGACAGCTTCTATTGCCATACGCAACCGTGAAACCTGCATGTTGATATTCGTCTTCACATCCGTACCTTTATTGTTCCTTTCAGGTGTTTCCTGGCCGGGAGCCGCCATGCCGGATTTCTGGAGATACTTCTCTTATATCTTCCCGTCCACTTTCGGCATCAATGGCTATGTACGTATCAATAGCATGGGAGCTACACTGGGCGAAGTAGCCTTTGAATACCGTGCATTATGGATACAGGCAGGCATCTACTTCCTGACTACTTGCTGGGTATATCGCTGGCAGATTATCCAAAGCAGGAAACATGTGATTGAAAAATACAAAGAATCCAAGAACAAATAACATACTGTAGTGTCACCTTTCATGGTAACTCTGTTTACCCCACACGGTAACTCTGTTTACATACCGAGGTAAAGGCCGTTACATGCCGAGGTAAAAGCCGTTACATGCCGAGGTAAAAGCCGTTACAATAAGGGGTAAAGGTCGTTACATACGGCAGTAAATGCTTTTACATCCTGCGGCAAACAATCGGTAAATGCAACGCATTGGTAATTAGAATACTAACTCATCCATAGCAGTTGGTTTGGGTCCCATATCGAATTCCAGTACCCCACCCTTCACAATCTCATTATGCGTTATCCACAAACGGTTCAATTTCTTACCGTTCAATGATACCGACTGAATATAAATGTTCTGAGGCGAGTTATTATGCGCTATGATTTTGAAATTCTTACCGGAGTAAAAATGTGTATCCAGGTTTATCTCTACGCTTTCGAAGACAGGGCTGGTAATCTCATAACGGGGATTTCCCGGACAAACCGGATGAATGCCCATAGCCGCCAATACATACCACGCCGACATCTGCCCTACATCTTCGTTTCCGCACAATCCCAGAACATCGTCACCATAAGCTTTATCACAAATCTTTCTCGTCCACTTCTGTGTCAGCCACGGGCAAGAAGAGTAGTTGAAAAGAAATGGTACATGATGGTTCGGTTCATTAGGATGATTATAATAATCATTCCACAAAAAATCTTCCGGAACATTGGCAAAGAACTCTTCCAGTTCCGCATCAAACTTCTTTTGTCCTCCCATCAGAGCTTTCATTCCGTCAATGTCATGAGGGACAAACCAGCCTTGCTGGAAAGGATTACTTTCCGTAGTACCCTGATCCTGTGCCGTGCGGCCTCGCCAAGGCAACCAGCCTCCACCCTTCATGCGGGCACGAAACCACTGCACGCTGTCACACCACACATTCCGGTAAGCTTTGGCACGCTTTTCATATTCAGCTGCTTCTTTCTTTTTGCCCAAGGAACCCATGAGTTGTCCTAAGCACCAATCCGTATAAGCATACTCCAATGTATGGGAAAGACTGCCGGGAGTATATCCCAGTTCTCCATTACCAAACTGCTTCTGTGTATTCTCAGCATACTCAACGGCTTTCTGTACATCATACTCCCGGATCCCCTTCTCATAGGCATCCGCCAGCACCGAGATAGCGGGATTTCCCAACATACAGCCGGAATATGCATTCACTACTTCCCAACGCGGGAAATACTCCTTCCCACTTAATTGGGCAATCTGGATCAAAGAGTTTATCTCATCATTCACCAATCGGGGATTAATCAATGTTTGCAATGGGAACTGACTACGGAATACATCCCAACCGCTAAATACAGTACGATAAGTAAAATTCTCCGTCTGGTAGATCTTCTTATCCGCACCGACATATCGGCCGTCACAATCGGAGAAGCAACGTGGATCGATCATTGTATGATACAAAGAGGTATAAAAGATAGTCTTATCCCTTTCACTTCCCTCAACCTTTACCGAAGAGAGTGCCTGATTCCACAGATTACGTGTATTTTCTTTTACCCGCTCAAAATTCCAGTCCGGAATATCCTGTTCCAGATTGCGCTGGGCACCTTCCATGCTGACAAACGATATACCACACTTCAGTTGCACCTGTTCGTCTTTCCGGGTAGGAAACTCTGTATAAAAGCCCAAGTGCTTTCCCTGTGCTTTCCCGATAGCAGGTATTATCCGGGCATCCTTAATATAGTTGAAATAGGCCGGATTATCATTGGCATCATTCTTTCTGCTAACACCCTCAGGAATAGAAGCACTCCAAACACCGTATTCCGTCAATGGGCGATCAAAACAGCAATAGAAGTAAACGGTATAATCAGATTTACCCGAGCCGTTTCCCCAACCTCCACAAGCAGGCGTACATTTCATCCATCCCCGAATCGTATATTCATCTACTTTTTTCCACATACTGTTCATCAGATGTGCCACCAATTCTACGGGCCAGATCAATCTGGATACGTGACTTTTCCGACTCTGGATATGTGAAACGCAGAATCCCTGAACGAGGAGCGGATGTCAGTTCCACCTTCACCTGATAATCTTGCAAGTATACCGAATAGTATCCGGCCTGTGTAATCTCCGTATCATGGGAATATCTGGAACGGTAACCTTCCTCCGGTTTATTTTCGGTTCCCTTGAATGTCCGTAATGGTCCGGTGGTAGGCATTACCAGAAAGTTTCCGAAATCACCATACCAGCCAATACCGCTTAAATGCGTAAAGCTGAATCCTTCGATAGTAGAATGATGCCACGAATATCCGGGGCCGTTATCACCACCTGTTTTAGTATCCGGACTCAACTGTACAAGTCCGAAAGGAGTACAACTTCCCGGAAAGGTTTTTCCCAACCCATGCCCCGACTTTCCGGCCTCTGCCGAAGTTGAAGCACCAATAATCGTATTGACATAATCCACCGGCTCTTTTTGAGCAAATGACAAAATAGAAAAAGAAATCAATAAAGCCGATAGCCAAGACCTGCCATGTTTCATAGAATAATAAAATAGAAAAAGTTACCGAATATGTTTTTTAATTAACGGATATAATACTTCCGCATAGCGCATAAAGCCCAGATCTGTAAAATGAATACCATCAACAGTAGCCTCACCATCGTGCCCGATGATATCCTTTGAAGAAAGAAGATAGATGTTCTTTTCACCCTTTTTCTTCATTGACTGGAAAATAGCCGCAATCGTTTCATTTTTAGCTTTCACTTCTCTTGCAACCCTTTTATCAAAACGGGAATGAGTGAAAATAGGATCTTCTACAAAAAGGATGGGAGTCTCGGGATGTTTGCTACGGACGATAGAGTAAAATTTCTCCGCCCGTTCTTTCATCTGTTCCACTGTGGCATTGGGAAGGAAATCAAGCACAAACATGGAAGCATCGACCGTAGCTATAAGTTCCGCAATCTCCAGATCGAGCAAAGCATTACCGCTAAAACCTAAATTGATACATTCACGATTGAGCCAACGTTCCAGAATATTCGTATGGGCCATTCCGGGACGGGAAGCACAACCACCCTGCAAAATACTGGTTCCATAAAAAACAACGGGCTTCTCACGTACCGGCAAATCAACAGTAGGCTGGTCAAGCGTCGAAAGGCTATCCACACCGATTGCCAATGAGGTGACTCCGTCATACAAAGAAAGATATAAAAGATATTCCCGTTCTTCAGGATCCATATTCTTCACGATAGTAGCCTCATTTACCTTTCCTTGAGGCCGCCCGCTACCGGCAAAGACCCACTTACCATCTTGCAGGCAATACAGATCCAGTCCTTTGATTCCGGCAGGAGTCATATGATTCATACTTCTGTTATCCCTCACTTCCCACTTTGCCCCAATGCATGTAGAGTTGGAACGGAAGCGCAAAGCAAGTCCGGCACTATTGCGTCCTAAATCCCAGAGCGGTTTGCGGGAAACAGATTTCAAAGAAGCCGGAAGGCGTTCGTAACGGGTAAGAGTAGCATCCGTAGCTTTGCCTAACAGGGGGAAAGCGGAAGCATCGTGATAAAGAAGCTGGGCATGAGTAGAAGCTGCCAGCAGCAATCCGAAAATTAAAGCTTTGGTTCTCATGATTTAATAGATATTAAGATGACCCAAAGTTACACTGAAAAACTACATTTTTCATTCGTTTTACATCAATTAACAAGCAAGATGTTCTGCAATTACGAAAGATTCGTAACTTTGATAAAAACTATATAGTATGAAAAAGCTCAATTTTCTCCTCAGCAGTCTGCTACTATGCATGTGCTGCACCATTCAAGCTAAAAACAAAGTGATTGAACAACCTCCGTTCGTCGTAAGTAACACCACCTCTATTGAAGTCAACCAGGTCGAAATCAGTGACACGGCTACAGTCCTGCACATTTTTGCCAAATACCGGCCTAAAAACTGGATAAAAATTGCTTCAGGAAGTTACTTGCAAGATAATAACGGAAAGACTTACCAACTACGTTCGGGCATAGGCATCACACCGGATGCAGAGTTTTGGATGCCGGAATCCGGTGAAGCCGAGTTTCAGTTAGTGTTTCCTCCCCTTCCCGCATCCGTTACATCCATTGACTTCACAGAAGGTGCCGACGTTGAAAATGGATTCAGTATTTGGGGAATCCAGTTGAAAGGCAATAATCTGCCAAAGTTGGTACTGCCGAAAGAGGCTGTTATCCATAAAGCAGACAAAGAAACTGCCCTGCCAAACCCTGTCATCGAATATGGTAAAGCTACCTTGAAAGGTAAGTTACTGGATTTCCGTCCCGGCATGTCCAAGACCATGACTCTGGTATCATGGGAAAGTGCCAAAGGCGATATATCGGAAGCACTGGTAGAAATCCAACCGGATGGTAGTTTCAGCAAAGAAATATCCTTGGCAAGTACTACACCCGTTTCTATATATATGTCCGGCAGCTCACCCCTCCAACTATTTATGGAACCGGGAAAAACGACTGAAGCATATATCAATTTGCGTGAGATCTCCCGCCGCCGGTCTAAATTCCATAGCGAGGAGAAGCCTTACGGAGAGATTCTATACATTAACGGCCCCTTAGCAACTGTTGCACAAGAATTGAACCAGGATATGCCCGACACCAATGTACAAGATAAGGTATATAAGGACATGAAGGCATTTGCCGGTATGGATATAGACACTTACAAATCAAAAGTACTGGAATTGTCTGCTGAAGTGCAAACGGAAATAGACAAACTCCCATGCAGTCTGGCAACACGTCAAGTACTCACCATCAACAATAAGTTGTCCACAATTGGGTTATTGCGTTTAGCTGCAAATACACTGACATCAGCTGCCATACAGGCCAATCAGATAACACGCGAAGAAGCTCAAAAATACTATATGGAACGGGCACAGAAAATACCGGCTGACTATATTCCAAATGCTAACTTTGCAATACTAAACGATCTGCAAGCCACCCTGTCCAGCAATTACTCAAACATCGTAATCGGTTGTTATCAGAAAAGTGATGACCTTGCCAAAACTTGGGGAACAGACAACGGTATCTTCTTTGACATCGTCCGGGTTATTCCTCTTTATCAAAGCATCAAGAATTTCACTCCGCTAACTGAAGAGCAAATTAACACAATCAACACTTTCCCTTCCGCTTATCGTGAAATGCTGACTGTAGCCAACGATGAACTCCTGGCAAAGATTGAAGCCAATAAGAAAAAGACGGGATTCACAGTAAATGAAGCCGGTGAAGTCAGCGATGAAGACCTCTTTGCTTCCATTATCAGTAAGTTCAGTGGAAAAGTATTGCTGGTTGATTTCTGGGCTACCTGGTGCGGTCCATGCCGCATGGCTAACAAAGAAATGATTCCAATGAAGGAAGAATTAAAAGATAAGGATATTGTGTATTTGTATATCACCGGTGAGACATCTCCATTGAAGACATGGGAAAATATGATTCCTGATATTCATGGTGAACATTACCGTGTGACAGCTGCCCAATGGAATTTCTTAGGCAAGAGTTTCAATGTTTCAGGTGTTCCTACCTACCTCATTATTGACCGCGAAGGAAATATAAAATACAGACAAGTAGGTTTCCCCGGTGTTAAAACAATGAAAGAAGAGCTCCTGAAAGTAGCTGATCAATAAAAAAGAAGTACCGGACGGTACGAAGCCTGTTAAAAAAAAATGGCACTGCCCATCATTTACATTCAATGATGAACAGTGCCATTCGTTTTATTTCTCACCCGATTCCTGCTTCCAGTCTTCGGCTCCTTTTTCTTTCAATTTGCTTGTAAAGGCTTTAGCTTTATCCATAGTCTCTTTTTCTTCTTCAAGACTTGCATAAGCAAACTTATAGCCTTTTATAACATTCCATTCGCCGCGGGTAAAATCAGGAAATTCCACAGCAGCACAATTGTTATCCATAGAAAGCTCACCCAGTTCTGCCAGACAGCACCATTCTGCTAAGTCGTATACATCCAGATCCAAAGGTAAACCGTTCTGCAAGCAATATACCAAACGGCTATCCATAATGAAATCCATGCCTCCATGGCCTCCTACTTCCTTAGCCATTTCACCATACTTCTTTAATATTGGATGCTGGAACTTTTCTACAAGCGCCTCCATTTCCTCTTTAGGCAAAAAGCTATGGGTATTCAGATTGTCAACTTGCGGTTCTACTCCCGAAGCGCTCAACTGCTTAGCATCAAGAGCATACCCCTGAATCGGATACTTATTGGCAAAGCCCTTGGTTCCGGTAAGCTGATACAAACGGTTATAAGGTTGCGGTGTCATCACATTATGTTGAATCTCGATAACTTTTCCGTTTGCCGTACGAATCAGTGTAGTTGTATGGTCACCGTTACGGAAATCATCACATTCCTCTCCGGTTCTTTTTTCTACCAGATCCTTACCAACAACCGACTTGGTATCCATAGCTACCAACGTCACCATACGGTCGCCACGATGAATATCAAATGCTTGCGCCACAGGACCAAGACCGTGAGTAGCATACACATCACCACGATGTTTCTTGTTGTAATCCAAACGCCATCCCAGTTTATCATTCTCACCGTTCTTCCAATAATGATCCCAGAACGGGCTCAATTCATGGATGTAAGCACCTTGTCCGCGAATCACTTCACCAAATACTCCCTGCTGTGCCATGTTCAGCGTATTCATTTCAAACCAGTCATAACAACAGTTTTCCAGTATCATACAATGTTTGCGAGTCTTTTCACTCATGTTGATCAAGTCCCAACACTCCTGAAGATTCATAGCCGAAGGAACTTCTATAGCTACATGTTTGCCGTTCTCCATAGCGCACATTGCTACAGGGAAGTGATGCAACCAGTCGGTAGCAATATAAACCAGGTCTATGTCATCGCGTTTACAAAGTTCTTCGTATCCTTTCTCTCCGGAATAAACAGCTGCCTTAGGCAAAGATGCTTTCTGCAAATACTTCTGGCAGCCCTCAGCACGTGATTGTTCATAATCACAAAGAGCCACGATCTGCGTACCGGGAATATGGGTAAAACGCTCTACAGCACCGGGGCCACGCATACCCAGTCCTACGAATCCTACTCTAACGACTTCCATCTTCGGGGCAGTCAGCCCAATCACACTCTGCTGCCCAGCCGGACGCTCGGGAGTTTTCACAATAATAGTTCCATTCTTCCATTCCCACTGAGTGCCCTTGTCATTGGTTTGCACAGTAGAAGTTTGAGATGTGCATGCACATAATGCGACACACATACCCAACAACAATGATTTCAAAATCTTCATGTTCTATTTAATTTAAAGTGAATCAATCTGTACGATACTACAGTCTATTTCAAATCCAAATTTGTTTGATGCTCAAAGATAACCAATCTCTTCAAAGTAAATGCAAATATTCTCCTCTTTTTCCATACAAAAGCCATAAAAACATATCACAGCAAAGAAATACCCACAATATACTTTAGCTCCAACTGCCCAATAATACAATCCACATGATTCAAAAAGCAGTATTTAGAATAATTAACTCACTGTTCATTGCTTTATTACGAAACTTTCGTAGCTTTGTATTGAATTCATTCAAAAACTTTTATTCCATGGAAAAATTAACAATACAAGAAGAAGAAGCAATGATCTACATCTGGGAACTGGGCAGTTGCTTCGTAAAAGACATTGTTGCCAAATATCCCCAACCGGCACCTCCCTACACTACGGTAGCTTCCATCGTCAAGAACCTGGAACGCAAGCAGTATGTTACAGCCGCACGCGTAGGAAATACGTACCAATATACACCCGCTATCCGTGAAAGCGAATACAAACGTACGTTCATGAGTGGCTTTGTGCGTAATTACTTTGAAAACTCGTATAAGGAAATGGTTTCTTTCTTTGCCAAAGAGCAAAAGATTTCGACCAATGACCTGAAAGATATCATCAATATGATTGAGAGAGGAAAAGAGTGAAGATTTATGATTCTTGATTTATGATATATAACATCCGGAATAAGGGAAATATTTCATGATTCAAGAAACACATAAATCATAAACTATAAATCATACTTCAAAAGATGTTGGCCTATTTTCTAAAAATCAACGTAGCCATTGCGCTATTTTATGCGTTTTACCGGCTATTCTTCTATAAAGACACGTTCTTCACGTGGCGCAGGGTTGCTTTGCTCTGTTTCTTTTCCGTATCTGCCGTCTATCCATTACTAAATATACAAACTTGGATTACGGCACAGGAACCTATGGTTGCCATGGCAGATTTATACGCTGACATCGTTTTGCCGGAGTTTACCCTGACGCCGGAAAAGACAACCTTCGACTGGAAAGCAATCCTGCTCCAAACGGCTGGTTTTGTTTATTGGGGAGGAGTAGCCCTATTAGCTGCCCGTTTTCTTATACAACTGGCAGGCATTATTCGGCTAGCTTTCCGTAGCCGGAAAACGAAGATTGGAAATACCAACGTACACTTGCTTAAGCAAGCAAGCGGACCTTTTTCCTTCTTTCACTGGATTTTTATTCATCCGACTTCACATACAGAAGATGAACTAAGCGAAATATTAACCCACGAACAGACTCATGCCAACCAATGGCATTCCATTGACGTACTTGTCAGTGAGATTGTATGTACATTTTGCTGGTTCAATCCTTTTGCCTGGCTCATGAAACGGGAAATCCGCACCAATCTGGAATATTTGGCGGACAACCGTGTACTGGAAACCGGGCATGATTCCAAAGCCTATCAGTATCACCTGTTAGGATTATCACACCATAAGGCTGCAGCAACTATCTATAACAGTTTTAATGTATTACCTCTAAAAAAACGCATCAAAATGATGAACAAAAAGAGAACCCGAGAAATAGGGAGAACTAAGTATCTTATGTTCCTCCCCTTGGCAGCCTTACTTATGATTATCAGCAACATCGAAGCCGTGGCACGCACCACGAAGGAAGTTGCCAGAGATGTCATAGAGGCTGTGGAAGATAATCTGACGTCAGATACAACGGCGCCGGATATGGAAGTTGCTACTGAAACGGCACCGCTGGAAACACCGGCACCGCAACAGGATAAAGACAAGCTTGTGACTTACAAAGGGGTAGTAGTGGATAAAGACGGAAAAGCGGTGGAAGGCGCTGAGTTTTTCGTTGATGGCGACTACAAATTACCACAAGGTCAATCGTATGTCACAGGAAAGAACGGTAATTTTTCTTTCAAAGCATTTGAGAATGCTAAAATGATAGTAATTTGGAAAAAAGATGGAAAAATGATGGGGGTACCCGCCACTGTCAACAAAGAAAACAACTCCAACATGAAGATTGTCATGGATAGGGAATGGCAAAATCCGCCTGCCGATGACCCGGACAATCCTGTATTTGAGGTAGTGGAAACAATGCCGGAATTTCCGAATGGCGGAATGGGAGCAATGATGGAATTCTTATCGAAAAACATCAGATATCCGGTAAATGCACAGAAGAATGGTACACAAGGACGCGTCACCGTACAATTTATTGTAAATACGGATGGAAGCATCTCCAACATAGGAATTCTCCGTGAAGTAGACCCTGAATTGGACGGTGAAGCAGTGCGCGTTATCAGTGCAATGCCTAAATGGAAACCCGGTATGCAAAAAGGAAAACCTGTCCGGGTGAAATATACTGTTCCTGTTATGTTCCGCTTAAATGACGACGCAGTCCCAAAAGAAGACTACAAGCCTATAGAAAAAGTCGATGAAATGGTAGTCGTGGGTTATGCCCCTAAGGAAGAATCGCCTGTCAATGAAGACGTAGTATTTGAAGTAGTGGAAGAAATGCCTTCATTCCCCGGTGGCACGAATGGATTAATGCAATATTTATCCAAAAATATCAAATATCCGGTAGAGGCACAAAAGGAAAAGATACAAGGACGGGTAGTCATACAAATGATAGTCGATAAAAATGGTAATGTCACACGTCCTAAAATCATCGAGGGCGTAAATCCATCTTTGGATGCAGAAGCAATCCGTATTACTACGAACATGCCTAAATGGAAACCGGGTATGCAAAGAGGAAAAGCAGTAGACGTGAAATACACATTCCCTATCGTTTTCAGATTACAATAAAGTAACCTCTATTCAGTTTAAATTCTCTCTTACACAATAGATTATCCGCAAGTCCTCCCCTGATCATTTATTCCGGTATCAAGGGGAGGATGCAGATAATCATAAAATTCTTGCACCATGAAAAAGCTACTTGTTCTATTATCCTTCTTATTTATAATCAACACAGTCAATGCACTGGAAGACCCAAAGGTATACTTACAGAAAGTACTCAATAACCTTGAAAAGGTAGAGTCGGCAAGCTACACAAGTTTTAATGAATCCTGGCAACCTGGTGATACAGTTCCGGTATTCATTCATTCTGATTATACCAATGAATACAATAATCCGAATGATAGTACCATTGGAGCAAGTTATGTTTCTTTCGAAACGAAAGATATGGGCAAAATGGTCTTTTGCTATGATGGGCACAAAAGAGTATTAGTGTACGACGATGACAAGGCAATTGTAGAAGACGACTTCACCGCCCGGCCACTCCCTTTCAGATTAGTAGGACCACCTTTTTACAACTTCACTAAAAACATAATCAAATACGCTCTGCAAACAAAGGACAATATAACCGTTGACTTGCAAGATAAAGGTAACGATTACTTTTTCAGATTGGTTATTGAAGAAGACACACAAGTGGAATTTTTCGGAAAAGCCTATCACATGCAGAAGCCACCGTTTTATGTAGAACCGACTTCAATCTATGAGCTATGGATACGTAAATCGGACAATCTACCTTATAAAGCACGGAGAGAAATGTCACATGATATATCAGTTACGGCTATTACATCCGTAGAATTCAACAAGTTGTCCATTAATGATTTCAATGTATCTGATTATTACCCAAAGGGGTATACTGTTGAGCCATACAGATACGGTAATAAAAAAGCCGCCTCAGCACCCGAACTTACAGGCAAGCAGGCACCGGAATGGACTTTAAACGACTCCAATGGCAATCCAGTATCACTTGCCAACCAAAAAAGCAAAGTGTTGCTAATCAACTTTACCGGAATAGGTTGTGGTGCCTGTCAGGCTGCCGTTCCCTTCCTGAAAGAATTGAAAGGCAAATTCAGTAATGAAGATTTCGACCTTATAGCAATAGAAGGCTGGAGCCGGAAGGAACACTCCATTCAAGTTTATGCAAATAATAAAAAACTCAATTACACCATTCTGAATGCAAACGACCAGGTAATCAAAGACTATCAAACAGGGAATGCAGCCCCCTTCTTCTTCATACTGGACGAACACCACATTATCAGAAAAGTTATCAGGGGATATGGCAATGAAAGAACAGACAAAGAAATTATGGATGCCATAACGGAATTATTATAGAAACATGTCCCAATAAAAAAACAGTAGATTGAGCTATCCATACTCAGTCTACTGTTTCTTTTATAAATATAAGGGATACTTCTTATTTCTGCATCTTCACCACTTCCGTCGGTGCCATTTCCACATTCCGCTTATCTACCTGGCGAACCACACTTGCCGCTAATTGCAGGAAAGCACGTCCTGTCACAGTATTCTCATCAAGCGCTACCGGTGTACCTTTGTCGCCACTTTCGCAGATGCTTTGTACAATAGGAATTTGCCCCAATAAAGGTACATTCATTTCCTCTGCCAGCTTCTTAGCGCCTTCCTTACCGAAAATATAATATTTATTTTCCGGTAGTTCGGCAGGCGTAAACCAAGCCATATTCTCTACCAGACCGAGAATAGGAACATTTACCTTTTCATTGACAAACATATTGATACCTTTACGAGCATCGGCCAATGCAACGGCTTGCGGAGTACTGACTACGATAGCCCCCGTCAAGGCGAGCGTCTGAACCACTGTCAAGTGAATATCGCTTGTACCGGGAGGCAGGTCGATAAGGAAATAATCAAGGTCGCCCCAATTCGCATCACCTATCAGTTGCTTCAAAGCATTGCTCGCCATACCACCACGCCACAGAGTTGCCTGGTCAGGATCAACAAAAAAACCTATGGAAAGTAGCTTTATACCATATTTCTCAACCGGTACAATCAGGTCACGTCCTTCTACATTTTCTGCGTAAGGACGTGCATCTTCTACCTGAAACATCTTCGGCATAGACGGACCGAAAATATCGGCATCCAGCAAACCTACTTTATAGCCCAACTTTGCCAAAGCTACTGCAAGATTGGCAGATACCGTTGATTTACCTACCCCACCTTTACCAGAAGAAATTCCGATAATATTCTTTACCTGAGGCAATAACTTACCCGGTTCAGGACGTGCCGCCTGCTTACTCTCCGTAGCAATAACAACCTCTACCTCATTGGATACATAGGTATGAATAGCTGTTTCAGCAGCTTTTATTACAGACTTCATAAAAGGATCGGTCGGCTTCTCAAATATCAATGAGAAACTGACTTTCATGCCTTCAATACGCAGATTATCAGCAACCATTTCCGCTTCTACAAGGTTCTTTCCGGTGCCGGGATACCGCACTGTTGCCAGTGCATCTAAAATCAGTTTAGGATAAAGTGTCATAATCTAAAGTTGTGATAGAGTGATAAAGCGGTAAGGTGATAAAGTGACTATCAGTTCAGCACTTTATCACCCTAACACTTCATCACTATGTATTATTTTGAAGTTTGCAGTCCGCTCCGCTTACTGCGGTTATAACTGCGATATTCATCTAACTCTATTTCTACATCGGGTTCATGCAGTTCACCTTCTTTCGGCAGATGAAACTTGATATACTTGATGTTCAACCCACGATCCAACCATTGTTGTTCGTAATAAGTTTTAATGCTAAGGATTTCATCAGCCATGCCGGAGTGATACAGATCTTCTGTCATCACATCCACTGGAAGGCTATTCTCCTCAATCATATAACGGGTATAAGTGAACATAAAGTTACTATCTGTCTTGAGATGAATGATACCATCCGGTTTCAGGAATCTACGGTAGCGCTCCATGAAATAAGTGGAAGTTAAACGCTTTGTGGCCTTTTTCATCTGCGGATCGGAGAAGGTCAACCAGATTTCACTCACTTCATTTTCTGAAAAGAAACGATCGATGATTTCGATGTTCGTACGCAGGAAAGCGACATTCTTCATGCCAGCCTGCATCGACTCCGTAGCACCAGACCACATACGGGCACCTTTGATGTCTACTCCGATAAAGTTCTTATCTGGAAATAGCCGTCCCAGTCCTACTGTATATTCACCGCGTCCGCAACCCAATTCCAAAACAATGGGATGGTCATTCTTAAAGAACGACTCATTCCATTTTCCTCTCATCTCAAAAGGCACGTCATCTACTGCCGAATAGGGGTATTCGAACACATGCGGATAACTTGCCATATCGGCAAACTTCGCTAACTTACCTTTACTCATGCGTTATTCTACAATGGTTACCCAGCCATGCGTATCAGGTTCGTCACCATATTGGATACCACGCAACTTATTGTATAACTTCATGCATACAGGTCCCGGTTTGCCGTCTTTGGCAATAACATAAGAATGATTATTCTCCGGATCGTCAATACGTTCAATCGGGCTTATTACCGCAGCAGTACCACAAGCACCAGCTTCCTCGAAAGTAGAAAGTTCTTCTTCTGCAATCGGACGGCGTTCAACCTTCATGCCCATATCTTCAGCCAACTGCATCAAGCTCTTATTTGTGATAGAAGGCAGGATGGAAGTAGATAAAGGAGTTATATAAGTATTATCCTTGATACCGAAGAAGTTGGCTGCACCACATTCATCAATGTATTTCTTTTCTTTAGCATCCAGGTAGAATTCTGCAGAATAACCCGCTGCATGAGCCTCTTGGCTGGCACGCAAACTAGCTGCATAGTTACCACCTACCTTATAGATACCTGTTCCGAGAGGAGCCGCGCGATCGTACTTACGAGTAATCACGTAAGGAGTAGCAGCAAAACCACCTTTAAAGTATGGACCTACCGGAGTAACAAAGATTAGGAACATATATTCACTGGACGGACGAACCCCCACTTGTGCACCTGTTCCGATCAGTAACGGACGAATATAAAGAGAAGCACCGCTTTCGTAAGGCGGAATAAAACGCTCATTCATCTTCACTACTGCGAGTACAGCTTCTTTGAAACGTTCTGTGGGCAATTCTGCCATCATAATACCACGACAGGTAGACTGCAAGCGAGCGGCATTCTCTTCCAAACGGAAAATACGAACTTTACCATCTTTACCACGGAATGCTTTCAATCCTTCGAATGCCTCCTGACCATAATGCAGACAGGTAGCTGCCATATGCATATTGATCAGTTCACTACTACTGATTTCGAGTTTTCCCCACTCACCTTCCCGAAATTAATTCTCACATTGTAATCTGTCTTCATGTATCCGAATGACAGATTAGACCAATCTATTTCTTTCATATCTCAAAGTATTAGTAATCTCATTACGTACATTTTGCAACAAATTTAATCTTTATTCTTCACTTTCTCGCTTCTCCGACAGTAATTTTTCTATTTCCTTGTCGGCTTTAGTCAATTTGTCACTGCAAAACGCAATAATCTCATTCGCTTCCTTTATTTTTTTCAGCAAGCGCATCGATTTCCAACTCATTATTGTCTATCTGACGGACAATCTTCTCCAGACGTTCCATTGCCTGGGAATAGGTTTCTTTTTTCTTCGGAGCAGGCATATCTATATTTTTATTTTAATTAACGCCATTATGGATATCTTGAATTATATCCATAAGCTATAAATCTGTTACTATAGAAACAATCTCCCCTTGATAAAGGCGAGTGACTATTTCATCGTTCAGCTGCAATACATCCCCGTTTTTTACAACTTTTCCATCTTTCAACGTGATACTATAGCCACGTGCCAGCATCTTCTCGGGAGAAGCATCAGCAAGACGTTGTTGTAACAACTCCAGACGATGCCGTTGACGCGAAAGTAAAGTCTGAACAGCCAGCGAAATATCTTTCCGGGTAGTCAGTAATGCAAGTTTGGCATCGGACACACGCCGGACAACAGCAGAAGGAATACGGTTTCTGTATGAAATCAATTTACGATGTTCTTCTGTCAGACGGGAGCGCACACTTTCATGCAGTTGACTGATAAGTACTTCCAGTTCATCAGCGGCAAGATCCATACAATTTATAAGATACTCCGCAGCAGCAGTCGGAGTCTTCACACGGGTATGAGCCACAGAATCAAGTACTGTATCATCTCTCTCATGTCCTATACCAGTGATTATGGGCAACGGAAACTGAGCACAAGCAGCAGCAAGCAGATAGGTATCGAAACCGGACAAATCAGAAGTAGCCCCACCGCCACGGATAATAACCACAGCATCAAAATCTTCCTGACGATTCAGAATAGCATCCAGAGCAGATAATACAGATTCTTCCACACGATCGCCTTGCATCAATGCCGGAAATAATTCCGTATGAAAGAAGAAGCCACGGGAATTATTTTTTAACTGATGGCAAAAGTCCCCGTAACCTGCGGCTGTAGGTGATGAAACTACTGCAATACGCTGGGGCAAGACCGGCATTTCCAGCTCCTTATTCAAGGTCAACACCCCTTCCTCCTCAAGTTGTTTTAATATCTCCCGGCGCCGGCGTGCCATATCACCCAAGGTATAAGTAGGGTCAATATCCTGCACAGTAAGACTGTAGCCATAAAGTTCATGAAAACTGACAGTAACCTGAACTAAAACCTTAATACCTGAAACAAATGCCTGTCCCGTCGACTCTTCAAAATAAGGTTTCAACAAACGATATACATTTGCCCAAATGGTTCCACGTGCCTTTGCTATCAGATTATTGCTACGGGGATCTTTCTGAATAAACTCCAGGTAACAATGTCCGGTACTGTTCGTACGCACATCGCTCAGCTCTGCCTGCACCCAATATTCATCGGGCAGGCATTGTTCAAGGCTCCGACGCACCAAAGCGTTTAAATCATACAAAGACAATGCTTCCATTCTGTTCATTTACGTATTACAGGTCACACATCACCAATAGCAGTATGTAATCTATTATTTATTCTTCAACTTATACTCATTGTATGCTTTCCACATATCAGGTACCCCATATCCATAGATATTATCGGGAAAATCCGCACGGTCACCGGACCGACGTACCAATTCAATCACTTCTTTTGCTGTCAACTTCGGACAAGCCTGCCACAAACAAGTCACCATACCACACATAATAGGCGAAGAGAAAGAAGTACCATTAGCCCGTCCCTGATTACCATCCGGACGGATGACGTCTGATCCTGACCCTACTGCAACTACATCAGGCTTCACACGATGGTCTGCAGTATTACCAATAGATGAGAAAGGGGCCAATGTTCCTTTCTTATCAACAGCTCCTACCGTCAATACATTTTCCGCATCTCCCGGAGGGGTAATTTTCTTCCAAGAACCCATGCCGGAATTACCAGCACTACATACCAGCACCATTCCCTTATCAGCAATGCGTGAAGCCTGACGAGACATCAAAGCATGCCGTCCATCCAAATCACGGTATTTATAATTCTTTGATTTGTCATCAAACGTATAATACCCCAAAGAGGTATTAATCACATCCACTCCCACACTATCGGCAAATTCTACGGCAGCCGACCAATAATCCTGCTCTACCAGATGTTCCGAATATTCGTCTTCACTACGAAGCAACCAGAAGGAAGCTTCGGGTGCTGTCCCTGTCATAATCTCAGGCTGATTCATTCCAATGCAAGACAGAACGCTCAAGCCATGACTGCTCTCCGCAAAAATATCCGCTTGGGGATTCACAAAATCTTTTGTACCCAAAATATGAATATTCTGCATAGCAGTAATCTTATCTACATTGTGGAAACCGGCATCAATAACTGCAATCGTCATTCCCTGACCTTTGAAACCTGCTTCATGCAGTTTATCTCCATTGCTCAGTTGAACCTGGTGATGGCACGCCCATAGATACTATCCGGATGTAGGGTCGGTTGATTGATTACAGAATCCCGTTCCGTTGACATTGTCGGTTTATCAGCACCGGGAGAAAACCATACCTTTTCCGTAGAACGTACAAAAGGTAATGCTGCAATGCGGTCTATTAAAGTAGTATCGTTACAAGATACTGTTACAAAATTATCCCACTTTCCAACCACCACAATATTCACTCCCTGCTTGCGGATTTCATCTATATATTTGCGGCACACCGGAAGATCAGTAGAATCAATCGGAAGATTCTGCTTTTTACGTCGCTCAATAGCCTTTTCCGACAGGAACTTTTCAGGACGTTTTAACGAATACTCTGTAGCAGCCTTGTCTTTTAAACTGATGCGATACTTCAATGAATCTTGCTGTGCGGACACACCTGTCATAAACAGGATGAAAGCCCCAAAAAGTAAAAATAATTTTCTCATTCTATTACTATCCATTACTTATTTATTTTCTGCAATAACCATGCCAATGCCCCGCTTTGGGAAGCAATAAACGAGCCCCCCACTACCCGCCTTCCAATATAGAATACAGCTGACTGCCCGGGTGCAATAGCTGATGCTTCGGACAAGAAATGTACAAACAGCCGCCCGTCTTCCAGCCTTTTCACCGTGCAGGGAATCGGTTTGCTACGATAACGGATACGTACTGTCAAGTCAGGAGCCGAGAAGAATTCCTGTTCATCGATAATGTTATCCTGTTCGGTCAGCATATATTCGGTCTGTAGTTGTTCGGCATCACCCAGCATCACTGTATTCTTCTGCGGATTTATCTTCAACACATAAGCCGGTTTGCCCAAAGCTATTTCCAGACCTTTCCGCTGTCCGATGGTATAATAAGGAAAACCTTTATGCTCACCCAACTTCACCCCTTCGGAATTGACAAACCATCCGGGACCGATTTCACGGTCTATTTCAGGAGAATGTTCGCGCAGGAAGTCCCGGTAATCACCCTTGATGAAACATACCTCCATGCTCTCCCCTTCTTCCGCCTTCAATTGATAGCCTTTCCCACGCAGATACTCCCGCACTTGCAACTTCGTATAAGTGCCCAGCGGAAAAAGGCAACGTTTCAGCACATCCTGCCCCAGTCGCCAAAGAAAATAAGATTGGTCTTTCTTATCGTCATCTCCGGCCACTATATATATATTCCCGTTCTTTTCTTCCAGACGGCTATAATGCCCGGTAGAGATAAATGCGCAATCCAGTTTGTCCGCCCATTCAGTGAGTATACGGAATTTAAATGTAGGGTTACACATCACGCACGGATTGGGTGTCCGCCCCTGGCAATATTCATCAATAAAGTTCTGCACAATTACTTTGCGAAAAGCCTCACGCTCATCAGCCACATGGTGTTCAATTCCCATACTGTCGGCAAGGTTGCGGGCTTCCACCGGTTCGTCTCCCCACACCCACATGGTGAGGCCGACTATCTCATAGCCCTGTTCCCTCAACATCAGACAAGTGGCGGTACTGTCTATACCGCCGCTCATGCCTACCAATACTCGCTTCTCAGGTCTGTTCATTTTAGGATGTTCATTCAATTAGCTTACAAAAATAGATGATTTCGGGGAGAAGAAAAACAAAATGTCCCTCAAAAGTTGGACAATAACTTTTGAGGGACTTTATTTTTATCTTTTAAGGCATATCCTTATTTGAAAAGTAACTGTGCCATGTGATACAAACTTCTACGCCAAGTCAGGAATTCATGCGCCGTATCGGGAGAAACGAACGACGTAGCCTTGAAACCGGCAGCCTTGAGGTCGTTCACAGCCTTAGTCACACCATCCGGATTCTCCTTGCTTCCGCAACTGATGAAGATGGATTCCACCTGCTTTTTATCCTTGATATCGTCCGGTCATAGTCCACCGCTCAACAGTCCATAGTAATTGAATACTTCCGGACGTCGCAGAGTAATCAGTTTCGTCTCAAAGCCACCCATAGAAAGTCCTGCCATAGCACGGTGCTTCTTGTCGGCCTGTGTACGGAAGTTACTATCAATATAAGGTATTAGTTCGTCCACCAGCACCGTTTCAAACTCCTTAGCCGTGAACTCTTTGATATGCCCAAATTTCACATCATTCGTCATGCCATACGTCATTACAATGATGAACGGTTCAATCTTGCCTTCGGCAATCAGGTTGTCCATAATCAGATTCGCATGCCCCTGGTTGGACCATGCCGTTTCATCTTCTCCCCATCCGTGCTGTAAATAAAGAACCGGATACTTCTTCTTATCCTTGCCATAAGTGGGCGGTGTATAAACAAATGCACGACGGTGAGTGTCCGTACCTTGGAATAGAAATAAACCTGCTGAACATTGCCGTGAGGCACTTGTTTCATGGCATAGAAATCTTCGTCATGAGCCGGAATCTCAATGCCGCTTTCCCAACGGCAAGAACCGTAATAATTCTTGGCGCCCGGGTCATTAAACACACCACCATCGATAGTGAGGTGATAATAATGGAATCCCTCGTCCATAGGGCCATCGTATTTCCGAAATGAGGATTGGCATGACCCCAACGGATCCATTGAGGTTCTTTATCCGTGCCACCATAATCACCGATACCGGAAATCAGACCGCCCAGTCCAAGGCTGACAATGACTGATTTGGCATCAGGAGCAACTACACGGAAGCGGGCATATCCTTGCGAATTAACCATAGGATACTGCTGTCCGGGCTGATTAAGCACAGAAGGACGGAAATCTTCTTTCACCACAGCATTATCGCGTCGCCGGATCAAAATCTTAATGATGCAGACACGTTTCGGCTTATAATTCTCATCGTATAGGCAACGGATTTGAATGCGCCGAGCCATATCCCGTCTTGAAAATCGGTTTCCAGAAAGCCACATTGGTCGTACCAATCCTTATGCTTGCAGCACTTTAAACAGGCGAGCATACTGATCTTCCTGAAGCGTCACCACCTGACTGATATTGCCGCCGTCCGGCTGATACAGTTGCTGTCCTCCCATCTCCTGATTGGCCGAATATCCAACAGTCGGAATATGAATATTTGTCTTTCGTACGTACTATCGTAGACTCCACCGTCCTCAGCATCTACATCTTCCATACTCGGACCGTAGACATTGTAATGTCCCTGCATGCCGATACCATCAATGGGCACACCTTCTTCCTTCATGGATTTCACCATATTATAGATGCGGTCGCGCTTTCCGGGATCGGCAGCATTATAGTCATTATAGAAAAGGAGTTTTCCCTTCCATCAATAAAGGCCACTTAAATGAACTCGTCACCGGCAATCTTGATAAAGGGGAATCGATATGGACTTGGTTGCTCTCCATGCCTCGCCGGCCACTCTGCCAGCCACCATCGGAGATAGAACTTCGTTCACCACGTCCCACGCATATATCACGTCTTTATAACGTTCCACGATGGCTGTGATATGATCCATATTCTGCGAATAAACCATTCGACAAAAATCGCCTTTTTCATCCTTATACATCCATTCCCATCTGGGGTCCACCATCATCCGTTCCCCGCGATTACCACGCCCGTTCTCGTTGCCGCCCACGGCAAAGGGCGATCTTGTCGGCATTCTCCCCATCATAAGAACTGTCCCCATTGTACTGGTATACGTACCGCAGGCTCGGTGGGTTGCGGCTCATGTCGTTTTCCGCCGTAATACTGTTAAAGTTTTCCAGTTTTTGATGATGGCAATCTGTTCGGGATTTGCTATATCGGTTACGCATATTAACAGCCACGCCAATAGAGAAGCTTCTTTATAAGAACATCCTTCCAGTCCTGTTTCGCCGCTTTCGGAACCCTTATTTCGCTCATGGCAAATGCCAACGCGCAAAGGAGAAATATTTGAATAAATGTTTCATCTGATAATTATTTAAAAGACAACTGTTTTTCATTGTATATCCGTATACAAACGATTCATATATTTCATTCAAAGATAATGTTTTCTATTGAAACGGTTGCAAACTGAAACTTTTTTAGAGTGCACATACAATCTGTGTTAACCAACGTTTTTTAAAAACATGTTACCTAAATCAAATAAAAAGTGAAGGAAAACGTCTTTTTTATGGTTGACCCACCACTTCTGAAAAAAGAAAAAAAGTTTTTTGTAACAAAATGCAACATATATGACACAAAAACACAACACGTATGTCCGAACTTTGTCGCCGACAAATCATTCGACAACAACAAGATAAATCAAGATGCTGGATGCCTACGCCCGGCTTTTCCCGACAAAAGGACTGACAGTCACCGCCGGACAAATGCGCGTCCCCTTCACCATCGACGCCCACCGCTCACCGCACCAGCAATACTTCCCCAACCGCTCGTTCATCGCCAAGCAAGTGGGCAATGTACGGGACGTGGGATTCACAGTAGGATATACCCTGCCTACCGGTGTACCTATCACTGTGGAAGGAGGACTTTTCAACGGTTCCGGACTGACTAACCAGAAAGAATGGCACAAGGAAGTGAACTACTCCGCCAAAGCCCAATACGCAATCCACTGAATATATCAGGGTTGTAGGCGGCGGGGGTACTCCCCTCGCCGCTCATGAACAGATATCCCACTATTATCATTACCGAGCCAATTAGCAGAATTACATAATTTCTCCTGTCAAATACCGTTTCTGTCTCCTTCTGCTTCATTATTTTTGTTCCCATGTTCTTCTTTAGTTTTAGTTCTTATAACCCATGTTTGGAGCAAATAGTGCATATTTATCTTCAAACCGTCTGTTGCTCTCTTTATATCTCTCTTCATCTACCTTCTTCAGAAGTTCATTACATTGGTTCCATTGCCAGAATTTATAGATACAATCATTGCGGACCATTTCCATACGGTTTCCCTTTAATGAAAAAGCCCAGTTGATATAATCTTCCGCTTCGGCTATCAAATGCTCTGTCAGGGTTATCGTTTTCATCTTTTCGCCCAATGCGGCATAGGCTGTTGCTATGCTATAAGAACCGCTTTCATACGTTTCGGGAACATTATATCCCGGAACAGCCTGTTCCGCATAAGCAAGTACTTTCTTTGCACGCGCAAGGTCTCCTTGTATTATCAGTTCTTTGGCCAGTTGCGCGAAAAGCCTGCGATGATACCAACACGTACGCAGGGTTGTTTCATCCAGATAGAGCCCCGGAGTATTCAGCCCGCCATATTTATATCTGTTCATTACATTGTCATAAAGCCTTTCCACATCTACTGCATAAGGCCTGTTTTCGTCGGCATCTCCCCACTTCTTATAGTCAAAAGGCGTAAAGCGGAATGCTAATCCTTCCTGCACAAAGTAATTGTCAAACTTCAGTTTACTGACACTCCCTACGGAGATTGCAAGGTAAAGCGGACGTTCCCAATTACAGTTCGCCAGTATCTCCAGCATCAGTAAATCTACTTTGTTCAGCATACGTATATCTTTTAAAGGAATATAAAGTTTGTCCGGTATCGCATCTTTCAGTTCTTCCCCCTTCAAATGCCGGATTGCTTCAGGAAGCATGATTCCCGAACGAAGCAGCGCGTCCTTATCAATATGGATATTTATCGTATCCGTAGGGATTACATTAAATTCCTGTCTCTCCGAGAATATCCAATATTTCAAGATATTTTTTATTTCAAACGGGTCTTCTCCAAAGCTGTCACGTGCTTCCTCCGGATTTCTCTGGTACAATTCCTCTATTTGCTTTTTCAGTTCCGGGCGTACGGCCACATATTCGTTTTTACCTTCCTGATATTGATTCTTATTCCAACTTATAGGTAGTCCGGGAGCATCATACAACGGACATTGCTGTTGATAAATATACCAATCGGTCTGTGCGTAGCTTAGGTTGCAGACACGTGCATCCCTGCGCACTTCCTCCGTATCCTGATTATACCACAATGGGAAAGTATCATTATCCCCGTTACAAAAGATAATCGGATTTCCCGTATCGGGAAGAGTCATCAGATAGTTAGCCCCAAAGTCGCGACAAGTGAAACGGTCACTCCGATCATGATCATCCCACGTCTGAGTGGCCATTTGCACCGGAATCAATAAACAGATTGTCATTAATACACTGACTTGTACCGTAGAAGTCGTTTTCCGGCGAAGCGCATCACACAATCCGGCAGCACCTATCCCTATCCAGATAGCAAAAGCATAGAACGAACCGGCGTATGCATAGTCCCGTTCGCGCGGCTGACCGGGTGTTTGATTCAGATAAAGCACAATAGCCAGTCCTGTCATAAAGAAGAGGAAAAACAGTACACTAAACTGCTGTTTACCTTTCTTGCTGCGGTTCCATTGCCAATAGATACCGAACAGTCCTAATAATAGCGGCAATCCGTAAAACACATTGTGCCCTTTGTTCTGGCGCAGGGATTCCGGCAACAAACTCTGGTCTCCCAATCTTAAATTATCCAACCAGGAAATTCCTGTTATCCAGTTCCCATGTTCCGGTTCGCCACTTCCTTGCACATCATTCTGCCGTCCTACAAAGTTCCACAAGAAATAGCGCCAATACATATAATTGAGTTGATAGGTAATGAAATAAGTCAGGTTTTCTTTTTGTGTGGGAGCGGCCTCGTTTCCTCCTGTCCAATTTTTGTAAGAAGAAGCCATGCGCTCACTCCACATCCGGGGAAACAGCATATTCTGAGTATAGCACACGTCTTCTTTATGCCGGATTATTTTATATTTGCCTTCTTCTTTATCCGGGCGATATACAGCACTCCCCTTTGTGGTTTTTACTCTGTAATAATCACCCTCGGGCACATATTCCGGCTCGGAAGCGTAGGTTTTTCCATAAAGCAGGGGAGCACTTTCATACTGCTCTCGGTTCAGGTAACTTTTGAGCGTAAAAATATTGTCCGGCGCATTCTCATTAAGCGGAGTATTGGCGTTGGCACGAATCAGTATCACCGCATAGGTGGTATAACCTACGGTGAGCATAAGCAAGCACCATAAAGAAGTATGCAACATACGTTTTCGGAAACGATAAATGGCTCCGGCCAGTACGAAGAATGTTAAAGCTAAAAAGCTTATCAGCCCTGTGTGGAAAGGAAGCCCGAATACATTGACAAAAAGCAGTTCGAACCAGCCTCCCATGTCAGCCATGCCCGGAATATAAACAAAAAAAGAATAAATATAATAAGAAGACCGGATGTAGTAATTGCCGCAGCTACTCCTTTAAGCGATATCGTCCGATATTTCTGATAATAGAAAACCAACACAATGGCCGGGATACAGAGTAAATTAAGCAAATGCACTCCGATTGACAGTCCGATGACATAAGCTATCAGGATAAGCCAACGGTCGCCATATACCGAATCCGACTCATCTTGCCAGCGAAGAATCATCCAAAACACCAGTGCCGTAAGAAAAGAAGAGAAGGCATAGACTTCACCTTCTACCGCACTGAACCAGAATGTGTCACTGAATGTATATACCAAGGCTCCAACAAACCCTGCCCCCAGAATGATGATAACATCCGCCGTTAATAAATTCTGCCCATCATTTATTATCAGGAACCTTACTAAGCGGGTGATACTCCAAAAAAGAAATAAGATACAACCGGCACTCAGCAACGCATTCAGAAAATTAACCATCCAGGACACTTGTGACGGGTCGGAAGCAAACTGAGTAAACAAGTTTCCAACAAGCATATAGAAAGGTGCACCCGGCGGATGCCCCACTTGTAACTTTTCGGCACACGAAATAAATTCGGGACAGTCCCAAAAACTGACAGTAGGTTCGATTGTCATTCCATATACAAAAGCTGCTATCACAAAGACAATCCACCCACTAAAATCATTCCACTTTTTAAATAATAAGTTGCTCATTGTTCTGTAACTTTTTTGTTTGCAAAGTTATAGAACAGCCCCGTAAAAGAGAAGAAATTTACCGGACGAGCACGGACATCCCGGCAGCATAGTCAACTGATAACCAGCAATATTACATTACCAATTACAGACAAATTCAGACTTACAATGATTTTACAATATCTTCCAACGATTCTTTAGAGTTTGCCAACATCAGTTTCTCCGTTTTTATCCTGGAGATTCTCCGGGTCAGAGTCTCAACAGTCAGTTTCATTAAATCAGCAAAACAAGCGGGCTGAACGCCTTCGCGTAAAAAGGCACATACCCTTAAATCCTCTTCCGTAAGTTTCGGACTTATCCCTCTCAATTTGGATACAAGTCCGTAAACACTCTCCTGAAGCCGCAAAAGTTCGGTCCAGTCTTTCTCAGAGAAAAAAGATACTTTAGAAGATAAAGCCGTTCGCTCCTTCAACTGACGGACTTTTGAGACAACCGGAGAGCTCTCATAAATATATTGTTGGAGGGATTGATATTTTTCTTCAAGATAATTACATTGCATCACCAGTTTGTCAGCTTCGACCTCTTTCATCTGCATTTCTTCCTTAAAGGTATCCAGTTGCGAATGTACTGTCAGATGTTTCTTCCAAAGTAACCCAAGCAAGAGAGACATAACACCCAATAAACCTAAAGCAGAAGATAAAATGACAGTAGAGTTATCTTTGCTGTCAATCAACATCAACTGGCTGGCGTATGCTTTTCTTTTCCATCTCCAGTGCTTCGTCAAAGTTTTCATATTTCTGATAATACAGGCTGCATCTCTTGCAAATCTTAGTCATTTGCTCATATTCTTCTGCTTGTGCTGCTAATTTTATTGCTTCCTTGAAATGAACTTCGGCGTCTTTCTCCTGATTCAAATCACTCTCTACGCATGCCAGATAATAATAGGCTCTCGACTTTTGAAGTTCATTTCCATATTGCTCATAATAAGATACCGCCTGACGAATCTGATTATCAGAAGAATGAGGTATATTCTTATCTTCATTGAACTGAGTACAAAGCAAATTATATTCTGCAAGTTGCTCCTCATTCATCTGGTTCATTTGAATCGTTTCAAGAATAATGGATGCCGTATCCGGATCTTGCTCTATTAATTGAGCGGCTTTGTCCAATCCTTGTTTCACATTAGTCCCCTCCGGATGACATGCAACCAAAGAAAGGATAAATACATACAATAAAATTCGAAGATTACTCATAGTCTCAATTTTTGATCTCTGCATACAAATATGCGACAAATTTATAAGATTATCGTTAGAATAACGAATATTTCGAATGTACTTCCGATGCATCTGTAGTGTATCCGGAATGCACTTGAGCCATACTTGCTCCGTACTATCTCCAGTCAGAGGTACCTCTGACTGAAGATAGTACGGAGCAAGTATGGCTCTGATACAATTCAGGTACGGTGCAGATACAAAAGAAACCTAAACTTTTCCATACAGAGTTTGATTATTTGCTCGAAAAATCTTATATTTGAATAAATAACTCAATGCTTATGGCAAATCCGATTATTCCGGGAATACCCGAAGCAGAACAAGGACTGTTGTATCAGAAACTAAACGAATACAACCGAGGAAGAACATCTTACAAAGATGCAGGTGCTTATCTGGTGGTGTTGCCCCATCCTGGCTATCCCCGTTACTCATTATGGGTTTATTCTCCACTACCCGAACGCCAGTCTATTTTTTACATTCAAGACCTTTCTACAAATATCCATGAAAGTCTGCGGGTAGCAAGCAGTCTATGTTATTACTCTCCCCGCTGCATGCTATTGGTGGAGTATAATGCTAAACGTATGCAAAGCAAGGGAGACGATATCATTGCTTTCGGGAAGTATCGCGGACATTTTCTGCACGAGATTTTCCGCATCGACCCGAGTTATGTAAGTTGGATTGCCTATAAATTCACGCCCCGCATTCCTAAACAGGAACGTTTCGTAGAAATAGCCCGGATATACCATTCCGTTCATCTGGATATTCAGAAACGGCAGGCAAGGCAGAAATATTCTACCAGCCGCTTCCTGGGCAAGGAAGGAGATAAAGTAGAGAATCTAACACTGAAAGTACTGCGTGTACGGTTGGAAGACGATCCTTACAAAACAATGGTCAAAGGAACAACTCCCTATTTTTATGTCCGACAAATACTGACGCTGGAAGATTCTATCGGTAATCTGGTTACTTTCCGAATAAGCTCCCGTACGGCAAGTCGTGAATCGGGACAAGTACCCGGTACAGAGCATGCTTTCCAACCCGGTGAGACGGTATTTATCGCCTCAGCGCGTATCTCATGTACCTTTACTTCGGGAAACAAGCAATATACACGACTGAATTATGTTAAGTTTAAATAATCATAAAAGATAAGCCGGTCTCTTTCCTGTTAAAAATATTCGTCTTTACTTTACCGGCAGAAAAGGGGGTGCTATAAATATAGCTGAGATTATACCCAATGAACCTGATACGGTTAGTACCGTCGAAGGGAATTTTTCTTCTTATCTTCTTACTATTCGTTTATACTACTGCCCCTTTCTGCAAGTATAATTTCTAAATTCAGAATTTGAATGTTTGACGTACAATTCATTACGCATTTTACGGCATCCATTTCTTATCCGGACTCCGCACGTATAGCCCTCGAGGGAGGTTGCCGCTGGGTTCAACTTCGGATGAAAGACGTTTCCGAAGAAGAACTGAAAAACACAGCCATGCACGTGCAGGAACTCTGCCGCCAATACGGGGCTACCTTCATCATTGATGATCGTGTAGATCTGGTGAAAGAAATTGGTGCGGACGGTGTCCACTTAGGAAAACTGGATATGCCGATAAAAGAAGCAAGGAAAATGCTGGGCAAAGGGTTTATTATCGGTGGAACCGCCAACACATTCGCGGACATCAGGCAACACGTTGCCGATGGTGCCGACTACATAGGTTGCGGCCCCTTCCGTTTCACCACCACCAAACAAAAATTATCACCCATCCTGGGACTGGATGGTTACCGCTCCATCCTGGCGCAGATGAAAGAAGAAGGTCTTTCAATTCCCGTCGTCGGCATTGGTGGAATTACTCGTGAAGATATCCCGGCATTGAAAGCCGTAGGACTAAGCGGGATAGCACTGAGCGGTGGTATTCTGAAAGCCGGGAATCCTGTGCGTGAGATGGAGACAATCATACAACTGACCGAATAGCAATCAATTATTGAACCATGGAAGATAAAACAAAAATCACCTATCCCGATTCCGAGAAAGTCTACATGCAGGGTGAACTTTTCCCTTACCTGAAAGTGGGTATGAGAAAAGTGAATCTGACGCCTACCGTAGTAGTGGAAAACGGGAAGAAAATCATCACGGAAAATGCCCCCGTGTACATCTACGACACAAGTGGAGCATACAGTGACCCGAACCAGAAAGTCGACTTAAAGAAAGGTCTGCCCCGCCTCCGCGAACCGTGGATACAGGAGCGGGAAGTGGAACGACTGACGGCAATCAGTTCCGAATACGGCAAGATGCGCCTGGCAGACAAGAGCCTCGAATCTCTCCGTTTTGAGCATATCACCCTGCCCTACCGTGCGAAAGCAGGCAAGCAGGTTACGCAAATGTACTATGCCAAAAAAGGAATTGTCACCCCGGAAATGGAGTACGTTGCCATTCGCGAAAACATGAACTGCAAGGAATTGGGCATAGAAACTTACATCACACCGGAATTTGTGCGGGATGAGATTGCAGCAGGACGTGCCGCACTGCCTGCCAACATCAACCATCCTGAGGCCGAGCCCATGATTATCGGTTCTAAATTCCTCGTCAAGATAAATACGAATATAGGAAACTCCGCCACTTCTTCCACTATTGAAGAGGAAGTGGAAAAGGCTGTGTGGAGCTGCAAATGGGGAGGCGATACGCTGATGGACTTGTCTACGGGGAGAGAACATTCACGAAACGCGTGAATGGATCATTCGCAACTGTCCTGTTCCGGTGGGTACAGTTCCCATGTATCAGGCCATGGAGAAGGTGCGCGGAAAAGCCGAAGACCTGACCTGGGAATTATTCCGGGATACCCTCATCGAACAGTGCGAACAAGGAGTGGATTACTTCACTATCCACTGCGGCATTCGCCTGAAGAATATACATTTCGCCAACGAACGACTTTGCGGAATGGTGAGCCGGGGCGGAAGCATCATTTCGCAATGGTGCAAAATGCATCAGAAGGAGAGCTTCCTCTATGAGCATTTTGATGATATATGCGATATATGTGCGCAATATGACGTAGCCCTGTCACTGGGTGATGGTTTGCGTCCGGGAGCCATACGGGATGCCAATGACCGGGCACAGTTTGCCGAACTGGATACAATGGGAGAACTTGTGGAACGTGCATGGGCAAAGAATGTACAGGCATTCATCGAAGGTCCGGGACACGTGCCGATGCATAAAATCAAAGAGAACATGGACCGCCAGATAGAGAAGTGCCACGGAGCACCATTCTATACACTCGGTCCGTTGGTGACAGACGTTGCACCGGGCTACGACCACATTACAAGTGCCATCGGAGCTGCACAAATAGGTTGGTACGGAACAGCGATGCTTTGTTATGTGACTCCGAAGGAACACCTTGCCCTGCCACAAAAAGAGGATGTGCGTGTAGGTGTAGTCACTTATAAGATTGCCGCACATGCCGCTGACCTAGCCAAAGGACATCCGGGGGCGGAAGTCCGGGACGATGCTTTGAGTAAGGCACGTTATGAATTCCGCTGGAAAGACCAATTCAACCTGAGTCTTGATCCGGAAAGGGCACTCCAATATTATAAAGAAGCCAATCACCTGAATGGAAAGTATTGCACCATGTGCGGACCTAATTTCTGTGCTATGCGCATTAGTCAGCAGTTGAAGGATTGCAATGAATGAGCTATAAGCTACAAGCTACGAGCTACAAGTGCTTTGCCGTTTCATAGCGCAGCCACTCGTAACTCGTAACTTGTAGCTCGTAGCTTGTAGCTTATAACATATTACTTTTTAAACTTATTATATTATGATTGAAACTAAAGTATCCAAAGGTATCATCAGTACCTATTTTGAAAAATTAGAAAGGAATCTTGACTTAGACGTTGCTATTGTCGGTGGCGGTCCCTCAGGGATAGTAGCAGCTTATTATCTGGCAAAGGCCGGATTAAAGGTGGCACAGTTCGACCGTAAGCTTGCCCCCGGCGGCGGAATGTGGGGCGGTGCCATGATGTTCAACCAGATTGTTATCCAAGAAGAAGCGATTGATATTGTAAAGGAATTCAATATTAACCACGAGAAGTATGAAGACGGACTGTATGTAATGGACTCGGTAGAAAGCACTTCTGCCCTGCTCTATCAGGCTGTTCATGCAGGTGCCACCATCTTCAACTGCTACTCTGTGGAAGATGTTATCTTCAAAAACAACACAGTGAACGGAGTGGTAGTAAACTGGACTCCCGTATTGCGTGAAGGCATGCACGTAGACCCGTTGAACATTCTCGCCAAGATAGTAGTGGACGGAACAGGACATGACAGCGAAATAGCTGCCACCGTAGCACGCAAAAATGGTATCCGTCTGGCAACAGAAACGGGTGGCGTGATTGGCGAACGTTCGCTGGACGTAGTGGCAGGAGAAAATGAAGTAGTAAACGGAACGAAAGAAATCTATCCGGGATTGTATGTTTGCGGTATGGCTGCATCTGCCGTTTCAGGCACTCCGCGCATGGGACCGATCTTCGGTGGAATGTTAATGTCAGGAAAGAAGGTTGCTGATGAAATTATTGCGAAGTTGAAGAAATAATCTTTTGCAGATTACCTTTTCTTATGTATATGGAGATGTGTCAAAACTAAGGCACATCTCCTTTTTTATATTTAAATGTTTTTTCTCTATGCGACTCTTTTTTCACTAATTTGGTAATACGCGGCTATATTCCTCGTATATTGCGTCATGATTGTTCTGATAAGAATACATATAATGCGTGCAGTCCCTCCCTTTCCTGCTTTTTAGTAGTTTAGCGCACATTTTTTGATATTAAAAGCTATAGCAAAGAAAGCAAAGTCCATCGTAACCTTGTCTTCTCCTTTATGTCTGAACCGGCGGTATGCCATGTTGTATTTCATTTGTCCAAACACAGCTTCCGGTTCTATACACCTCCTGCCTCTATGCTTGATCCCTTCCTCTGAGAGCAATATTTCCCGTGCCTGCTGTTTATATTGGTTTAATCTGTAGTTGACTTCTATAACACGATTCCCCCGTGCTTTAAAGCAACTACCACGCAAAGGACAACCCTCGCAATTTTGTGCTTTATAACGTGCACTTTCGGTGATGTATCCGCTTGCAGTTTTGTCACGTTTTGTCCCTATACGGTTCATGCGCTGCCCCATGGAGCAAACGTAATAATCCTCTTCTGCATTGTAATAGAGACTTTCCGCATGGAACGGATTGGGAGTATAACGGGGACGCTGTTCTTTATGGAAGAAGTTATACTTGACAAAGGCTTCTATCCCGTTCTCCTGCATGAACCGGTAATTTTCTTCTGAGCCGTAACCGGAGTCTGCCACCCCGACAGCGGGTAAGCGGTTATAGCGATGTTGGAAGGAGTGGAAGAAAGGAATGAGCGTCAGTGTATCGGTAGGGTTGGGAAACAGTCGGAAGTCTATGAGAAATTGTTTTTCAGTACCTATTTGCAAATTATATCCGGGCTTGGTCTGCCCGTTCTTCATGGCGTCTTCTTTCTTTCATACGCATGAATGTGGCATCAGGATCAGTCTTGGAATAGGAATTACGTTCTCCAAGAGTGTCAAGATGATTGTCGTATTCCATCAGCTTGTCACGATACCCTTCAAGTTCCTTGAGCTGTTTCTTCTTTTCGCGCAGGGCTTTCTTTTGTTCCTTATCCTTTGTCGCAGGCTGGTGTTCTAGGACTTCTTTAAGTTCATCCACTATGTCAGAGAGCATGGCGGGAGTGAATTGGGCGGGTGTGTCTTTTACGGAGTTTTCTTGTGCAATGGCTTCGTCCACCTGTTCCAGAAGGATACGAATCTTGTCCAGCAACTTCGTGCGGTGCTTTTCAACACTCTTGCGCCAGACAAAAGTATATTTGTTGGCTTTGGATTCAATCTTAGTGCCGTCGATATACTCCACCTCAAGACTGATGAAACCTTTGTCGGCAAGGACAAGAACTAACTGGGTGAATACATTATTTATCTCCTCCTTTACACGGTTACGAAAACGATTGATGGTGATAAAATCCGGATGCTCATTACCGGCAAGCCAGATATAATGAATGTCACGCAAGAGAAGCTTCTCTATTTTACGGCACGAATAGATATTATTCATGTAGGCGTAGATAATTACCTTAAGCATCATTTTAGGATGATAAGGACAGCGGCCGGTTTCTTTATAAAGTTTATTGAAACCTTCAAGATCGAGAGTATCAACAACTGTGTTAACTATGCGAACCGGGTCGTTCGACGCAATGTTTTCATCAATTCTTTGAGGAAAAAGAACGGTTTGGTTGGGAATGTAAGGACGAAAATGTAACTTTGCCATAACGAAATACTTTATGCCTAAAGATACAAAAACTTTGGGGAATAGCAAAGCCCGGGCTTGCGAAAGTCTGGGCTTTGTGCATAAAAAAGGTTGTGCCAGAGTTTTGACACAACCTCATACCTTTCTTTCCTGTAAGAGTATGATCCGACATTATTTTGCTTTATTACTTCACAATTTTTCTTCTGACAATCATCTGCTGAATAATTAATTTGCCTAACTTTGCTTTCAGTTAATATACCAGTAGAAGTTTGACAAATTAGTATCAGCACATTATGAAATACACTACTCTTATCATATTCTGTTTATTATTGGCTTCATGCAAGCATAACAATACAAACTACGATGCTCAGCAACTTATTCTAAAAGTAGATTTAAAACCCTCGACAATATCCATCCATGAGATTTTCGATAGTATTCAGGTGATACCTTTGGAGACTACAGATAGTTGTTTGCTAAGAGGTCCCGTAAAGGTTATCACCGGAAATAACCGGAACTATATTCTTGACTGGAAAAATTTCCAGGTATTTGTATTTGATGATAAAGGACACTACCTGCACACAATAGGCAAAAGAGGACAAGGTCCCGGAGAATACAGGGAAGTATATGATATGATTGTCGATGAAAGTAAGAATCAGGTAAGGCTACTCTCTCCTTTCGGCAGTCTTTATACCTACGATTTAGAAGGAAACTTCATCAAACAAAACCAATTACCGGAGAAAAGTAATTATCAGGCAATGGAGCAGATAGGAGACAATATCATGACATGGACTATTCCTGTCAGCAGTGATGAGCCTTGCATCACCATCGTAAATGCGGATAACGGTAAAGAAGTGAGCAGTTTATGGAAAGGCCCGCGCATATTGAACTCCCTATCCGGAGGAAGCTTCTATACTTATGATGGAAAAACTTACTTTGCTCCGGCTTTTCACAACAACGAGATTTTAGAAGTTACGGAAGATAGTTTGAAGTTAGCTTACAAATGGGATTTTGGGAAGGACAACATCGATATTTCCAAATATAACTTTACATTAACCGATGATAACCAAGCAGAAGAGGGGAGACTTATGACGAACTATCTGGAAAATGGCACAATACCTTATCTATTAGGATCGCAATACCAGAACAGTAAATACTTTTATGTTTGCTTCTCGTATGGATGGTTCCCGAATCAAACAATAAAACATCTCTTCTACCGCAAAAGTGATGGGAAAAGCTTTTTCTTCAAAGACACCCAAGAGAATATATCCATAAGACCTCAAGCTTTTGAAGAAGAATGTATTGTGCAGTTTGCCTCGTATGACGACCTCGAAGCATACAAATCCATACTAAGTCCGGCAGAGTATCAGAAAATAATATCCAGGAATGAAGAGGATAACCCTTGCCTGATTAAACTATATTTTAAATAGGAGCGTTATCCGGCAGCTTTTTTCAGTCTTCCAAAGTGGGACAGAACTTCTTTTGCATCCTCCCACGTCTGGTAGCGGTTCCAAATATCTCCCAGCAAGGCTGCACCGCCGAAACCAAGAGCTTTTATTTCTGAAAGGTTCGCCGCGCTTATTCCACCTAAAGCAACAACTTTTTCATTAATAATCCTTTCTGCTTGTGCCTGTTGTAAGGCTTCCTGAGAATATCCCGAACGATATCCCTGTTTGGAAATGCTATCATAAACAGGACTCATCAGTACATAGTCAAAGTGGGAAGCCATAGTTTTCACCTCTTCAAGGCTATGGCAAGCACGGCTCAGTAATCCCTGATACCCTTCCGGTGCTTCCGAATGACGGGAATTCAAGTGAATTCCCCCCAAAGAAAACTCGTCTTTCAGCGGAAAGAAATCATGAATAACAATCTGTTTCCTGTATTCCATAGGAATCCCATGCAAAAGATTCCCGACTTCATGAGCCGTAGCATCCGGCTTGCGCAGGTGCAGCAAGTCCAGTCCGACTTCAAATAGTCCGGTGATTATTCGGGCTTCCTCCGGAATGAAATCCGGAGACGTAATAACAATAAGTTTCATATCTCTATTCCTCAGTTAAGGGATTCACCGGATTTACCAAATATGGAAAATGACACAAAGGTCCGTTCCCCTGCCCTATATGTAAATCTTTCCCGGCTTCAATGGCCTTGGTTATATATGTTTTAGCCAGCTCCACCGCTTCATACAGAGGGAATCCTTGTGCCAGAAAGGTTGCGATAGCCGAAGAAAGAGTACATCCGTGCCATGCAGGTTTCCAGAATGAATGCGTCTGGCACCAAAAAGATGAAGTTCATGCCCGTCATAAAGCACATCACACATTTCGTTGCCTGTCAGATGCCCTCCTTTGACCAGACAGGCACAGTGATATTTCTCATACACCAGATGTGCGGCATGTTCCATATCATCCACCGTATGGATGGGTTGTTGCAGCAATACTGCTGCTTCATGCAAATTAGGGGTAACGAGAGACACTTCCGGAAGCAATAGCGTACAAATAGCTTCCACTGCTTCATCCGTCATCAGATTGTGCCCACTGGTAGAAACCATTACCGGATCGAGAACCACCTGTCGGGGTGAATATTGATGTAACAACCGTGCAATTTCACTGATAATCTCCACATTTCCGGTCATACCTATCTTGATGGCATCCGGTCGTAAATCTTCCATCACTGCCTGCATCTGCTCACCTACCAGTTCTGCCGGCACAGGATGGACGGCCTGCACGCCTAATGTATTCTGCACAGTAATTGCAGTGATTGCCGTAGCAGCATATCCTCCCAATGCGGAGATAGTCTTTATATCTGCCTGTATGCCTGCACCACCGGAACTGTCGGAACCGGCAACGGAAAGAACAATCGCTTTCTCTTTCATAGTTCCCATTTCTTCATACACTTCATTTTTATAGGTTATGACTTATAAAAATGCTATAAATTTCTTTTATATCAAGTATAACTTATAAAAGAATATCATATTAATCTGATAACACTTCCCGTCCTACTACTCTCCCAAGCCGCTTCAATCAGCCGGATAACACCAAGAACTCCGCAGGCATCACTTTGCAAGACCTCTCCTTTACGGACATGCTGATAAATATTCTCATAGAAAGCAGCATAGTTACCTGGAAGAGTTGGATAGGATTCACGCACCACATCCCCATTCTTTTCCGTATGAAGTATTCCCCACTGGGATTTATCTTCCTCTCCCCAATGCAGAGTATCCGGCAGTATGCCTTTAGTTAGATCTGCTTCCTGAGGATCAAGACCGTACTTCACATACGAACCTTCCGTACCATGAAGTACAAATCGAGGTTCATTCTCACACATTAGATAACTGGCTTTCAGTGTAATCTTCACTTCCGGCGCATGGGCAGGTTTCAGTAAATGGATAATGAAGTAATCATCCACTTTGCCACCGGTACGCAAAGTTGCAATATCTGCAAAGACGGCTTCGGGCATACCGAACAGCTGCACAGCCTGGTCTATGACGTGGGCGCCCAGGTTATAAGTCAGGCCTCCGCCACTCTCCCCGGTTTCTTTCCAGGTATTAGGTTTGATGAAATTCCGGTAACGGGGAAAGGTGGATTCAAATTCTACCAGACGGCCTAACAGTCCTTTGTCCAATATTTCTTTCACGGTCAGGAAGTCGCAATCCCAACGGCGATTCTGGTAAACACTCAGGGTTAGTCCTTTTTCCGCAGCAAGAGCTACAAGTTCTTCCCCTTCCTCTACGGTAGTAGTGAAAGGCTTTTCCACAATAACATGTTTTCCGGCTTCGAGAGCACGACGGGCATATTCATAATGGGAACTATCCGGAGTATTTACAACAACCAGTTCCAACTCCTCCATCCCTATTAATTCTTCAAAACTACGCACAATACGGGATTGTGGATATTTCATCTTCGACAATTCCTTGCTGCGTTCCGTAATCGCAGTCAACTCAAAATGGGGATTGGTGGAAATAAAAGGAGCATGAAACACCTGCCCCGACATTCCGAAAGCGGCCAATCCAGTTTTTATCTTATCCATACAACTTTCTTTTTCTTGCAGCAAAACTAATGAAATTATCATTTATTTGCCACATAAAACAATGACTATATAACAATCCCTGCAAGATTTATTATCTGCATTTGTACACTGTTATAGTTTTTTTAGCACAATGAGAGCTTGATTCATTTCAATTGCCTTATTCCATATTTCCTGTAACTGACTATAATACTCGGAAGGCATAACAGAGGAATTCAAGCTGAATGAATAGTTCACAATGACATTGTTTCCGTTTCTTTGAATCATATATTTGCATTGCAGTTTACCATCTTCAGTCTTCACTACTTGCGAGTGAGGTATTTCTTCCACTTCGTATCCTTCGGGAAGCGTCAGTGCACAAGAGAGATTCAACCTATACAGATAAGGGAACTCAACCGGAAGTATTCGCTCCGACTGTATAAAGGGGTTCTTGGTCAACTGCGGGAAAAGCATCGGATTGATATAGATGTGGTCCTCCGACTTCTCTGCTTCAAGTATAAAATCAAAATCTTCCTGTATGGTTGCAAAGTCATCTTCCATCTCTGTTCGTTTCAGATTGCTGATAGCCAGCTTTTCTTTAACCAATTCCTGCTTATTTACAAGAGAGTCTTTTGTCTGGTACTCTTTCCTATATCCCAATGCATCATGTCCCTTCAGAATAGTAGTCCGGCGCCCCGTTATCTGACTTCCCTGAGCATTCGCACTAATCTTCATAAAAATCTGGTTGGTAGGTATCTCCTGCAAATTCACCCACTTCTTATTTTCAGGTATATCCGCAGAAAGTATACGTGCTTTAGTTACAGACAATTCAACGGGTAGCACATTAAGAGCCGGTATATCCATCGAGCCATCCAGATAAACATATTTACCTTTAACCTCATCATAAATAGCAACCACAAAAGTGTTCAACTTCTGAAGGGAAGGGAAACTAACCGGCAACATTCCTGCAGAGCGTCGACTCATGACAACAGGATAAGCTTTGATACCAAAGCTTTTGAGCATGCCGATAAATATAAAATTTAAATCAGCATTACTGCCGGTTCCGGTCTTAAGTACTTTATCCAGATTTTCGCTATACAATTTATATTCTCCATTCCATGAAAACTTCTGCTTTAGCAATTGGAATGTTCCTATTACTTTTTTGTTAAAATCCAAATTGCCTGAACGGCTAAGTTCCCGAATCTCTTCAATATATGGATTCCGCCACAACAAGTTCGCACCGAAACTCTTACTCTCTTCCCTGGTCAGTTGCTTGTCCACATCTTCCCAGTTCTGGCTATAAGGCTTATAGTCTTCACCCGGATAATTAGTGCCTTGCAGATCGAAACTGACCTGTATTTTATAGTCCTCCGGGCACCAACAGAAAGATTCATCCTGACGGATAGCAGGCAAATTCCGGGAGGTGAATGTTAGTTTCCGTGCCGAAATAGAAAAGTCATGGGCAACTCTTGCTACACCACTTGTCGTATGTTGCTTAGCCTGCATCGAACTTTTCTCTTCCAAGACATCTATATATTGACGGCCTCTGAACTCAACATTGTATACAAATACATGAGGAATGGTTATTTCATATTGGTTGTATACTACAGGAAGTTCTTCCTGCATCATCCAGTTTTCTATGTGCACAGAATAATCAGAAACCACTTTATAATGATACTCTATAACCGTTCCAACCTTAACAGCAGGCAACGAAAACTTTAAGACTTTGTAATAGGTATTCACCCGTTCATTAGAAACCAGTTCCTGCTTCAGGCGAGTCTTAGTCATTTTCCCATTTTCCAGATTATAAGAGCATCCGTCCAAGTTCAAAATACCATCTTTCTCTTTATCTCTGTCAGAAGGTGCATAGTAAGGAATAGTCACATCCGCATGCGATACTCCCTGCGGTTTCAATATCTTAATACGCACCCAATGTTCCGTAAACAACCGAAAACCATCATCGTAAGTAAAGCCACTCTTACCCTTATGAAATAAATAAACTGCAGTTGCAGTGGTATCAGGGACATACGCAGTCAATGCCAACTCTTCCTTGGAGGGTCTACCATACTTTAAATCAGGCTCAATTACAGTAGTAGCTTGTTGTGCGAAAGCCATCGGAAAGCACAAGAAAATAAACACATAAAATATAAACAACTTGTTTTTCATGATTTGACTTTTTGAGGTTACCAATTATACAAAAGTAATAATTAATACAATACAACGGTGACTATCTTATAAAAAAATAAAGACTCATTACCTTGTAACTTCGGTTGAGCAAGAAAACTAAGGATAAAGGCATGAACCATCCTGAAGCCTGACATATAAGGGAGTTCCTGTCAGAAGGGTTATTCCGTAACCAACGGACGTTTACGCCAGTCATCTTTCACGTAACTGTCAGGATAAACGGTCTTATCTATCAACTCGCCGCCTTTCAGGTGTATCCAGGAAGTAAAGGTGCGTTCACCCTCCTTCAATACAATCACACGGGCACCGTTTGAAAGGTGATTATACTCCGTATTACCGCCAGTGAAACGTCCATAGGCCAGTACGATACCTTTCCACATGACTGAATAATCATTATCATGGTCATGACCGACAAAAGTACCCATTACGTCGCCCGCCTCTTTCATGGCAGCAAACATACCGGTATTAATAGCAGGTGCACAAGCTTTTTCCATACGCGCACCATAGAGAATAGCATTCTCATCGGAAGCCGCTTCATTATATTCGGGCAAGGGGATGTGGAAAAATGCCAAAGCAGGCAAAGGTTTCCCATCATTCTTAGCGGTAAAGGCTGCACTTTGTTGACGATACCAGTTTACCTGATCGAACGTGAGCCAATCGTACCCTTTCACATCGGGCAGCTTGGAATACGAATGAGAGTCGAGGCAATAGAGCACAGAGGCATCTTTCTTACCATCCGAAGACTTTACTGCAAGAACGTAATCGGGAGATTCGACTGTTCCGCGATCGGGCTGAATATTGTATGGCATGGACCGGATGATATCATAGAGCTCGGCACGGGTTTTACCTTGTTCATTATCATGGTTACCGAAAGTAACAACAAAAGGCAGCTTGCGGGAAGAAGCACAGGCAAGCACGGTTCGCATAGCCGTATCCGCAGGCGCGGCATAAACCACATCTCCTGTGAAAACAACCAAGTCGGGACGTTCGGCATCAAGCACTTCGTTGATACGCTTCAAAGCAATATCCGAAGCCGGATTGCCATACTTGAAGTGGATGTCTGTAAACTGGACGATTTTAAACTCTCCGTTCTTGTTAAACTTTAAGGGGGCAACCTGTGCCTGGCAGAACAGAGCTGTCAGAAAAGCCAGACAAAGGGTTAAAGAGATTCTCTTCATGTTAGTGATTAGTTTCAGATAGTTATCAGGTCAGAATCAATTATTATTTGGTAATCAGGACTGTTGCATAAGCTGAGATACCTTCTTCCCGACCGGTAAAGCCAAGTTTTTCCGTAGTAGTAGCTTTGATGGAGATGTCGTCTTCATCTATTCCCATCACTTTGGCAAGCGTCTGCTGCATGGCGGGAATATGGGATTTCAGTTTGGGGCGTTCTGCACAGATGGTTGCATCAATGTTGCCCACGGAATAACCTTTGGTTGCAATCAGTTCTACGGTTTTCTTCAGTAATATTTTGCTGTCTATATTCTTGAACTCTCCGGCCGTATCAGGAAAATGATAGCCTATATCCCGCATATTTGCCGCTCCCAGCAAGGCATCGCAAATGGTATGAATCAGTACGTCGGCATCCGAATGTCCGAGTAATCCTTTCTCATGTTCCAGGCGGATACCGCCTAACCAAAGTTCACGCCCTGCCACCAGTTGATGGACATCAAAGCCAAAACCTACACGTATCTTCATATCGTTCTTCTTTAATTTTATTGGATGGATGCACGAAAGTACGGAAAAAAAAGCAAATGAGGAATAAAGACAGAACACAAATTACGCAATTTTTCGTCTTATATAAGGCAACCGACATAGATCTAAAAAAGTGTTGGATTAAAATTCCCAAAGAAGATCTGTTAAAAACACATCCTCTTTGGGAAAATAAAGAAATGAGAGGTATCTAGAAACGAGGACACCCTCCAGCAATCAAATCATTCTGCCCAGTCCGGTTTAGGAAATTCCCTTATCGGACTGTACCGGATGTAGGATTCAAATATTTCTTTATCAGGTCCTACTATGCGGGGATCTTCCGATCGTTTCAGTTCCTCTAATAAAGCTTGTTTCAGTTCATTTTCAATCTCAGCATAATCCTTCTTGCCTATCAGGTTATCGAGGCAGAACGGGTCATTACCAATACAATACAACTCAAACTCAGAACGTTTATTAAATGCCAGATCGAAATAAGGACGAATAACGGGATCCTTATGATTCTCTATCAGAAACGTCTTAGAAGGTGCATCATCCACATCAGTAAATGCCCAATCGGGATGGAAGGTACCATCTTCACCGATTCCGTACATGGGGCATAGTTCGCCCGTTTTCTTATTTAGCATCTGAGGAGCTCCGGCAGGCCAACGTTCCGGTCTAAGGTTCCAGATTAACAGATAATCTTGGTTGCGGACAGCACGCTGCGGATATCCTAAATTCTGCCATCGGGAAGAAGAATGCCTCTCACGGCCCATATACACATACTTTTTCGACTGATCTACTATTCCTTCTTTTTTCGATTTAAGTATATTCATAAAGCTTCGTCCTGAGATAGGAAGCATTCCATCCGGTTTCACTCCCGCCATTTCCAAAATGGTAGGGGCAATATCCACAAAGCTGATCGGATCATCTACCCGGCGTTTTCCCGGAAAACCTTTCGGATAACTAACTGCGAAAGGAACATGTACCCCATATTCAAAACAATTGGCTTTTGCCCGGGGAAAAGGCATACCATTATCTGCTGTTACTATAACAATTGTATTATTGAGTTCACCTATTGAATCCAGATATTCCAGCATTTTAGACAAATGCGAATCAGCCCATTCTATTTCTACGGCATAGTCCAGCATATCTCCTCTCACTTCTTCCGAATCGGGAAGAAAGCCGGGGACATCTACCTGATCGAGGCTTTTTCCATTGCGCTTCCATGAACCTTTTTCATAGACGCGATGAGGCTCGGTAGCTCCATACCAAAAATAAAAAGGCTGTCCGTCTTTACGTTGCTGCATGAAGGAACGGAAATTCTCATAATAGTTCGTCAATCCAATTCCTTTGGCCGTACGCAAATCCGAAGAAGTGTTTTTTCATATTTATGTTTATTGAATGGATGCCCGGCAGCGTTTCCTTTTCTCCATAATGTATCCTGATCGTTCCGTGCATATTGGAAAGGGTCTACACCCTTTCCTGTAAAACCGGTGTAATATCCGCTTGCTTCCAGAAGATCGACAAACGGAACATGCTCTTTCATCCAGGAAGAAGCATGCTGCCCGGATTGCTTGTTTTGCCAGTGATAGCGCCCTGTTACCAAACTACTTCTGGAAGGTGCACTCCCCGGAGAGCCGCCATAACAATTTGTGAAGTAGATTCCATTAGAAGCCACTCTGTCGAATCCCGGTGTATTTACAAACCGGCTACCGGCAAAACTGGTATGTGCATAACTTTGGTCATCGTTTATCGCGAATAAGATATTCGGACGTTTGGCAGGTTCTTCTTTTCCTTTAGTTCCAGCAAGTACCCCCGAACTTAATGAAAGTAGCACAGCTCCAGTTATATATCTCATAGGATCGTTATTTAAAAACATATTATTTTTGATTTTATTCTTCTATTCTTTTTAATCACCCTCGTATACCAAAGGAGGAATGTTCTTTTCCGTACCAGGGTACCCTTTATTCTGATTGATGATTCCCCCGGAGTTCGTATTGATGGCATACGAAGGAATAGGCCAGAATATATGGAAAGGTGAACAAGTGAAATAGTTTCCGTACGGAGTCCGTACACCTTTATTATAAAAGTCACTGACTTCTATTACCCTGTCGTACCAGAAATTATCTTCCGTCAGCCTGTCCATCGTATACGTCTTCCCATTGTAACAAGGAATTCCTGTCCGGGCATAAATAATAGCCATTCGCGTTAATTCCACTTTACGCGGTTCTTCATAGTACAGTTCTCTCGCTCTTTCATCCAATACGGCACCTATCTTTTGCTTTTCAACATCCGCAGCCGAATACATATATTGTGCATTGGCTCTTTTCCGTATCGTATTTATATCTTCGGCAGCCTTCTGCCACTCGCCTTTCCATACATAAGCCTCTGCCCTGAGCAAATAGGTTTCAGCCAAACGGAAAATATAGAAGTCGCCCGGACCTCCCTGTGGTTGTACGCGATCAGGATCGGGATACCAGGTTTTATAATTTGGCCAGCTAAACCAGCATCTGATGGTATCGTTACATAAAATGTTTCCCTGATCATTATACAATTGTAGATTCTTTCCATACCATTCATTTCCGTTTTTCTTCAGCGCAGGATTGTTATAGACCAACATTTCCATAGTCATCCAGTTTTCATTATCTGTCCGATGCCTGTAATCTGAAAAATCTTCCACCTGGTTGATAATCCATACACCTTTTTGTGCATACCAAGTGGGACGGATACGACTGATTCCTCTGCCGTATTTTTCCACAAGCCCGATTTCATTCTTAGCTGCATCCGACAAACCATTCGCTCCATTGGGTGTTTTAATAACTCCGGTCAGTCGAAATAAGGAAGTGCATTACGCATGACATTAGTACCATTCGTATTTCCTTCCATACCATATCTATCGATAGTTAACAATAGACCTTCAGTATTTTCCGGCAGACTTTTATTTTCAATACGGAACATATCCCATACTACATCTTTATTGGCAATGCTTTTATCTGATCCGAACCGTTCAGTGCAGAGTTTATGAACTCCACCGTTTATCACTTCGGTTGTAATTCGGATAGCATCATCGAATCTTCCTTCAAGCAAGTAGTACTTAGCAAGCAAATGCTTACAGGCAGCTTTGGTCACCTGTCCACCATTTACTTTATTAGCTTCGGGAACATGCTGTACGGCAAACTCCAGGTCCTTTATCATTTTCAGCCAGATGGATTCTTTTGTGGTGGTGTAATAGTCAACTCTGGGTTCAGTAAGTTCATCCAAGACCAAAGGTACATCTCCATACTGCAAGGTTTTCATATAGTAGCGATAGGCTCTTATAAAATAGGCTCCACCTAATAGCGCATTCTTCGATTCTTCCGATTTGAATGTAGCTTCATCGATTCTGTTTATAATCGTATTGCAGTTTTTAATGTTGATAAAAGAATTATCCCAATACCATCCGATCTTGGTATATGCCAAATCGTTGTTTTTTCCATCAGGAAGCATCTGATTGTTCAAATCCTGCCATGGAGTCGCCTTATCGGTTGTACCGTCTACAGCTATATCCGAATATTTCATATTTGTACAGAACGGCGCTTGATCAGCACAGAATTCTCCTCTGAAAGTCGTCATTGCCTTATCCAATACCGCTTGTAATCCAGCCTCATCAATCAATGCATTTTCAGGAGCATAAAAAAGAGAGTGGCTTAGGATCAAGGAAATCTGATCCGCATGAGCTAAACAGGCAGACAGTAAATGACAATATCGCTGTTTTATATTTCATAATGGTTTTCATGTCTATATAATTTAATTTAGAACTTAAAGGGTCATATTTAATCCAAAAGTAAATATTCTCTGTGAACGCATTCCATCTTCGGGGTCACCGAATTTCCAGTCTTTTGCCCACATAGCTGCATTCTTTACATTCAGTGTTAGTTTAAGATTGGATATAGGAGTCTTTTTCAAGAACTTAGCAGGAACTTTATAAGCTAAGGCTATATTTTCCAAACGTATATAAGACTTATCGAACCATACTGAATAATCGACTCCTTTTGCAGGTGCAGAGCGCAATCTGGCAAAATCATCCAACTGATTTTCAGGAGTCCAATAAGGAATATCCCTAGAGTTACAGCGATCTTCAATATGATCTGCATGTTTTGCCAAATTATAACTCCCCTTATGCCCCCAGAGAGAATACAGAACAAAAGAGAATTCAAAGTCATTAAACAACGTAAAAGTATTGCTCAAAGTCCACGAAAAACGTGGGGTTTTATATCCCAGAAATTGCTTGTCTTCATCTGTCAACAACCCGTCATCATTTACGTCCTCCAACCTGAAGTCACCAGGTGCCTGATTCCATTTGGCAGCCTCTTCTTCTTGTCCGATCTTCCAGGTTCCCAGAATCTTATAGTCCCATATCACATCTTTTGCCTGACCGATAAACCAGTTATTGGTCTTGTCATCCGGTTCTTTTTTGCCCTACAAAGTTACCATCTTTATCAAAAACATCATACTTTTCACCGGTTATAGTAATAATCTTATTCCGGTTTAATGAGAAGATCAGATTGGATGTCCATTCAAAATTATGTTGTTTCATATTGGTACTGCTCAGAGAAAGTTCGAATCCCTTGTTTCTGATTTCTCCCAGATTGGCGTACACTCTTTTATATCCGGTGATGGTAGGAAGTTCTCTGTTTACCAATACATCCGTAGTCGACATATAATAGGTTTCTACGGTTCCGTTTAAACGGCCATTAAATAGTCTGAAGTCCAAAGCCAGGTTATAAGCCTCTGTCTTTTCCCATTTAAGCTTTTTGTTTCCCATTGTATATATTTCCAGAGTAGGGATTGTAATCGGATTTCCGTTTAAATCGGTATTCAATGATTTTTCAGCAAGCATTTTAGACAGAGCTGCATAATTTGTAATGTCCCTGTTTCCATTTATTCCCCAAGATGCTCTTAACTTCAGATAATCAACAAACTTCATTTTAAAAAACTTTTCTTCTGAAATCACCCATCCCAAAGCAGCGGCCGGGAAGGTAGCATAAGGATTGGAATATCCGAACAAAGACGATCCATCCTTTCGTACCGATAAAGTCAATAAATACTTGTTCATGAAACCATAGTTGAGTCTGGCCATCAGAGCATTCGATGTTCTGACCTCATCATTACTTGAAAGTTCCGGCAAATTACCTATAGCCATATCATGATACCCGAGTATATCGTTCGGAGTAAGGTTCTGGTTACTCATTTTCTCCGTATCATTACGGAATTTTTCTGCATTTGCCAGTAAGGTGACATCTACCTTATGTCTTTGCGCAAAAGTCTTATTCCAGTTTATAATGTTATCGACTTGCCACTCTCTTCTCAAAGAATTTTCACGCGAAGCACGTCCTCCGAACAACTTCCATTCCGGGTGTTCAGAAGAATCATGTATGTTGTTATGATAGAAGACGAACCGGGTGGTATAATTCACCGTATAAGTAATTCCAAATGGCAAATCCAGAGTGGCATAGATTTTAGGAAAAAAGGTAAAATATTCCTGCTCCCTCGACCTGTATGCAGAGTTTAATAAAGGATGTTTTGCTTGATTATCATCATTAGGATACAATTTCAATGTTTCTTCATCACTTTCATAAAAGGAACTGTAAGGAGTGAGTTTGGTATACTGATCCACATCTGCGGGAACAGAGCTTTCGTCACGATAAGAAAATTGGGCATTCAGACCTACTTTCAAAAAAGCGGGCAGGTTTCCCCTCTATATTCACCCTCGAACGTATGGTAGAAAATTCATCTCCCTTTACTAATGACTCATTCGACATATATCCCAATGACCAGTAATAAGAGAAATCTTCTTTTTTCCCGGAAAGACTTATGTTATAATCTTGCCTCGGACCGTTATGAAAAATATGATCTTCCCAATCGATACTTCTTCCTGCTTTGTAATTCTCTATTTCCAATCCGGTCAGTCGCAGTCCCGATAACCAGGCATCTACCAGATTATCCGGTGTGGTACTATGGTAGGCCATCCATTGATCCAAATATTGAGAATCTATCGTACGCGGATCATCAAAAGGGCTCCAAGGAGTCTGTGGTACAGTTGCACTATAAACTGACTTAAACATATCAGAACGCCACTTAATAAATCCATCTTTATCATACGGCTTTACCCTGTTCGCTGTAGTAGCTATACCGATACTTCCATTAAAGTTGACAACAGGTTTTTGAGAGTTTCCTTTCTTGGTTGTAATAGCGACTACTCCATTGGTGGCTCTCGAACCATAAACCGCAGCGGAACTTGCATCTTTCATAATATCCAGCTTCTCAATATCATTCGGGTTTATATCTGAAATATCACCATTATAGATCACTCCATCGACAATAATCAGAGGGCTCGATCCGGCAGTCAACGTATTGTCACCACGAATCATCATATCACTATTTCCCTTCGCAGAAACAGAGTATCCCACACTCATACCCGGAATACTGTTGCGCAATAAATCGCCAACACTGGATGGAGTATAGTTTTGCATACTTTCCGCTTTCACCTGAGAAATAGATCCGGTTAGGTCACTTTTCTTTGCCACTCCATAACCCACAACAACTACTTCATCCAGAATTTGTGAATCTTCCTGCAAAGTGACTGTTATATTCTGATTATTTTTTACAGGAATCTCTTGGGTAAGGTATCCGATATAAGAAATTTGTAGAACTGCATTTTCCGCAACATTCAGGGAAAAGTCTCCATCTACACTGGTGATTGTACCATTTGATGTTCCTTTTTCCATGATATTACATCCAATGACCGGCTCTCCGGTATTATCCTTAATGATACCCGTAATCCGTTTACCTGTTTGCTGAGCGGCCTTAGTCTTTTCATCTGCTTTAAAAATAACGATGTGCTTATCCTCTATTATATATCCCAAATCCTCCCCTTTAAAAAGAGTATCCAAAATTTGGGTAATGCTGCCATTCTTAATATCAAGGGATACTTTTTTCTTCAGGTTGATTTCCTCATTGCGATACCATAAAGAATATTCTCCCTTTTGCTTGATCTGCGCCAAGGCTTCTTCCAATGTTACATTTGTTAAGTGGAGAGATAAGTTCTTTACCTGTGAATGAGCTATTTCCGTAGATGCCAAAAAAGAATATAATTACAAGAAATAGATAATAAATACGACGAGGGTGTTTATTTTTTAAATTTAAATCCATATTTTTGTATTGATTTTAGGTTTGTAAATCCATGAACAATTACAGACTCTAGTCTTAACTGAAGCGAAAAATGTTAGCGCATTTTTCGCTTTTTCCATACTATATTATTTCATCATAGGCATTCTTTTTTAGGGTTAATAAATTCTTTTCCGAGCTCTTTTATTTTCATCTATATAGATCATATATTCTTCAATCCTGTATTTTAAACGTTTATCTGCAGTTATCACACGCAATATTTGCTCCAGATTCTCACCCCGCAGGAAGTCTCCGGTCAGAATAATATCCTCAATATTAGAAGAGGTTATGCAAATATTTACATTGAAAATACGTTCAAGCTGTTTGACTATTTCTTTCAAAGGAAGTGCCCTGAAATAATAGATCCCGTTTCTCCACGATGTATAATGGGCAATATCCACTGTACGTGTAGTCAAAGAATGATTGTGCTTATCATAATATGCTTGTTCGCCAGGAGACAGGAAGATTCTTCTTTTCTTGTCTTTACTCTGCACCTCGACTTTTCCTTCTGATAAAGAAACCTCAATCCAGTCATCTTCTCGTATGCTTTTACATTGAATTGTGTACCCAATACTTCAACGTTAATCTGATTAGCCTTCACTATAAAAGGATGCTCGGCATCATGAGCCACCTCAAAGAAAGCTTCTCCATTTATTTCGACTTCCCTGTTCTTTGAGACAAAAGCATTGGGATAAGTGATTGTAGTTCCGGCATTCAAAATGACTTTACTCCCATCGGGCAAAGTGATTGTTGATAACATACCGAATGGATTAGACATCTCTATTGGGTGACTGTTGACTTGATTGAAACCTTCTTTATATGAAAAATAGCCGGTCATTCCCAATAGAATTGCAATAGAAGCGGCCACAGTGCTGATCTTTAGAAGACGCCTGATGTATCGGCTCCTGTTTATCCGTTTATGAACTTCTTGCAAGATATAGGATTTCATTTCTTCTTCTTTCTTTTCGATTTCAGAAGAAAGTTTCATTTCACGAATCAACTGGCGGAAACTACGATTATCATCATTAGAATGACTCCAGTCTTCTAACATCGCTTTTTCACGATCACTGATGTCATGAATTAATTCATTTCGTAGAATATCAATAAAGTTGTTTTCCTCGCTCATAATTAATTGTTTCTAAATTGAGGAGTAGGCTTGATGGGATTTCATTTAAAAGGCATCCCATATTTTTAAATTCTTTAACTAATAGAAGAGAAAAAGAAAGACCATAATAGAGAAAGAGTCAAGTCCGGATAATAGGGTTTTATTTGCTTGATAATCTTTTCTATAGCAATTTTCATTTGTACGCGCACCGTGTTTTCCGAAATGCAAAGTCTCTCTGCTATTTCTTTGGGTTTTAATTGCTCCTGACGAGCCATAAGAAATATCAAACGGCATTTTTCCGGCAATTCGCCAATAATCTTTCCCAATAGCTGCTCCATTTCTTTATAAGAGATCTTATCGTAAGGAGATTCTTCTTCTGTGATTTCCAATTGGACAGGTAATTCATCCAATGAGACACGGTTTTGCCTGCCATTTTTCTTATTGTAACGGGTAACCTCGTTTCTTACGGATATAAATAAATAAGCTTCCAGATTTTCTATATCCTTTAGTCTTTTGCGCGATTGCCATACAGCAAAGAAAACATCAGCAACTACTTCCCGACAAGATTCTGTATCTTTCAGAAAATAGTAAGTATAGCGAAATACCTGGTCATAATACATCTCATAGAACATATTGAATGCCAATGTATTTTCCTCTTGAATCATTGTTAAGAGGCTATGGATATCTTCTGTGTCTTTCACCGATTCTAAAATCATTTTTTTCATTTCATACTATTCCATACAACTATTCAGGAATCAATGACTGAATCTGAGAGACAAAGATATAACTGTTTATCTTTGCCTCCAAATTTAATTTATGTGAATTCAATCGTCTGTGGATAGTATTCACTGAAAAAGACAAGATTCAGTGCTCTGTAATTCTATTCTTGTTAGTTTACTGATAATCAATCAATAGCATTTACCGACGGTTTACTGCAAGATGTAAAAGCATTTACTGCCGCATGTAACGGCCTTTACCCCTTATTGTAACGACCTTTACCGCAGCATGTAACGGTCTTTACCACGGCATGTAAATGGAGTTACCGTGTGGAGTTATGTCTTTTCCTGATTTAGCTAGACGCTTTTTCTTTTTATAAACGATATCAGTAGACTGTTCTTTAGAATATTGTACTGCTTCAGTAGTCACTTCTTCCTAAGTCCTGCTGATATAGTAGACACAGCAAAGTGAGTTGTGCTGATTCTGTTGACAGTCGCCTTGCTGGACTTGCAGAGCCCGTGCTTGCTTGTTCGGCAAGACAGGGTGCCCCTGGATGGGGCATTCTGTCTTTGTCAGGTGCGCTGGCATACGCCTTCGCCCGGACTTGCTGTTCGGCTTTGCAAAGATATTGCATCCTTCTTTTTATTGCTACTTGTAGAAGGATATTTTTCTTCTGCCACATTTTCTTCTGTATTCCCTTCTCCAGATGCGCCACAGCAGGAATTTTGTACCCGATGCTCATATGCGGCCTGCGATAGTTATAGAAATGTATGTAGCGACCTATTGCATTTCTTGCGTGCCCGATGTCATTGAAACGGCCTCGAGGATGGCTACTTTCCGCCTTAATAATTCCGTTGATACGTTCCGCAACGGCATTGTCGGTGGGTTTGTAGTCTTCCGTCATACTGATGGCAATGCCATGTTTCTGAAGAAGTGCCACGTATGGGTCGCAACAGTATTGTACGCCACGATCCGAGTGATGTATCAGGCCTGTAAGATTTTCACCTCCTGTCATTTCAACAGCCTGTTCTATAGCCTGTTGTAATGCATTGATGGTAGCCGATACCCGCAAAGTGTCGGCAAGCACCCATCCCACTATCTTATGGGAGTAAGCATCAGTGGTCAGATGCAGATAACAGACTTCACCATTGGCAAGTGGTATATAAGTAATGTCACTGACCCACAACTGGTTGGCTGAAGTCAAGGTAAGCCCTTGGATTAAGTTCTTCCACTTGTGGTAGCGATGGTTGGAGTTCGTTGTATGCCGGGTCTTGCGGGCAGGCAGCATCAAACGGTGTTGCCGGAGCAATGCATAAAAGCTGTCCCGCCCAGGCATGAACCCGGCTCCAAAAAGCACGGTGAGCATAATCCACAGTTTGTAACAGCCTATACCCGGATCTTCGATACGGATATCACGGACAGCATCCAGCATGAGACGTTCCCTATGTATCTGACTCTCAATGTCAGCCTTTGACTGGTAGTAGGCTTGACGACAATGGCCAAACAGACGGCAGGCCAACGCAACTTTCAGGTTGCGCTGACTGACCAGTTCCGTTACGATTTGGCCCCAGATTTTTTTCTGATAGGGATGTTGAAGAGTTCTTCAGCACGTGTGATCATCAGTTCACGAGCTTCTGTTTCCAACTTGGAGAAAGACAGGGCCTTCTCCAGCTCTTTAATGCGCTTTTTTAATTGTGCATTTTCATCTTTGTAGGCTTCCTTGCTGCGATTGGACATATCTGGTGATTCTTGTTCAGAAGGCAAAGATAGCTCTTCTGAAAAATTATCATACTTTTAATCCAACTATTTAGCAAGGCAGGGCAACAAATGCCATGTGCCCGGCAAAAGGCATGCTTGCTCAGCCCTGATTGGTAGTAAGAGTGAAGAAAAAACAGTTTTTCTTCTTCAAGGTAAAGCTTTCGTTTAGAATTCATAATAGTAACACATTTATTAGTTGGTTAATGTGTCTACCTATATCAGTCTAAGACATTACTAAAGTTACCATTTGGAGTAAACTGAACTTCCATGAAAGGAAACAACTGTGTGCTTATAAAGGTGAAGTAAGATAATTCTTATCTGAAAAGAAGGAATAAAGTTATGAGCTGATTTATCTTCTACGACGTCCGAACAAGTCCTTTATTCCGTCAAGGTCGAAACCTAACGTGAAGCGAAGTGTCTGGTCGAGTGGATTGCTCTGTGCTGTAGATACCAGATAAGCAGCATCCAGTGAAAACACGCTCATCTTGAAACCTGCTCCGAAAGAGAAATACTTGCGGTTTCCTTTGTTCTCATGTTCCCAATGGTAACCACCACGAATGGAGAACTGTTCATGATAGGTATATTCCAATCCCAACGACCATTGTATCTCCTGCAGTTCTTCCTTGAAACCACCGGGAGCATCACTGAAAGATTTGAAAATACCCTTAATGGGTGAGATATCATTATAATCACGGTCCAGACGTTCTTCATATTCTTCCTGTGACTCGTCTTCTCCACGGATAGGACGGGTGGGAACCATATATTTATTGGCGTCGAAACTAACTCCAATTGTATTGTAATCATCTATCGGGAACAGTAAAGAAGCACCCAAACGCAAGTTAGTAGGCAGGAACTGACTGGTATTACCGCTATCATAAGAAATCTTCGTACCGATATTAGAAGCATTCAATCCGAAAGAAAGCATGCACTCACGCTGGGCAAGTATGACGTAATTTGTATAATAGAAGGCAATGTCGGCAGCAAAAGCGGAACCGGCAGAAACTTCTTCGTCTTCCCTGTATGCCAAGTCGGAGTAAATATACCGTAATGCAACCGCTGCAGAGAAACGCTCGGAAAGCATACGTGAGTAAGCTATATCCACCGCCATCTCATAAGGTTTAATCGTATATCCCGGAGAATTCTCGTCACCGGTATATCCCACGGGTACTTCCCCAAAGAAAAATAGCGCAAAGAACCGCTGACTGCCTGATAATCTCCGATGCGATAGTACCCTGCCAGATATGCCAAGTCAATATCATTCACCAGCTTACGCAACCAGGGAGTATATGAAACCGCCACTCCGGCACGGCTGATAGTAAACGGATACTTTGCCGGGTTCCAGAATTGGGAGTTCACATCCGGATCTGTAGCCGCGCCCACATCTCCCATACCACCACCACGGGAGTCAGGGGCAATCCCCAGAGAGTTAACACCGGTATTAACAGGGTTAAACTGATTCTTGTCCTGAGCAAGAAGGTGTACGGACAAGAAAGCTATGATTAATGGTAAGATGTATTTCTTCATACGATATTATTTAATTCTTCATCTGCGGATGAAGAATATCTTTTTAATACTAATTAAACAGAGAATCCCCCTGTTTATTGTGACAGGATGATGATTTTCTGTGATTTCGTACTTTCACGACTGCCATCAGAGACAATAGAAGCACGATATAGATAAACACCCGGTGCCAGGCGTTGCCCACCGTTACTACACAAATCCCATTCTACATAGTAGGTTTGTCCTTCAGATATTCCTTTCTCCATATGTGTCCACATTTCCCGCCCGGCAAAATCATACACGGACATACGGACTGAAAGTGTGGAACCGGGGCGATTGTGAGAAAGAATAAATGTAGTACTTTCACGGGCAGGACTCTGTGTGCAAGTTACTGAAAAGAGACCGGGACGTAGCCCTCGAACCACCTCAAACTCTAAAGTCTTTGTAGAAGAACTATTCAGTAAATCCCAAGCACGGAATGACAATATATGTTTCCCCTCCGTAAGTTCGGGCACTGAAAAATGCACTGTACCCCGGGTATAATCTCCCGCTACCGGAGTATAATAATCATTCAGATTGTAAGTCGACACCGCACTGCCGTCTATACTAAGCGAAAGGTCATGCCCGATACCATTGCCAACCGTATTGATACCATCCGCATCTTCTAACTCGGCTACAAACAAGGGAGTAGTATTGGTTTGTCCACCGGAACTGAAGTCCGGCGTATTCAGATAAATGGTTATCTTAGGGCCTAACGTATCTGCCAAAGAAACATCATCATCCGTACCGCCTACCAGGAAACGGTCGAAAGCTCCGCCCGCTTCATTCGAATGAACAGCATCCAGAGCGTAAAGACTCAATAAGCCTTCTTCATCGGAATAATTGATGTCCAACGGTACAGGGAAAGTAAACTCAAACCGTCCCTGACGAACCGAATCACTGCCTGAAAAAAGAGTTTTACTGCGCTCCGTATAAGTATAAGCACCCTCACCACGATTATCAAGAGTGGTAACTTCTTCCTTACTATCCAGTACAGTAGGATGCACTGTGCCGGTAAAGTCTTCTGCTAAAGCACCTTCGGGAGTCAGGATACGTCCTTTTACAGTAATCTTGCTACCGGCTTTCACCTGCGGATAGGTGTTTGTTTCTTCTGCTACATTCACTCCGGCAAATTCATCCACCTGTATTTGATAATCAGGATATGCCAAGGTCAAGGCAGGATCACCGATCAGAGAGAAATTCAATTTATTCTTGTCAGTAGCCAAAGATGCATCGCACTTTGAAAGCCGCATAACATCTCCCAATCGCAGGCGTTTACCTTCAGGGCGGGAAAAGATATGACGAAGGAAAGCCTGGTTTAAAGTAGAATTCTGCGCAGCATATACCACCCGGGAAGTGGTGAGCAAAGCAATAGCCCCGCCTTTGGCATTCAGGAATGCCTGCTCTCCGGCGGAAGTCTGGATATCGTCGAAACGGGTAAAGTCACAAGTAGCTGTTATCCATAGAGGAAGACGTGGGGATGTCATTTGGGTAATATCTCCCATGTTCAGCAGATTCTCCTCTGCCCAGGCGGAAGTACTTCCGTGCCCTGTATAGTTGACTACCAGCATGCCTTTGTCGAATAATTGCAATAGGCGTTTTGTTGCATCGGGATAAGTTTCTCCGGTAGCAGAAGATTCGCGACGGAAAGCATCGGCATAGATTCTTTCAACAAGGAAGGAAGGATAATTCCGTTCTGTATAACTTGCCAGGATTTCAGATTGGGACATGTGCAGTCTGCCATCCCCGTCATCGCCCACATAGCAAACGGTGTGTTTCCACGGTCCTGCATGCTTATTTCCCATATAAGCGATGGTCTTATCAACAGTAGCTTTTGCCTCAGCAGCCGTGCGAACCGGGAAACGTCCGATACCTATATCCAGCATGGCATCTGACAGATTTTCACCTTCTCCATCATCGAGAAAGCCGAAATAATCGTCCGTTACATAGGAAGAGGTTTCCTCAAGAGAGGTTTCCGATTGATAAGATAGCAAAAAGTTTTCAGGCCGATAATTCTTCCAGGAGGAAGTCAGCATACGGTTATCATAACTGCAATCTCCGAAGAATAACAAATATTTAGGACTTTCAGCCTTATTCGGAAAACGATCATACAACATCTTCATCAAACGACGGTAAGCCGTTCCATCCGGTGTACCGGAAGAGAATTCATTGTAGATTTGCGGAGCAGCAAGAACAAGAACAGATAGGCCATCTTTTTCACGGTGTGCTTGTGCCAGCCGTTCCGCCTGTGTCATCAGGTCTTTCCGGTCGGGAGAAATGATAATCATATCCGTAGCTCCCAGAGAGTGCAGATTTTGATTTGCAATATTCCCTACCGTTTCTACCGTATCAAAGCCAGAAGCTTCCGGAGTGATGGCTACGAACTCACGCAATTTTCCTGCGGGAATGGTAAACGTATATGTGCCGCCTACAAAGCTGCCTTCCATCCTACAAATATTTGCGGGATCGGTGACATCCCACACAACAGTAGAAGCTGTGGCACCGGAAAGTACAAATGTCGTCTCTTTATTGATGGAGGCCAAAGAACGGAAAGTAAGGTAAGGAGCATTCAGCGTAAGCGAGCGGATATAGTTCAAAGCAATATAATCCAGGCGCCCCGATGTCCCGGAAGGGCGGGTATGGGTAACGGTCACTACAGTATTCTCCGACTCTGTACCCAGCCAGGAGGTACTTATGGAGGCAGAAGTAGCTCTAGTGTAATATTGATTGTCGGAAGATATGGATGCCAGAGTAGCATTTCCTCTCGCCTTACCATTCACTGCAACCGAATAATAGGTAGATGCTCCAATGGAACGGGCAGCAAAAACTGTGGTCAGCCATACAGAATCTTCCGGAACGATACCCGGCAAACTCAACGTGTAATTCTTGGTGTTACCCGTCGCATAATCATAATCTTCATATAGTTGTCTGCCGGTGCTGGCCCAACTATATACCTCTTTCTCATGCAGAGTATAGGAATTAAAGGCTGTCAATCTGTTGTTAGAAGGTTCTTTCAAAGAAGAAAGGACTTCGACTTCCATTTCCGGAATATCCTCCCGGTCAGTCAGGAAATAATAACCTTCATCGGAATAGAAGTTACGTTCGCGAACAAAGTAAGTGTTATCGGAACTCGGTTTCCAGGATACAGTGCCACGACCATAAAACAATACACCGTCTGACAAACGCAGCAAGGGAACTTCGGGTAAATCTGCTGCCGGATGTTCATTGAAACGCTGGGATAACAAATACCCACCATAACCAAATACGCGGACTTTCTCGGGTCTTGAGAATCCCATCTTCTTTAATTCGGCATTCGTGATTTTAAAGACTCCGGTATTTCTCACACCTATCTTTGTCCAACGACCTGAAGCGAGAAGCGAAGTAGTGCAATCTTTTAAAGAAGCTCTGGTTAAGTCGTTCCCGAGCCTCGAGTGGCTGTTCCCTCTCCTATTCCATCTTTCTTTGGATAGGATTTCACGGATAACTTGAACGAGTTCAGCCGTTGGTAGCTTCCTTCACGAAAAACTACAGGGACAAAACTTATGGAGAGAAAACCATGATGTGCAGAGATTTTAGTGAAGGTGTTTATCTGTGGAGATGCCGGTAAGCCCTTCCGGAAAGCAACGTCTTCATTGGGTAACTGACGCAAACTGTCGAGTCGCATTTCTAATGCTGCCACCTCACTCCGGCTTAGTTTCTGGTATTCCGGGAATTCAATTTCTACCTGATAAGTAAAAAGAACGGAAATCGTTCCCTAACGGAAGTTCGCGCGTCACTACGGGAAACGTCTGTGCAGAAGACAATTCCTGCCAGTTCAGCGTAATGAATTCCTGCGCTGAAACCGGAAGAAGAAGAGCAATAAAGCAACAAAGCAGCCAGCAACGTTTGATAAACATATCGTAATAAATTGACTCAACGAATATAAAAGTCGAGCAACTTATCTTCTCCGAGGTACCCTTGTAAATGCTGTCCTATCTGTACCGGACCTACGCCTGCGGGAGTTCCCGTAAACAACAGGTCGCCAATCTTCAAGGTCATGAAACGGCTGACATAAGCAATGATGTCATCCACTTTGAAAAGCATATCCGACGTATTCCCACGCTGCACTTCTTTACCGTCTATATCGAGATGGAAATTCAGTTGCTGCAAGTCACCACCAGCCTGTTCCAAAGGAACAAAGGTGCCGATAGCTGCCGAATTGTCGAACCCTTTGCAAAGCTCCCACGGATTACCCGCCTCACGGAACTTACGTTGCAAGTCGCGTGCCGTAAAGTCGATGCCTACAGTCACTGCGTCATAGTAACGGTTGGCAAAACGCGGCGCAATGTTTTTTCCCAAACGGCAGATACGTACCACCACCTCAGTTTCGTAATGAACCTCATCCGAAAAATCGGGAATAAAGAAAGGCTTGCCGTCTTTCAGTATAGCCGAATCGGGTTTCAAGAAGATAACCGGCTCTTTATTAACTAACGTATGCCCCAGCTCTTTATTGTGCAGAGCATAGTTCATTCCGACAGCAATAATCTTCATTATTTGATTTCGTTAAAATTCAGGCGGTTGAACATCACCGCCAAATGAGCATATAGAGAAGTATTCTGAACAACGATATTTTCCGGCACACGGATACGGAACGGCGTAAAGTTCCATACAGCTTTGATGCCACCGGCTATCATGGTGTCCGTAATGCATTGGGCTATCTCAATGGGAACCGTCAGCACACCGATGTTCACATCATATTCGCGCATCTTCTGCTCGAATTCACTGGAATGGAAGATCGGAATTCCGTTCAATGTAGTGCCTACCAATTCCGGGTTCACATCAAATGCCGCTACAATTTCCAGCCCGAAATGCTTCAAACCGGAGTCGCGCAACAATGCACCACCCAAGCTACCTACTCCAAACAGAAATGCTTTATGCATATCGGTAAATCCGAGGAAGTCTTCCAATACGGCTATCAGAGTATCGACTTCGTAGCCCACACGCGTGCGGCCGGAAATATTGACATACGACAAATCCTTTGCTATCTGAGAAGCATCTATATTGATTTCTTTGGATATCTGTGTAGAAGAGACGTACCGTTCGCCCCGCTGCTTGAGCAGCTTAACATTCGACAAGTACCACGGCAACCTGCGCAAAGTAGGCTCCGGCACTTTCATGCTATCCTTATATTGAATTGCCTGGTTCGTGGTCATTTTCTTCATTTCTTTCGGTTACGGGTTGACAAAAATACGTTTTTTTCTGAAAAGAATAGTCCTATAGAAGAAAGTTAACATAATTTCTACAAAAGTTTTATTGATCGCCAAAGAGAGATAACGGTAAACTAAGGGAAACTCCCACCGAATGGAACTTCAGACAATCGAAACCGGCAAAGACTCCTATCCGTGCCCTATCGGAAAACCCGATCGAATATCCGATCTCCGTATAGGGACGCCGACCATATATCACAATGGAACGAAGATGCAATGCTTCATCAAATGCTTTTCTTGACAGAAAAGGAAGATGTTTCAAAAGCAGATATGGAGTATACCAGGAGACATTAGCCTGTGTCCAGCGGGTATTAGTGGACAAAGCATAGTTATCCAGTAAACTAAACCCGGTATCGAAAGAACGTTCCGTAACCAGTATGCGGGTAGAAGCAAAATGCTTGAAGTCGGGGAACTGGAGATTCTTGGCATCAAAGAATGAGCCTGCATTCACTGACCAATACAGACGATTGAACATGCCGAACTCGATTTTCTGTTTGGCAGAGAATTGCATCAGGTGGTACGAGGTCAGATAACGGCTACCGCTCATAGGGAAGGCTCTGTCATATTTCAGGGCAAATGTAGGATAACGGGAAGCTTCATACACTTTCTTACCTTGCGACATGTGATAGTAGTGAGCCGGAGTATACTCCAACTCAAAAGAAGCTTTCAGGATATCATTCTCAGGCATCGGTCGGAAAGCAGTGTTTTCCGGAATATTCGGCTCGGCATCCCTCTTGAACCAACTTTTACGGATATGGTTATCCAGCATCTTCCTACGTTGCCAGGAAAATGAGGAAGAAAAAAAGTAATCCGTTAGCCGGCTCTATCGCATGGTCAACTGTGAAGAAAGTATTCTCGTAAAGCTTCAGATGGTTATGGCCGAACAACGAGCTGGACATACTATTAATCAAACGGGATTCTCCGCTTTCCGAATTATAATCGGCAGACATAAGACCTCCGGAAAGGGATAAATAGCCACGGTTCCGGGGAACATAATCCAGTGTCAATTCTCCTTGCCCAATCCAGTTTTTACGAGCTGTAGTATAGTAGAAAGAAGGCACAAAACGAAGCGTTGAGGATTCTGACAACTTCACTCCCGTCTTCAGCTTAACTCCTAACCAGAAACCATCCACAAAATTATATTCGGGAATATATGCGGAAAGACCAGGTAAAGTGAACCAAGCACTTTTATTGGAAGTTCTGAAAGTCTTTCCCCACATAATGGTGTTCAGTACTTGCCCGACTACTGTTTTCTTCCCGGACTTTTCTCCGGGTGACGAATCTTTCAAAGCAAGCTTTTCTTCTTTATATTGATAACTCTGCACTTCTTCCAATCGCAACGGCACGCTACGGATAGTGGTCCAATAAAGAGAATCTCGCTTGTCGGCAAGCGAATCAACCTGAGTATCTTTGTGTCCGATCCGTGCCGGACGTTCAAATTTATGTTTCTTTGGCTGCACCATTGCGGTGGTGGTAACTACAGGTTTTGTTGTTGTATCCGTATTGGTTTCCGGCTGGATATCCGTTTTTACCTCTCTATAGTGTATTGCCGCCAGATAGGAAGCCTCTGCCTTGAAACCCATTATATCGATGGTAGAAGAGGTAGTAATAGAAACCGGCAGAAAGACAGAAGACTGTACTTCCTTGCAAGTGATCTTAATCTTTGCTTTCAGCCCGGTAGCACGAACATTGACATCAGCAGCCGATATACACCACAAATCTTCTACAATGAACAGGTCTCCTTCCAGCAAACGGTTATCATCTTTCTTGGGAATCACACGGATCTTATTTATCATTTGCCCTTCTTCTACAAAACAAGCGTCAAGTTTAAAACGATAGTATGAAAAGGCATTTTTGTTTAAAGGAGAGACTTTACCGAAAAGTTCAGAAGTATAGAGATTAACTGTAGTTATCCCCATGTCCACCTGTATTTCCTCAGGAAAAGAGTTTTTATTGGCTAATACCTTATTATTCCAGATATTGGGAGCAGTAAAATTCACGATCTGCTGTTGCTCCAAGACAAACAGCTTTCCAAGCCATTCTTTTGCATCTTTCCGCACCTCTTTGGATAGTTTCAGGACAGCAGGAATAGCGATCCCTTTACCGGTTCCTTTCAGATATGTACCGGCTGTATAGCTTTTTATCTGAGTGCGATAATAAGGAGCACGCGCTATCGCTTTGCGCATCACTGCATAGGCGGGATCTTCATTTCCCTTGGTGATGCTTACTTCCGGCAGGCTATAGGTACGTTCGGCAAGCACTATATCCTTCTCATAATCACGATTCAGCATTTGGAAAGTAAAGGTCTGGGATATAAATCCTAAAGAAGAGACCTCACAGGTATATTGTCCGGCAGATAATTTCGTTTGAAATCGCCCATGCTCATCGGTAGTTAAACCTGACTTCATTTCTCTTAGATAGAGGGCGGCATAAGGAACCGGCTTCCCATCAGTATCCGTAACAGTACCCTTGAAAGATTGCGAAAAAGATAGTAGAGTAACCAAAGACAATAGAAATAGCCAGATGATTCTTTTCATATCTCGTATACTTGAAGCTAATTAGCGTTTTCTATTAGACGACAAAAGTCTCAAAAGATTGCAAAGTTCCACGCAAAATATTACTTTTGATTCTTAAAACAGAACAAATATGAAGAATAATGATTGGAAAGAACGGTTGAATGTGGTTTATTCTACCAATCCGGACTATAGTTATGAAATGGAAGATGATGGGGAACAAGTTACCCCGGAAGCTTCTCAACAGAAATTGCGTGTTCAGTTGGATCGCAAGAATAGAGGAGGAAAAGTAGTCACACTTGTCACGGGTTTCGTAGGTACGGAGAATGACCTGAAGGAGTTAGGTAAATTGCTGAAGTCTAAATGTGGCGTAGGCGGAAGTGCCAAAGACGGAGAAATCATCGTACAAGGAGATTTCAAGCAGAAAGTGCTGGAACTACTTAAAAAGGAGGGATATACGCAGACTAAGCCGGTCGGATAATCCGGTTCACCGAAACAGACGGTCTATCAGTAAGTATATCACTTCTTCTAAAAGAAGCAAATATGCATAAAAAAACGACCGCAACGGAAATTCCCGTGCGGTCGTTTTCTATATATATTGAGTTGAATTATTCAGCTTTCAAAGTGAAACGCTTGAAATCTACAATCTTCAATTCAGGGTCAGCTGCTGCCAACACTTCTCTTACAGTCTTCTTAGAATCCATAATATTTTCCTGGTTCAGCAAGCAAACTTCTTTCAAGAACTTAGCCAGACGACCTTTAGCGATGTTCTGAATCATTTGTTCAGGCAGGTGTGCAGCCTTCTCTGCAGAAACAGTAGCAATGATTTCTTTTGCTTTTGCTACATCTTCAGCTGTAATCCAACCTTTAGCCATGTTGCTTTCCATGTGGTCTTCGCTGTCCACGTGAGCCGGGTTGATACCTGCTTTCTTCAAAGCAGCCTCTACGGCTTTCTGCACTTGTTCAGCTTTCGTCTTTTCAATGGCAACTTCAATTTCTTTCTGCTTAACTTCTTCAGAAACGCCGTCCTCATCAATTGCAAGAGGATTCATAGCTGCAATCTGCATAGCCACTTCCTTAGCCAACTGTTCGTTAACTTCTTTGTTGAAAGCAGCGATCGTGCAAAGACCGTTTCTATTCATGTGATTGTAAACGACAGTGCTTGCACCCTCTACAGTCAGATAGCCGTCAAGCTCCATCTTCTCACCTGTAATACCGCTACGATCAGTCACTGCATCCTGTACAGTACCGTTACCCATCGGCAATGCTTTTACCTCATCCAAAGTCTTGCAGTTGTTAGCTACAGCAAGATCCAGAATATCTTGAGTCAATTTTATAAAATCAGCATTCTGAGCCACGAAGTCAGTTTCACACTTCAAAGCAATGATAACGGCAAAGTTACCGGTAGTCTTAGCCAGAACACAACCTTCAGAAGCTTCACGGTCTGAACGCTTAGCGGCAACAGCCTGTCCCTTCTTACGGATTATTTCCATTGCCTTGTCGAAATCGCCTTCAGCTTCCGTCAACGCATTCTTGCAGTCCATCATACCTGCTCCGGTCATTTTACGGAGTTTGGTAATATCAGCCATTGTTACAGCCATAATATATTTTCTTTTTATAATTAATATTCAAAATGATAGAATGGTAAGATGATAGGATGGTAAGACGACATTATCATCTTATCATTTTACCATCTTACCATTCAAGTATGATTAAGCCTCTTCGTCTTCCTTCAGGAAAGCAGCAGCTTTAGCTGCATTGATTGCTTCCTCGTCAGATTTGTCGAGTCTTGCTTTTGTAGCTTTCTTCTTGCCTTTATTGGCAGGAGCTTCACCAGCTGCTTCCATGTCTACTTTTTCAGCTTTTCTTTCTTCCAAACCTTCCTGCATAGCAGCGCAGCAAGCATCCAGAATTACTTCTATTGATTTAGTAGCATCATCATTAGCCGGGATAACGAAATCAATGTTAGAAGGATCAGAGTTCGTATCAACGATACCGAATACGGGGATACCCAAACGGTTAGCTTCGCGAACTGCAATGTTTTCTTTCATAACATCGATAACGAACAGTGCAGACGGCAGACGAGTCAGGTCAGCAATAGAACCCAAAGTCTTGTCCAGCTTAGCACGTTGACGTGAAATCTGCAGGATTTCTCTCTTAGACAGATTAGAGTACGTACCGTCATTTGTCAATTTGTCGATGGTAGCCATCTTCTTAACAGCCTTGCGGATAGTGGGGAAGTTAGTCAACATACCGCCCGGCCAACGCTCGATTACATAAGGCATATTTACAGAGGCAGCTTTATCAGCAACCACTTGTTTAGCTTGTTTTTTAGTAGCAACGAACAGGACTTTCTTTCCTGATTTAGCAATTTGCTTCAAAGCTTCAGCAGCTTCGTCTACTTTAGCAACTGTCTTGTGGAGGTCAATGATATGGATACCATTGCGTTCCATGAAAATATAAGGAGCCATTGCAGGATTCCACTTTCTTTTGAGGTGACCAAAGTGGCAACCGGCTTCCAATAATGTATCAAAATTTGTTCTTGACATCTTGTTTTTTCTTTAAATCGTTTACTTTCTTTTTTGTTTTTTCTAAACCAACCGCCGGGTAGTCTATCATTCCAGAGTCCCGGTAGTTTAGATACTAAACGCTCTTTCAGTTGAGAGTTGAGAGATAAAAGTTGAGAATTAAGCAACTTGTCCGCCCCAACGTTTCTGCAACTCTTAACGTTTACTGAACTGGAATCTTCTACGAGCTTTCGGTTGTCCCGGTTTCTTACGTTCAACAGAACGCGGGTCACGAGTCATGAAGCCTTCAGCGCGAAGAGCAGCTTTGTCTTCAGCATTCATCTTCACCAATGCGCGGGCAATAGCCAAACGCAAAGCCTGAGACTGACCGGTGAAACCACCACCGCAAAGATTTACTTTAATATCATATTTTTCAGCAACACCCAGCTTACTCAGCGGTTGTTTTACTACATACTGAAGAATAGTTGATGGAAAGTACTCTGCAAGGTCTCTCTTGTTAATAGTAATCTTTCCTGTACCTTCGGTTACGAAAATGCGTGCAATTGCACTTTTACGTCTGCCTAATGCATTTACTACTTCCATATCTATTATTTAAGTAAGTTTATATCAATTGATTTCGGGTTCTGAGCGTCATGTTTGTGCTCGCTACCGGCATATACGTACATATTGCTCAGCAATTTAGCGCCCAATTTATTCTTAGGCAACATACCCTTTACTACTTTTCTCAACAGTCTGTCATCACCATTCGGTTTAGCCTGCAGACGAGCAGGAGTCATTTCTCTCTGACCACCGGGATAACCTGTGTATGACAAATACACTTTGTCAGTCCACTTATTACCTGTCATTTTAACTTTGTCGGCATTGATAATGATTACATTATCACCGCAATCTACGTGAGGAGTAAAGTTTGGTTTATACTTTCCTCTCAACAGTTTCGCAACTTTTGCGCCCAGACGACCCAATACTTGGTCTGTAGCGTCAACAATAACCCATTCTTTGGTTACCGTAGCTTTGTTTGCAGAAATGGTCTTGTAACTTAAAGTATCCACTCTTGATTTGTTTTTTAAATGTTACTACTAAAAAAATCTTCATTACGGATTAGCTACCCCGGACAAAGGTAGATTAACGCTCTGAATTAATTGCTTATCCTTATTAGATAATAATCGGCTTGCAAAGGTACGGATTTTCCCAAAACTGGCAAACGTTTTCTTCTTTTTTTTAAAGAAGCTAACTATCAATCACAAGCAATGTTAGGACACAAAACAAGCAGTGTTACGATGCATTAGATTACTTGTTATGCATCACAACACTGCTTATCATATTAGGATAACCCGCTTTAACGGACAATGTCTTCAGGGAATGCAGGTGGCATCATTACCCGTTTCCAAGTTTCATGATACCAGCAGTTCAGTTCGTTGCCGTTCAAATCTTTAGAAATAAAATACTTCAGATGCATAAGTCCACCCTCTCCCATCTCAAACTCCAGAACATTATCTTTATTATCCAGCATGGGCAGGTGAATGTTTTTTTCAATACTTTCCCGATAGCTATTATCCGTCAGCTGGGTATAGGTACCATATCCGGTGATTATAGCATCTTTGCCGGGAATAAGAGTGAAATTGACGATACGCCCGTCGTCACTCAACGCCTTAAACGTGTTACTGGGCTTCAAAGCACCGGGAACATCCGGAATTTCAGATACATAGTGACACAACTGCCAGATACCTTTCAAATCTGCAGGTTTGAAACTCGCCTTTTTTTGTGCCATCGCTCCTGTTACCGCCAGCAGCACCGCTGCCAACATGGTAATGAAATACTTCTTCTTCATGTTCGTATATATTGGGTTAACGTATTGGCATCTGACTGTCACAAATATAAGTATTTATTTTGATATTATAACAATTTATCTATAAAAAAAGGGAGATGTGTCAAAACTAAGGCACATCTCCTTTTTTTATATTTAAATGTTTTTTTTCTCTATGCGACTCTTTTTTCACTAATTTGGTAATACGCGGCTATATTCCTCGTATATTGCGTCATAATTGTTCTGATAAGAATACATATAATGCGTGCAGTCCCTCCCTTTCCTGCTTTTAGTAGTTTAGCGCACATTTTTTTGATATTAAAAGCTATAGCAAAGAAAGCAAAGTCCATCGTAACCTTGTCTTCTCCTTTATGTCTGAACCGGCGGTATGCCATGTTGTATTTCATTTGTCCAAACACAGCTTCCGGTTCTATACACCTCCTGCCTCTATGCTTGATACCTTCCTCTGAGAGCAATTTTTCCCGTGCCTGCCGTTTGTATTGGTTTAACCGGTGATTGACTTCTATAATACGATTTCCTGGGCTTTAAAGCAACTGCCACGCAAAGGACAACCCTCGCAATTTTGTGCTTTATAACGTGCACTTTCGGTGATGTATCCGCTTGCAGTTTTGTCACGTCTGGTCCCTATACGGTTCATGCGCTGCCCCATAGGGCAAACGTAATAATCCTCTTCTGTATTGTAATGGAGACTTTCCGCATGGAACGGATTGGGAGTATAACGGGGACGCTGTTCTTTATGGAAGAAGTTATACTTGACAAAGGCTTCTATCCCGTTCTCCTGCATGAACCGGTAATTTTCTTCTGAGCCGTAACCGGAGTCTGCCACCCCGACAGCGGGTAAGCGGTTATAGCGATGTTGGAAGGAGTGGAAGAAAGGAATGAGCGTCAGTGTATCGGTAGGGTTGGGAAACAGTCGGAAGTCAATGAGAAATTGGTTTTCAGTACCTATTTGCAAATGATATCCGGGCTTGGTCTGCCCGTTCTTCATGGCGTCTTCTTTCATACGCATGAATGTGGCATCAGGATCAGTCTTGGAATAGGAATTACGTTCTCCAAGAGTGTCAAGATGATTGTCGTATTCCATCAGCTTGTCACGATACCCTTCAAGTTCCTTGAGCTGTTTCTTCTTTTCGCGCAGGGCTTTCTTTTGTTCCTTATCCTTTGTGGCAGGCTGGTGTTCCAGGACTTCTTTAAGTTCATCCACTATGTCAGAGAGCATGGCGGGAGTGAATTGGGCGGGTGTGTCTTTTACGGAGTTCTCTTGTGCAATGGCTTCGTCCACCTGTTCCAGAAGGATACGAATCTTGTCCAGCAACTTCGTGCGGTGCTTTTCAACACTCTTGCGCCAGACAAAAGTATATTTGTTGGCTTTGGATTCAATCTTAGTGCCGTCGATATACTCCACCTCAAGACTGATGAAACCTTTGTCGGCAAGGACAAGAACTAACTGGGTGAATACATTATTTATCTCCTCCTTTACACGGTTACGAAAACGATTGATGGTGATAAAATCCGGATGCTCATTACCGGCAAGCCAGATATAATGAATGTCACGCAAGAGAAGCTTCTCTATTTTACGGCACGAATAGATATTATTCATGTAGGCGTAGATAATTACCTTAAGCATCATTTTAGGATGATAAGGACAGCGGCCGGTTTCTTTATAAAGTTTATTGAAACCTTCAAGATCGAGAGGATCAACAACTGTGTTAACTATGCGAACCGGGTCGTTCGACGCAATGTTTTCATCAATTCTTTGAGGAAAAAGAACGGTTTGGTTGGGAATGTAAGGACGAAAATGTAACTTTGCCATAACGAAATACTTTATGCCTAAAGATACAAAAACTTTGGGGAATAGCAAAGCCCGGGCTTGCGAAAGTCTGGGCTTTGTGCATAAAAAAAGGTTGTGCCAGAGTTTTGACACAACCTCACTTCATCTGTTTATTTATGAGTTAAAACTCTGCATTACGCGGTGTACGCGGGAAAGGTATCACATCACGAATATTCGCCATACCCGTCACGAACAGAAGCAAACGCTCAAAGCCCAGACCAAAACCTGAGTGAGGACACGTACCGAACTTACGGGTATCGAGATACCACCACATATCCTTCATAGGTATATGCATTTCGTCAATACGCGTCAACAACTTGTTGTAATCCGCTTCGCGCTCGGAACCACCAATAATCTCACCAATCTTCGGGAACAATACGTCCATTGCACGTACCGTTTTACCATCTTCGTTCTGCTTCATGTAGAACGCTTTGATTTCCTTCGGATAGTCAGTCAGGATAACCGGACGTTTGAAATGTTCTTCCACGAGATAACGTTCGTGCTCAGAAGCCAGGTCCACGCCCCAGTATACCGGGAATTCGAACTTATGACCTTTAGCAACAGCCTCTTCCAGTATCTTAATACCGTCCGTATAAGACAAACGTACGAAAGATTCCTTCAATACACTTTGCAGACGTTCAATCAAACCTTTGTCGAACATATCGTTGAGGAACTTCACATCATCAGCGCAGTTATCCAAAGCCCACTTCACACAGAATTTGATGAATTCTTCCGCCAGATCCATGTTATCCGTAATGTCATTGAACGCAACTTCCGGTTCCACCATCCAGAACTCAGCCAAATGGCGCGGAGTATTAGAGTTTTCTGCACGGAATGTAGGACCAAACGTATAGATAGCTCCCAATGCCGTAGCAGCAAGTTCACCTTCCAACTGTCCGGAAACCGTCAGACTGGCCTGCTTACCAAAGAAGTCGTCATCATAAATGATAGAACCGGCTTCATCCTTCTTCAAATCATAGAGGTTCTTCGTTGTTACCTGGAACATTTGTCCGGCACCTTCGCAGTCGGAACCTGTAATGATAGGCGTATGGAAATAGACGAACCCTTTCTGATGGAAAAAAGTATGGATAGCTATCGCCATGTTATGACGAATGCGGAACACTGCACCAAAAGTATTCGTACGGGGACGCAAGTGAGCAATCTCACGCAGAAACTCCAGTGTATGGCCTTTCTTTTGCAAAGGATATGTATTATCACAAGTTCCCAGAACTTCAATTTCACGAGCCTGAATCTCAGCTTTCTGGCCGGAACCTACAGATTCCGTCAGTTCACCATTCACGCTCAGACAAGCACCGGTAGTAATGTCTTTCAGCATCTCTTCATCAAAGTTTGCCAAATCTACCACAACCTGCACATTATTTATTGTAGAACCGTCATTCAGGGCGATAAAATTAACTTGTTTACTACCTCTGCGGGTACGAACCCAGCCTTTCACGTTGACCATAGCGCCAAAATCTTCGCGCTTCAATACATCAACAATCTTTGTTCTACTAATCTTTTCCATAAATTTGTGTTAAACCTATATTATATAATTACTCAAAAGAGCCCATGCGCAGGTAGTTTACTTCCTGTTCGCTCAAATAGCGCCATTCACCACGACGTAAGCCTTTCTTAGTCAGTCCGGCAAAGAATACGCGGTCGAGTTTCACTACCTTGTAACCCAGTGACTCAAATATACGACGAACAATACGGTTCTTACCTGAGTGGATTTCAATGCCCACTTCATCCCGTCTAACATCGTCCGTATAACTGATAGCATCTGCATGGATTTCACCATCATCCAACTGAATACCAGCTGCAATCTGATCCATATCAGCTTTTGTCACATTCTTATCTGTATGTACGTGATAAATCTTCTTCTTCAGGAACTTCGGATGAGTCAACTTAGAAGCCAAATCACCGTCATTCGTCAGTAGCAATACACCTGTAGTGTTGCGGTCCAGACGACCTACCGGATAAATACGTTCATCACAAGCGCCTTTCACCAAGTCCATTACGGTGCGGCGTGCCTGCGGATCATCGGAAGTCGTCACCGTATCTTTCGGTTTGTTCAGCAAGATATAGATCTTACGTTCGATACTTACCGGCTGATCGTGGAACTTCACTTCGTCACCGCGTTTGATCTTGGTTCCGAGCTCTGTAACCACTGCTCCGTTTACAGAAACCACACCTGCTGTGATGAATTCATCTGCCTCACGACGAGAGCAAACGCCTGCATTAGCCAAGAACTTATTCAAACGGATCGGTTCATTAGGATCAGTAAACTGCTCCTTATATTCTATCTGCTTCTTACGGCTATACTTTGCATTCGGATCATAATCCGGTGTACGGCGTTGTTGAGGGCGGCCATATCCACCTGGTCTTCCACCACCATTGGGATTAAAACGCGGACGTTGAGGACGATCGCCATAAGAAGAACCACCATAAGATGAACTTCCATAAGGACGCTGAGGACGGTCGCCACCATCACCACTATTGTAGCGTGGACGATAAGGACGGTCATTGTTATAGGAACGCTGTCCACCATCACCACTATTAAAACGTGGGCGCTGAGGACGGTCACCATAAGAAGGACGCTGAGGACGGTCACCACCTTCGCCGTTATAGCGAGGACGATAAGGACGGTCACCACCACTGTTGTTTCCATAAGAAGGACGTTGCGGACGATCGCCGCCTTCGCTGTTATAGCGCGGACGATAAGGACGGTCGCCACCTTCACGGTTGTAAGACGGACGGTCACCATATGAACGTTGTGGACGTTCACCACCTTCGGCATTAGGATTAAAGCGCGGGCGATACGGGCGATCACTGCTGTAAGCACGCTGTGGACGATCACCACTTTCGCTGTTAAAACGTGGACGATAAGGTCGGTCACCACCTTCACGGTTGTAAGACGGACGGCTGTAATTGTTTTCTCTGTCAAATCTGTTGCCTGAATTCTCCTCATTGGAAGAATCGTCACGCCAAGTTTCGTTTTCTGTACTCATTGTTTTATTCGAATAAAATTAAACGTTGGCCTCACGGCCATTCTATTATCACTTTTATACCTTATATTATATATGTATACTATATTAACAATCACCAGATTTAAAATGTTGGCTTCATTATCCGGCTATTTTTTCCTACTCTTTTTAAATACCTGTATATGTATGGGGAGTAATGACGCGCAATTCTTTCTTAATCTCTTCGCTTACATTCAACCCTTCGATAAATTCTTTTATGGAAGCTTCCGTAATAGCCTGGTTGGTACGGGTCAATGCTTTCAATGCCTCATACGGATGCGGATATGCTTCACGGCGCAGGATAGTCTGAATAGCCTCAGCTACCACGCTCCAGCAATTATCCAAATCACGATAAATAGCAGTTTCATTCAGCAACAACTTACGCAACCCCTTCAACGAACTTTGAATGGCAATCACGATATGTCCAAACGGAACGCCTACATTACGCAATACAGTAGAATCAGTCAGGTCGCGTTGCAAACGAGATACCGGCAATTTCACAGCCAGATGTTCCAGAATTGCAGTAGCTATACCCAAGTTACCTTCCGCATTTTCAAAGTCAATCGGATTCACCTTGTGCGGCATAGCACTGGATCCCACTTCACCAGCTTTGATCTTCTGCTTGAAATATTCCATGGAAATATATTGCCAGAAGTCACGGTTCATATCGATCATCACTGTATTAATGCGTTTCATTGCATCAAAGATAGCGGAAAGATTATCATAATTGGAGATCTGCGTAGTATACTCTTCGCGTTCCAATCCCAGCTTTTCAGCAACGAATTTGTTACCGAATGCTTTCCAGTCAAACTCCGGATAGGCAACATGATGTGCATTGTAATTTCCGGTAGCACCGCCAAACTTAGCAGTAATGGGGCAAGCCTTTAATGTAGCCAATTGGCGTTCAAGACGATATACAAACACCATTACCTCTTTTCCTAAACGAGTAGGAGAAGCCGGCTGACCATGTGTCTTAGCAAGCATAGGAATAGCAGCCCAGTCTTCCGCATACGTGCGAAGCTGCGCTATCAATTCCTCTATCTGCGGATAGTATACCTGCTCCAGAGCTTCCTTGATAGACAGAGGCACAGAAGTATTATTGATATCCTGTGAAGTCAGTCCGAAATGAATAAACTCTTTATAGTCATCCATTCCACCCATCTTATCAAACTCCTCCTTCAGGAAATATTCCACGGCTTTCACGTCGTGGTTTGTCACACTCTCAATATCCTTGATACGCTGTGCATCAGCTTCTGAGAAGTTACGATAGATATTTCTTAAAGTTTCAAATACACTTTTGTCTACGCCTTTCAACTGCGGCAAAGGCAGCTCGCACAAGGTGATGAAGTATTCCACTTCCACTTGCACGCGGTATTTCACCAAGGCAAACTCCGAGAAATAAGCCGCCAAGGCATCCGTTTTTCCTCTATATCGACCATCAATCGGAGAGATAGCTGTAAGTAAATCAAGTTCCATACGTCGTATTTTGATAATTATCGAGCCGCAAAATTAGCGTTTTTTTCTGAGTAACAAGCCATAAAGAGATAAGAAAGTTAAGAAAGGACGTTAACAGATAAAAAAATAGCCCTGCAAGAACTTGCAAGGCTATTTAATAATTTTACATCTGTGGGCGTTGACGGATTCGAACCGCCGACCCTCTGCTTGTAAGGCAGATGCTCTGAACCAGCTGAGCTAAACGCCCTTTTGGACCGAAAGTGCTTGTTTTTTTTTAGTGGGCGTTGACGGATTCGAACCGCCGACCCTCTGCTTGTAAGGCAGATGCTCTGAACCAGCTGAGCTAAACGCCCATACACTTTCGTTTCAAAAGCGATGCAAAGGTACAGCTTATTTTGATATTACCAAAACAATTGCGAACTATTTTCTAAGAAATTTATACAGAAAGATATATACTTATTGAATTTCAGCATTTTAAATAAGTAACTTTTTTCTGAGACATTTCACCAACATAATCGCTATAAACCGATTCTTCGCCTTACGGAAGAATATGAGTACCCGGTGAAAGCACTTTTTCCTTACTGCCAGGCAATGCCACTACTGCCGTGGTGCCTTGCGGAACAACCACTTGAATACCGAGTTTATGATCTTGCTGCCTTATATCAACCCTGATGTCACCATAAAGAGTAGGCACCACCGCCGAAGCTTTATTCAACGAACCCAGTTGCGGAGCAACACGGAATTGCTTAAATCCGGGAGCAAGTGGTTCTATTCCACACAGTTTTTGACTCAATATAGTCAGCGGACCACCACTCCATGCATGATTTATAGTGCCTCCACCAAAACCTTCGGCGCCTATCCCCCACCCTTCAAATAAGGTGGTATAAGGATATGACATCATTTTAGCATAACGGTCGCGCATACGTTTCAATGCAAACTCCGGTTCGCCCATCATAAACAAGGCTTCCATTACATACTTTTCCATATAAGGACTGGCATGATATTCCTTCTTGAAAACCTTTAGCAAAGCTTTATATCTACCGACCGGTGCCAATCCACTCACTACAGCCATTGCCTGCGCACGGTCATCCGTCTCCCCATTATGCAATTTGGAACGATAAGCCTTACCATTCCAATAGCGGGCGTCAAAAACCGCAGAGATACGTTTCATCATTTCACCGATCTGATTGGCATCATACAGTTTACGCAGATGAAGGGCAAACTCTTTTTCAGCCTTAAGAGCCAGATAATACCAACAGGTAGTAAGAACCTCCATATCAACATCCGTTCCCCAATCGCCCCAACTCCAATCACCCTGACGAACCACAGGCATACCTTGGCCATCAACCTGCCAGACTTCATGCAAATACTTCTTCAGGCCGTCGTAAATATGCGGAACAAAAGAATAATCGTCACTATAGAACGCTTGCGTGTAGAATCCATACCAGCCTACAGACGCAAGCATCTGCAAAGGAAGTTCCTTACACCAGTTCAACGATGGAACAGGAGAAGCAATAACGCCTTCCGGACGTTGCCAGTTCATCAATTCATAGATACCTTTTGCGGCCAACTGCCAACCGCGCGGATCAAGTACATAGAAAGCTTCACTCAACTCATTTACTTCATCTCCCCCACCATTGCGCACGCTCACGATCAGGACAGTCCATGTAATTATCGCGCATGGTAATATATAAAGTACGCGCACTTCGCTTCCACAATTCATTATAGAAATCATCATCGCATGCGAAAGAACCTTTCATATCCGCATTATAACCCGTTTCCCGGTATTTAACGCCCAGCACTTCCACGCCGGCAGGAACAACATAAAGCACCTCATGACCATTCATCCAGCCGAAACTTTCATATTCCTGCTCACCCTCACGAGTAATGTATTCAGCTCTCACATTATTAGCACTTCCTCCCGTATAATTATCGGTCAGCATGCCAACCACCAATCCGGCAGGAGCCTTTACATGCAGATAAGGAGTTATCTGACAATTATAGGGCAAACGGCACCGAATAGTATCCCCTTTTTCATTTTTGACTACTTCCGGATAATCCGTTAACCCACCATTCTTCCACATCGGGATGGGACGGGCTACCAATTTTCCAAACGGCATTTCGTTCGGAGCCACAATTTCGATAGATGCTCCCAGCTTTCCACTGAAATCCGGCATATTCCAACCTGCCAATTCCTTACGGGCATCAAAGCGGATATTACTTTCGGATAAACGATAATTGGGAAATGGGGCTTCTGTATTCTGATAAGCCCGATACACACTACATTGCCAGCTCTTATCACTGACAATGGATAAATTTGCCCCTTGGGCACAAAACAACAAAGCTGCCGTTCCACTATTCACATGGCTGAATCCGTTTTTCCCGAAATGCCACACCAGCAGAGCAATGGTATTCTCCCCCTTCTCCAGATAAGGGGCAATATCCACCTGATCATAATAAGTCGCTCCGGGAGCAGGCCCCCGTTTCAATCCGCCTTCAAACACCACCATCTTGCCGTTAATCCATAGCCAATACTTAGAATCCACAGCAATATTTGCAATCATCTCACCCAGAACGCCGGGCAGATGCACCGTTTTACGAAAACAAAGCCAGGTATTCGGAGTACTTTGACAATGTTCACTACCAATCCATTTGGATTGAGGAAGGAAATCATCTGCTGCCTTTAATTGTACAGCAGCCAATATACAAACTAAAACAATAAAGAAATGGGGGATTTTTTCATGGTTTAAGAACGCATTCTGGTTAAACAATAACTAAACCTTATCTTACCCACAAAGATAAGCATAAAAAAAAGAGATGCCAATTTAACATCTCTTTTTTAACTTCAGGTAAATACCTGATTACTTATATTCTTGCCAACTCTTGATAGCAATATCTTCCAGCTTCAATTCGCAGAATGCTTCGATAAAGGCACTTGCCAGACGAGCATTCGTAATCAACGGGATGTTATGGTCGATAGCACCACGACGAATACGGTAACCGTTCGTTTCGTATGGTTCTTCGGAATGTTAACGATCAAGTCGAACTTGTGTTCAGCTATCATCTTCATTACGTTGTTCTCAGCATCAGGGCGTTCATCCGGCCAGTAAACAGCTTCGGTAGATCACACCATGAGCATTCAAGAACGCAGCCGTACCTGCCGTTGCATAAATCTTGTAGCCTTTATCGAAAAGTACACGACTGGACTCCAACAAATCTACTTTTGATTTCATTGCACCGGAAGAGAACATAACACCTTTTTGAGGCATCTGGAAACCTGTAGCAATCATTGCACTCAGCAATGCTTCTGAGAAGTCATCACCAATACAACCAACTTCACCCGTAGAAGACATATCCACACCCAGTACCGGGTCTGCCTTATGCAGACGAGAGAAGGAGAACTGAGAAGCTTTTACGCCGATCCAATCAATATCGAACGCTGATTTATCAGGACGGGAATAGGAGCATCCAGCATGATCTTCGTAGCAGTCTCGATGAAGTTGCGTTTCAGCACCTTAGACACGAACGGGAAGCTACGCGAAGCACGCAAGTTACATTCGATTACCTTCACTTCATTGTTACGTGCTAGGAACTGGATGTTGAACGGGCCGGAAATATTGAGTTCCTTCGCAATCTGACGGCTGATCTTCTTAATGCGACGCGCCGTAGCAAAGTAGATCTTCTGCGCCGGGAACACCAACGTAGCATCACCAGAGTGCACACCCGCAAATTCCACGTGCTCGGAAATGGCATATTCCACCACCTCACCGTTCTGTGCCACAGCATCAAACTCAATCTCCTTTTGGTATTCTGCAAGAACTGGGATACCACCACCGGATATTCCTTTGATACCTCAGCAGCCATCTTCAAGAAGTTTTCCAATTCTTCTTCATCATAGCATACGTTCATCGCAGCACCGGAAAGTACGTAAGACGGACGCACCAGTACCGGATAGCCCACCTTCTCTACAAAGCCTTTCACATCTTCCAGGCTGGTGAGTTCCTGCCAAGCCGGTTGGTCGATGCCCAGCTGGTCGAGCATGGCAGAGAACTTGTTACGGTTTTCGGCACGGTCGATGGAGATGGGGGAAGTACCCAACACGGGAACTGACTGGCGGTGAAGCTTCATTGCCAGGTTGTTCGGTATCTGTCCACCCACGGACACGATGACACCGCGCGGCTGCTCCAGGTCGATAACGTCAAGCACACGCTCGAAGGAGAGCTCGTCGAAGTAGAGACGGTCGCACATGTCGTAGTCCGTAGAAACGGTTTCGGGGTTATAGTTAATCATGATGGACTTGTAGCCCAGCTTGCGGGCAGTCTGGATGGCATTCACCGAACACCAGTCGAACTCTACAGACGAACCGATGCGGTAAGCGCCCGAACCAAGCACAACCACTGATTTTTCATTCTTATAATAGTTCACATCATAACCCTGAACGGCATACGTCATGTAGAGGTAGTTCGTCAGTTCCGGATGTTCGGAAGCCACCGTATTGATGCGCTTCACGGCGGGCAGGATGCCCAGCTCCTTACGACGGGCGCGTACGGCAAGGTTTTCCTTCTCCATATTGCCTTGCGGATTCAGCACGAAGCGGGCAATCTGGAAGTCGGAGAAGCCAAGCACTTTGGCTTCGCGCAGCACGTCGGCGGGGATGTCTTCCACCTTATTATATTGGGAAAGTTTCTGCTTGTAGTCTACGATGTTCTTCAGCTTGCCCAAGAACCAGGGGTCAATCTTGGTCAGCTCAAAGATGCGGTCGATGGCATATCCCTTTTCCAGAGCCTCGGCAATGGCAAAGACGCGCAGGTCTGTGGGATGTGACAGTTCGTAATCCAAGTCATCGAACTCCACTCCCTCATTGCCCACGAATCCGTGCATTCCCTGACCAATCATACGCAAGCCCTTCTGGATAATTTCTTCAAAGGAACGTCCGATAGACATGATTTCGCCTACCGACTTCATGCTGGAGCCGATTTCGCGGCTGACACCTACGAACTTCGTCAAGTCCCAACGCGGAATCTTGCAAATCAGGTAGTCAAGCTGCGGAGCTGCGTATGCCGAGTTGGGAGTTCCCATCTCGCCGATTTGGTCGAGCGTATAGCCCAACGCAATCTTGGCAGCCACAAATGCCAGCGGATAACCGGTAGCTTTGGAAGCCAATGCGGAAGAACGGGACAGACGGGCGTTCACCTCGATGACACGATAGTCGTTTGTCTCGGCATTGAAGGCATACTGGATGTTACATTCGCCCACGATGCCCAGGTGGCGGATACATTTGGTGGAAAGCTCCTGCAACATTTTCACCTGCTCGTCGGTCAATGAGCAAGTGGGAGCCACTACGATGGACTCACCCGTATGAATACCCAGCGGGTCGAAGTTTTCCATGCTTGCCACCGTGAAGCAGTGGTCGTTGGCATCGCGGATTACCTCGAATTCAATTTCCTTCCAACCCTTCAGAGACTCTTCTACCAGAATCTGCTTGGAGAAAGTGAAAGAGCTTTCGGCCAATTTAATGAAGGCTTCCTCGTCCGGACAAATACCGCTTCCCAGTCCACCCAGAGCATAAGCCGAGCGCACCATCACGGGGTAGCCAATCTCGCGGGCTGCCTTCAGTGCGTCCTCCATGCTCTCCACAGCGTGGCTCTTCGGAGTCTTCATCGGAATCTCGTCCAGCTTCTTCACAAAGAGGTCACGGTCTTCGGTGTACATAATCGCCTCAACGGAAGTACCCAGCACGCGCACGCCATATTTCTGAAGAATTCCGTTCTGATAGAGTTCCGTACCGCAGTTCAGCGCCGTCTGTCCGCCGAATGCCAGCAAAATGCCGTCGGGACGTTCTTTCTTGATGATTTCTTCCACGAAATAAGGAGTTACCGGCAAGAAATAAACTTGATCGGCGATACCTTCCGATGTCTGGATAGTAGCAATGTTCGGGTTTACCAAAACAGAACCGATACCTTCTTCGCGCAACGCCTTCAGCGCCTGCGAACCGGAATAGTCAAACTCTCCGGCCTGACCAATCTTGAGCGCACCAGAACCCAAGACAAGCACTTTCTTTAAATTCTTTTCCATATTCTCTTGTTGTCTATTAAGTTACGAGTTACAAGCTACGAACTACGAGTTGTAGCTATTTCACAAAAAAAATGCGTCACCCAATAAAGGATTAACGCATTACCAAAGAACTAAAAATATCTTTCTCGAAAAAAGAGAAACTGACGGCTCCCGAATGAAATTCATTCGAACGGAGGTTATATTTGCTTCTCATTTCCTGCGATTGCATAGTCTCTTTAAAATTTGTGCAAAGTAACGACTTATTTACGAAAAGAGCAAATTGTGGCATGTTTTTTTGCATAAAAGAAACGTCATCTCCCATAATAGAAGAGCAACCGCCGCCCACAACCGAAATCTTTTTCCGTAAAATGCGATTCCATATAAAAAAGAAAGACTATATCTCAGTAAAGGCATTTGCAGATAAATATGAAGATTCTCCCCACCAAAACTTGCTTTTCTCGCCACGGAAACTTACCTTTGTGCCTATACAAAAATAAAACAAGGATTCTGTTTCTACAAACAAAGCCTTTATTCTTAAAAATAAAATTTCTATTCCTTGGAATAAAGGCTTTATTCTAAGATTTCTCCGCCACCAAAAGAACTTTGCTCCGCAGGGAAAAGGACTTTGCAACGAAGGAAAGAAAAGAAAGGAGAACGCAACAATGACCACACGCTACCAAATGAAAGAAATGCCCGACTTGCAAGGCACGGGCGAACCAATCACCTACCCCAAGATGGTGATGACCGGACAGACCGGCACGCGCGAACTGGCGGAATACATCGCCATGACCTCGGGATTCTCTAAAGGCGTAACCGAAGGAATTATCTGCGAGCTGGGCGAAGCCCTGGCCCACGAAATGGGAATGGGACGCTCGGTGAAGATAGAAGGATTGGGCGTATTCACCCCCGCACTGTCCATCTACCCCGACAAGGAACGCGAACAGCCCCAAGAAAGCACCACGAAGCGAAACGCGCGGAGCATCTACGTAAGTGGCGTGAACTTCCGCACGGACAAGGCCTTGATTAGAGAAACCAACCATTGGTGCGAACTGGAACGTGCCTCCTGGAAACCCGCACGTTCGTCGAAGAAATACACCCCCGAACAACGTCTGGCTCTGGCGCATCAGTATCTGGACAAGCACGCCTTCCTTACTGTCAGCATCTACCGGCAACTGACCGGACTCGTCCGCTCCACCGCCACCGTGGAACTGCGCAAATGGGCACATACTCCCGGCAGCGGAATCGATACAAGCGGCATCGGAAGCCATAAGGTATACGTGAAAAGGAAAGAAAGCGTCATCCCTTGAGGTTTCGATAATTATAGGTATCTTTGCCGGTCTTAATGGCTTTTATACAATGAAGAAACTAAAAAATACATAATATGGCAAAAGAAAAAAATCATCCTTACGGGCGACCGCCCCACAGGACGCCTGCACATAGGACACTATGTAGGCTCATTGAGAAGAAGAGTGGAACTGCAAAACTCCGGCTTATACGACAAGATTTTCATCTTCATCGCCGACGCACAAGCGCTGACGGACAATATGGAGAATCCGGAAAAGGTGCGCCAGAACGTCATCGAGGTGGCACTGGACTACCTGGCTTGCGGACTGGACCCGACGAAGAGTACCATCTTCATCCAATCCCAGATACCGGAACTCTGCGAACTGACCTTCTACTATATGGACCTGGTGACCGTGAGCCGCCTGCAACGCAACCCGACGGTAAAGACCGAAATCCAGATGCGTAATTTCGAGACAAGCATCCCCGTAGGTTTCTTCACCTACCCCATCAGCCAGGCAGCGGACATTACCGCCTTCCGCGCCACTACCGTGCCCGTGGGCGAAGACCAGGAGCCGATGATTGAACAAGCTCGTGAAATCGTACGCCGTTTCAACTATATATATGGTGAAACCCTCGTGGAACCGGAAATCCTGTTGCCCGACAATGCAGCCTGCCTGCGCCTGCCGGGAACGGACGGCAAAGCCAAGATGAGCAAGAGCCTCGGCAACTGTATCTATCTTTCGGACTCTGCCGACGAGGTGCAGAAGAAGGTGAAGAGCATGTATACCGACCCCGACCACCTGCGTGTGCAAGACCCCGGAAAATTGGAAGGCAACACCGTATTCACTTACCTGGATGCCTTTTGCCGTCCGGAACACTTCGGACTCTATCTGCCCGAATATCCGAATCTGGACGAACTGAAAGCCCACTACCAACGTGGCGGTCTGGGCGACATGAAAGTGAAGAAGTTCCTCAACGAAATTATGCAGGAGACACTGGAGCCTATCCGCAACCGCCGCAAGGAGTTTGAAAAAGACATCCCCGCCATCTACGACATGCTGAAGAAAGGTTGCGGAACTGCCAGGGAAACCGCTGCCGCAACCTTGGACGATGTACGCAAGGCTATGAAGATAAACTACTTTGATGATGCGGAACTGATTGCAGAGCAAGTAAAGAAATTCGGCGGAGAATAAGGGATAGGAGATACGAGTTACAGAAGTTACGAGTTACAAGGAGCTACCTGTTACAAGTTACTGGTTACAAAAAAATGAGGGGCATGCGTCATAATAACGCATGCCCCTTCTCATTTCTATAACTCGTAACTCCTTGTAGCTTGTAGCTCGTAGCTTTCTAATTGGCAGATTTCACCAATACCACACGGTTCAGAATCGGCTGTCCGAACTTATCGACACCACCACCGGCATCCACCTTCAGGCGGTCAGCAGGAATTCCGTATTGTTTTACCAATACATCGACCACGGCTTGTGCACGCTTCAAACTCAACTCTTTGTTGAATGCCGGCGTACCGGTTGCAGAGTCTGCATATCCGTTTACAGTGTAAGTGGCGTTCGGGAACTGTTTCATCTGGTCTGCCAGATAAGACAAGTTCATTGCTTCACGTGGAGAGACTTCGGCAGAACCGATATTGAAGAATACGGTACGCGGTGCTATATCCGGATCGGGAACAATCACTTCGGTTTCCGTAACTTCGGCCACCGGCTGGTTCTGTGCAGCCACCAATGCATTCTGCAGCTGCTGGTTGGCAGCTCCCATCTCTGCAAGCTGTGCCTGCATGGCAGCCAGCTCTACCTGAGAAATCAACTGAGGCATCGGGCGACGGAATCCACGGGCGGGGAAACGGTATGTCAACCCTACCGTTGCACTCAGCACGCCATCATATCCATGATCGCCGCCAACTTCGCCATCGAACTTATCTTCAACACCCATTGCGCTCAGCTCCAGGTTAATATCTATCGCATTCGAAATACGGAAGCGATTGATGATACCCGCGTTTACGGACAAAGCTTCGCGATGAGGCTTTGTGTAGTTGTGGGTGAACCCCGCACCTACATAAGGAATAATTTCATATACACGGTGCTGGTTGTATCCTCCAAAGAGTGCATTCAGATTGAACATCACGTCTCCGTGCAAGTTCATATAGTCGAAACGCTGTTTGTAGTAGCCGTCATCCATCTGAGTACCCCTCACGTAGTCTGCACCTGCATCATACGTATATCCTCTTGCCTGAAGGCCGCTATATTGCAGACGTACTCCCAGTCCCGGGGTGAACCATTTGCCGATGGCAAAATTCAGCGTCGGACTGATACGCTTGCCAAAACTTCCTGCCTTATCATTATCTCCAAAAGTTGCTTCGGCACCACCGCCTATAGAGAAAAACCAATTACTCCAGAACGGGTTAGTGATTACCTGATATTTATCCTGAACCTGGATAACACCAAATTCTTCCACAACTTCAGTCTTTTGCTGCGCCATGGCAACAGAAGACACACCGGCCAAGGCCAGTAACATTAGAATCTTTTTCATATACCTTAAAATAGTTAAGTGGTTAATTAAACTCTTTATCATTCAAACTGTCTAATTAACGCCAACAGAACTAAAAGGTTCTGAATATTTGTACTTTTTTTGCCTTGATGCAAAAGAAAGCACTCTCCCTTATTTGGAGAAAAGCTTTTCTATGTCGTCTTCTTTAATGGTCGCCAGCACCGTCTTTCCGTCTGGAGTATTATTCGGGGATGGACATGCAAACAGATTGTCCACGAGATTGGACATTTCCTCGTTGCTCAGCACTTGTCCGTAGACGATGGCCGCAGCACGCGCCAAGGTCGATGCAAGAATTGTCTGCACCTCTTCCTTAACGTCATTTCCTTTTTCCATAGCAGTATGTACCATATTCCGGACCAATTCTACCGGGTTCAACCCCTCTATGCCCGAAGGTATGCCGTTGATGGCATAGCTGCCGCCACCCAGCGGACTCAAATCGAAGCCTACGGCCGACAAATCTTCCAATATACCGTCCAGCACGGCAGCTTCCGAAGCCGGCAACTGGATAATCTCCGGAAACAATACCCCCTGCGATACGCCTTGTTTCTGTCGAATCTGGCTCATATAGCGGTCGAACAATACCCGGACATGCGCCCGGTGCTGGTCTATCAGCATCAGACCCGATTTAACGGAAGTCAGAATAAAACGCCCCTTGAACTGGAAGTGTTGCGCTCCTTTCTCTACCGTTGCCTCATTGCCATAGAAAGAGGCGCTTGCCCCGGAAGGAACCGTTTCCTGGAAATAAGGAACCTTCTCCTCCTCTCTTGGAGCCGTACCGGTAACCGTATCCTCTACAAAAGGCTCTTCCTCCATCGGCTCGTTCATCCTGCTGGCTTTTTCCAAACCGGAATAAAGCCCCTCCCACTCCACTTTGGGGCGCGAATAATTGCCACCGCCTCCATAGGAAGAAGCGGAAGACGTCTTGAAGGGATTGAAATCCGTGTTATAGTGTACCTTCGGAGGCTCTATCGGACGAGCCTGCTCGAATGCAGGAATATCCGGCATGTCCTCGGTATCAAAATCAATAGTAGGTATAGCGCTAAACTTGCCCAAGGATTCCTTGACCGCAGCCGATAGAATCTGCCAGATAGCCTGCTCATTCTCGAACTTAATCTCCGTCTTCGTCGGATGGATGTTCACATCGATATTGGCAGGGTCTACCTCGAAATAAATAAAGTAGGAGATTTGCTCACCGGCAGGAATCAGCTGTTCATAAGCATCCATCACCGCTTTGTGGAAATAGGGGTGACGCATATAGCGCCCGTTCACAAAAAAGTATTGGTGCGCTCCTTTCTTGCGCGACGTTTCCGGCTTGGCTACAAAACCGGAAATCTTTATCATGGTCGTATTGACGTCGACGGACAGCAACTGCTGATTCAGCTTCTTTCCGAAGACTGCCATGATGCGTTGCCGCAAAGGCATTACCGGAAGATTGAACAATTCCGTATCATTACTATACAGATAGAAGGCTACCTCAGGATGCACCAACGCTATACGCTCGAATTCCGTAAGGATGTTGCTCAACTCCGTAGAGTTCGCTTTCAGGAATTTGCGCCGGGCAGGAATATTGAAGAATAGGTTCTTGATGGAAAAATTGCTTCCCTTAGGGCAGGAAACGGCTTCCTGGCTCTCGACTTTAGAGCCGGCAATCAACAGCCGCGTCCCCAGCTCCTCGCTGACCGGACGTGTTTTCAACTCCACTTCAGCTACCGCTGCTATAGAAGCCAACGCCTCTCCACGGAAGCCCATGGTGCGTAGGGCAAACAAATCGGCAGCTTCGCGTATCTTTGAAGTCGCATGACGTTCAAAAGAAAGGCGCGCATCCGTTTCGGACATACCCTTCCCGTCATCAATCACCTGGATGCAGGTCTTGCCCGCATCGGTAATCAACACATGTATTTCCCCGGCTTCGGCATCAATTGCATTTTCCACCAATTCCTTCACAACAGATGCCGGACGCTGAATCACCTCTCCGGCAGCAATCTGATTGGCAACCGAATCGGGCAGCAAATGAATGATATCGCTCATGATAATGTTTAATGATTAGGGATTAATGATTAATCATTATTAAATGATTCCGTTACTGATGGCATACCACAGATAAATCAACACAGCCATGACAACAAGGATTATGCCCAAATGCATCGGCTTACGTCCGCTCTCCTTACGCCGCTTCAGGTGAGTTGTTCCTTCTATGAATTTGCCCCGTATATCCTCGGGCGAGAATTCCTTTTCCGGCAGCATACCCAGGTCACGCTTGGCGTTTTCTTCCATCTTCGCCAACTTCTCTTTCCGCTCATCCACATAGATATAGCTATGATTGAAGCCACGAGGCTTCCGCATTGCAAACATTCCCATGACGCTACTTATTATTTCGTTTAATATGCATATTCCTTGGCGAAGTTACAGGTTTCCGGTCACTTTTCTTCAATACTTCACCTGCTTTTTTAGCCCTCCACTCGAAGATGTCCTCCTTGTTGAGCGGACGGATGTAGTCGAACCAAACAAAAGAAGGCAGCTTGCTCTTATCTGGTGGAATCTGGTCCAGAGGATAGGCTGTACCGGTAGTCTTTCCAACAAAGACTCCGCGCTCCATCCTTCTCTCCTTCAAGTACATTTTCAAAAGTCCGCCTTCCGAATAGTTCATCATAATCAGCGAACTGTCCTTCTCCTCTACCGGATAATACACCACCAGTACATTGCCGTTCACCTCCACCAGACGCATGTCTCCATCTATAAAGAAAGCTTTCATCTCCTTACCGGAAACTTGGTTATAGTGAATACTGTCCTTTTTCTCTACCGTCAGGGCCTGATTGATGATATGTGCCCAGTCGATGGTACTATCGTTCATGTAAATTTTAATTTCCTCGCCCAACAACTGTTGTTCCCCGTGCCACAAGATAGGGTCGGTGTACATCGTCATGCAAGAGTCCTTGGAATTATACACCAACGAATCGCATACGGCCTGCACATCCGTGCGATAAGCACGCACCTTATGATAGGCACGCATCTCCCGGTACATGGAATCGGTATTCATATGGTAGGTAATCAGCCGCAAAGTATCACCGTGCATAAACAGACTGTCGCCCTGCGAATAGTCGATAGCTACGGCACGTTTGGTGGCAACGGCGCTTCCGGTCAGTTCGTTGTAGAAACAGTAGTCGCCAGTCAACATGTTCCGGTTGACCGTATCATTCATCTGTACATTGTCAAAAGCCTCACCGTATCCCAAGATGCGGTCGTAGAAAAGGCTGTCACCGGTCAATTTCTTGCCGTCGTTGGTCAGTACGGAACGGTCGAGCAGTTCTGCCTGCTCAGTAGTCGTATTGTACACGCCACGTTCGGAATAAATATGATTTTGATCACTCACAATGTCGGAGGGACCTAGAATGGTAGCAATCTTGGTAGCTGTACTATACTTCAAGGTATCCGAAGTCAAGACAAACTTCGGGTTGACCAGCTTCACGTCGTGGTTGAAGACAGCCAACTTGGTGGCAGGGCTATATTCTCCCCACTCGGAAGTCAGCACATTATCCTCGTCGGTCAGCGTACCGCCTTCGAAGTAATAACCCAAATCGTACAGACGGTCGTAATTCAAGCTGTCGGTAGTCAGCACCGTATTACGATTTATCATACGTACATTCTCACGCAGCATGGCCAGCTGCGACATTCCGTCATAATACAGATAATCCCCATAGATGAACAAGGTATCCCCCTGCTCCATACGCACGTTACCGAATGCCTCGACCGAATTTATCTTTTCGAATATCAACGCACTGTCACAGAACATGTACATACTGTCATGCTTCATCCTCACCGAACCGATAAGTACCTGCACATCAGGACGCAGATGTTTGTCTGCCTGCGCCTCATCTGCGTACAACAAATCGACGCGCGTCTTCTTCTTTTCCGGCGTCTCCGTCTTTTTCTGTTCAATCGAGTCCACTTTCCTCTTCTCCGGTGCACCAGTACTCTTCTTCTTGTTCTGGGCACTCAGCAGACAGATGCCAAACAAGCATAGAATACCTACCAGGAGGTATCTATGCTTGTTCAGGAAATGATTTTTTGTATTCTTCTTTTGCATACAAATCCATGTAAATCCTTCCGGATTATTCTTTGATCCAGCCCGGATACTTGAACGTACAGTTATTCTTCCAATTATCCTTGATACGGACATACGTGTGCTTCTGCTTCTCACGAATCCACTTGTCTAGCACTTCGTCGCGGCGTTTCTCCAACACAATCTCTTTCAAGTTCTGATAGTCATCGGCAATGGTAGCCTTGTGTCCCGTCGTACGGCTCTTCAGTTTCACAATCACACACTCTTCTTTTCCGGTCTTTTGCGGAATCATGGTGAAGGCTTCGGAGATTTCGCCCACTTTCATCTTATCCACCACCTTGGCTATTTCAGGGGGAAGTTCCTGCATCTCAAAACGGGAAGTGTTCGTATTGGGATTCGGCAACAAACCATGATTGTTACGCGTATCCTTATCCTGCGAAAGCACTGAGGCAGCCTCTTCAAAAGAGAACTTGTTATTGCGGATATCATCGGCAATAGAATCCAAACGGGCACAACCGGCAGCCAGAGCTTCTTCCGGGATATGCGGTTTCAACAGAATGTGGCGTGTTTTAATACGGTCACCGCGCTTCTCTATCAACTGAATGATATGGAAACCATATTCAGACTCTACAATCTTGGAAACCTTGCTGGGGTCTTGCAAGTTGAAAGCCACATTGGCATAAGCGGGGTCTAGCATACCGCGTCCCGAAAACTCTATTTCACCGCCACGCATGGCCGAGCCACGGTCCTCGGAGTACAGACGAGCCAACATGGAAAAGCTTTCGCCCTTATTGACACGGTCGGTATACTCACGCAGACGCCTCTTTACATCTTCTATTTCCTCCAAAGGAACCTTGGGCTGCTGAGTGATAATCTGCACCTCCACCTGGGTAGGGATATAAGGAATGCTGTCCTGCGGCAAATCCTTGAAGTAACGGCGCACCTCAGCCGGAGTTATCTTAATCTCACCCACCAGTTTCTGCTGCATCTTCTGAACCTTCAATCCCTCACGGGCATTCTCGCGCAGCGTTTCACGAATCTGGCTGGAAGTCTTGTTGAAGTATTCCTCCATTTTCTCGCGCGAACCGATGTTGGCGATGTACATGTTCGTCATATAGTCCACACGCTGGATAACCTCACTCTCGGATACTTCGATACTATCGAGGGCAGCCTGGTGAAGATACAGCTTCTGCACGGCTATCTCCTCCGGTATCACGCAATAAGGGTCACGGTCAAATTTGCGTCCTTCATACAATGCACTCATACGTGCCTCTTCCACTTCGGACTTCAGTATAGCCTCGTCACCTACTACCCACACTACCTCGTCAATCACGTTGTCTTGTCCATAAACGGTAGAACCGACTAATAGCGTCAAGGCAAATAAAATTACAAACTTAAAGTTCATACACTGTTTCATTCTTGGTGTCTTATTCTAAATAATATTTAATCTTGTCTCTTTTCACCGCCCGTTGGTACAAATCATCCTTCACTTGCTTCATGAATTCCACCTGCTTCACGTTCAGCAGCATATCCTTCACTTGCCCACGGGCAAACTCATAGGGTTCCTGCTCTCCCATCGGGCGATAATCGCTCACATTCAGGAAATAATGGAAAGCCGTATCCTTCAGCTCTACATGGCGATTCTTGTCCAGATACTCGTCCACATCGGGAACCTTCAAGGGCAGCATATCCAGCACTTCCGATACCGGCACCCATTTATCATAAAAATACTCATACTTCACAGCATTCTGCAGACTGTACTTTTCCAGATGTTCCACCGCCTCACGGGTTTCCGTCTTGTACCAGCGACGAACATTACCCAGCTGCGGGGCTGTCAAAGGAACTTTGATGAACAAGCCTTTCATCAACGGACGTTCCACCTTGAAGAGCGCCTGGTTCTTCTCGTAATACTCCGTCAAGTCTTGTTCTGAAATCTCCTCTGATAGCCGCTGATGTATTAAAGCCTGCTGATAGGTATGCATTATCAATGCTTTGCGATAATTCTCCACAAGTTTATCAATCTCACCGTTATTGGGAATGTTGCTCTGCGCTTTATCGTACAGCAAAATATCTTCCACCCAATTACGGATATAATGTTCTGCAAACAACAGACTGTCGTCTTTGGACAAACCGGCAGGAAGTACCGATTGCAAATCTTCCCGGTAAAGGAAATTGCCGTCCAACTCCACTAACGGTGTCCGCCCTTTATGGTCGTGCTGCTCGCTGCACGCCGCACAGAGAAGGAAAATTAAAAGCCCAAAGCAGGTTGTTCGCATCACCAACTGATATTTACTTCGTTTTGAGGTACGAAGATAGTGTTTTAATCGGTTGCATCAGTGATTATTAACGGTTTTTAAAACCTCTTGGTCAATTTCAACCTTACCGGCAGTACGCAACTTTGCCACCCAATGCGTTTCCAAATAGTTCCGATAAGCGGTTACGAGCGGCTCTCGCACCTCTTGCCAACTATCTGGTCCCTTCTGCTTACGACCTTGTACAGCAGTAAAGGGAAATGACAAAACCGGGGTTGCATTCTTCCCTTTGAACACCAATTCATCCACATATGCATTATCACCGGGAGCAAATAATCCTTGCTCTGCCCGCACCTTGGGAGTATCGCCGGCATTGAAAGTGAGACGGATGGCATCCATCCACTCCTCTTCCGGAATCTGTTTCAGAAATTTCCGTACTTGCTTCGCCACCCGCTTGGTAGTACAATGCAGCACAATACCCTTATAACGCGGTTCGTCCCAATGGAAGTCCGAACGGTGCGCCTCAAAATATGCTTTCAATCCCGCTTCATCCACCACACTCCTCTTTCCCACTTCACGGTCAGTGATTTCGGCAAGCAACATGCTGTCACGATGCCCCTGCACCAACGCACAGAATTCGGGATACTTCAATTCCAGACGGGAGTTTTCATAGTCCAGAATCGTTTTTACTGTAAAAGCCTCCAACTGTCTGCGCGTCCCTGCCGGATAAACAGCGGCAAATCCGGCAAACTCTTTTCCACCGTATGCCTTGCCATCCAGTGTAAACAATACACGAGAAGTGCTTCCTTTGGCCAGCAGTTCGTCGATACCGGCTTTATCCGGCATATAGTGATATTCTTTCTTCAGTTTATCCACAAAAGCCCGCGTTCCTTTATCCATTCCATGACGACGGGTTTGACAACGGATTATCTTGTCCTTCATCCTCTCAAAAGGAAGGATTTCCTGCTGTTCGAGTACTTTCACGATATGAATGCCTTGAGGAGTGAGGAACGGACGGGAAATCTCTCCGGCATTCAACCCGAATACAATATCCTCAAACTCCACCGGCATCTGCAGCCAACCCACCCAAAACGCTTTCTTCTCATCGGAAAATTGCTCGACGCAAGCATCGAAAGACGGCACAGCTCCCCCTTCCTTTGCAAGAGCCCTGTAGATAGAATCCATCCTGGACTCCATCTCACGCAAGGTATGACCGGAAATATTCTGGGGGAGATATTTAAAAATATGCTTCACATATACCCGGCCCGCACGCCGGCCGGATTTCATCTTGTCATAATACTGCCGTGCCTCCTGCTCTGCCGTCTCCTCATCTGTCAAGTATGATTTAATCAGACAGCGGCGATACTCATCCTGCTCCTTCTGGAAGACACGGGAAGTATCCAATCCCACAACTTCGGCAGCCTCTATTTTCAGCCTGAAGTCTATAAACTTATTCACATATGCATCCAATGCCTTCCGGCCTGCACCGACAGAGGTACCGCCCTTATTATAGCTACGTTCGAATTCAGAACGGAGGACCTCCTTTCCATTGATACGCATCAGTACCGGATCGTCCTGGGCCGAAACAGCCAATCCGAACCCGAGGAAGAAAAACACCCAAAACAATCTAACCATAAGCACCATCCGTTCTTTTTATACGGCTGCAAATATAAACAAAATGCCCGGAAAGCGGCAATCTCTCTCCGGGCATTCACTATTATTTTGTTATTATCTTACTCAGGACGGCTATAGTTCGGTGCCTCACTGGTTATAGACACATCATGCGGATGGCTTTCGAGTACACCTGCATTAGTAATGCGGGTAAACTTGGCATCGTGCAGTTTCTCTATATTGGCTGCACCGCAATAGCCCATACCGGCACGCAGACCGCCAACCAACTGATAAATAACTTCATACAAAGTACCTTTATAAGGAACGCGGGCAGCAATGCCCTCTGGAACCAATTTCTTCACGTCACTGGTACCGCTTTGGAAGTAGCGGTCCTTAGAGCCATTTTCCATAGCTTCCAGCGAGCCCATACCCCGATAGGACTTGAACTTACGACCGTTGAAAATAATCGTATCGCCCGGAGACTCTTCCGTTCCGGCAACCAGCGAACCGATCATCACGCTGTAACCACCGGCAGCCAACGCCTTCACCACATCGCCCGAGTAACGCAAACCGCCATCGGCAATCAAAGGAATACCCGTGCCCTTCAGTGCCTTTGCCACATCATAAACCGCAGACAACTGAGGAACACCCACACCGGCAACTACACGGGTAGTGCAGATGGAACCCGGACCGATGCCCACCTTTACTCCATCAGCACCAGCCTCGACCAATGCCTTCGCAGCTTCACCGGTAGCAATATTACCAACAACAATATCAATATGAGGGAAGTTAGCCTTGGCTTCTTTCAATTTTTCAATAACCCCCTTGGAATGTCCGTGAGCCGTATCAATGACAATGGCATCCGCCCCTGCATCCACCAAAGCCCGCATGCGCTCCAAAGTGTCATTCGTCACTCCCACTCCGGCAGCAACGCGCAGACGACCTTTGCTATCCTTGCACGCCATAGGTTTATCCTTTGCCTTGGTAATATCCTTATAGGTAATCAGACCTACCAATTTGTTGTCTTTATCTACTACCGGCAACTTCTCGATTCTATGTTCTTGCAGAATTTGAGAAACAGCCTCCATATCCGTCGTAGGATTGGTAGTAATGATGTTCTCCTTAGTCATTACCTCATCGATACGCTTATTCATATCTTTCTCAAAACGAAGGTCACGATTGGTAACAATGCCTACCAAATATCTTTCATCATCTACCACCGGAATACCACCAATCTTGTATTCAGCCATCAAAGCCAGCGCATCAGCTACCGTAGAACCTCTCTTGATAGTCACCGGGTCATAAATCATACCGTTTTCGGCACGCTTCACAATAGCTACCTGACGTGCCTGCTCCTCAATGGACATATTCTTATGAATAACTCCGATACCACCTTCGCGGGCAATGGCAATAGCCATCTTCGCTTCGGTAACCGTATCCATGGCAGCAGTTACAAACGGGATTTTTAACTCAATGTTTCGTGAAAACTTAGTCGAGAGTTCGACTGTTTTGGGCAAGACTTCAGAATAAGCGGGGATTAACAGTACGTCGTCATAAGTTAATCCATCCATTACAATCTTATCAGCAATAAATGACATAGGGCTATGCGTTTAAAATTTATTGCGTGCAAATATACGGTATTTATTCCATTCCGTATACTTGCACGCAACATTTTTTTTCTTTTTTATCAACTAAAACCAATCAGTTTGCCATCTCTGAAATAAACTTGATGCGTACCAAACGTACCTCTTCTTCCGTAAAGTCATCACCCAACTCATCCAGAGCATCGTCAATCTTATCAGTGGTAGATTCCTTGAAATAATCATAGATATCCAGCATATGGTCTTCGTCCATAATCTCATCCAGGAAGTAGTCGATATTGAGCTTTGTACCGGAATAAACAATAGCCTCTATTTCGTCCAGCAGCTCTTCAAACTCAATGCCCTTTGACATGGCAATGTCATCCAACGCCACCTTACCGGTCAATGGCCTGAATGATGGCGACCTTCAGTTTTGACTTATTGGCAACCGTACGAACACGTAAATCTTCTGGACGTTCGATCTCATTCTCTTCACAATGACGCTTAATGAGTTTACAGAACTCTTCACCATAACGTTTCGCCTTACCGGCTCCTACGCCAGGAATATTCTGCAGTTCGTCCAAAGTCACCGGATATAGTTGCCATGGCTTCCAACGAAGGATCCTGGAATATAACGTATGGCGGCACTTCCAACTTCTTGGACAACTTCTTTCGTAAATCCTTCAACATGGAATAAAATGCCGGGTCGACTGCACAAGCACCGCCACCACGTGCCGGAGCTTCTTCTTCCACCTCTTCGAAATCATTATCCTCGGTAATCTTAAAGGACTTAGGATGCTTCAAGAATTTCTTTCCGGCTTCCGTTACCTTCAACAAGCCGTAATTTTCCACATCTTTGCTCAGGTAACCGGCAATCAGCGCCTGTCGAATGACAGCATTCCAAGTCTTGTCCTCTTCTCCCATGCCGGAACCGAATGCTTCCAGATCTTCATGCAAGTGTGCTTGTACTTCTGAAGTTTCTGTTCCTTGTATAATATCTATAATATAGTCTGCTTTAAAATTTTCTTTCACCGCAAGAATAGCCTCTATTACGGTACATAATAATTCCTGAGCCTCCACTTGTTTTTTCGGATTTAAACAGTTGTCACAATTTCCACAGTTCTCCTCCAAATACTCCTCGCCGAAATAGTGCAACAGCGTTTTTCGGCGGCATACAGATGATTCGGCATAAGCAGCTGTTTCCAACAGAAGCTGCTTGCCTATTTCCTGCTCTGCAACAGGCTTGCCTTGCATGAACTTTTCCAGTTTTTGCAGGTCTTTATTAGTATAGAAAGTAATACACTGCCCTTCGCCTCCGTCTCTTCCGGCACGTCCGGTTTCCTGATAATATCCTTCCAGACTTTTCGGAATATCATAGTGAATCACATAACGTACATCAGGCTTATCAATACCCATACCGAAAGCAATGGTTGCCACAATCACATCTATTTTCTCCATCAGGAAGTCATCTTGATTTTGCGTACGTGTTGCAGAGTCCATACCTGCATGGTAAGCGCGGGCATTAATGCCGTTTGCCTGAAGTATCTCAGCAAGTTCTTCTACTTTCTTCCGGCTCAGGCAATAAATAATACCTGACTTTTCCGAGGTTATTCTTGATAAACTTGATGATATCCTTATCCACGTATTATTGCAGTCTTAGGACGCACCTCGTAATAAAGGTTCGGACGATTGAAAGACGACTTGAACACTTCTGCATCCACCATACCCAGATTCTTCTGGATATCGTGCTGCACCTTTGGCGTAGCTGTCGCAGTCAATGCAATAACCGGAGCTTTTCCAATTTCATTGATAATAGGACGAATACGCCGGTATTCCGGACGGAAGTCGTGCCCCCACTCGGAGATACAATGTGCTTCATCTACAGCATAGAAAGATATCTTCACAGTCTTCAGAAACTCCACGTTTTCCTCTTTGGTCAAAGACTCAGGGGCTACATACAGCAATTTCGTCCTTCCGGCAAGAATATCAGACTTCACCTGATCTATCGCGCTTTTATTAAGAGAAGAGTTAATAAAATGGGCAATTCCATCTTCCTCACTGAAATTACGCATCGCGTCGACCTGGTTTTTCATTAGAGCAATCAAAGGGGAAATCACAATGCCCGTTCCCTCCATTATTAAAGAAGGCAACTGATAGCATAATGATTTGCCACCGCCTGTAGGCATCAGCACGAAAGTATCGTTACCTGCCAACAGGTTTTGTATGATAGCTTCTTGATTCCCCTTAAAAGTGTCAAATCCGAAGTAGTTCTTCAGCTGGTCTGTCAAATTAATCTTCTTCCCTGCCATGATTCATTAGGTTGTTTTTTTGAGTGATTGTTCAACATCTCGTTTAGCCATTCTTTTTAATAAGAACTCTAACAAAGTTATAAACAACTTCTTAATTTTCAAGCATAATCCGCCGAATATTTTTCAATAAAACACAAAAAAGTCAGTTTTGTACATCCTTATCGTTTGATTTTAAGCAGTTTGCAGTCTTGCAATGTTTGCTTTTTTCAAGTTGTTGTTTTGCGTAATCCAACGTCACAACAAAGGTATCTTTGTTCAGAAGGGATTTCGAACATAGCATCCATCATTATGGTCTCCACAATAGATCGCAATCCACGAGCTCCCAATTTGTATTCAACAGCTTTATCGACTATGTATTCAAAAACCTCATCTTCGAACTTCAATTCCACTTTATCCATCTCGAACAGCTTTACATACTGTTTGATAATAGAGTTCTTGGGTTCAGTCAGGATGGAGCGCAAAGCAGCACGGTCCAATGGATTAAGATAAGTCAACACCGGCAAACGTCCGATTATTTCAGGAATCAAGCCGAATGACTTCAAATCCTGCGGAGCAATGTACTGCATCATATTATTCTTATCAATCACAGCCGTATTACGCACTGCACTATAACCCACCACATGCGTATTCAGTCGTTGAGCTATTTTCTTCTCAATGCCATCGAATGCACCGCCGCAAATGAACAGGATATTCTTGGTGTTCACCGGAATCATCTTCTGGTCGGGGTGCTTACGTCCCCCCTGGGGAGGGACGTTCACAACGGAGCCTTCCAACAATTTCAACAACCCCTGCTGTACACCTTCGCCGCTTACATCGCGGGTGATGGAAGGATTATCACCCTTACGGGCTATTTTATCAATTTCATCAATGAACACAATACCTTGTTCTGCTTCGGAAACATTATAATCTGCCACCTGCAACAGGCGAGTCAGAATGCTTTCAATATCCTCACCTACGTATCCTGCCTCGGTAAGCACCGTGGCATCTACAATCGTAAAAGGAACATGAAGCAGCTTGGCAATAGTACGGGCAAGCAAGGTCTTACCGGTTCCAGTACTTCCCACCATAATAATATTGGACTTTTCAATTTCCACATCATCACCCCCGTCCTTTGCAACAGGCGCTTATAGTGATTGTATACCGACACAGGAAAGGAAACGCTTAGCATCGTCCTGTCCAATGACATATTGATCAAGGAATTCTTTTATTTCTAAAGGTTTCGGAAGTTCTCTCAGATTCAGTTTTGTTGCACTTGCTCTTTTTGCTCCAGCCCCCAATGCTTCTTGAGTAATCTCATAGGCTTGGGTAGCACAGCTATCACAAATGTAGCCGTTCATTCCCGTAATCAGGAAGCCGACCTCATCTTCCGAACGCCCACAGAAACTACACCTGTTTTTGTTTCTTTTTGAGTCTGCCATATTTATTTTTTAATCAACACTTCATCTACCATACCATACTCTTTGGCCTCTTGCGCCGTCATCCAGTAGTCGCGATCGGAGTCGGCCCACACTTTATCGAAAGGAGTATGAGAGTGATCAGCTATGATAGTATACAGTTCTTTCTTTAATTTTTGATTTCACGAGCTGTGATTTCAATGTCTGAAGCCTGTCCTTGTGCACCGCCCATCGGCTGATGAATCATTACACGTGAGTGAGTCAGCGCGCAGAACGCTTACCCTCAGCCCCGGCCACCAACAGTACTGCAGCCATACTGGCAGCCATACCTGTGCAGATAGTAGCAACGTCGCTGCTAATAAACTGCATTGTGTCGTAAATACCCAATCCTGCATATACAGAACCACCCGGTGAATTGATATAAATAGAGATATCTTTACCCGGATCTACCGAGTCCAGATACAGTAGCTGCGCTTGTAAAGTATTTGCCGTATAATCATCTATCTGCGTACCGAGAAAAATAATACGATCCATCATCAAGCGGGAGAATACATCCAACTGGGTTACATTCAGTTGACGTTCTTCCAGGATATAAGGATTTAAATACCCGGCTTGTGATTTAATCACATCATCCAATACCAAACTATTCATACCTAAATGCTTGGTAGCGTATTTTCTAAAATCATCCATTTTACTTTCTTTATTTAGGTTTAGTAAATTGAAATGCAAAGAAACAAAAAAGAACACAGAGACACAAAAAAACACAGAGTTATATGCCTTAAAACTCTGTGTTTCTTAATGTTTTTAAACTGTTTTCAGAATAAAAAAGCTTATTCAAACATCTTGTTGAATTCTTCTGCAGAAATTGTTTTGTTATTCAGCTTCACCTGAGACTTCAAAGCAGAAGCCAATTTGGTTTCAACAACGCGGTTCACCAAACCTTCTACGCTTTCTTTCTTCTTCAGCATTTCCTTTGCATAGTTTTCCAGAAGATCTTCGGGAACGCTCATCATACCATATTGTGCAAACTGAGCACGAGTAGCTTCTTTAGCCATATTGACTACATCTTCCTGCTCAACTTTGATATCGTTAGCTTTCACCAGCTGTTCTTTAATCAGATGCCATGTCAGTTCCTCTATGCTCTTATCATAGTTGTCTTCCACAAACTTTTCGTCTTTGTCCTGATTGTTCAAGCGCATGATACGCTTCAACAAAGCATCCGGGAATTCCAGTTTTCCAACTTTCTCCGTCAACATCTTACGAACATCCAGCAAGAACTTGTAATCGCTGTCGGCCACAAACTGATTGGCAATCACTTCTTTCACTTTAGCGCGGAACTCTTCTTCAGTCTTCACTACGTCTTTACCACATACCTGGTCAAAGATTTCCTGAGTCAGTTCTCCTTCTACGAAACGAGTAACTTCTTCTACCTGATAGCTGAAGTTAGATTTCATTTCAGCAGCCTCTTCCTTGTCGATCTTCAACAGAGAAGCGAGTTCGGCAGCATTACCTTCCCATGCGGTGTAAGGATTGAATACAAGCACATCGTTTACCTTTGCATTGGCGAAGATAGCCTTCTGGTCATCGTTCTTCATATAAGCCGGCATCATTACAGCACCTTCTACTTGGATACCACCTTCTTTGGTATTGCCGTTTTCGTCCAACTCAGCCAACAGACCTTTCAGCATATCCTTATCTTCGTAAACGTCTACTTTCTCGTACTTACCGTTACGTTGTGTATAAGCTTTCACCTGATTGTTTACCATATCTTCGGTAACGTCAATCAAATAGTAGTCTACTTTATCTTTAGCGTCTACTTCAGCCTTGAATTCAGGTGCCAAAGCAATATCAAACAGGAATTCGAATTCTTCCATAGTATCGAAGTCGATCTCCGGTTGCTTGTCTTCGTTTGGCAACGGTTCGCCGAGGATAGATACATTATTATCTTGAATATACTTATATACAGCTTCTGAAAGTGCCTTGTTCACTTCTTCGGCAATAACAGATTTACCATACATTTTCTTCACCAAGCTCATCGGAACCATACCCGGACGGAACCCCGGAACTTGAGCTTTCTGACGAAGACTTTTCAATGATTTATCAACTTTTTCCTGATAATCGGCTTTCTCAAGCTTTACAGTAAGCAGAGCGCTTACTTTGTCAATGTTTTGCAATGAAACGTTCATTCTGACAATTATTTGTTTGATTTATACTTTATTTCATTCTCCAATTTGAGGGTGCAAAATTAGCGTTATTCTTTCAATTATCAAAAAAACATAGCTGAATTATTTCTTTATAACAAAAGGAGAGAATACTTACCATTGAATGATACCTCTATCATTAAAAAGAAAAGTCTGCGCCCCATAAACAACAAATTGTTATTTCATAAGGCATTTATATAGATTCGAAAGAAAAAGCAAAAAAAATAGAAGAGAAATATTGTTAATTCGAAATATTTCAGTTTCTTTGTTGCGGAATGGTAATGCATTAGTTTTTAGATTTTCAGTACATGGTTTTTACTTCCGTTTTTATTTAAACGCTTTTGTAAACTCTCTGTTGTTGTGATCATTTTATTATAGTTACTGTTCCAAGAGAGTTTTATTCATTTATTTATTTTACATTTTCATTATGAACATTTACGTAGGAAACCTTAACTACAAAGTTAGGGAATCAGATCTGCAAAAGGTCATGGAAGATTACGGTGCTGTAACCGCAGTCAAATTTATCAAAGATCGCGAAACCGGTCGTTTCAGAGGCATTGCATTTGTAGAAATGGAAGATGCAGCAGCTGCAGCTAAAGCGATTGAAGAACTCGACGGAGCTGAATATTTCGGCCGCAACATGGTAGTTAAAGAAGCAAGACCTCCGAAATACTAATATAAAGGAGAAAGAAAACAAGACCGCCTGCTCACTCTTGGAAAAGAGAGCAGGCGGTCTTTGTTTTACCACTATCATTATTTCATAAAATCCTTGCGACGAAGCACAAAGCTATTACTCAGATACTTTTCACGTACAATTTTGTTTTCCGCCAACTCTTCCGGCGTTCCCTGGAACAAGATTTTCCCTTCAAACAGCAGGTAAGCGCGGTCGGTGATGCTTAATGTTTCCTGCACGTTATGGTCAGTAATCAGGATACCGATATTCTTATCCTTTAATTTCCATACGATTTGCTGAATATCTTCTACAGCAATCGGGTCAACTCCTGCAAAAGGTTCGTCGAGCATGATAAACTTAGGGTCGATAGCAAGACAACGGGCAATCTCTGTACGACGGCGCTCACCACCCGAAAGTTGGTTACCTTTATTTTTACGCACCTTCTGCAAACGGAATTCCGCAATCAGGTTTTCCAGTTTTTCCTTCTGATATTCCAGAGGTTTATCCGTCATTTCCAGTACAGAAGCAATATTATCTTCCACACTCATCTGGCGAAATACAGATGCTTCCTGCGCCAAATATCCGATACCGGTTTGCGCACGCTTATACACCGGATATTTCGTAATATCTAGGTCATCCAGAAAAATACGTCCCTCATTCGGCGTAATCAGTCCCACGGTCATATAGAATGAAGTCGTCTTACCGGCACCGTTCGGTCCCAGTAAACCAACAATTTCTCCCTGCTTCACATCTATGGAAACATGGCTTACTACTGTACGTTTACCGTACTTTTTCACCAGGTCCTCAGTGCGAAGCACCATTTTGCTTTCTTCCATACTTGCGTTATTTTGCGGCAAATGTAGCAATTATCAGCTGAAAATGGGCTATATTTGCAGACAAAATAGTTAAGAGTCATGATAAAAGCACTTAAAACTGTCGGAAGATACATCATGTTGATGGGGCGTACTTTTGCCCGACCAGAGCGTATGCGCATGTTCTTCCGCCAATACCTCAATGAGATGGGGCAACTCGGCGTGAACTCTATCGGCATTGTCTTGCTGATTTCGTTCTTCATCGGCGCTGTTATCACCATACAAATCAAACTGAACATCGAGAGCCCTTTTATGCCACGTTGGACAGTAGGTTATGTGACACGTGAAATTATGTTGCTGGAATTCTCTTCCTCCATCATGTGTCTGATATTAGCAGGAAAAGTAGGTTCCAATATTGCCTCTGAGCTGGGAACCATGCGAGTAACCCAGCAAATCGATGCATTGGAAATCATGGGAGTCAATTCAGCTAATTACCTGATCCTTCCCAAGATTTGCGCCATGGTGACTACCATTCCTTTCTTGGTAACGTTCAGTATCTTTGCCGGCATCATCGGAGCCTTTGCCACGTGTTGGTTCGGTGGCATCATGTCGGCGGTAGATTTGGAATACGGGCTGCAATATATGTTTGTAGAATGGTTTATCTGGTGTGGCATCATCAAATCATTGTTCTTCGCTTTCATCATCGCCAGTGTATCGGCCTTTTTCGGTTATACCGTCGAGGGCGGTTCTATAGAGGTGGGCAAGGCCTCTACAGACTCCGTGGTATGCAGCAGCGTACTTATCTTATTTGCCGACTTAATATTAACTAAACTCTTAATGGGATGATCGAACTGAAAGGACTTTGGAAATCATTTGAAGGCAGAGATGTATTAAAGGATATCAATGCCACTTTTGAAAATGGGAAAACTAATCTCATCATCGGACAGAGTGGTTCGGGAAAAACCGTATTGATGAAGTGTATCGTTGGATTGCTCACACCGGAACGGGGTGAATTATTATACGACAACCGTAATTTCCTTGCCATGGGCAAGAATGAAAAAAAGCATTGCGCCGCGAAATGGGAATGATATTCCAAAGTGCGGCATTGTTTGACTCCATGACGGTGCTGGACAATGTAATGTTTCCTTTGAACATGTTCAGCAACGATACATTCCGCGACCGTACCCGCCGTGCCATGTTCTGTCTGGATCGCGTAAACCTGGCAGAAGCAAAAGATAAATTTCCAGGTGAAATCAGTGGTGGTATGCAAAAACGTGTTGCCATAGCCCGCGCCATTGCCTTAAATCCGCAATACTTGTTCTGTGACGAACCGAACTCCGGATTAGACCCAAAGACCTCATTGGTAATCGACGAACTGGTACACGATATCACCCATGAATACAATATGACCACCCTCATCAACACCCACGACATGAACTCTGTAATGGGTATCGGTGAAAAAATTATCTATATCTACGACGGATACAAGGAGTGGGAAGGCAGTAAAGACGACATCTTCACTTCCAGCAACAAGAAACTCAACGATTTTATTTTTGCATCCGACCTCTTCCGGAAGGTAAAGGAAGTGGAAGTGCAGAATATAGAAGGATAAGATTAAAAAAATTAGCAATCTCCTATAAATAGGGCGTCCGGAAAAACATCCGGACGCCCTTTTCCTCATAAAACCAGTTAATAGAATTGACATATATCCTCACGATATACTTTGATTGCCCTTATATCTTCATGAGAAAACATGAAGAACAACTTCAATTACGGCAACAAAGATAACCAAAAGATACTAATAAAAAATCACGGAAAACCGTTACACTCTGAATTTTCCGCAAATCATTTCAGCGCAATCCATCCTTGCGCAACAGCCTTGACTACCATATCTATAGCATTCTTTGCTCCAAACTTGCTAATAAGCCTTTTACGAAATGTTTCCACAGTGTTCTCTGAAATTTTCAATAAATCAGCAATTTCATGGGTATTCATTCCTTTAGCCACAGCCTCCAACACATCACGCTCCCGACGGGTAGGCGCATCCTTAGGCTGCAAACCTGCTGATGCAGAATTCAGTTTCTGCGAGATAGCAGCAAACCGTGGACAAGCATGCGCTTCTCCTCTCAACACACAACGAATAGCTGTCATTAACTCCGCAGAGGCCGAAGATTTCAGAATAACAGCATTCACTCCGCACTGTACCAACCTGTTAACTATCCATATTTCTTCGTGCATTGTATTCACAATAATCTTTGCCTGGTCATTCATTTCACGGATTTTAGCAATCAACTCAAATCCGGACATATCAGGAATACTGACATCCAGGATATATATATCATAATCTCGTCTTTCAATCAATTCTGCAGCTTGCAATCCGGAAGTTACAGCATCCACCACAACTACTTCCGGCATCTTATTCACCACTTTACAAATACCTTCCAGAATCAGATTATGATCATCCACTACCAATAATTCTGCCTTCACATTCTTTTCCATTGTTCGATTAGATTAATACGTTAATTTTCAAACGGGTTCCCTTACCAGGAGAAGAGACCAGTTCAACTTCAGCACCTACGGTTTCCGCTCGCTGCCAGATAGTCCGTAAGCCGATACCCTTAGTTTTCTTGCTCATATCAAACCCTTTTCCGTCGTCTGCTACAAGTATGGAAAGGTCATTATTTTCCAGAACTAACTCTACCTGTATACAGGTTGAGCCGGCATATTTTACTGCATTGCTCACTGCTTCCTGAACAATGCGATAACATTCAAAACTGATTGATTTAGGCACTACATTCCAATCTACACCTACCGTAGAATGATATTCCGCATGCGTACCTTCTGGCAATGATAAGTGCAAAACATAGTCAGCAAGCAGTTCATCGAGTGTAGCATACTGGAAAACCGGTGGCATCAGTTCATGGGAAAGTTTTCTCAACCTTTCCCTGGTATTATTCAATAAATCCAGCTGCTTATCCAGATCAGCTCCTTCTTCAGTAGAAATAGTACGAATATTCATTTCAAGTGCAAGCAAATTATTACATACATCATCATGCAATTCAGTTGCCATACGCTCCCGTTCACTCTCCAAACCATCAATGTATTTTCGTGTTAAGCGCTGTTCTGTTTCTTTCTGGAGCTCCAGGAATTCACGCTCTTTTTCACAAGCTGCATTTGCCAGCAAAGCAATCCTTGCCCGCTGACGTTGGCGTGCATAAAGTGAGCCCAGCAACAAAATTCCCAGTAAAGAGATCACCGAACCTACAATAATACGGTGACGTAACATATACGTCTCCTGTTCCAACTGTTCACGCCTCAGACTTACAATCTCAAACTCCTTCTCTTTGGTCCGGTACTTCACAGAATATTCGGACAACTGGTCAGTCTCTTCCGTCTGGAACACAGAATCACGAAGTGCATAAGCCTGCGTCATATAATTATAAGCCAAAGACAGATTATTCACAGCCAGATAACATTCCGATAATTTCCTGTAATGCTCATAATCACGTGCATCTTTATATCCACTACGGAGCATATCAACTATCTTGCGATAATAAACAATAGCATCCGCATAGTTCTTACTTTCCTGCAACAATGCAGCTTTTGCCTGGTAATACTTGAAACGCTCTATATCAGTCTGCATCTCATGCGCCAATTTATCCAACTTCTGCAAGTACTGCATTGCCATATCCAGATTTCCATCCAACCGGTAGGCATTTACCAAATAATTATAAGCATTACATAGCTGCCTTCTGTCATTCACCTGCTCCAAAAAAGGAATAGCTTTCAGTAACGTGTCAATGCCCTCTGTACGCATTTTCTCCATTCGTACCAAGATGGCACCCAAATTAACATAGCACGTACCTATCCTCCGTTTATTATCTGTCTTCAAAGCATATTTCAAAGCTTTTTCGGAGAAGGAAATAGCATCTTCCGGTCGATCCCAGTCACAATAAGCCGTCGCTATATTTCCATATATAAAAGCGACCGTGTTGTAATTTCCACACAATTCACACAAATGGAGCGCTTCTTCAAAGTTAGCGATACAATCCTCCAGATTCTTTTTCCGACGATAGATAGTGCCCAACTGATTCAGGTTTTCAATCAACATAGCTGTATCTTTATCGGCAGCAGAGCGCTCACTGGCACGAATGGTATAAACTAAAGCCGAATCGGTCTGTCCCTCAAAAAGAAAAGAACTGGCATAATTCGTCAATATGGTGCGGCATGCCTCCTCAGCACCCGGCAAACCTTCACCGGCTACCAACCCTTTATGAAAATAATAACGTGCAGAGTCATAGCGGGCATCCGCATTACAATAATATCCCATATCACAGCAAGCCTGGGCTATTGTAAACCTCAATCCAGCCTTTTCAGCCAAGCCAATGGCTTTCCGTTTCAAAGCGTACCCCTGCTCGAAGTCGCCTTTAATGAAGTAACCTTCACTTAGCCAGATGTAGTATTCGATAAATATTTCCGGCTTTCCACTGTCTATGGCCAGTTGATGAATGGAATCGGCGTATGAAAGAAGTAAATCAGGATCTTCTTCTGTCTGATAAAGGAGTTTACAGACCTTGACATAGCTATCCAGGTTTCTGTTTTGGGCTGCCTCTTGTTGTAATGCGCGTAAATCCGACTTGTCCTCTGCCCACAGCACACCTATGGAGAGGAGCAAGCAGCATCCCAATACCCACCTGTAACGTTTCATCTAATCCTTTTTTATGTTGTCAGAGCAAAAATAAATATTATATTTATATTAACCTATTTTTTATTTACATTTTCCTAATAAGCAACAAAAAAACCGCCTGATTTATAACTAAATCGGGCGGTTTCATACCAATATCTCAGTAATCGATTTATCTACTTCTGACGGATATAAATATTTATCGGAGTTCCTGTCAGGTTCCACTTTTCACGCATCTTGTTTTCCAGGAAACGTTTATATGGCTCTTTCACATATTGCGGCAGATTTGCGAAATAGACAAAAGACGGGATCTGCGTATTCGGCAACTGCGTAATATATTTAATTTTAATATACTTTCCTTTGATGGCAGGAGGCGGATAAGCCTCGATAAGCGGCAGCATTTCCTCGTTTAAGCGGGCAGTCGGAATACGCGTCATACGGTTGTCATATACACTGCGTGCTTCCTCCAGCACCTTCAGGATACGTTGTTTGGTCAATGCCGAACCGAAGATGATAGGGAAGTCAACGAATGGAGCAAAGCGGCTACGGATCGCATCTTCAAAAGTCTTCATCACTTTCACAGTCTTATCCTGTACCAAATCCCACTTATTCACTACTACCACCAGACCTTTGGCATTCTTCTGTATCAGTGAGAATATATTCAAGTCCTGGCTTTCAACACCACGTGTAGCATCCAACATCAGAATACACACATCCGCATTCTCAATGGAACGGATGGAACGGATCACAGAATAGTATTCCAGATCCTCATTCACCTTATTCTTTTTTACGGATACCAGCAGTATCTACCAGATAGAAATCAAATCCAAACTTATTATAACGGGTATAGATAGAGTCACGTGTTGTACCGGCAATCTCCGTTACAATGTTCCGTTCTTCTCCGATAAAGGCATTCACGATAGAAGATTTACCAGCATTCGGGCGTCCCACCACAGCAAAGCGGGGAATATCCTCATCTAGAATCTCATCCGTATCCTTTTTAAATGTACCCACAATCAAGTCCATCATATCCCCCGTACCGCTACCCGTCATAGCCGAGATGCAGTAAGGATCACCCAGACCCAACTTATAAAATTCGGGAGCATTGTATTGTAATTCCCCGTTATCAGTCTTATTGGCAATCAGCAACACCGGCTTTTGAGTCCGGCGCAAAATGGCTGCTACCTGCATATCGAGATCAGTTACCCCATTCATCACATCTACTACAAACAATATAACGTCCGCTTCATCCACAGCCATCAATACCTGCTTGCGTATCTCCTCCTCAAAAATATCGTCAGAGTTCACTACCCAACCGCCGGTATCTACAACCGAGAATTCATTTCCCAGCCATTCGGATTTACCGTATTGGCGGTCGCGTGTTGTTCCTGCCTCTTCGTTAACAATAGCCTGCCTTGTTTTAGTCAGGCGATTAAATAATGTAGACTTTCCCACATTGGGGCGTCCTACGATTGCAACTAAATTTCCCATAGTTCACTCTTCTTGTTTTTGCGACTATCACAGTCGTATGAATACTCTAATCCAGTTGATAACCAAAATTGCGCAACTCTTTATCCGAACTACGCCAATCCTTATCCACCTTCACAAATGTCTCCAGGAAAATTGTTTTTCCGAAGAACCTCTCTAAATCACGGCGTGCTTCAGTGGCTACCTTTTTCAGCGCTTTACCTTGCTTGCCGATAATAATTCCTTTCTGCGAATCGCGCTCCACATAAATCACAGCACTGATATGTATCTTCTTCGCATCCTCCTTAAACTGTTCCACCACTACCTCTACCGAATAAGGTATCTCCTTGTCGTAGTACAACAAAATTTTCTCCCGGATAATCTCGTTTACAAAGAAACGGGCCGGCTTGTCCGTCCACTGGTCCTTATCGAAGTAAGGCGGTGAATCGGGCAACAGTTCTTTCACCCGCTTCATCACATAGTCTACATTGAACTTTGTCGTTGCAGAAATCGGAATAATCTCCGCATTGGGCAATAATGCTTTCCAAGCTTCCACAAGTTCCACAAGTTTCTCCTGGTTCGACAAATCAATCTTGTTGATAAGGAGCAACACTGGTATTTCCATGTGTGCCACCTTCTCCACAAACTCATTATGCTTATCGGGTGTCTCAACCACATCTGTTACATATAGCAAAACATCCGCATCCGTCAGAGCCGAAGTAGAGAAATTCAGCATAGACTCCTGCAACTTATACTGCGGCTTCAGCACTCCCGGAGTATCCGAGAACACAATCTGCATATCATCCGTATTATAGATTCCCATAATCCGGTGACGGGTCGTCTGCGCCTTGAAAGTAGCAATCGAAATCCGCTCGCCCACCAAGGCGTTCATCAATGTAGATTTACCCACATTCGGATTTCCCACGATGTTTACAAAACCAGCTTTATGCATCACATTCCTGTATTTTAGTTGAGACAAAAAAACGCATCGAATCGAAGTAGGATGCGTTTTTTTAGTTTATATGTTTAGTAACCGTAATTCGTAATCCATGTGATTATACAGTTACCCTTTCTTTCCGTCGTATCCCCACTTCACGTAAACGGCTCCCCAGGTAAACCCTGCACCGAATGCCGTAAAGATAAGGTTATCGCCTTTTTTAAGTTTCTCCTCGAAGTCCCACAGACAGAGCGGAAGCGTACCGGCACTTGTATTACCATAATGCTCGATATTAATCATTACTTTCTCATGGGGAAGTTCCAAGCGATGAGCTACTGCATCGATAATACGCAGATTGGCCTGGTGAGGAATAATCCAGTCGATATTCTCTTTGGTGAGATTGTTTCGTTCTGCAATGGCAGCGCAAGCATCCGACATGTTCGATACGGCATATTTGAATACTGTACGGCCTTCCTGATAGATGAAGTGCATATGGTTATCCACTGTAAAATAAGAAGGAGGGCATACAGAACCACCTGCTTTCATATGCAAGAAAGGTAATCCCTTACCATCAGTTCTCAAGATAGCATCCATGACGCCTACATCTTCCGTAGTAGGTTCCATCATAACCGCAGCTGCACCATCACCGAAAATCGGGCAAGTAGCACGTTCTGTGTAATCTACCATAGACGACATTTTATCGGCGCCCACTAAAATGATCTTCTTATATCTTCCCGAACGGATAAAGTTAGCTCCAGTTTCCAACAGAAACAGAAAACCGCTGCAAGCAGCCTGCAAGTCAAAAGCAAAAGCATGTTTTAATCCAAGCTTATCACACAAGATAGAAGCTGTAGAAGGGAATTGATAGTCCGGAGTAGAAGTAGCGACGATCACCAGATCAACATCATCCGGATTAGAACCCGTACGCTGCATCAGCTGCTTTGCTGCTTTGCGCGCCATGTACGATGTTCCCAATCCTTCTTCGTTGAGGATATGTCTTTCCTTCACTCCGATACGGGTCATAATCCATTCATCATTGGTATCCACCATTTTTGATATCTCGTCATTCGTCAAGATATAATCGG